>Ga0209700_100643_pt1 | contig 68192 bp, 33 predicted proteins | sample SiratroredBW_FD_187528 | JGI IMG/M metagenome (GOLD analysis project Ga0209700, IMG submission 187528) | Root nodule microbial communities of legume samples collected from California, USA - Siratro red BW (SPAdes) (version 2) | ecosystem: Host-associated > Plants > Roots > Nodule | place: USA... | reverse complement strand
AAATATTAAGAAAAAAAGTTCATTGAGATCCCAAAGGTGAAAGAGACAATGAAAAACTTTATAATAAAAGAATACTTCTTTATCAGATGAAATAAAACTAACAACAATAAAAATAGAAGATAAATTCTATAGATTACCTAATAAACTAAGAATGGTTTATTAAATGAGCACTTGAAATTAAAAATCAAACATTCTTACATGATAATAAATAAACAACAAACAAAAAATAAAAATAATATTAATTAAAGCATAATATAAATTATTAAATACATGTTTTACAAATGATTTAATTCGATAAAATTAATGTCTTTATTTTAAAAATTAATATATTATTTAAACAAAATTGTATAAAGAAAGAAAATTGTATAATTAAAATTATAATAAAGGAGAAAGTAATTTCAAAAGTTGAATGAATTTAGTAGAATAAATATGAAACGAATAAAACCATTGAAAGAGAATGGAAGAATGATACAATAATAGAAAAAGGTTTTCAGATAAAACAATGTCAATAACTAGAAACAATAATGAAAAGTAAGTTTTTGATTACATAATTAACTAGTTTAAAATAGGATGAATATAGGAGATGGAAATGTGTACCAAATAAACATATACCTACATATCTATATATCTAATTTAAAAATTAAATATTATTCATATTATTTATACTTATGTTTAGTTAAAAGGAATATTTTCTATTAAAGTCAACCTGGATTGATTTGTCTTATATATAATGATATTTAAATATGAAAATATGAGACGAAAGGCACTTAGTTTTATAACTTGTGCTGTAAGTTTTGAAGAATTAAATTTAGTTTTTGGTTCTTTGTGTATCTTTCTAAGGTTTGATGTTCCCACTTCGCGATATCCCAGGCTTGGCTCTCCTTTACAATATTCTCAAATGCTACTTTTTTACGGAACTCTTCAATCTTTGTTTTTACTCTTTAATCGTTAATCGTTGGTACCTCTATTCATGAATTCATGTTGGTACTTTACAATATTCTCATGTGATACTTTTTATTTAATTTTTTGTTGAAGTGATCTTCGCACTTTACAATGTTCCAAGCTCTTTAGCAATGTTCTTTTCATAATGGAATTAATGCTGGAATTAAATTCTCACTCTTTCTCAATATTGGAGCTTAAGATTTGTAAGTGGGGCTTAACAACGCGTTAACTTTATTTCTTCTCATATTTTCTTCTCTGCTTCACCACAAAAATGGTAACTGGCAGAAGCATTAGCACCCAAAAGAATTTGAAAGAAATTTCGATCAATGGATTCTTTTTGCCTTTTTTGAGTAAGTTTATTTAATAGGTCCGTTTAGCATTAATTATGAAATACTTAAAATAATTCTTCCTACATTTCTAGTGGTTGAAATATGGATCAACTTGATGGTCATCTTACGAGTTGGTCAACCCAACGTTGATTCCTAGGGGCTTTCGTTTTGTAGTTATCAACCTAAAGTCATGGTCTAATTTTGGTGTCTTCTTACTTCTTGCTGCAGACTTGGGGAAAGGAAGAAAGGTCTCATTTATTAACCTGAAATGTTTTATAGTAATTCTTGTTTGATTTTTTTCTTAGTTTTTTTGTATTTTCTTTTTGATATTTTGGTTTAGTCTTTGCTCTTGTTCATGAAAAGAAAAGGCATAACAAATATTGAAAACAAAACTGATGTTTCCTATAAATAAAAGAAACTAAACTTCATTATAGAATTAAGACAAATATGCAAAAGGATTACAGAAAAAACAACGTATAGAACCAAAACTAGGAAAAAAGTCTAAGGAGACAAAGCGAAAAATTTGTCATATATGAAACCGGAAATTGTTTTAACTCTGATTTTTAAATTGTGTTTTTGAAGGTGGATAAATCCCATTACTCGTTGGTGTTTCTGTTGATTTACGTGGAGATGAAATGAACAAGTTTGAGCAGTTCAAAAAATATATTGTTTGGGTGTTATATGGTTATGGTTTTTCAGTTTAAAACAGAATTGTAGTGAATAGAATATATGTATTATATGATGTATTTTTATTATTTATTGTTTTACATTGAATAAAGTAGTTGCTTTATGGGAATGAGTTTTTTTAATAGGGTTTTATGGAGATGGGTTCCACCACGGTGCAAGTTTATAATGGCAGTAAATTTGCTTGTGAACTCTCTTTGAATTATATTGGATGAGAAGTAACTTCACTTACCATTTTAGACCTTCACAATTGATCCTACTTTGAGTTGATTGCTATACTAAAAGAAGACATAAATTTTAAGGCTATACTAGAAGATAAAGAATATGAAAAATTGGTTAACGTGGTGGTTATTACACATAAGTATGAAATGAAATTGTTTATTAATGGTATGAATATCTGCAGAGAGATCATAAGCCATATCAATTTGAAGAATGTGAAAATGTTGATGAGAATAACATAGGGACAATACCTAACAATATGAAAAAATTATTTTATTAGACACTGTAATATCTAGCATGAGAACCTAGAACTATCAGAGTGATGTTAAAATTTCGCTTGTTGAACATATAAGACCACATCTATATCAATATAAATTGTTATATTGTGAATGTGAAAAGAGATTTGTCACTCTTTGATCGGGCTGTTATTTCGATAAAGGTTGTTAGACACAATATCTACCTTTAATGTAGCACTTTTATGTGTAAGATATTAATGTACCTTTTTTTATAAATATATATTAAATTAGGGTGCTTAATCTAACAAGACGACTAAAGATATTGTCAGAAGAAGTTATCAACTTAACAACTTTAAAATTTAATGTGATTCTTACATAGTGTTTTTTGTTTTTTTTTTTTTTTTTTTTTTTTTTTTTTTTTTTTTTTTTTTTTTTTAATGTTGTGATTATTCCTATTGTTCGTAGTGAAAAGCTTCTGCAAAATCTTTATTCCAAATAATATTTTTATATCAAATGAAACAATCATATTATCACCCAAGAAAGATAATTTTGTCCCTTTCCTTGCAATAGTAAACATAAACTAACAGCTAATAGAAAAGAATAAATAGCTAATATAAAAGAAGCAATAGTAAAACTAAATTAACCTTATATAAATTTCACAAACACGGTTAGATTAGATGATGTATCACGTGAAACTAAAATCATTACTCCACAACAAAATTCTTTACTGAGAGTTGACAGAAAAAAATTAAAATTTATTGGGACTCCACAAAGTATGAGAAAGACCTAGAATATTTTGAATCAGCCCTCAAATTCCAACACCCAATGAAGTGGGTGCTAACCACGCCATTAACCTATATGCATAAATATACAAAGAAAGTTGAGAAATATATATATATATATATATATTAAAAAGGCCTTCAAATGTTTTAACTTTCAAGAAATAAAACTAAGATGTACACTGCATGCTCTAAGTCATTCAAATATTAATGTACTATTAATAAAAAAAACTATCCAACTGTTTTTTCAACTAAATGTACAACATATCCCTCGTGGATTGCTGACATATCTCTCAATCTCATTAAAATTGCAAAATCAATAGCATGATTACTTTCAGAAGGTCCAACATTTTTTACAGTCGACCAATCAAGAAATAATCAATAGCATGAATACTTTCAGAAGTTCCAACATTTTTTATAGTCGACCAATCAAGAAAGATGGAAGCTTTCGAATAACACCGAGTCAATTTGCCCGAGAAAATGTTGGTGTCATGGACATTCCCTGGTTACATGTCGTACTATAATGGCATGTGGCTGATTTGAAATCAATCACACATTATTTTGCTGTTGTATGATACAAGTTAACAGTACCACCGATTCAACATTCTCCATTCAAAGGTTCTCGTAACTGACAGCACAAGGCTTAGAGAAGACAGTAATTCATGAAGACATAAAAGTTACAAAAAGACAGGATGAGAATAGAATATCAAACATTCGTTTCACAAATAGATTCTGATTCCTCATACACCCTTATCTATGAAGTAATTGGATGGTATTAATTTGGCTTCTGAAAGGCTCAAACTCTGCCCAATCTCTTCCTGAAAAATTATCATATTTCACAACAAAGTACTGGAAGGAAAAGGGAAAATAGGCCATCCTCGTATCCACTTTTTGTTCGAACAGCCTATTCTTAGCATAAATTCTGATCCGAAGTGGTAAATGTGAATGCTTACAAGTGTGAATAAAATCAAACCTTTCCGCGCCAAGCATATAATGACCAGACTAAAATAATGCATCAATTTCTTTTATAAAAAAGCTATAGTAAATTTTGCACAAATTCTGAACACACTTTACCACATGAGTGGCTGAAATCTTTTACACACAGCAACTGTATATGACTTTACTTTCATAAGCAAATATGACAGTCTATTAACAACTCAAGCAGTATTCAATCAGAGGAGAATGGACAGATTTTTTAAGAGGCAACCTACTGAAGCACACACTTGCCTGCAACACAGCCTCTTAATTATTTATCCATTTACCAACCTCTTAAGTAATTTTTCCACTTGCCACCAACCTATCAAATAACAAGGTAACCTTAAGAGAGACTATGAATGCCCTGCTTGCCTATCCCAATTAAGGTCTGCAGAAAATTCAGCAAGTGCCGCTCGTGGATCACCATTTGAAACAGACCAGTAATATTGAGCTGTTTCGTTATCAACATGCATGCTTCTCTTCAAGGAATCAACCACCCTTTTGTTGCTTTCTTCCGAGGAAATTCTGTTTGACACATAGGAAGTCTTCGTGTCTGGTACATCATTAGGATACAACACAGCCACTTCTCGTTTTGCATAGACATCCAGCTCAATAAAGCATGTTCTGTTCATCAGAATATCAGAACTACTAATAGGGATCAATAACCTTTCCCTTGAGTATATGCCATGGTCGCTTATCATGTTGTTCAGGCGCTTTATGTCCATTACCTATCAAAACATAAAAATATCATTCAATGTTGTCCATGTAAAAGCTAAGTTTCAAAAAGGTTCCTTTTCTTTTTATTAATGGCATGTGCAATCTCTGCTCTGTTTGAGGGAATTGTCCTAGTTCTTGAATTGGGGTTTTGGGGTCTGGTGTGGTGGGTTGTGTTAGATTCTTTCTTATATTTTTCTTTGACTCTGGCTAGTTTGTTTAAGTGGGGAGACATAAAAATAGGATTTGGCTCTTTAACATGTTTATATAAACCTTGATTAAAAAATCAAGGAAATCGATGTTTAAATTAAGTTAATTGCATTCCAAAAATGCTCTAAATAGTAACTTTGATGCAGTAATTAAGTTAATAAATGAAAACCTAGTGACCTAGGATTAGAACATAGTATGGGTGCACTTAGTAATGTGGAAACTACTCAAGAATTTGATTTGATATTATTTTACAAAATCGGGAAAAATGATAAACCCTTGTATACAGGTGGCACGGACCTGAACGGAGTACTTGACGGCGAGGCTAGCGACGGTGTCGCCGCGCGAAATGCGATGGGAGATGGCGAATTTGGCGAGGGAATTGTCTCTCCAGAAGCTTCCAGAGAGTGGGTCGCCGATAACGTCGTTCAATTTCCAAGGGGCGACGAAGGCTCTGGTGATCATCTCCCTCTGGGAGGCGACGGAGTTCCAGAGACGGCAGACGCAGCTGGCACGGGCGAGATCGGAGATGGGAAGGTTCTGGAAGATGAGGCGGAGGATGTCGGTGGAGGAGAGTGCGGAGAAATGGGAATTCATGGGGGAGATGACAGTGGCGGTGGCGGTGGCGACGGAGGAGGATGATGAGGAGAAATTGGAATTGATGAGTTGCCGGAAAATGTCGCCGTCGTCTTCGTGGCAACAGCAACCCATTGGGAGTGAAATTGAGATATGTGTTGGGGAGAAAAGGGCACGTCTTATCTCACTGCCACAATCACCACTTGTCAACAAACAAATTGATGGACCAACATTTTTTACATCACATTATTGTCATTATTTGAAAAACATGTGAATTCTATTTTATTTAAATTCTAAAAGCTACTCTGTTTTCCCTTTGTCCACACACAAGACTATTTCATAAAAAACTATTGATTATTTTTTTCATAAATATCCTTAGTTAAATATAATAATTTTTAACTAAAAGTAATAAACATTGAATACCAATTTTTTTCATTCTCTTATTAGAGTTGTAATATATCTAGTGGCAAATTGCATAATCATTTTTATCCCTTCAAATGTTAATTAAATGTGCCATTTACTTGAAAGATAAAAGATGTTTAATTTAAACATATCAAGAGTTTATGTAGAAAGAAAATATAAAAGCCATTTTAGAATAATAGCATAAATTATTGACAAATTTAATAATATTAAATAAATTAACCATTTTTCTTAAAAGATATGAATTAATTATGATTGTTTTATACAGAGGATGAAGAAATATTATCTGTACCACTAATAAAAATATTCTTTAGATTAACTATTTTTTTTATTTACACAAGTTCTTACCATTTTATCTTTTAATTAACTATTTATTTTAAACTTAAATATTTTTGCTGAATATAAGGTGACAAATACTTTTGCTGACGGAAAAAGGAATAGCTGTGATTGAATTGAAATGAATAGGAAAAAAATGCTATAGACATTATCTGAAACCCAAAGAGAAGAAACCACAATTATGGACATAAAGAATTGACATGGTGATATGAAGTACAAGAAAATAGGCAGAGAGCAATGCACTAATGGCGAGTTCTGACAGGGAATTGCATTGACGACGATGATGGGCGCTGTTTGAGTCCACTTACAATCCCATCATTTTTCTGTACAGTTTTCCTGCTCCTTAAGGGTGAAAGTGAAACCAATCTGGATGCAATTCTTGAAGGAGAGAAAGATCGACGGAATTTAGAAGCAGCGGATGATGATGATCTCTTGGGAGGACTCCTGCTCAATCTCACAGCTCTTGTGGGTGAAACAGAAACAGTTGGTGGGCATTTGATCTGGACTTGAAATTTGGAAGCTGACGGTGGAGACTTGATCAAAAACTTGTGAGGTGTTCCACCCCTATTTCTTGATGTAACAGGGGACTTGTTCTTGCAGGACGGTGGTGGTGAAGATGGAGACTTGATAAGAAATTTGTGTGGTGTTGTTGTTCCTCTGTTTCTTGAAATGATGGGTGACCTTGTCTTGCAAAACTGTTGCTGTTGTGACTGTGAAGAAGAGTGAGTGGAGAGGAACAAAGGGTTGGGGAATAGTACAGTTTTTCTAGCCCATGGCCTGTTCCTGGGAGACACCCTATTTGCCATATACCTGTTGCTTTCTTTATCAAATTCTCTCACCTTAGGAGGAGAAACCTTGAAGTTGATTCTTGAGCGAGCCCTTTGAAGTGATGGGGAACCATCATTCTGAAGCCTCGTTTGCTTCTCTTTCTTCCTTCTGGCCCTCAGTTGGGTGTTTTCAAGTTCTGCCTTTTTGTTGCTCCGTTGAGACATCGGAGTTTTTGGGTCATCTGGGGTAGTTTTCTTACCAACTGCTGAGACTATTTCCCTGGCAAACTGACTTGCCTGCAAAATTTCTCCAACAGTTTCGCCCACAAGCATTGCAGGCAGTGACATTCTCTTCCATTCACCTGCATAAGGGTTCACAATAAATAAGAAAAGGGAAAGCCAATTATATTTGATCATGTCCAAGACCAAGTAAAGATTTATTAATAGAGAGAACAGACAAAACCTGTGTTTGCTGGAAACTTCCCCACTGGAGACTTCCTTGATGCACCGTTCTTGATCCTTCATCACGGCAAGAATACACATAAAATTACAATTTGCAGCAACAAATGGCAAAAAAGTTTAATGTCATTCATCTACAAAGTACCGTTCATAGTAACTACCAAAGATGAGTTCTGATTGATTGATACATAGAAATGAAAATCTAACTTTAAAGCTGCAATAGTGACTCTTGCTATGAACTGAAATTGAAATAGAAATGAAATCAGACCTGAGTGACTCTTGCTTGCACCTGAGACTTGTTCTGAGATAACCTCTTGTGCTGCGAGGGCTGAGACTCACCCCCGACACCACCTTGCTTCCACCAGTCACAGTGTACTGAAGTTCCTGCAGCCGAGCGACGCATTGATCCACCTTCAAACACCCACAAAAAATTCACTCACAAGGTTCAAAATTTATCAGGTGTCATGAAGAAAGATCACTGGCATTAGCTTGTATTACCTTGTGTAGGGTTTCTTTGATCAGAACAGGATTGAGAGCAGCCAAAAGTTTCTTCTGCTTTGGTGGGGTTCTTGCAACCATCTTCGGAATATCCGAGGAATGAAATCAAACACACACAAGGTGGGTCTCCAGAATTTTAATCTCAATCTCTCTCTCTCACTCTCACTCTTTCTCTAATAGGAAGACACTGTCCCAAACCCTTTTGCTTTTGGTTGCAGAGTTTGGCTCCTAAGTGCTGTTGACGTTCAACAAACACAAACTCTGTGTAACGTTTGTTTTCCAACGGTCGACTAAATCTATGTGTGTCTATCACTCTATCCTAAGGAAGCTAAATCAAAGCCAACGGCTCTATGCAATTTTTTGTCCCTATTTTAGTGGGCCTGCTTCCATTAGTCAATGAAGCTTTATAATAAAACGTTATAAAGCTGACTCTATAAAAAGTTTAAAAGTTAATTTCCTTTCTATACAAATTAAGCAATATATATTGAAGTATTTTATAAATAAGTTACATCAGGCTATCTTAATTATTAAATGAACTTTAAAATGTTATAGTCAGAGATTTGTTTAATTATTAAAAGTAAATAATTATTGGAAAATATTGTTTGGATAATATTTATATAATTTTGTTAGAAATAAGAAAGTAGAGATATTTTTACTCCAATTTTTAATTCGTTATCACTTTAAATAATTTGACAAGAGTAATATGATATTATTTTTAATGAAAATACTTTTTAACTTAGGAAGTTAAATTCCCATATCTTCCATAGCAAATTATATTTGCAAAAGCATTAACTAAAAGTCATTTTAAAAATGTTTACTCATATAAATGTTATTTTTTAAAAGATAAACCTAACATGAAACTATGTTTTTTTCAATTTAGAATTCTCCATAAACTAAAAAAAAATTCTTCTACCAAATATCCTTTTATTATCTAATCACATTCATTTACTTCTAACCCATTGCGATAAAATTAATCATATTTAGTTACTTATATACTTTTACATGTGTACTGGGTGGGTATTGGGAGGAGAAATGTTAATTATATGTCAATCTTTATCACATTTAAACGTGGGTCCATCAATCTTTATCTTTAATGTTTTTGTGTTGTTTCAAAGAATTATTATGATATCAAATGTTGTTAGCTATGGTTGCGACTCGCAAACTTCAATCATTGCATATTTTCGTTCAATTTTTTTCTTATTATTACATGGTTTGGGTGAAAAAAAATGAAATTAAACTATTTATATCGTAGTCAAAACTGAAAATGGGGGAAAATATTGAAAAGTACTCGTCAAATAAAATAAAAATCTTTAAGGTGGAACACTGAAGTCATATTTAGAATTTTAAAAAAATATTATTAATAACAACAAATTATTACATAATTAAAAATAATAAATTTAATAATAATTTTTAACAATGTAATTTTCTACCAACCACGTATCAAATTTAAAACTCCTTTAAACTTTTTAAGAAAATGAAAAACTGATTCAACTTGGCATTATAGCTAGAAAACTCCACTGTTTGGCATAATACACTAATTTAGTCAAAAAGCAAATGAGTAGAAGCAAGAATTGAAAACTTGAATGTGAGATCAGAAATTTGATCGAGAGTATTTGCCATGACATGTTTTGAGAAAAATTTAATTGAATCTTGGTTGATTCATAAACCAAGCACAGCACACTAATTTATACACTGTTGGCATTATAGCTAAAAAAACTCTACTATTTGTCACATTGTTTGAGAAAACAATGTTTACTGCATTTGGGTTGGGCGATATGGCAGGAGTGATGACTTTCTGTTCATGGTTCTTACCCTAAGAGGACTCCAAACCACAGGTTTACGTAGAGCAAGAACAGGTTGATTCCTTGTGGGCCCCATCATCCTGGAATCTGCCTGTGTTGGACTGTTCATCATAAACTTGCTGCTGCTCCTTACAGACAATGGTGTTGTCACGATTGATTCTCTCAACTCTGGTAAAGGAGCAAATAAACTTGAATACCTATCTTTCCTTTGGCCACTTATCCGTGATTGCTGACTGCTTCCACTGGTAACTCGGAATGCTGAGTTACGGAGTGGAGTTGACAAGCCTGAAGTTGTCTGAGGAGGTAGTGTGGCTATGGAGACCCTCCTCCTTGGCTGAATGACTTGTGTTGTTGATGTTGAAGGTGATCTCATGGCAATGGACACCCGCCTCCTTGCCTGAAGGAACTGCCCTGTTGTTGAGGGCACAGATGGCCTCACGGAAGTAGTCGCCATTGAAGCCCTTCTCACAGAGTTTTCCTTTCCATTCCTGAATGTGGTGTAACTCTTTGATCTTAGAGGAGACTGTGGAGGCAAGGAGTTCGTTATTTTTCTCAGTGGTTGTCTGAGTTTCGAAGGATTCAGAGGTGGCTTCTGAGCTGTTGTGTATTGTGATGAGGATGACGGTTGAGCCGAAACAGCAGCAAGTGCTCTACTTTCTTGCTTTAGTCTTTGCTTTCTTTCTTCAGCTATCTGGTTCTCCAGATCCCGAACCTGTCACGGAGTATATGAAATTATGAGTCACTTTGAGTAGAAAAGACACCCATCATCATGTCTGAGTTACTTGCACTGCATGAACACTTCTGAAGAACATACCTTTTCCTGAAGGGTTTTACAATGGTGTTCTCTTGCTGCAAGCCTGAGTTGTGCAATTTGCAAGTTATCCTGTAATTTCTTTGTTTCCTTCTCGTCTTGTTTAAGCTTTTCTACCTTTAATTATACAAAATTTCTGAGCTTCAGAAATTGAAAAATCATGGTTATGTTTATGAAGAACAATTTCACACTAACTTACCATTTGCTTGTACTTAAACAGCTCAGTGTGGTCTACTTGCTTGCGAGCTGGGCCACCCTCTATTCCACGGACACGGGTTGCGAAATTCAGTGAGCAAAGTGTCTCTCCCAAGTCCGCTGCGCTTGGACTTACCTGCACAAACATTAACGTTTTGCAGTCTCCACCTGCATTTTGGCCACATATCAAACACTAACAGTTATAAAACTGCAGGCGTGAAATCAAATCACAGTCATTTCCAAAGTATCATAAATTCATAATGTTGAAGTGGAATCTCACCTAAAGAACTTTGCAACGTATGAGTGAGTTTTGAGTTCCTGTCAAAACCAGGGGATACAAATAATAATTAGAATAAGGATCAGTCAGTTCAAGTGTATTTAAGAGAGGAAAAGAGACTTGCCTGTAAGGAATGTGGGCTGATTTAGAAGCAAGGGCAGAAATAACGTCACCAAGCGCTGAAAGAGACTTATTTATGAATTGAGATTCCTTCAGTCTTTCTCCTTCAGCTTCAGTTTTTCCCACTCGCTCACTGCCAGCTAAGTCTACTAGCCAAAGGTGACTCTTTGTTCTCTGGCCATTAATTAAATTTTCTCCCATTACAGTTACTCGCAACAAGCTGCATGTAAAAGAACCTCGATCATTTATCTATAATTATTAATAACTTCTGCCAAAACTGTGAGTGTCATTGAGATAATTATATTACATCTACTGGCCCTAAAGAAAGTGAACGACTCAGCTTAAAACATGATCTATTCAAGGAAACATCTACTATTTAATTTATTATAATTAAATTATTTAAAATTAAGATCTTCAAATTTAATAATTAAGATCTTCAAAGGTATAAAATACAGGTAACTTTAGAAGTAAATATGAAATACAGCATCAATGAGTCAATCTATAAGAATCTAGCTATACCAGTGAGAACGGCTGCTAAGCTCATTAGCACAGGTGGACCCAACTGATCTGACTCGATTTCCAGTCTTAAGTATTTCCCACACATCTTCTGTCCCATAAACACGAGCTTCAATAAGTCCAGGGACATCTTGGGTTCCTTCGGCAGCTTGCTTTATCTCCAATCTAAAGTTTAGAAATTTGTTTTCTTCATCAGTGACACCAAACATTTTATACAGCAAAATTCCATGCATCCAGTTGAGTAGAGACTGAAGGAAAACTGAAAACTACCTTAATTAGTTTATTAGCTTGTTGCAGATTAGTTGACATGCAGAGATAGTTATAAAACTATGCATCTCATAAGAGTGCCTTGTTTAGAACCACGAAACTATAGTGTCATGTTTCTATCCTTTTCAGACTCTTTATGTTAAACGAATTCTCAGATCTTGTTTTTATTAACACATTAACATCATATACAAATTGGCAGCTAAATTCTAGAACAAAAGAGGTACAAACAACAAGGCTAATTACTGGGAAGATCTAAGCACTCACTTCTTTGTTGGTTGAGCTGAATTTTCCACCAACAGATCTCTTATCTTTTCATTGTAAACCTCCAACATGCTCACAGACAATTCATACTTCATTGTATGATGTCTCTCTTCAGTTATCCGAAACAATTCTTCCAGGGTTCGGTAGTTAACCCCCCTGTGTTCTGGTGTTCCTTCCATAGTGAATGTTTTCCCAGTTCCAGTTTGCCCATAGGCAAAAATGCAGACATTGTACCCATCCACTACTGATGTAACAATGGGTTTGGTCTGTTCAAATACAGACTCTGCATAACAAAAAATGCATTCAGACTGAGTAATTTTCCATAAAAATAGCTCTTCATTGCAAAACCAACAAAAGATGCAACTTCCCGTTACCTTGGTTATCTTCTGGCCCAAATACATGATCAAATTTAAATTGCTTTTTAGAAGATTCACAAATGACTTGAAGCTCATTATCTAAAGACGACTCAAAATTGACAACAGATGCAGAACCATTAGCAATTTCACTCTGATTTAATGGTCTGCATCTGCAGAAAACTCTGATATTCCCCTTGAGTTCAATTACTTCATTGTAAAGCCGCGTACGCTCAGAAGACTCATCCTGGTACTTTCTTTTTAAGAGTTCATATTGAGTACCTAATACCAGAAGAAAATCACAAAACCTATTCAAATTATGATTAAATTAAATATATATATATATATATATATATATATATATATATATATGTATATAGAGTATTTATCTTTTCATGAATTTTTGCAGTTTTTTACTAGAAGCATACCGAGAAGCTGCACAGACTTTAAGACTTCAGTGCCCAGAGATTCAACAGTGAGCTTCACTTCATCAGACAATGCTACACGAAGTTTCTTCAAATCCTAACCAATGAACCATAAAACTCCGGTAAAATAAAATTTACGAAAGATAAATAGAATGTGAACAGAGAATCGAGGAATTTAAGGAAAAGAAAGAGAATGATTCAAAGTGGGTTTAAAATAAACTAACGATTCACCTGAATTTTAATGTCGAGATCAAGTATTTTCTTCAATATGGGAAGTGTGTGACCTTTATCCGGAGAAACTTCGTGCATTCCATGTGACAAACTGTTTTCATCCATGGAGTCTGCGTTCTCGTTCACTTGAATCGTGACATCATCTGACGAAATTTCACAAATCGACAAACCATCCATCATAAGAGTTAACAGCCTAAGTTGGCTGAGATTATCATAACTGATTTTCTTTTCGTTCGTTCGAAATGGAAATGGGAAATTGAACAGAGAATAGATAGGAAACCTGATTCAGGTGAAACGGAGTGTTGCTTGAGTTCGCAGTCAATAACGAAGCGTTGGAATTTTTCAGCGAGCATTTGGATTTGAAGGGATTGATCTGCAAGAATAGGTGATTTGCGTCAAAGAAAAGGTGGTTAGTTGAATTGGTGAATAGAGAGAAAGTGAGAATGAGAGTACCGTTCATGGTTTCTGAGAGAAGAGTTGCGAGCGATTCCAAGACCGATCCAACTTCCTCAGGAGCAGAGCGCGAGAGAGAGCAATAGTAGCAAGTGAGAGAGTACCGTTGTGTTCTTTTTGAGATTTCAAACTTTGAAACTGCAAGGGCATAATGGCAATATCAAATTCTTCAGGAGCGTCCACACACTATCTTCTGTTTATGGGCAGCCCAAACTCCGAAAGCCCAACCTTTTGGTGGAAATGGGCTAAGGCTGCTTTTATTAACGTCATTTCTACTTGCACCTCCATACATAACTTCTGCACCCCATAATATATGAAAATTCTCATTTCACTTTTTTTATTGTAGTCAAAATTGTTTTTAGATTAAATAATTTATATTTTTGACTTTTGAATAACATAATTTAAATGTTATTTTTTTTTCTTTAAGAAGCTTCTAGACGCACAATCCAAAAAGAGCAAGGTGGAAATTTTGATTCAGATGCAGAAGAAATATATAGAGGTGGAGGACGAAATGCTCTTTTATTAAACACTCGTTAAATTATAAGTTTTAAAATTTTATTATTTACTTATACCATTATACAAAGAAGGTTCATCGTCTTGTAACTTCTTTTAGTATAATTTTTTAATGGGATCATTTTATTCTTTAATAAATAAAAAATTATTTATTTATTCATTTAGTAAAATAAATAATTAAATAATTCTTTTTTATTTCAAAATAATTAAATAATTTCTCTTTCATTTCAAAATAATTAAATAATTTCTCTTTCAAAAAAACTACATAATTTCTTTAATGTAATAAAAATATGAATAAACAATATGGTTTCACTAGTATATAATAATTTTAAACTGAAAACACTATAACTCTGATAAATAAAATAACAGCATACAAAAATATAAATATTAAAATATTTAAGTCATAAATAATTATAATATTTTTGAGAATATGTGTATGGAATTGGGTGTGTGCGGGTTAGATTATTTTGATTTGAATGTGTGTGGATGTTTCAGAAGTTTGATGTGAGGGTTTTACGAAGCAATTTGGAAATTTGGATGATTTTTGGTAGGTTTTGGGTGGTGGTAGTATAGATTCCGCGGTTTCGTGATTTTTTTTTTTTTTCTGTATTTCGGAAATCAATTTTCTAAAACTTTTTAAAAGATCATTTTCGGAAACTAATTTTTTTTTTCAGATTCCAAATTAATTCTTAAAAATATTTTCCAAAATATGTTTATGAAAAAAGTTTTCCGTAACATCTTTAAAAAAACATTTTTCGAAATGTTTTCCAAAAAATATTTTTTGAAACTTTAATTAAACTTTAGAAAAAAAAAGTCGAAACTGCTTTTTTACTCCAAAATTTATTTAGAAATACCAATTTCAATTTTTTTTTCTGAAAATATGATGAGTTGCAAGAAGCAATTGTCGATAAGAAGAGATGCATTGCTATTGGGTCAGAATGCTGCCTCTGACGCGTAGGTGGTCCTTATAAACATGCTTTTAAAAATACAAGAAAAAGTAAAACAATAACGCACTAGTTTGACTAGAGGTCAACAATAGAATTAATTTTTTTTTCTTGTAATTTAGATTTATCTTCTTTTAATTTATTGTATTGAGTTTTTATTAGGCATTGTATTACTTTTTTTTAAAATCTTTATAATCACAGACTCTTTAAAGGTTAGTTTTTATTTTTTCTAAGTAATTTATTGGATCAACCTGGTTATTGAATAAGCTTTTAAGTTTTATTTTATGGTATAAATGATTAGTTTTGGTGAAAGAATTTCTCTCTCAGTATATAAGTAAAACTGTCTATTCTAATATTTGAATTTTTTATTTTTTTAATGTTTAAAGTACCCACAAATTTAAATTAAATGTATCATTCTATTCGGATCTAAATTTTAACAATTTAAATATATAACATATTAGCAATGATAAGTTCTAGTGAAAAAATAAAAATAAGATCACATCTATAATTAAAAAGAAAATAACAAACACTGTTATTTTGTTGACTTACCAGGTGCAATTAGATTTTCTTCTTTTTTTTTTACCAATTTTACTAATTTCCAATTTAACAGTTATTTTTTCAAATCAGTTTTTTTTCCCTCAAAGTCAGTGCAATGGTTTATTTAAACTGAATAGTATAACGATTATATATTAAAAACACAAGTTAGAACCGTCACGAAACTCAAGAATAACTCTTCATCAATTAGCGTCAAAATGAACTGATTTCTTCGTCATTTGTAATTTGTTATCAATGTTTTTGGAGTCTAATATGGATTTGTTCATAATTCTATAATAGAAACAGATAAAAAAAGTTAATAATATTACTTATTTTAGAGCCTCTGTAATAAGAGTGGTTAGCATTAACTTCTTATTAATAAAATTAATATTGTATTAAGAGTCTTACAAATATTTGTTTCTAAAATAGAAACCAAAATTATACAAGTAACTTTTTTGCGTTTGGTTTCGTGGAAAATGAGGTGACGAAAAGAGGAGAGATGAAACGTTGAAGAAAGTTAACGAAAGTAGGCAGTTGAAGAGCAGAGAAAGTGACACGTGTCAGTTACTTTAGAAGTATTCGACAGCATCTTCATAGTACGTCGCCTATGTAATACAGTTAAACCCAGCACTGTCTCTAATGTTACTTATTCAGTCATGTCAAAAATATAAGCAGAAGTGAAAAAGAAAATATAACTATAAAATATTTAAGCTTCTGTTAAATTGAAGAAAAATGTAAATTTTTTGAGTGTGAAACTATTATTTTGACCATATTTATTACCTTAATTAATGTAAATGATGGATCATTAATTGGAAGCAAAGTGAGAGCACAGTTACATGAGAAGATAAGAGTCAAGTCATTGCAACTTTTGCCGGTAACAATGGGCAAGGTCACCCTTGGTTCGGGATGGCTTGCAGCTAGGTCCACCGAGGTTCATTTCACCGGCACTCAACTCACCACCACAAACCCTCCCTCTGCTTCCACCCATCCGTGGATGGAAGCCATTGTCCCTGGAACGTAATCTCCTTCTCTCTCTCTTGATGCAATGCATGCATGTTGTGTTTTCTTGGTGGAACTGATTCTTAACTTTAAGTGATGTTTAATGATTGACACAGTGTTCTGGCAACCTTGGTGAAAAACAGAGTGGTGCCTGATCCTTTTTATGGACTAGGAAATGAGACAATCTTTGATATTGCTCACTCTGGAAGAGAGTACTACACCTTCTGGTTTTTTACATCCTTTCAGTGTAAGCTGGTGAGGATTATTCTGCTCTCTCTTATAAAATTTGAATATTTATCTCAATTTTTCTGGGCTGTTAACTTGAGTGAGCTTAATTCAAATATGATGCTTTCGGGTTTGATTATTCTGTTTTTGGAGTTTGACGGAGAGTGCCTTTACAGTTAGGGAATCAGCACTGTGATCTGAATTTCCGAGGAATCAATTACTCTGCTGATGTTTATTTAAATGGGCACAAGATGGTGCTCCCCAAAGGAATGTTTCGGAGGCATTCTCTTGATGTCACTAATCTTATTCATTCTGATGGTAGTAACCTGCTTGCGGTTCTTGTTCATCCTCCTGATCATCCTGGGAGCATTCCTCCTGAGGGAGGACAAGGTGGTGATCACGAGGTCAGAAACTAAATTTATAAATGATATTTGTTAATTTTGTCCTTTTTGATTATTTAACTTCCTGTTATATGATAGTGTCGATTATAGATTCTTGTGGTCGATAACTTCTAAAGTTTATTGAATTCTAAGAAGTGAGACTAGGAAAGAAGAGCGAATGATGCATGCGGAATATACAATTCATCTTTTGTTTTGTTCTTTTCTGTAGATAGGAAAGGATGTGGCCACACAGTATGTTGAAGGTTGGGATTGGATGGCTCCTATAAGGTGAAATTGTTACCACTTGAATGGGAAACTACCAAAGTTCTTTTTGGTTAGCTAGGTTACGCTTGTCACTATAATGTCAATTAATAATCAATCAACTTGATATCTTTTAATGTGATTGAATAACCAGAATGTTCATTTTTTTGACAAAAAATGGAGACACTTTTACTTTGCCACTAAGTTGTATTCACAATTAAAGTTTGTGTAGAAGAGCATTTAGACTGAAAAGGGAAAATAAGGCATCAAAGTATAAGCATGTTTATCTAATTTGACATTGGAACTTCCTTTGGATATGTCGTTTATGTTTTCCTTATAAAGCAGACTGTATATCAATAACTAATGCAAGTGTTAAATATGATTGCAGAGATAGGAATACCGGAATATGGGATGAGGTTTCCATTTCTATTACTGGGGTGAGTTGTAATAATTGCTTTGTACTGGGATGAGGTTTCCATTTCCATTTCGATGCCCTTAAAATTTACCAATTATCAAAGCCTTTCTTTCATCTTCATCATTTTTCTATTTTTTCAATGTACTGTCTTTGGTAGGATGATTCCAATGTCTGTGTTTGGTGCAGCCAGTAAAAATAATTGATCCCCACTTGGTGTCATCATTCTTTGACAACTATAAGAGAGTATATCTACATGCCACAACTGAGTTGGAAAACAGGAGCTCCTTGACTGCTGAGTGTTCTTTGAGTATCCATGTGACAACAGAACTTGAGGGGAGCATTCACTCAGTTGAGCAGCTTCAAACTCAAAATCTTTCAATTCCTCCAAAATCACGGCTGCAATATACATTTCCTGAGGTCAGTCTTAGACAGTTTAATCCACTGTACTAATGTACCTGTCTCCATGGAGTTACACGTGAAGAACTTGATCATTATTTAATGATATGCTTATAGAAAAAAAAAAAAAAAAAGAGAGTATATATTGTCTTGTTATTAGTATCATTTTTGGCATTGGCGGATCTTGGGCTGCATTTGTGCAAACTTGTTTGTATGACTTATAAGGTCTTTCTGAATGAATTTCTCTGTGAACATTTCTCGGAGAAAAAGATAGGGAAATTTCTTTTCTCTTACCAAGTTGAGGAAATTTGCAATCCTGGATTGATAATATTTTGTAGTGTCACTTTATATTGACCCTGTTAAACTCGCATAATATGGGGTTTAAGCTTTATCTCTTCTTTTAAAGGGCTAATGATTTGCTTATGCAGCTCTTCTTCTACAAGCCCAGTTTATGGTGGCCGAATGGAATGGGGAAGCAATCTTTGTACAATGTTATGATTAACATTGATGTTAAAGGATATGGTGAATCTGATTCATGGAGCCATCACTTTGGATTCCGAAAAATTGAAAGCAAGATTGATGATGCTACTGGTGGAAGGTATTTATGGCGTTCCTTCAATGTTATAATATCCTACTTTTAATTCACCCTTTAAACTTCTTTTTTGCTGCATGTTTTCATTCATAGATTGTTCAAAGTTAACGGAGAACCAATTTTTATACGAGGGGGAAACTGGATACTGTCTGACGGGCTACTGCGACTTTCGGAAAAGCGATACGAAACAGATATCAAGTTTCATGCAGATATGAATTTCAACATGATTCGTTGCTGGGGTGGTGGCCTCGCTGAAAGGCCAGAGTTTTATCATTACTGTGATTATTATGGCCTTCTGGTAAGATATACTACTAATAAATTACTAATTTAAAAGCGTATTTTGTGATAAGACCCTTAAAGACGGTATAGCATTAGCATTCAATAATATTACAAGTTTGATTTTTTGTGTACATCAATGTGTTTAATAATTAATAAAGACAAATTAACTCGAGTTTAATATATTTATGTTTACCTAAATAGTGTTAGGCCTTAAAGTCTTATTTTTTAACCAAATAAGCCTATTTGGTTTACATAAGTGGCAGTTTTAGTTTTGATAATTGATCATATTGCTGGTAAATGTTATAGGTATGGCAAGAATTCTGGATTACCGGGGATGTGGATGGACGTGGTGTACCTGAATCAAATCCAAATGGTCCCCTGGACCATGACCTTTTCTTGTTTTGTGCAAGAGACACGGTTAAGCTTCTAAGAAATCATCCTAGTCTTGCGCTCTGGGTGGGTGGAAATGAACAAACTCCACCACATGATATAAATAAAGCGCTGCAAAATGATCTGAAACTTCATCCTTATTTCAGACAGGCAGAAGAGAAGGAAAAACCTGTAGGTGGCTTGTCCGAAGGGTTGGAGGATCCTAGCAAATATCTTGATGGCACGCGAATTTACATACAAGGATCATTATGGGATGGGTTTGCAGATGGGGAAGGGGGCTTCACTGATGGACCTTATGAAATTCAAAATCCTGAAGATTTCTTTAAGGATGATTTTTACAAATATGGATTCAACCCTGAGGTTGGTTCTGTAGGAATGCCAGTTGCTGCTACCATAAGAGCAACAATGCCTTCAGAAGGATGGCACATACCACTGTTTAAGAAACTTCCCAGTGGTTATGTAGAAGAAGTTCCAAATCCCTTGTGGAAATACCATAAATACATTCCGTATTCAAACCCAACCAAGAAGGTTCGTGATCAGATTCAGCTTTATGGTGATGTGAAAGATCTTGATGATTTTTGTTTGAAGGTATGAAAACTTTATCCAGCTGGATCATTCATGATACATTTTCAATCCTCTTATCTTTGTTGTTCTGTTGTTAACTCTATTTTTTGTCCTACAATCTTCCCAGGCTCAACTAGTTAACTACATACAGTATAGAGCTCTTCTGGAGGGATGGACTTCTCACATGTGGAAAAAATATACAGGAGTCTTAATTTGGAAGACACAAAATCCTTGGACTGGTCTGAGAGGTCAATTTTATGATCATCTTCTTGACCAAACAGCAGGTTTTTATGGTTGTCGATGCGCTGCAGAGCCAATTCATGTACAGCTTAATCTGGCTACATATTTTATAGAGGTAAGCATCGACATTGAACTTCTATTTTTGTTTTCAATTGGGAATAAAGGTAGAAATATCATTTGACAATGCGAAACTCTTTTCTGGCAATATAAATTGAAAATTGATATTAGCAGCCAAAATTAGCAAGTTAAAGGGATTACAAGAGTACTGAACCTGTAAAACTTGGAATAATCACAATTCCCTCTGCAAATTATTTGATGATCCAATGGTGAATTTCTTAAAGGTTTTATAGCATTTTATTTTTCTTCTTTAAACAGATAGTGAACACTACATCAGAAGAATTGTCTAACGTAGCTATGGAAGTTTCAGTGTGGGACCTCGAAGGCACATGTCCACTCTCCGAAGTTCATGACAAGCTCACTGCACTGCCAAAAAATGTAACACCTATTGTTGAGATGAAGTATCCTAAGTCAAAAAATCCTAAGCCGGTCTACTTTCTTCTTCTCAAACTCTACAACATGTCAGATAATAAAATTTTATCTAGAAACTTTTATTGGTTGCATCTTCCTGGTGGAGATTATAAACTACTTGAGCCGTATAGGGAGAAGAAAATACCACTCAAGATAACATCCGAGGTTTTCATTCAAGGATCTACCTATAAACTTCACATGCATGTGCAAAACACATCTAAGAAACCAGACTCTAACAGTTTGACATTGGAGCACGGTTCAACAGCTAGACAAAAACTGGAAACCGTAAACAGTGTGCGAGGAACAGAGCAAGTTGGTTGGCTTACGAGGATACAGAAATGCTTTGCCGGGAAAAGTGATGGTTTGAAGGTTTCTGAAATTAATGGGCAAAATATAGGTGTTGCATTCTTTCTTCATTTTTCTGTTCATGCTTCGAATAAGGACCACAAGGAGGGGGAAGACACACGAATTCTCCCTGTTCATTACTCAGATAACTATTTTTCACTTGTGCCAGGAGAGACCATGACTATTAAAATTTCTTTTGAGGTCCCTCCAGGTGTCACTCCTCGAGTTTCTCTGCATGGCTGGAATTTTGATGACAAGTCATCCTTGAATGTCTTCAGTGATGTCACAGGAAACCTTGTGAATGGATCAATACTGAGTACTAAAAATGCATGAGAGCTTCATGAGTTTATTATTTTTCTTCCTTTGACCTGCGAAAGTTAGCATTCTGATACAACATTCGGGAATTCATATTTCCCACCTTATGTTAAGACCAATATTTCTAGTACTTTGTTTTTTAAATTGTGCAATAAAAAAGCAAAGGGAAATTGTCTCAATGAGAATAATCTTTTGAAAGCTAAGGCCCCTGGGAATGGAGTGAAGGTTAGGCCTCCATCATTTTATGGCTCGTAATTTGATAACGATTCAATTTTTGCAAATGTCCTATGCTTCTAGCCAATCGTGTTAAAGAACTAGGAAAAACAAAAACATTTCTTATATACAGAGTAGGCATAAACACTTGACCTACAAAAGTGGTGGTCTGGCACAAATTACAATATATCACAACATGTAAACTTGCATCGTAGTATACGATAATGAAAGTTGTAAGGTTTCTAAAATTAACTTTGAAGGATCAAACATGCATTGACATGAATGGGTGTGGGATGCACTATGAAGAGACAAAGTATGAAAGGTCATCAATCATCATATAGACTTCATCATCCGGCTAATTGAAGAGAATATGCCCGCCGCTTTGTCTAGAAAACCTTGCCCTTGCTCTGATTTCTGTTCTTCATCGTCAAATAGAATCTGCAACAGGAAGGAAAAGTTGCCCGAGAGATTAATGTATTGTGATATTGATTCTCACTAGGAGTTATTCAACAAACAGATCTCCTCTCTTTCCTTTCTCTAATGATATTTTCATTCCATTCAATTTCCTTTATTCTAAGAAAATGGAGAAATCAGGCAAGGTAGTTTAGAATTGAAGCTATTAACCTCAATGTCCTCAGCATCAGGACGGCTCTCGAATTCCTTGGCAAGCAAATACCTATTTGGCCTATCCTTGTCATCACTGAACACTTTCCACTGTCTGAGTACATCAACAGAACAGAGCAAAAAATCATAAATAATTTCAGCTTTGCAATTAATATGTCAAGGAGCCAATTAACAGTGTATGATTTCATCAATTTTATCTCCATGGAAACAGGATATAAAAATAGTGAATCATGTCCAGATTGTAAGTTTAAAAATCAAGTGAACCAGACAATCCAATTCTAAACTCAAAAGTTATTTTTTTTTTTTTTATAAATGGAGATAGGATGTCAATAAGATCAATATTTATATAATAATAATAACCTCATGAGACGGAAAGAAAGAACTTACCCTGGATAACACCTGAAGATTGCTCCAAATGGCATAGGTCGCATGAAATAGACAGTTGTAAAAGTGCTGTACAATAAAAGGATTAGAATTTTGTAGTCTAGTGTGATCAGAATAAACCAATTTTCAAAATAAACTGCATGAAGAATGAAAAGAACACTAAAATAAAAAGCAATCAAGGAACTTAATACATATAATACACACAAAAATCCAACCCCAGTTGATGTTAATACCATTTACAGTCATCTGAAGCTTAAGTAGTAAACCATGTAATGGCTCAGAAATGGTACCTTAGAAAGAAGCGCCTTAATTTCCGGACATTAAACCCAACTCCGACATCCTCACTAATCAGGCGTGGATTCCACATGATGAGGGGTCTAGGCTGCCATTGTATGTATAGTTTGAGAGAAAATTGTAAATAATACAAACATATATGGCAATGTCTAAACTAGATGAAAGGTGCTGAAATGGCAGTAAGATGGCTATCTATCTCGTAGTCTATGACAGCTCTCTGGAGCGACAAATATGAGAAGTACCAACCCCTTGTCACATAAGCAGCTTTCACATATTGTTTTACCACATGATGAGGAATGTTTTTCACATTTTTCAGTAGATGGATGTTAAATTTCAAGAGATCACGAAAGTCAAGGGATTTACTGGATCATTTGAGAGATTGGATGCAATTCTCTCCACATATTCTAACATCTGATAGTCTGGAACAATCATAACCACAATCTCATCATCACCTTCCACAGGCTTCCGGTCACTCAAGCTGGATAAATAGAAAAATAACTGAAACGTTATGGATGGAATTGCAACAGCATAGCCAACAAGTACTTCAGTAGCTAAGTGCAATACAAAAATCAGAATCAAATACATGATAGTACACCCCACGACTATTTTTCCAGCAGAAAAAAACATACAGTGTTAATCTAAGCGCTGGAAGTTACCTTGCAAATCTAAATATAGCATCTTTCCACCGATACTTCAGAAGGGCTGCTGCACCAGCATCTGGAAATATGGCTTTAACTCTCTAACAATCAAATTCATGAAACTTAGCAACCTAGTTTACAACTTCCAAAATAAATACTACACATATTATGGATGGAATTCATAAGCACAATAGTTAATGCAGATAATACTCAGGAAGCATCTAGTTTGTGGATACTTATATCACAAGGAGAAAAGTTGGTAATCATAGCACAACGATCCCTTTTGTGTACTAGCTTCCTCCTAAATAGCAGACCAATGCACTTCGTTGGAATGGAAATAGGAAAGCTATAGATGACATAAATATTTTTGTACATCCAATAGTACAGAAACCGCATGGGTGGGTTGTGATAGTGACTCACTAGAGTCTCTAATGTACATTCCACGCAAAAGATACCTATTCTATTTAAAAGACATGAACATAATAACTCATGCAATCACATTATGAAGAATATATGTAAAGGTCTGAGATAGGTCTTTAACTTTGGGTTTGAACCAAATTCAATCTTACAAAAACAAACTTTTCAAAAAAGGATTGCATCCACTTAAATACTCTATTTTAGCCATATCATACTGCAATTAAGGCAGCTTTCCAACAATAGATAACATTAAAACATTTCAAATTCAAATATTCCTTCATAATTTCATATGCTATAAGTTTATAACTACCGGAATACATCCCACTAACCTGGGATTTTGTTTTCTCAATGAGTGTATCCAAAAAAGTCCTTGACAATTCCCAGAGTTCAACCTGCGCACCTTCGTCATCTAAAAATTGCAGTTGGGGGATCAAAAGTTCAACCTGTAAGACAGTTAAAAATATTTTTAGAGCAAGATGCATTTGGTGCTAAGCAACTGAAAGAAAACAATTATTGACTTTGACTGACAAACCAACCCCTCAGCATTCTCCACAGCAACATTTTCAAGCTGCCTCAGCTTAAACATTTAGTTACATCAAATGTAAAATAATGAAAAAAAAAAACTATTTTTGCTCTTACTTGTGCTCACCTTAAACATGCTAAATTTATAAAGTTATTGATCTTAACCAGGTTAAGTTGACTAAGCTCATTAGAAGGATTGCCATGCCAAAGGAGATGCTCAGCACAACAGATGTTAGTGAAAAATCCTCATCCTCCAAAAAATATAAAAGAAACATATTTTTAATTTGGTACTGTTTGACCTAAACCAGCAGTGCAGAACTTCGAACAAATGACAATTTTGTGTGAAATAAAGAAAGGAAGAAAAAACATTTCTGCTACATACTGTGGCTCTCATTCCTCCTGAAGATACAAATAAGCCTGCGGCCTCGCTAGATTGCCTCACTGCACCCTCCAAGTCTGAAGGCAAGCAACTGAAATAGAAAGCAAGAAAGTGAACAACTTTTTTATACCCATTGGAATGTATATATAACTTCATCAATCTAGCTTTCTCCTATCCCCATATGACTTCAAAATATGGTCACTCAAAATTGACGGACACACATAAATTGCCAAAGCATGCGAGACTAGAACACAAACCACAACAAAACAAAACATCCTCAACAAAGATATCAATCCAAATTGTAAAGTAGTAATACCCGTCATCTTCCTCATCATCCTTAACAGAAGTAACAGTGTTTTCTTCTAATGAGAATGGTGGGTCAGGCTCTGGGGATTCGGTTTGGAACTTCTCAAACTTGGCAAAAACTCTGAAGGTGGAGGTGGAAGGGTGAAGGGAAAGGCCATTGTAGGCGCAAATTAGAGGGTGTGAAAAAGATAAGGAAAAAGGAGTGGCTGAGGTTGGAAGGGGTATTGAAGGATGGTAGTTACAGTGGAAGTTGCAGGCTATGGTTGAAGAAGCCATTTATGTGTTTTCTGTTAATTTGTTCATTGCCCAAAGGCCATGGATAATTGAAGAATATTGCAAATTGCTTCCACCTCCATGCCTTCTGGTTCAATACAAAACCAGATATTTATTTGCCTAATTATTTTACATTTCAAATACCAATTTTTCACTTGTACAAGTGTTTAAATAAAATGTGTTTTATAGTAATATGTATTTCAAAGTATATTATATTCACACAAAATCTTAGGAAAATACAATTTTTTATTTTTTAATTGTCAATTTGGTATCTTATTTTATAATCTTTAATTTTTCAAAAATAGTAATTAAGGCTTTAATGTAAAAGATAGTAATATTAAGTCATACCTGACATATATTAAGTTATATCACATCAAATCTCCACAATAAAATTAATTTATGAAAAAAAAAAACATATAATCCTTATAAAACAAATAACATCAAATAGTATATAATCTAAATTTACCACTAATTCAAACAGTTTAAAATTAAAAGACTTTATACCATTTCCCTTTTATCTTTCACTTATTTAAAGTAGAAGTTTGCATGTAAATGTAATTTTTTTTCTATAGGGAAAAAAGTTTTAGATAAATTGACGGGCTTTAAGAAGATTACGTAACCCTAAATTTAAAAAGGAAGAAAAAATTTCGAAATTATCGTAATTATTTATAACTTAAATATTTTTATTTTGTACGTTATTATTTTATTTATCATAGAGTATACTGTTCTTAGTTCAGAATTTTTATATAATAAAATATATTAATATTAAGTCATACATCTGTTAAGGAACGCATCATAAATTTTATCAATTTTCAAATTATCAGTTTAATTATATAACGTCAAATCTCCATAAAAAAATTTATTGTGTGAATTATCTTTCAAAAAAAATACATATAAATATAACATCAATTACAGTGTCTAACCTGAATTTAATACTAATTCAAACCATTTAAAAGACTTTTATTTTTATTTTTATCTTTCACTTGTCTGAAGTGGAAATTCAACATATAAATATGAAGTTTTTTTATATAAAAATAAATAAATAGATTGACGCCCAGAAAGAATATTTTATAACCCTAAATTTAAAAGAAAAGAAAGTATTCTGAAAATATTATAATTATTTATAACTTGAATACTTTGATATTTATATTTTGTATACTGTTATTTTATTTATCATAGAGTTACAGTATTTTCAGTTTAGAATTATTATATACTAGTGAAACCATATTGCTTTATTCATATTTTAATTGCATTTTTAAAGAAATTATGTAGTTTTTTTAAAAGAAAATTATTTAATTATTTTGAAGTAAAGAAAAATTATTTAATTATTTATTTTATTAAATAAATAAATAATTTATATTTATTTAAGAATAAAATGATCCCGTTAAAAAATTATACCAAAAGGAGTTACAAGACGATGAACCTTGGTTCTGTAGTGGTATAAATAAAGAATAAAGCCGTTGTAGTTTCAAAGTTTGAAATCTCAAAAAGAAAACTCTCTCAGAAATCTCTTGCTCTCTTGCGCGCTACTACTGGAAGTTGGATCGATCTTGGAATCGTGTGTCACTCTTCTCTCAGAAATCATGAACGGTACTCTCACTTTCTCTCTATTCACCAATTCAACTAACCACCTTTTCTTTAACGCAAATTATTCATTCTTGCAGATCAATCCATTCAAATCCAAATGCTCGCTGAAAAGTTCCACCGCTTCGTTGTTGACTGCGAACTCAAGCAAACGTCCATTGCTTCTGAATCAGGTTTCCTCTCTATTCTCTGTTTAATTTTCCATTTCCATTTCGAACGAACCAAAATGAAAATCAATTATCATAATCTCAGCGAACTTAGGTTGTTAACTCTGATGTTTGGATGGTTTGTCGATTTGTGGAATTTCGTCAGATGATGTATCGATTCAAGTGAACGACAACTCAGACTCCATAGATGAAAACAGTTCGTCACATAGAATGCACGAAGTGTCTCCAGATAAGGGTCACACACTTCCCATATTGAAAAAAGTACTTGATCTCAGCGCTAAAATTCAGGTAAATCTTTAGTATTATTTTAAACCTATGAATTATGTCTCTTTCTTTTCCTTAAATTTCTGGCATTCTGTTTATCTTTAGTAAACTTTATTTTACCGGAGTTTTATGGTTAATTGGTTAGGATTTGAAGAAACATCACGTAGCATTGACTGATGAAGTGAAGCTCACTGTTGAATCTTTTCCGGGCACTGATGTCTTGAAGTCTGTGCAGCTTCTCGGTATGCTTCTAGTAGGAAACTGCAAAAGAACATGAAAAGATGAATACTCTCTCTCTATATATATATATGATTAATTTAATCATAATTTTAATAGGTTTTATATATATATATATATATATATAGTTAATTTAATCATAATTTTAATAGGTTTTGGGATTTTTTTCTGGTATTAGGTGCTGAATATGAACTCTTGAAAAGAAAGTACCTAGACGAGTCCTCCAAGCGTAGGCGACTTTATAATGAAGTAATTGAACTCAAGGGGAATATCAGAGTGTTCTGCAGATGCAGACCATTAAATGAGAGTGAAATGACTAATGGTTCTGTATCTGTTGTCAATTTTGAGTCGTCTTTGGATAATGAGCTTCAAGTCATTTGTGCAGATTCTTCTAAAAAACAATTTAAATTTGATCATGTATTTGGGCCAGAAGATAACCAAGGTAATAAGAAGTTGCATCCTTTGTTGGTTTTGCAAGGAAGAAAGTTACTTTTATGGAAAATTTTGAGACTGAATGCATTTTTTGTTATGCAGAGGCTGTTTTTCAACAGACCAAACCTATCGTTACATCAGTATTGGATGGTTACAATGTCTGCATTTTTGCTTATGGGCAAACTGGAACTGGGAAAACATTCACTATGGAAGGAACACCAGAACATAGGGGAGTTAACTACCGAACCCTTGAAGAATTATTTCACATAATTGAAGAGAGACATGGCACAATGAAGTACGAATTGTCTGTCAGCATGCTGGAGGTTTACAATGAAAAGATAAGAGATCTGTTGGTGGAAAATTCAACTCAACCAACAAAGAAGTGAGTGCTTAGATCTCCCGAGTAATTAACTTTGGTGTTTGTAGCTCTTTTGTTCTAGAATTTAGCTGCAAATTTGTATATGATGTTAATGTGTTAAAAACAAGATCTGATAATTCATTTGACATATTGGTGTGTTGGATAAAGAGTCTGAAAAGGATAGAAACATGACCTAAACAAGGCACTCTTTTGAGATGCATTGTTCTATAACTGATCTCTACATGTCAACTAATCTGCAACCCGCTGATAAACTAATTAATGTACAGTTTTCCTTCAGTCTCTACCCAACTGGATGCATGGAATTTTGATGTATAAAATGTTTGGTATCACTGATGAAGAAAACAAATTTCTGAACTTTAGATTGGAGATAAAGCAAGCTGCCGAAGGAACCCAAGATGTCCCTGGACTTATTGAAGCTCGTGTTTACGGAACAGAAGATGTGTGGGAAATGCTTAAGACTGGAAATCAAGTCAGATCAGTTGGATCCACCTGTGCTAATGAGCTTAGCAGCCGTTCTCACTGGTATAGCTAGATTCTTATAGATTGACTCATTGTTGCTGTACTCACTGGTGTATTTACTTCTAAACTTGTCTGTAGTTTATACCTCTGAAGATCTTAATTATTAAATTGAAGATCTTAATTCTTAAATAATTTAATCATCATAAATTAAATAGTAGTTGTTTTCCTTGAATAGATCATGTTTTAAGCTGAGTTGTCCACTTTCTTTAGGGCCAGTAGATGTAATATAATTATCTCAATGACACTCACAGTTTTGGCAGAAGTTATTAATAATTATAGATAAATGATCAAGAGGTGGTTTTACATGCAGCTTGTTGCGAGTAACTGTAGTGGGAGAAAATTTAATTAATGGCCAGAGAACAAAGAGTCACCTTTGGCTAGTAGACTTAGCTGGCAGTGAGCGAGTGGGAAAAACTGAAGCTGAAGGAGAAAGATTGAAGGAATCTCAATTCATAAATAAGTCTCTTTCAGCGCTTGGTGACGTTATTTCTGCCCTTGCTTCTAAATCAGCCCACATTCCTTACAGGCAAGTCTCTTTTCCCCTCTTAAATACACTCGAAAAGACTGATCCTTATTCAAATTATTATTTGTATCCTCTGGTTTTGACAGGAACTCAAAACTCACTCATATGCTGCAAAGCTCTTTAGGTGAGATTCCACTTCAACATTATGAATTTATGATCCTTTGGAAATGACTGTGATTTAACTGTTAGTGTTTGATATGTGGCCAAAATGCAGGTGGAGACTGCAAAACTTTAATGTTTGTGCAGGTAAGTCCAAGTGCAGCGGACTTGGGAGAGACACTTTGCTCATTGAATTTCGCAACCCGCGTCCGTGGAATCGAGGGTGGCCCAGCTCGCAAGCAAGTAGACCACACTGAACTGTTTAAGTACAAGCAAATGGTAAGCTAATGTGAAATTGTTCTTAATAAACATAATCATGATTTTTCAATTCCTGAAGGTCAGAAATTTTGTATAATTAAAGGTAGAAAAGTTCAAACAAGACGAGAAGGAAACAAAGAAATTACAGGATAACTTGCAAATTGCACAACTCAGGCTTGCAGCAAGAGAACACCATTGTAAAACCCTTCAGGAAAAGGTATGTTCTTCAGAAGTGTTCATGCAGTGCAAGTAACTCAGACATGATGATGGGTGTCTTTTCTACTCAAAGTGACTCATAATTTCATATACTCCGTGACAGGTTCGGGATCTGGAGAACCAGATAGCTGAAGAAAGAAAGCAAAGACTAAAGCAAGAAAGTAAAGCACTTGCTGCTGTTTCGGCTCAACCGTCATCCTCATCACAATACACAACAGCTCAGAAGACAATGACAGACAAGAAGCCACCTCTGAATCCTTCGAGACTCAGACAACCACTGAGAAAAATAACCAACTCCTTGCCTCCACAGTCTCCTCTAAGATCAAAGAGTTACACCACATTCAAGAATGGAAAGGAAAACTCTGTGAGAAGGGCTTCAATGGTGACCAATTCCGTGAGGCCTTCTGCACCCTCAACAACAGGACAGTTCTTTCAGGCAAGGAGACGGGTGTCCATTGCCATGAGACCACCACCTTCAACATCAACAACACAGGTCATTCAGCCAAGGAGGAGGGTCTCCATTGCCACACTACCTCCTCAGACAACTTCAGGCATGTCAACTCCACTCCGTAACTCAGCATTCCGAGTTACAAGTGAAAGCAGTCAGCAATCACGGATAAGAAGCCAAAGGAAAGGTAGGTATTCAAGTTTATTTGCTCCTTTGCCGGAGTTGAGAGAATCAATCGTGACAACACCATTGTCTGTAAGGAGCAGCAGCAAGTTTATGATGAACAGTCCAACACAAGCAGATTCAAGGATGATGGGGCCCACTAGGAATCAACCTGTTCTTGCTCTACAACGTAAACCTGTGGTCTGGAGTCCTCTTAGGATAAGAACCATGAACAGAAAGTCATCACTTCTGCCATATCGCCCAACCCAAATGCAGTAAACATTGTTTTTTCAAACAATGTGACAAATAGTGGACTTTTTTTAGCTACAATGCCAACAGTGTATAAATTAGTGTGCTGTGCTTGGTTTATGAATCAACCAAGATTCAATTAAATTTTTCTCAAAACATGTCATGGCAAATACTAGTGTATGATATTCGATCAAATTTCTGATCTCACGTTTAAGTGTTAAATTCTTTTCTTTACTAGTTTGCTTTTGAATTTACTACCAATATCCAAAAGAAGCAGAATTAACTTGCCGAAGTAAGTCAACGTGTTTTAGAATTGGTGTGCAAGAATTTGGGAGGATTTTCTCTTCACAGTAGAGATTTATTTAATTATTAGAAGTGTAAAAGTGTATGTTAATAATTATATAAACACATTTATATCCTTTTATTATGAAACAAAATTGATCATTGTCAAATGTCAATAATCTTATAATACTGCTTATGATTTGTGGAACATTTAATTGTCAGGAGACCCTTAAGTAGAAGGAAACTTTTCACACCCATAAATCATTATTTCTGATAGTTATTGAAAAAAAATATTGTTTGCAAGAACAATTTTTCACACCCATAAAAATTCTCGAGATCCGTGTGCTTGATTTCATTCCTCGGATATTCCGAAGATGGTTGCAAGAACCCCACCAAAGCAGAAGAAACTTTTGGCTGCTCTGAATCCTGTTCTGATTAAAGAAACCATACACAAGGTATTACATGCTAATGCCAGTGATATTTCCTGATGACACCAGATAAATTTTGAACCTTGTGAGTGAACTACCCCTCCTTTTCCAGCTCATTTCTAATGGTATAAAATGTGCACGTAGAGTACTATCACTCCTTGTAATCATTTTATGCAAAATATTCTGCACTGGTTTGCAATATTAATGATTATTCAATTAATCAGGTATGGTGCCTCATGCTGTTGGTAAAAGGACTCCTCGCGTCCCAGTTTCTTATTCTTGTAAGAAAGATTATACAGAAAATTATGTTTCACCTCATAGAAGAAGTTGCACATGTTGGAAACCATCAGCTTGATGATGGTGCAGAAGCGTGTAGTGGCACTGAAGAAGGGCTTAGTTTTAGTTCACTAAAGAAAAGGGTTGATATTGAGGTTACTAATGAAAAGCTTGAAAAACTCTCTCCAAAAGGTGGGGGGAAACGAAACAAGGAACTCTTCTTTGGATGTAATTCTGTCACTAGACATGTATGCAAATTGTTTGTGCGACTTTTAGTTCCTTTCCCCCCTTAGCTTTGGTCAAGGTGACTTTGGACTTCTATGAAATTGACTTTTCCTCTTCATCTCTGAATTTGCAACTTATAACTGGCATCATTACAGTTATAACTGTCACAGCTGTCACCTCATGTGGATATAGTTTTCTGCTAGACACTTTAAATATGCTTCTGGTGCACAGAAGCTTAGCGTCCTTTTTTGTAATCGTTCTAATATTCAGAAATTCAATCACACAGTTTTTCTTCTGGCCCATCTTCCTTGACTGGTAATTTCAAGTTTAACTCCTTATTTCATACTTCCTCTGTTTCGCTTTGACTGTTTGAATTTTTGAAAGACTTTTGTTTATATTTCATTGTCATTTTTCGAAGTTGAAGATGACATTAATAACTCTTTCGTCATTTACACCTTTACTTTTCACCTAATCTTGGATTAGATTGTATATATGCATTTATTGTGATATAGAAATGAAAGTGGTAAAATAGAAAATCTTGTAAATCTTGTCATAAGATCAAGAAAATTTATACATTTATTGGTTTTTCCAAAAGAAACTTAAACGAAACTTCGAAAGAAATGCAAAAAGTATTCTTTGAGTTGCATTTTTCGTTTATTCAACTCAAGTGCTCAGACTGGAATGTACTTTTTGTTTCTGCCCTCGATATTGTTTGCTGTTTTAGTCAACAGTGAGATTTAAGAAAAAGATCATTTCTTTATCAGACAAATCTGAAGTCTTTTTCATTTATTTTTCAATGTTTACCCCTTGCCCATCTAGAATCATCCAAAAGAGACATAAACTTAAACAGTGTAGTGCCTGAAATTGAGGTTTCAACCTCCAAAATGTCCAAGCTTGGAAAAGAATCGTCAAAGGTTACTAATGAGCTCTCTGAATCAAAAGAACAACTTCCTTTTGCTGATACGGTTTCGAAGGTAAATACATTTTTTGTATCCTTTATTGAACAGATTTTATACAGAGTCTGTTTTGGTTTTGCTTATTTTCTTTTATCCTTTTCAAAACAGCTTTCTAGTTCAAAAAATATTTTCTCTTGTAACAACTTGGATTAATAAAAAAAAATGTTACAGAAACTTGACAGCTTTTTCAATAATATCAACTTGTAGCCTTAAAACAAATAGTATTGTTTTATCACCATGGTAGGGATCTTGGGACAGTGGCAGGGATCGTTCACCTTGCTAGGTGTCAACAAGCATGCTAGAAAATTCTAGCAAAAGATTCTAGTGCTCTAGCTTTTTGACAAAAATATTACTGAAAGTGATTGTTTAAAATTATTTTAGAAGTTTTGGAAATAAATGCAATTGTACCCTCAATAAAACATAATGTTTTAATAAATCCTTAAATACTCATCCTTATTTATACCAATTATCCCAATAAAATAAAAAACAGATCACAAAGTATTAGAAAACATGAAAAATAACAACGACAATGAAAACCTTATCCTACTAAGGTAGGTTGATTATAAGGATCACACTGTACCGTTGGACTTGATTAAATACCGAATCTTGAGATATTTTACTCACAAAAAAATTCCTCTTAGCAGCTTCCTCCAATGGCCTACTTGATCTTTCTCTCTTCCTTTTCATAAAACTAGAAATGACACATTATTTCTACTCTCCTCGCTGGTGCTGGTAGTGGCTTACATTACATGTGCAGACCACCTTAGGTTTTTTTTCTTTGATTTTCCTCAATTAGTGTTAGACCAATATATCATTATATACATCTTTTTGTATCTTGTTCTTTCATCTATGGTACATCCACCTTAACATTATCATTTATGCTACTCCTACCTTTTTATCTTGTTCCTTTAAAGTTCAACATTCATTATCAGAGAGTATAACTTGATTTATATCACTACAATAAACTTTCCTTTGAGCTTGGTAGGTACTTTGCAATCACAAATAGTCCTTGTTTCCTGTATTCTCCATTTTAACCCTCTAGTTTTTTCTTATGTGACATCCTAGATAATTTTCCCTTCAGTTTGAAATTTTGATCTTAGATATCAAACTTTTAAAAAACTTGTGGTATGACATTGTATGGAAAGGATTGAATATAAAAGAAAGCATAGAAGAAATAGCAGATCTTTATTTTATTCACTTGGGTACAAGAATATTGCAGTGAAAATATTGAAGAATGTGTTTTACAAGAATTCGTGAGCCTAATCTCTCCCTTACAACCAGATAATACCTTTGTCTCAAACCCTTATTTGTCCTCCTTCTTCTTACTGTATACTACTGACTTTACTAATCACCGGACTTTGGGCTTTTTGGGGGGCCAATCCCTTCCTACCTCTTCTTAAATAAACTCCTAATGTTACTAGCAACATTTTCTCCCATTTTGACATCCGAGTCATTTTCTTCTTGTTTCTTATTAAATTTACAATACGTATACTCTGTTACTCTTACAAAAGAAAAAACCCTTTAATTTCAAAGTCTGTCTCCAAAGCTCAATTTTAGAGTTAATTGCTTCTCTTGGTTCCACAATGAAAACTATATCATGTGCAAATAATACTGTACTTTCTAAAATATGCGGAAACTAAGAAATAATCCTATGATGACTTTAATATAATATTGACATTAGATATATTTCAATTCTTCCCCTTAAGCTAAAGCTAACTAAGGTTGAAGATTGCTATAAACTTGTGTATTGTGTCTGATAGTTTGCTGTGATGATATTTTGGCTTATTATCTCTTACATGGCCAATCATGTGTATCGTACATGACTATAGATGATGTCTTTGATAGTGTTATTGCCATGTGGCATGATGTATTCTGGCCATCATAATTGTTTGTCTATACATTCTCCATTTTTTTTTTTGTAACAACCAATTAGTGAGGGAAGTTTGTTTGGCTGTAGGTTTCAAATGCAAAGCTTGATTCTTTTCCAAGTGGTTCCTTGAAAGATGAGGTATGCAAGTCATTTTTATTTGTTCTGGACTGTATACGTAAATCTCTGCAATTTTGAAGCGAGTTTTATTGTTATTAAAATTTTAGTTTTCCCTTTCAAGTGATAGAAGACTAGCTTGAATATTAATATAGTATGGATAACCTTTTCAATTTTAAAAATTAGTTTCAGGAATTGTGCATTCTATCTGTTTAAGGTTTGCAAATGTTAAAACTATAGTTTGGTGTAGTTCTGGTCTGTTTTAAGTTCACATCAAAATATGGTTGCGTTAGAGACTGGATCAAAACACTCTGAACTAGGGTAATTTTGCTCTATTTTTCTTCTATTAATTCTGGTGCTGATAGATGGCAGTACCAGAACAACAGAATTACATAAACAAAAGGTAATACAGGGTGTTTGATATACCCTCGCTGACTTCTCAACTTTTCCTACCTATTTTCTTCTTCCCAACTCCTTTGTTGTAGCTATATAGGTCAACTTTCATCCATGATTTCCTTTTATTGCTAGGAGTTTTAAGGTATTTTATGCAGTGGAAGCAGAGGCAAAATAACAGTATTTCCAGGACCACATTTACCACGTATATATGTTATAAAGTCAGTAGTCAGTCAGTCACATGCAGTGTTTGGATGCATTTGGATTGAGGTTTTAATTGTTGGCTATCTTCAACCTGAATTTTCTCCGTTTTGCTTGTTGATATGCCTATAGTTTGCGGTCTGTTAAGCTGCATTAAGCTTGGTGTTCATTTCCCCATTCGCGTAATTCATGGATAGTCACAAATAGTTATTTTAAGAAATTCATTGATGGATAGCTACACTAAGTTTGGTATCACTAGATATGTTCATATATAGATACAAATAAGCATAAGAAGAAAACATGAAATCACATGTGTCCAATTGTTGTTGAAGTTATTTTATCTCTTCTGATCTTTGAAGATGCTTGGAACAAATTATATTCTACTCATCAAGGTTATGTGTACCTGTAGGCTTTAGATGATGAGAAAAAACCACTGGCCAAAGGAAAACATGTACCAAAGCAATTGAAGACAGATAAATCATCAGAGAGTTCCTTGTGCAGTGATCAGAAAGATTTGACAGCATCAATGGCAGAAGTTCCACTATTGAACGAAGTTAGTTTACCAACTAAACCAAGTAGACGGAAGATGAATTTACAGAGAACTTCCTCTGCTAAGGAAAAGTCTTCTGCTTCCATATTGAAAAGTCAACCTAACAAGCACTCTGCTCTAAAGGTACAAAATTTTTCTCAATTTAAATTGATTGTGTGCTTTGATTCTTGAGGGACTTCAATATTTTTTGTTTAAATAGTATCTTTTTCTGTAATTTGCAGGAAAAGCTTTCTAGTTGCTTGTCATCTAATATGGTTCGCAGATGGCTTATTTTTGAATGGTTTTATAGTGCAATTGATTATCCATGGTTTGCCAAAAGGGAATTGATGGAATACTCAATTCATGTTGGACTAGGGAATATCCCAGGGTTAACTCGCGTTGAGTGGAGTCTTGTAAGAGGGTATGAAACTCAGTTAAGGTTATTACGATTTTCTGCTAAACCTTAAGGGATTTATTTGACATTGTCATAGCATACTTGTTTTTTGCAGTTCCCTTGGCATACCACGGCGGCTTTCTGAACAGTTTCTTCATGATGAAAGGAAAAATCTTGCAGAGTATCGGGAATCAGTGAGACAGCATTATGCTGAACTGCGGAATGGTATTAGAGATGAACTTCCAACTAATTTAGCTAGACCGTTATGTGTTGGACAAAGAGTAATTGCTGTTCATCCAAAAACAAGAGAGATTCATGATGGTACCGTGCTTAGTGTTGATTATGACAAGTGCAGGATTCAGTTTGACCGTCCTGAGTTAGGTGTTGAGTTTGTAATGGTAATGTGATTTCTTATTATCATGCTGTTTTTTTAAATGTTATTGCCATTTTTTCAATAGGTAATGTTATTGAAAGAATTTTCTTCCAGTTGAATAAATTAGCTTGATATTTTGAAGCATGAACTTGGTTCTCGTTTTCTTGTTTTTGATGAGTGGATTTTTGGTTCAGGACATTGATTGTATGCCTTTCAATCCATTAGATAATATGCCAGAAGCTCTGAGGAGGCATATTGATGACAGAAAAGACTCTCTTATGCCTATAGATCCACATATTAATGGAAATTCAGATTTTGGGGGGTGCGAAAATCATTCCTCACCTGTGAAGGTACATACTTCCTCAAGTGCTTTAGTTAAGTTAATGCATGGAAAGGTTAGATTGCTAACAACACCTATCAATGTATTGGTATTACCCTTTTATTCATACATTCATATACTGACATTATAATTTATATTTAATGTGATTCAACTATCTTTCATGTATTTTCACATATTCAAGGAGTTTAACTATAATAATTGCCATGAACCTTGAACAGAAAGTCATCACTCCTGTCACATCGCCCAACCCAAAGGCAGTCGTTTTCTCAGACAAGACAAATACTGGAGTCTTTTAACTATAATGCCAACAGTGTATAATTAGTGTGCTGTGCTTGGTTTATGAATCAACCAAGATTTCTCAAAAACATGTCAATGGCAAATACTCGTGTATTTTGTTCGATCAAATTTCTGATCTCACGTTTAAGTGTTAAATTTTTTTATGTACTCATTTGCTTTTGAATTAACTACCAATGTCTAAAAGGTGCAGAATTAACTTACCTAAGTGAGTCAACATGTTTATAATTGGTATGCAATAATATGGGAGGAATTGCTTTTCACCACAGATATTTGTTTAATTATCAAAGTAAAGAGTATATATATGACTTTCCTCCTTACATATTTTTTTTTCTTTATCTCCCTCTCATACAAATTAAAAATAAACCATTCCAAATTTTAATTCAATTTCTAATAAAGTTTTTACTGTAAAATATTCTTTTTTTTATCTATTTTTAAATATATAAATTACACTACCTAGATTTTTATTTAACATTTCTAACTATATATTTTAAAATCATTTTAAATTTTTATTTACCAATAATAATAGACATCCAAAAATTTTAATCTTTTCTTCTATTTTTAAATCAAATTATATTCAACCTTACGTAATTTATTAATTATTTTCCCTCAGAAATTATTTAAAATTTGTTCTCCCAATTTTCAATTAAATTTTTGCAAAACTTTTTTGTTTTACTTACAATAAGATTTTGAAATTTATTTTATTTTATTTTACTTTCCTTTTATTTTTGAAATTTGGAATTAAATACTTTAATTCCACTTTAAACAAATTTTGGGGGGTTTTCGTTTTTGTGTATTTAGGGTTTAAAAATAAAATAAATTTCAAAAATTTATTGTAGGTAAAAAAATGTTTTGAAAATTTTAGTTAAAAATTGAGAGAACAAAACTTAATGATTCATGAAAGAAAAAATTAATAAATTATATAAGGTTGAATATAACTTGGTTTAAAAATAGAAGAAAATATTAAAGTTTTGTAGATATCTATTGTTATTGATAAATAAAAAATAATTCTGGAAAATGCAATTGAAATTGTTAAATAAAAATCTAGCAGTATAATTTATAGATTTAAAAATAGATAAAAGTAAAAGAAAGATATTTTTACAAAAAAAATTAAAATTTGGAATGGTTTATTTTTAATTTTTGAGACGTAAATTAAAAAGTATATAAAGAGAAAGTCATTTATTTTTCTTAAATTTATATGAAACTAAAGTTGTGATTACTAGTTGGCTTCAAATTAAAATGAAAAAAAAAATGCTATAGAAATGATTGAATTAATAAGAATGAAATAAAGTATTTTATGTGTAATTTGAACTGAATTTTTATAATAAAATTTAAAATTGGAAGAAAAATTATAATATTGGCAATTGAATTAAATTTTGTATTACTAGTTTGTTAAAAAATATCTAAATAAGTAATAACAAAAATGAAATAAAATTGTTGAGGTATTTTTTAAAAGTAAATATTAATTAAATTCTTCAAAAGTTTTAAATAAAAGTTAATTCATTCATTGTTGATAAATGATAAAGAAAATAAGTGAATATTATATCACTTGGTTTAATAAAAAGATGGGTAAATTATAATTTTAAAATTGTAAAAATTAAAAAATACCTGATAATTGAAATGAAAGATAATATAAATAAAAAATGCTGAAAATAAAAAAAAACAAATAAAAAATGCCCCAACTAAAGTGGAAAGTATGCTAATCGTGTAATTTTTTTTCAGATATAGTGCTAGTGAGGGAAAAACATCTAATTTGTCCTCGAGGGCCAGATTAAGATCAAAGGATTTACTTTAAAACGACCGGAAATCTCTCACTCGAATACATCAAGATGGTCTACTAATCGTCTGCTATTTCAACTATTTCAACGTTGGCCATCACGCCGAATCTCTCCCTTCCAGAGTCATAGTTAATTGAAATTATCAACACTTAATGTATACCAACTGTTAAATACTCGATTAAACTTGCAATAGCCGAAACAAGCATGATATCCTAAATCCCGTTAACCTTCCTCAATGGATGAGTAGTCAATAGGTATGTAATCCATATTGTAGGATATCCTTAGTTTCTGTCATTCCCAGAAATGAGTATATGAAATAAAATAAACAAATAGGCAAACAAAACAGTACAACCTAAATTGCTTTACTCAAAAACTACAACATAAAGAAACTAATCATTTAGCAAAACGACAAAGATTGAAGTAAACATTTAAGAATCTTTAGCTGTCGATAAAGCTTATCAAATCCATTCAAAATGTAAAATTAAAAAAAAAAAAAACAGATGAAAATTCCTAGGTTTCGGTCATTGGCTCTTCCGATACATCATCACTTCCTCAATATGACAAAAAGATTGCATTTTACCTCTTTCTCTTCTTGTTTCCAGGAACAGCACCCTTATTGAATTTACCATAGTCATTGGTGGTGTCAGCTGTATTCTGCTTTTTCAACCCCTTTTTGCCTCCGAAACCAAATTTAGAGTTCTTAACATCTCTTTTCTTTTGGTTCTTTCCTTTACCAAAGGCTCGCTTTGCCTTACCTCCTGATCGATCACCCGGAGCCACTCCTGGCCTTTTCTTATTTGACCTCTCGAATACTTTTCCATCCTCAAAGTCAAAAGCCGTATCTGCATCATCGCCATTGTCAGCAAACCCACTTTTTTGCCTCTCCTTCCTCCATTTCTTTACAGATTCAATATCTTGTTTTTTCTGCTTAGCCCTTTCTTTTAGTTTCTGAGCCTGAATCTCTTTAGCCAATCTCTTGGCCTCCCTGGCCTTTCTTCTCTCTTCAGCCTCTTCCATCTTTCGTTTCTCTGCTAATAGCCTACCTTTAACCTTTTCCATGTGGACATCTGTCTTTACCATTTCAGCATAATAGTCTGCTGGTCTCAGAAAAGGTAGACCCATTGATTGAAGTTTCTCAAAGGCCAGCCTAGTTCCCTCCAATGCCTGTGTGTAAAATGCAAGTTCTCGTGCCAAATCATCATTGACATCTACTTCTTGCTCTTGATCAACATCAATGGATAGTTTGTGTATCCATTCCACATTCTCAGGCCAACTGATATCTCCAAGTTTATCTAACAGAGCATCTCTGTTATATACTGCTTTTTTAGATGGTTCAGCTAATCTCACATCTTCCTGTTCTGATTCAGACGAAGACATTTCTTCATCCATATCTTCAGTTTCATTCTCAATCATGGTATCATCATTTTCAGACGGCATCACCATTAAACCTATACAAGCATTTAAAAAGGAAAAGAAAGTTCAAATTATACCAACAAAGTGTCGTATAGCATTTATAACCAAAACTGAACGTCATTTAAGATAATGAGGGGCAAAGCTTTCACAACCAATAGGTAGGAGAGGAGGCACTAAACTCAAATTGGCACTAGACCCTAGGATCAATGGCCAAAATAAACCATATTTCGGAAATAACGCTATAAGAAGACCCTTACCATAATCAACATAATTACATACAGGATAACAAATAAATATCACGCTTAACACCATATCAACAATAACAAAAACAAAATTTTCTTCTTTCAATTCAAATAACTTGACATAATTATATGCCTAATGACAAACAAACAATAACAGACATTGGATCAAGAAAGGAAATTAAATCTCCTTTTTTAATAGAAAAAGCCCAATGCTCAGTAAAACATGGGGAGCATAGAATGTTTCAAAATTTACATGGTACTGGAACCTAACACCTAAATGCCCTGTTGACTTAACATTAATCTGCTGTCACCGGACTCTCACAACACAACTACTAAACTACTTCCCAACTTCGTTTTGCACGAGAAATAGAAATATAAGAAACAACAGGTATCACAAGGCGCAAGAGAATGAGAGAAACACTAGTCACTAGCATATAATGGCTTAGTTCATGAACAGGGCACCAGCTATACAGAAGGCCGTTGTGCGCAGGTGGGATGAATTAAATTTTAGTAAAGAACCCAAACGGAGTAAGGTCCAAGATTTTCAACAATAAAATCTCAATCAAGCATTCAGAACAAAACTTCATTAAAAAGTTAATCTAGAGAGAAGAAGAAGAACTGATGAGCTTCCTTCAAAGTTCCAAAAATAAAACACAGTAACCGCAAGCCCTCTCTTCCCAAAAGAGAGGGAAGAAGAGTACTACTCTTGGCCCTCTCTCCAAGACCTAAACTTTAGTCTAGAATGAAAAAACAATCAGAATTAAACAACTGTAACCTTAATCATTTGTTCTTTTGATCATTTAACCAGAAAAAGGATAGACATGAGGGTTGGGGAAAGCCACTATTTGGTAACAATCAGAGAAAACATAAATAAGTTGAAAATAAAAAAGAACACATCCAATCCAACGCAGAACATCGAAAGAAGAAGTGAGATATGTGAAGCAAAGCAGAATCAAAAAGTGAAAACTAACCTAGTGATGCTGTGAGGGCGATTGCGACGGCGGAGAAACTGGCCGAACGAGAAGTTGAGGGGTTTTAGTTCAGGGTTTAGGGTTGAAGTTGTGAATTTTTTTTTTTTAGTTTAAGTAATAAGAGTTCGAAGAAAAAAAAAAGATACTCGGGTCGGGTCGGGTCAACATTAACTAAATACGGATTAGTCTTCACTTTTGTGGTATATGGGTCTGGTTAGCGATTGTTCAGAATTTCCTTCTTTAGGTACCTACTATTTAATATTTCTATATTATAAATTTTAGATATGAATATGTTTTTCTTTCTGAAATATAATTATATTTAATTTTATTCTTTAAAAAATTACCTTATTTTTTTCTGAAATTTTTAATTTATTTATTTTATTTCATTTCAAGCCTTTTACATAATTCTTTTCAGTTCCTATAACATATAAACCCTATATATTTTTAGTTCTTATCAAATATTTTAAAATTAATTTTAAATAAAAAATATTATAAATAATTAGCATAAACACATGTCCACGTGTATGTATGTTTATTTTTTAGAATAATAAAAATAAAAAATAATTCTTATAACAATTGTGAAAATAAAAAATTATTAAAACTAAAAACATGTGATCATAAAAAATAATTACAAGTAATTTTATAATAAGTGGTTTCTTCGTTATGTGTGGTTCATTGAGTTTAAAAGAACAGTCACCTAAACACTAAAATGATAAGATTTATGTATAATACAAAACTAATTAAAAATATTTATTAATGTTGATAGATAATGTAATTACAAATTAAATATTAAAATAATTATTAAAACAAAAATTATTATGAAAAAAAGTACAAGATAATTTTTTTATTTAATTTTATAATGTTATAAGTATATAATATTTGAGAATAATTATTATTTATTATAGATGTTTCTATAAATAATAAATGTAATAAAATGAGTTATATAGGTCAAGATAAAATTGATAAGAAATTGTCTAATTACAAAACGATTATAAAGAAAAATTATATTTATTAATAGTTATGATAAATTAAATATATATATATATATATATATATATATATATATATATACATTAAAAAAATTTGGAGAACATCCTTACATATTGTTACTTCTTTCCCTGTTAATTTAGATTTTTAAATGCATTTTGACATTAGTTATTATTTAATGAAGATTTAAATATGCTTTTAACATCTAAATTTAGAGAATTTTTTATTTAGTTGTTAATACATTTTTTGTTTACTTTAGTTTTGGAAATATTCACTGATTTTGTGTTTGTTTTAAGAAAAAACGTATGTGTATATATGTCGTGCCTATTGTTATATTTACTTTTCAAAAGTGATTAGGAAAATATTTTTAGATTCAATATTTTTATTAGACAGTAAGATATAATGTCACTAATAATTAATATGATGGGAGGGGACAAATAAAAAAAATCAAAAATATTAGAAATTAAATGTAAAACCTTTTAAAATTTTCAAAAACCAGATGGACAATGACTACTCTCACTGTCAACTTAATTAGATTTTCTCTCTTTTCTTTTATTTTCTTCTATCTCTGTATTTTTTATTTTTCTAAACAATAGTCATGATTCTTTGATAGTAAATTTTCTTTTACTCTACATTTTAAGTATCCATGATTGGTAATGAATAAAACATCTTTATTAACTTTTAACACACCAGCCTTTCAAAAAAAAAAAGTCACCAATGTTGTAAATATTGTGTTATTCTTTTGAAAGTGGGCAAGGGATATTTTTTTTATTTTACATAATAAGTATCTTCCATGAGAGAATTTTTGTTTGATTTGAGAATATAAAGGACTACACACAAAATAAATTGTACCTGTAAAATTTTACTCAGTACACACAAGACTTAAACATTAAATCTGACTAAAAAGAAAGAAAATAAGGCGTGAATGATTGACATCCATTGATAACATAATTTATAAACATCCACCCACTAATATAGAATTGTGATAATGTTGAATCACTTATATTTCCCATCCAACAAATCATAAAAAGGATATGGTGAAGTGTCAATCAACTTCTGATAGGAAATTGTCCAATGTGGAGTGAGTGATGAGTAAGATCTATGCTCAATTTTGATTATTTACTTTTCAAAATATACAGATTTTTTATATTTTAAAATATATAACAAATATTTTTAATATATTAAAATTATTTTATTTCATTTTAAAGATATATTAGAAAAGTAACACAAAAAAACAGTAAGAAAATCTGAACTCGATGCTATAAGTTGAATTAATAATTGTTTCTTAATTAGAAAAACTATAGTACGATATGATGTAACAAGCATGAGCAACATAGATAAATGCATGATGTTTGTATAATCGATTTAAGCTTAACAAAATCCTTAAAATTTAGGTTTGATTTATATAAACAATCAAACTTAAAGATTTTTTTTAATTTATTTATTACTTGTCTATTTTTATTTTTAATTTAACATTATATTTTTTTCTAATTTCAACTGAAAATTGGAATGCAGTGATTAAAAGGATTTTTTTTTCACATGTATTTACGAGTTCTAAATATCAAAATATTTGAACTTCACTTATTCAAATAATTAAATGTATTTTACTTAGCTAACGAAAAATTAATCCATAAATTTGAGTCAAATTTGTAAATTGCTATACGATCTTCCTGCTAACCAATCAGTTGCAAAAAAATTTGTTGAATAGTATTGTTTTAACTGTTGAAGTTTTTTATCGCTCTTAATTTGAGTTATTTTTCCTCTTTTACCAATTTTGTTTTTATAATTTTCATTTTAACGTCTTTAAGATAATTCAGTTGACTATCATTTACCCAATTCCTAAATATTAATAGATATTTCTAATTTATCATGATATAAGATTAATGGTATATAATCATAAGATTTGATTAAACGTTTGGATTTATCGTCAGAATATTGAATTAATTATATTTGCTATAATAGAGGAGAAGAGCTATTATTTAGTTCTCATCTAGTTTATCCAAATACTTAACATGAGTTATGGATCCAAAAAATTGTGAACCATTTCGCTTTGTTATACATACTCTTTTTTAGGACGAGTTTACACTCCTCTGACCTGAAGAGACCTGAAGTGAACAAATATGTATGAGATGAAAATTTGAAATAGAAATTTTGAATAAATACTTTAATAATTATATTGCACATTAACTTGATTAATGAAGTTTGAAATAGTTTGATTGGAAGAGGTTTTAAACAACAAATTTTTAAATATCAAATTTGATTTCTTTAAAATTGATAATAGGATTCATTTTTGTAGTAGAAAACTTTGACATTTTTAATCCAAAAGTCATTCTTATAAGCTTTAACATGAGTTTAATAAGATATTTCTTGTGTAACAAAATTTAAGATTCTTTCAAATAAGATTATGAATCACAAAAATAGAAAAAATTTTGTAATTTAAAAAGTTAAAATATAAATAAAATATTTAAGTATGAATTTCAGAAGATATCAGTATTAAATATTATAATAAAGTCTTACGAAGTAAAACAATAAGATGAAGTAAAACAATAAGATGAAGTAAAATAAAAACTTGGTATTATAACATTTGTTTAGAAAAAGAAAAATTCAAAAGTTTTAAGAAACTGTAAACCTAAAATATAATAATTTAATATTGCAAAAGTAATAAAGTAAAATAACATTATTAAGAATAACTCAGTTTAAAAAAAACACAATAGAAAAGTTAAATTGTTTGTATACAATTTAAATCAACCTACATATGTTTACCAATCATTTAAAACATAATTTTCATGGTTAGAAATTTACTAATTAATTTAAAGCCTTTCATAAAAATCAACTCAAATTACGTAGCTCTTCTTATTATTTCCATAAACTAAATTCACCTTTGATATTTTACCTCCTTCATTCATTTTTTCCCGTATAAATGATTATAAAATAAATTAACCAAACTATTTCTATATTAACTTTTTCACCTACTTTTTAATGTAATATTTTTTACACTAAACTGTGAACGATCATTACACTAAATATAACCCTGATTTTGAGAATATTTGACACACTGCAAGAAAATTGCTGGTTCATACCACACGGAAAGAAAGAATTTATAATCCATACTGCACGACGTAAAAGGATCTCAATTGCAATCTTCAATACAGGATGATTTCATTTTTTCGAAGTTTCCAGTGATTAACTGGACCTGCAAGGATATTATCTCATTATTGTGTATATTACTACCACGAAGCCACGAACAGAACAAAAGAAACATACCTAATTTGAAGAAAAAAAAATACTAAATTCCACCTTGCCAAATAAAAATTAAAGATGGTGATTTTTATAAAAAGTAAAATAAAAATAGCAAACTCTACAACAGGTGGCATAAAAAAGCCAACTGAATGTTGAAGTTGACATATCTATAACCAGGAGCAGGCTGCATTGATGAAGGTAAACGGAGATTGATCCACTCACAACGTCTTTCAACCAGACGCGTTCTTCCTTGCAGCATATACCCTGTAAGCTGCCAGCCCAACTACCACCACTGCAGCTCCAACTGCAATATGACGAGCAATGAAAAATCATTAAATGTTGAAACAAATGGACGATGCATATAATTGAAAGATGATTGCTTGCTTGCTTATCAAATCAAAGCTCAAAATAAAGTCTATTCTACTTCTTTATGTGCCTCAATGAGAAACAACTTCAGAACTCCAAAACGAAAATGGTCAAAACAAGCAGAAATCAGAATCACAAAAACACGAAAAGGGGCTCCAAAGACAGGAGCTTGTAATGTAGGGATTCAGCGACTCCTTCACTGCCATTGATTTTGATGATTCATCGGCTAATTCATCCCTAAATTCCAAGAAAAATCTACCCGACAAGAAACCACAAGAGCAAGAAGCGCAACGAGATGAAAAAATGAATAATAATAATAATGATAATAAAAAACTACGATGCTCACAATGGCTACCATTTCATTCTGTTCAATGATAATAATTCATTGCCAGACTAATCCCCAAATTCCAAGCAACATCCAACCAACAAGAGACACAAACAAAGTAATGGACCAACTCAGGTGAAAAATGACAGGAAAAAGGGAATATAATTAAATAAAAAAAATTCAGATACAATACAAGCCTAACATAAAACAATTGTGGAAATATATGATGAGAGAACATAGAAAAATTACAGTGAACAACTACACAACACCCGGAGCAACATAGCCTAAAATGATAAAAATAAATTTATATTGATAGGAAGCTACGAGCGCTACAATACTCACCAAAAAGACTACCTCAGCCAAATATAACAAAAAAGGCAAACATTTATATTCTTCGTTCATTCATTACCTAAAATATGTCAATAAGTGAATAATGGACCTTAGAAGTGTCCAAATCTAATTTTAGGACATTAAAATAAAAACCAAATAATATTCTAATTATATCCAATAAAATCCTTTAACCACATAATATTTTTTTCTTTTGGGCCACCCTATCACTTAGACTTTTGTTTTAGTTAGCAAACAAGACTGAAATTCAAACAACCTTGAGACATAATGTTCGGAATGAGCTAGTCAACCTAAAACTGGCATACCTGAAACAGCCATTAGAGATCGATTAATAAGCCTGTGGTACTGCTTGCGGCTTCTTCCAGCTTCAGTTTCCGGAATGCTTAAATGAGGATGCTCGGCAGCGGTTACAATTTTACGGAACAGACCGTTGAAATCTCCTAACTTAACACTGATTGGTATAGGAGCCTCTACTCCCATATCTTGACTAACCTACAAAACACATTGACATGTCAAAAGTGCCATTGCAGTTGATAAATCTATTGCTTGAAATTTCTTATTATCACAATTACATATGCTAAGATAAAAAAAAATACAATATTTACTTGATAATCTGTTCAAACACTCGTGACTACGCTTATCCATCCATTACATATACAATTGTTGTCCATAATAAACAGAAAAGTTATGCACTGCAATCATTGATGATCAAAGGATACATATACAAAAGACTATGCGGCATTTATGTTGTTTTTCAGAGGTTGATTGAAATCATAATTTCAAAACATGTAATATTCACTTCAAAAGTTATCCAATAATTATGTACAGTAATATACACACAATAATGCAAATGAACAAGTCAATAAAAATACCCTAGTTGACTCCTGGATAGCCATTGGAAATGAATCCAGATCATCTTTAGCTGCAACTATCAGGCAGGGCACCTCAAAGCCTGTATCTTCTCCATGACTAGCAATTTCAACCAGGAGTTCAGATGATGTTCTCCATGAGGATTCATCAGACCTGAAATGAATATCTTGTCAGCTATATACACATTTTTTGCAAGCATGTAACGAGTTGTCCACACCACATGATCACAAAATGAAAGTTAATTTAAAATACAGTTCACGAGTTGCCATTTTAATCAGTGATTTTTTAATGCATAACATGCAAATCTTGAGCATCTTACTTCTAAGCTGTTTAAAACTTATGTTTGAAAGTCAAAAATGTTAACATATAATGGCTAACCCAGAAATTACTTCCTTTTCAGCTTATAATCTCTTTTACGAAGCTCATCCAAATGCACAGCAGATTATTCCAAGTCCTTACAAATTACGATGACAAAATATAGCATATAAGCTAAAATATCAACCATACTACGCAATCAGTTAAAACATGAATTCACAGAAACATGTTGTAATGCCTCGAAAACTTTATACGACCTCCTCTAAATAAGTTATTTAACAGTGAAATTTATCCTCTACAGGTGCATATACTAACAGAACAGGAAATAGATATGTGTATCAATGGACCTTCACAAAAGTGCCCTAAATATTTTTCATACTAGTTATGTAACAAAGATAATGCATAACTTTAATCATATAATGATCTCTGATATCAGTGTCACCTGTCATGAACAAAAACTGCAATGTCACATGAGGCCAAAGACTCCTTATTGGACAGGAGCTTCCTAACTCCATCTTCAGGAATCTCTCTCAGCACAAGATATTTTTTGTTTTCCTGCAAAAGATACTATTTATACTAAGAGACGAAACAAAAGTTCAGATATATAAAATGAATAAAATAGAAGTATGAGCAGGTACTGCAACAGGTGAGAAAGACAGTGTTTTTTGCCCTCTAAGTAGTTCCTACTGAAAAATGTCAACCAAGTATCACTTACCATAGAAATATCAACAACATTTACACCATAACGATCTTCATTGGTTGGATTGTAACTCTCAGAATATGGCCTGCATTATTTATTCAACAACAATAAGGTATAAGGTGTTGAAAACTACATTATCAATAAGCTTCAAGGTAACACAAAAAAGGAAAAACCTTCCAATAAAAGAATTCAATAATGCAGATTTCCCGGCCTTCCTAGGTCCAAAAACAAAGCACTGCAAAACATTTCTGTCTGAATGTTGCTTCTTGCGATCTAAACGCCTCCTCCTGGTCACACGGATAGCAGATGATGGATCACCAGGATAACCAATGTAAATCAGATTCTCCACACTAAAAGTTGGGTTCAAAAGTGTCATAAGTGCCCACTGTCCAGAAAAAGTAAAATTTTGTTAAAACAAAAAATAATCAATGTCAATGCAAACAAAATGCTATCAGCAATTGTAAGGCGCACACACCAGATATATAGTCATAGAATACATGTTTAAATTATATAAATTAAGGGAATGTGTAACAGCCATGGAGCAAGTAAAACGAAGCAACCTTGATTCTCAATGCATACAAATTCATTGAATTGATAAAACTCCTAAGAGCAGCCAACAATTTTTTAAAACTAACATTCAACAATATGCGGGGTAGATAGATAAAGATAAAAGACTTGCTCACCTCTGATAAAAATGCATCTAGTGATAGTCCTCCAAATGCATTTTTTTCTGCAGCATCCTCATATGGAATTCCAATCCAAGGACTGCAATTTAAAACAAGAAAATATCATATAACACTGGAATACTTCAACTCCAAACAAAGCTATTTCAAACGGCATTTTTTATCAGTGTTAAGTTATCTAACCTGATTGTTAAGCGTTATAAGGTAAAATACCAGGCTTCTAGATCAAATTCACGGGAAGAACATTTAATGAGGAAAATTTAGATCAAACTCTAACCATTAGGACAAGAGAAATAGACAGTGCATCAGGTAGACTCTAAAGAGGATTCAGGGTTGAGAAGATAACAAAATTTAAAACAAAATAATACTATTAACAATTCAGAGGTCTTCAAATTTCTGAAGTAAACCAAGAACATTTAGATAAAACTCTAACCATTAGGACAACAGAAATAGACAGTGCATCAGGTAGACTCCAAAGAGGGTTCAGTGTTGAAAAGACAAGAAATTTAAAACAAAATAATGCTGTGAATGATTCAGAAGTCTTCAAAAGTTCTAAACAAAACCAAGAAGAGAAACACAAAAAACTTGGGCCTGAAGTTAAAAAGACACCTTAAGCAAGGAGACTGAATAATCTTCAAAAATATAAAGACACAAGCCAGACGGATGTACAAGCTTGGATGAATAACAACTAATGCTGAAGAAGCCAAAATAATGACAATCCATCACTGAAAAGAATATGCAACTTCAAACTATAGAAGGTCTAGACACTTGAAGATCAGTGTCATCAGTAGTGGATAACTGCCTATGGCAGAAGCCATGGCAGTTTTTCTAATACACCCCCATATATAAACCAAAAGAAAATAAATGACAAATATATTTAGAAACAGCATAATAACAACCTAAAATTCATAGCATTTATATAGGTGTCATATCTCTTGATAGTCATCACATATAATCTTTTAGACATAATTCATAAAAACACAAATATTTCATTTTCTTTGACAGAATAGTTTAACTTGCCAGAATAGGTTAACTTATTTTCTGTCCAACTCTGGGAAGGCTATAAAGCTGTCTGTATCTTCCATTGTATCTCTAATAATGTGAGAACATATGTACACACACAAATAAAGTGAGATATCATTTTCTCTTAAACATCATTGCTCATATTTTCATTCCCAAACTAGTATCAAGGCAGTTCCATTGAGAAAACTGCCACTTGTCACTGTATATATGATCATTCCCTTTACAATTTAATCTTGAGAAATATATTAATTATTTAATGCCAATTTTATCCAAACTAGATGGATACGGACTGAATCTAATTTAAATCTAAATTCAAACTAGATTAAAAAAAAACAAATTAACTTGATCCAATTAAATGGATCTAAATTTCAAATTCAATCCACTTCATCATATTTTAATTGGATATGGATGGAGTTTTAAAAACACTTCATAAAGGTATACAAACACTTCATCTAGGAATCATATAGTCTATACATACTAATCATCATAATTTCTTAGGTATATGGATTGTCTTCCTAACAAAGGAGACTCTACCAAATTTTCAGTAGCTCTCAGCTTGTTTTTTTTATTTGTCTTGATATAACATTACTCTAAAGGCTAAGTGAATTGTAGTCAGTGCACCAGTCAAGGTCCAAGGAAAAACCCCACCAGGTGGGGGTTGAACATAGCTCAAGTGGACAAGGAAGAGTCGGTATTAAGATCTTATAAGTATTTATCTTTTCTAACCTTTACTCTTTGAAGATAGAAAGGATATGCTGATCTGATTTTCTTATACCTGATATAATTTGAAAATACTTGGAAGCTCTCATATAACATTAGTTCACCTTCGGAAATTTTGTTTCTTGATTATACTGTATAAATATATCCTAAGATTCAGAATATTATAAATATTAAATATATCATGCTAATTCAAACCTAAAAAGACTAAAACTTCTCAGTACTTGAGGTTGCTGAAAGCATATTCCAGTTTCATGTTGTTGAATTTACCTAGGGATACAATTTAACCCCACTTGTGATCAGAAGTTTTGAAAACAGGTCATAGTACCCCATTAGCAATTCAAGAAGAAACTAATGCAACAATAATACAACAAAAAGCAATCTACCTTTCAGGGGCAGTAGAAAACAATTCTTCAAGTTCCCGAGGTCGTAACATCCCATCCTGGGGAAACAAAAAGATATTGCCCAAAATTAAAAAGAATTAGAAACTTACATCATAATAGAATCATCTCATAAGATAATTGAAAAGAAGAATTAACATACCCTATCACCATCAAATGCATCAAAAATCGCCTTTAAAAAATCCAGTGCTTCATTTGTCAGCTCCACACTCTGCAGACATTAAACTCAATCTTAATCAAAACAAGATAAACATACCCTGTCATCCACAAATTGATTTCAGACAGGTATAACAAATAAACCTGTGTCACACACAATACAGAAACATGTTAGATCACAATTCATCTTAAAGAAATACCTGATCAGGAGCACGTTTCACAGGTGGAATTAGATCATCAGCAAGTTTGATATCATCATTATAACCAAACTTCCTTAGCACAGTCCATGTAGTTTCAAGACGCCCTTTTTCTATGAAAAGGGCATGAAGAAATAGGAATCCAGTCAAAGTAAGCCCCCGTTCATTCACCCCTTCAGACATTTTTTCTTGTACAACCTTCTTTACACCCACAATTTCAGAGGGTTGCAAAGGAGCGTTGAAACATTTAACCTGTTAAATGTTTTGTTAGCTTTTCATTCATAATTAATATATATTAGCTATCTTGTGATAAACATAATAGAAAAATGCTTATAATCAAATTCTAAGGTGGCAGACTATAATACTAGAAAATAAATTACTCAATTTTGGTGCTTAATGTTGTCATCTTAAAAATGGAAATACAACCTGAAAATCATTCAGCTCAGCATCACTAAGGGCACCATCTCTGTCATGGTCACACAGGATAAAAATCCGCTTCAAGGCTCGCACACATCTAGGCTTTAGAGTTTGCGACTCTTGATCAAATAATGGAGCTGTTGGATGAAGAACAGCCTTTTGTGCATAGTAGAAAACTTCGGGGACCTTCAATGAGAAAATTAATAGGCAACGTATGAAATAAAATCCAAATACTATTCATCAGCACCAGAATAATAAGATGTCAAGACAATGGTTGGTACAAAAGATACCTGAATATGCCTACATGCTGAACACTCAATGCAAGTTTCAATCTCTCGAAACTGTTGCATTATTGGCGACATCACCTGTTCTAGGCTCACCTGTTGATTTTCATCCCTCAAATCAAGCTTACAACCAACTACTATAACTGGAACCTTCACCTGTTCATTAAATTCAAATATGAACATCCATGCATACATACAGCAAAACTGAGAAGACAAATATATTATGTGAATCTGATTAAGCTGTGAAATGAACAGATGTGTGAAAGCTGTTCTTTTCATGAGAGAAAAGAACATGTCTGATTTTAACAATTTGCAATAATTATTTTCTTGCCTCCCTTTTTTCTCTTTACTTCTAAAGAAATATAAAAAAAGAGATCCAATTGTATAGCTTTTTAGACAAAAAAATTAAAATAAGATCAGAACCTCTAACTTGCGAAGATGTGGAAGCCAAAATATACTAAGATTCTCAAGTGTCTCGGGTCTATCACATGCATATGTAAGGACTACTGTGTCAGCCCGCTGCAATTCTTCAGCAACTTTATCACTATCCTCAGCACTGCAATAGCAACAATACCAAAAACAAATAAAAGAATGAAGCAATGGAGATATTCAGATTTATGGTAGACATCTACACAACAACATATTATTTGTGAATGTTAGCTGGAAACTACTTCTGAGAAATAATTGCTGTTTTATCATTACAATATGGCTCTTTGGGTTCAAGGAAGAAAACACGACACAATCCTACCAAAACATTAAGAGATTTAACATCCAATTACAACAATAACAACAAAACCTAACACCTTAATTCAAAGTGTTCCCTTGAATCACCTGTTACAAGGTCTACTAATCTTAAATTAAAAAGAGAGAACCATGACTTCAATAATCTTTATATTGTCTTCGGCTCTAAACTAGAGAAGAAATCAAAAGAATCACACATAAAAGAAATCAATCAATCACACATAGGTTATTCCAATCCAGAACGTGCCATCACTTTACTTAACAAAATCTGGCAAAAAATAACAGTACCGGGAGGAGGTGTCGATGATGGTTATAGGCACACGATCCGGATAGAGATCTTCAGGCAAACGTGTGGGAGGCAAAACGGGCGGAACATTGACTGGAAAGTTATCGGCGGCGGCGGTGATGATGAGGCTGGATTTTCCCGTGCCTTGGTCTCCAGCTACGACAATACGAACTCCGGTGCGGCTGTGAGGATTGACGGTTCCAGACGAGGGTTTTGCCATGGGTGATGGGAGCAGCAAAAGAGTCTAAAATGGAGAACGCAAAGAGTGAGAAAAAACCCTAACAAAGGAAGAAAGTAGAACCTAGAGCAGACGGTGCTTGTGGGTGGCCGTCTGGGCCCTTCACTTCTTCAGCTGTTAATATTTGGAACACCTTTACTTCTCTTGCACCTTAGAGTACTGAACCACACTACCAACGGAATTGGCCTTTTCCATAAACGACTGCGTCTAATACCTCTTTAACCTTTTAAGTCCTGTCTACGCTATCTCTATCTGTCCTCTTCTCCTCTCAACTCACCATCTAAATTAAATGTATTACTTTATGTAAATTTTTAATTAAGTTATTATTTTATTTTTATTACATATAAATTGGATACTTTTATATTTCCAATTAATCACATAATCTTTATACACAAAAACATATATCTTCGGAGTGAATATATCCTTTATTCTTCCAAATAATAAATTTATATTTTATATATTTATATAAATATCATAAGATTTATTATAGATTGTGCTGTATAAATTAATATTACAGTGAAATAATATACTTGTGGTATATAAATTATATAATGTTGGAATTATTTAATAAAATAAATAATTGAATAACCTACTTTTATTTTGAAATAATTAAATAAGTTTTCCTTTTAAAAATAACTACTACATAATTTTTGAATAATATTTTTATGAAAGTATATATTTTTTAATTATATTATTTTTTCATTAATTATTCATAAAAATAATAATTTATATATTTTAATGTAATAAAAATAGAAACATATTATTATTTTGATTAAATTATTATTTTATTTTTATTAAATATCAATTGCATAGATTTCTACTCCATATCAATCACATAATCTTTATACTCTAAAATCTGTTACCAAAAACAAATATCTCCAGAGTGGATATATCTTTTTATTTTTCCACACAATAAATTTACATTTATATCTTATATATTTATATAAATCTCATAAGATTTATTATAGATTGTGTTATATAAATTTATATTATACTTAAATACTATAGTTTTTGTTATATAAATTGTACAATTTTGTGATTTATTTAAATTATTTTTATTATAAAATTATGTGATTTTTATCATACTTATTATAGTTCTACAAGTTTATAAGATTTATCGCATATTTATATAAAATAATTTTGTATCATTTATTACATAATTATAATAATATACTCTTATATAAATTATTTATATCATTATATAAGGAGATATATCATTTGTTAGTGTTATCTTTTAATTGAAATTTTTTAATCTTTAATAAATAAAAAATAACTTAGTTGTTTATTTGATAAAATAAATAATTGAATAATTTATTTTTATTTTAAAATAGTCAAATAATTTTTCTATATAAAAAAATAACTACATTATTTTTATATTTTTTTAATTAAGTATTCATAAAATAATAAAATTATATAATAATTTTTAATTATACTATTTTATCTTTTATAAAATATAAAATTATTATCATTTAATAAAAATATAAATTTGTAATAACCCCACATATCTTATCTGGTAACAACAAAACTAGCTTTTTTACTTGGGATGGGTTAATTTATTTCAATATTATCTAAAATGGAAAAAAAAAAATCAATTACCAAAATAGGTAAAATGTGAAGAAATTATGTCAATTTCACACGATATTGGTTACATATAAAAGAAATCATAAAAGACAGATCAGATTTATTTGTTAATATAGAAATCGTTAGAGTTAGGTATTATTTCACTTAATCTATAAGGATCGAGTTCGTGTTATTCAAATAAGATAAATAAGATTTATTTGTTAATATGGAAATTATTAGAATTAGACACTATTTCACTTAATATATAAGGATCAATTCAGTATTATGTCAATCACTCAAAAAATCTTAATCTTCCTTTTATTTTTATTCCACTTCCCAAAAACCTTTAATATTCCTCTTTTTTTTCGATGTACAGCACATGCACAACATATCTATTTACGTTTAGATGGGGTGTACTTCATATATTTATCTACTACATATGCATTACACTGAAAAAAAGTAAGAAGATGATCAAGCATTTCTAAGAGCTAAATAGAATAAACGAAAAGATTAAGCATTTTTTTGAATAGTTCAAACAACACTGAACTCGGTTTCACAAACACAATTTGACTTTATCAGTTACGTGAAATTATATCTGTCTTTAATGTTTTTATACTAACAAAATATTATGTCTGTCTCTCATGATTTTTTATTATTATTTAAGTGTAAGTAAAATCGTGTCGTAATGACACAAATCTCTATACAAAAATTACAACAGGTTCACATTATTTACCTAATCTGATAATTAAAAAAGAAATGTAATATCTATTATGAAAAAAAAAAACTGAGCAAACCATTCAACTTTTTAATATTCATTATTATAATTCCATTTTGAAGTTAACATTATATTTCATCCTATAATCTTTTTATTTCTTTACACTATGTAAAAAAAAATATTATATAAATTTATAAATTATATAATAAATTTATATTATATTATAGTTTTTGTTATAATATATATATATATATATATATAATTCATTATAAACTTATGTAATTTAAGAGATTTATTATAATTTAATTTATATTATAAAGTTATTATAAATTTTAAATGGTTTTAAAATTCATCATTCACTTTTATAAATTTACAATTTTAATTAAGTAATTTATTTAATTTATAATTATATAATTATAGGAAGCATATACCTTTATAAAAAAATATACTAAATTTATATAATTCTTCATGAAGTATATGTTAAGACAGGAACAAAACATACACTAATCTAAGAGTTTGATATGTAAAAAATATTTATACCAGTATTATCCAGCTATCAGAAAGAGTGACTGATAATTCCAAATATCCGAACATGAAGGTATGACTGACAACTTCATTATCCGGCCACCAGAAGGAGTGGCTGACAACTGTCAATATCCAAACCAGGAGGCTTGACTGATAACTCCACTATCCGGCAACACTACAAGAGTCTGGAGAGTAGTGTACTATTCAGCACCAACAACCCCAAATACCCAAACATGGAGGCATGCCCGACAACTCCACTATCCGGGCATCAGAAGGAGTGCCCGACAACTCTCAATATCCAAACCAGGAGGCATAGCTGATAACTCCACTATCCGACCACCAGAAGGAGTGGCCGACAACTCCCAATACCCAAACAAGATGGCATGCCCGGCAACTCCACTATCCGACCACCAGAAGGAGTGACCGATAACCCCCAATACTCGAGCTAGAAGGTATAGTCGAGAACTCCAACCACTAGAAACTCCTAGCAGTCAAAAGACTACAAGAGTCTGGAGAGTAGTGTATTATGCAGCCACCAGAAGGAGTAGCCGACAACTCTCAATACCCAAACCAGGAGACATAGTCGACAACTCCTCTACCCGACCACCGGAAGAAGTGGCTGAAAACTCCCTATACTTGGAACTTTCAGTAGTCTCAAGACTACAAGAGTCTGGGAGAGTAGTGTACTATCCGACCACTAGAAAGAGGGACTGATAACTTCTAATAATTGAAACTCTTAGTACCCAAAAGACTACAAGAGTCTGGAAGAGTAGTGTATTATGCGGCCACTAGAAGGAGTGGCCGACAAATCCCTATACTTGGAACTCAACTCAAGAAGGAGTGGCTGACAACTCTCAATATCCAAACCAGGAGGCATGGTCGACAACTCCACTACCCGACCACCAGAAGAAGTGGCCGACAACTCCCTATACTTGGAGCTTTCAGTAGTCTCAAGACTACAAGAGTATGGGAGAGTAGTGTACTATCCGACCACTAGAAAGAGGGACTCACAACTCCCAATAATTGAAACTTTTAGTAGCCAAAAGTGTACAAGAGTCTGGGAGAGTAGTGTACTATGCGGCCATCAGAAGGAGTAGCCGACAACTCTAAATACTCAAACCAGGAGGCATGACCGACAACTCCACTGCCCGGCCACCAGAAGGAGTGGCCAACAAATCCCTATACTTGGAACTCAGTAGTCTCAAGAAGGAGTGACCGACAACTCTCAATATCCAAACCAGGAGGCATGGCCGATAACTCCACTATCCGGCCACCAAAAGGAGTGGCCGACAACTCCCTATACCCAAATCAGGAGGCATGGCCGACAACTCCAGTACCCGACATTACTACAGGAGTCTGGGAGAGTAGTGTACTATCCGGCCTTCAGAAGGAGTAGCAGACAACTCTCAATATCCAAACCAGGAGGCATGACCGATAACTCCACTATCCGCCCACCAAAAGGAGTGGCTGACAACTCCCTATACCCAAATCAGGAGGTATGGCCGACAACTCCAGTACTTGACCACACTACAGGAGTCTGGGAGAGTAGTGTACTATCCGGCCTTCAGAAGGAGTGGCCGACAACTCTCAATATCAAAACCAGGAGGCATGGTCGATAACTCCACTATCCAGCCACCAAAAGAAGTGGCCAACAACTCCTAATACCCAAATCAGGAGGCATGACCGACAACTCCACTACCCGACCACACTACAGGAGTCTGGGAGAATAGTGTACTATCCGGCCTTCAGAAGGAGTGGCCGACAACTCTCAATATCCAAACCAGGAGGCATGCCCGATAACTCCACTATCCGGCCACCAGAAAGAGTGGCCGACAACTCCCAATACCCAAACATGGAGGCATGACCAACAACTCCACTACCCGGGCACCAGAAAGAGTGATCGACAACCCCCAATACCCAAACTAGGGGGTATGACCGACAACTCCACTACCCGACCACACTACAAGAGTCTGGGAGAGTAGTGTTCTATCCAGCCATCAGAAGGAGTGGCTGACAACTCCAAATACCCAAACATGGAGGCATGGCCGACAACTCCACTATCCGGCCACCAAAAGGAGTGGCCAACATCTCTCAATATCCAAACCAGGAGGCATGCCCGATAACTCCACTATCCGACCACCAGAAGGAGTGGCCGACAACTTCTAATACCCAAACCAGGAGGCATGGCCGACAACTCCTAATACCCAAACCGGGAGGCATGGCTGACAACTCACTACCCGGCCAACAAAAGGAGTGACTGACAATCCCCCATACTTGGAACTCTCAGTAGTCTCAAGACTACAAGAGTTTGGGAGAGTAGTGTACTATCCGGCCACCAAAAAGAGGGGTTGACAACTCCCAATACTTGAAACTCTTAGTCGTCTAAAGACTACAAGAGTATGGGAGAGTGGCAATGTACTATCCGGCCACCAGAAGGAGTGGCCGACAACTCCTAATACCCAAACCAGAAGCCATGGCTGACAACTCCACTATCTGGCCACTAGAGGGAGTGACCGACAACCCCCAATATTTGAGCCAGAAGGTATGGTCGAGAACTCCAACCACTATAAACTCTTAATAGTCTAAAGACTATAAGAGTCTAGCAGACTAGTGTACTATACGGCCACCAGGAGGAGTGGCCGACAACCCCCAATACTCAAGCCACGAGGTATACAACATCTACTCAGCCTTGAGGATGGTAGGTTCACAACCAGGAACACGCATGGGCCGACAAATATCCAACAACCTCTCACGAACCAGTTTCCTACCTCTTTGCATTGGGAACCAACACCTGTCTTTTGACACAGGAACAAGTTCTAATAAACAGCACATACTCTCCTGAAAAATGAGTAAACCACACGTCTTCCCTGACAGGCTGTAGGAAAAAGCAATCCCATTAACAGAGACTGCATGTCTTCCCCTGACAAGGCATGCAAAAGCAAGATATCCTCCTGACACAGGATGATACGCCTCCCTGACACAGAGGCTGCACGTCTTCCCCTGTTGGATGAGCAATGATAACACGTACTGATATAAATAGCAAGCAAGAAAAGAGAAAGAGGACTTTTAACTCAAATCTTATTTGGATAATTGAAACCTCTGATAGCCAAATACCAGCAACCGGAGAACACTATCACCCTCAACCCATACACTAGAGACCGAAGCTTATCTAGGACCGATGTAATTAACCCATTGTAGCCTTGTTCTTAGCCTCTAGGCTTCGCAAGAATAATTATTGTTCTCGACCCTCAGGCTCTGGAAGAACAACACCTATTGTGAATGATCTATGAAAAGAGTTTGATAATAAATAAATATTAAAGTGTTAAAGTGTATAGACAAAAAGCAACATTTCAAAATCAAAGGATTTGCCAATAATGACAACAACATATTTGTTTGGAAAACTTAGAAAACACGAGCTAGAGATAAATAAGCTCAGTGAACAAAAAAGTTGTGATAAGAATAGCAAAAACATTGCATTAAAAGAATGACGTGTAGAAGAAAAAAGAGAATGAAGATGAACCAAATAAATTTAGTGACGATGTACCAAATAAATTTACTTACTCGAAAAAGTTGACTCTATTTGTTAAGAAATTTGGAAAATTTTCAATGGAAGTGAGTATAGGTGGGAACTTTTCACTAAAAAGGTATGCAAATAGAAAAACTAATTCCAATTATTCTAACTTTATATGTTTTGGATGTGAAAAACAATGATATATTAAAATTAAGTGTCTAAATAGTCAAAACAAAGACAAGTTCAGTAACAGAAAACTTGGGAAATAAAAGCCTTAACTTGGTAAATAAAAGCCTATATTGAAGGGCAAGCCTCTGATGAGATCTTTTCTAATGTTTCTTTAAAGGAGGATGAGGAAGTAAACATATGCTTGATGGTTGTTTAGGAGTATTCTTTAAATAATGTAAAGACAAAAGATTCTAAAACTGAAAAATAATTACAATTAGCATTTTAATGCTTTTAATGAGATGCATGAAGAAGTTAATAAATTGAAGACTTCTAACAATATACTTAAAAGAGAATAAATAATTGACTTAAAAATAGAGTCACCAAACTAAAAAAAGAATTAAGTAATGTTAAAATTGATTTAGAAAATCTAGAAATCATTTAAAAAAATTATTCTTATAATTGCTTTAATATCAATTGTTAGATTAAAAAAGTTGAATTCAATAGAAGGGATGAATTTAACTATCTCAAATTTCTAAATCCTAAAAAAATATCTTTATCATATCAAGAAATTTTAGGATTTGGTTTCTTTCCAAAGACTTCACAAAACCAATATCAAACAAGAAATAAGAATATATTGTAAAATTGATAGAACAAGAGAGAAAAAGAGGGTTGGACAATTAATTTTATACTAATTCACTCAATCCAAGAACTAAATTCAATTGTTCAACAGACACTGATCAAGCTTATACTAATATCAGAGTTTTATAAACATGCAAACAATACACTGAAAATAAATCTACACAAAAATTCAACTCTTGAATCTTACAAAATTAGGCTGACCTAGTAATGTTGTGTTATTACAATAAATTTAAAAACCCAATTCCGAAACGGTCAGAGAACACAAAAACAAATACAAAAACACAAAAACAAATACAAAAAGTAAAACAATATCCCCTAGAACATATTAAGCATTACATAAAAGGTTTAATCACGTGTATAACTATATTTTTCCTCAAAACATGATACTAACTTTGTAATCACACAAATGAAACTTCAAGAACAATTTTTCAACTCAATTATAATTCTCTTTTAATAGTAGGAATGATTTATGAAACTTAGGTTTTAATATGTGGATAAAATGATTTTGAAATAAGAAAGTTATATAAGTTTTAAACTGTGAGCTTTGATTGAGTGAATTTAAGTTTTAATACTTAACTTTCACTTACTCTGGAATTAATTGATTAACTCAGCTTAAAATAGAAGATTTCAATCCTTCATAAGAGTTTAAGAGAATTTTATCTATTAAAAATTTGTTTTAATATATTGAAACAAAAATATTGAAATTGTTCATGATTCTTCTAATAAATTAAATCGATAATATAATTGATTTAAAATGCTTTTTATAGTCATTCTTGATCCATATAAAAATATTTTAAGAGATTAAAAACACTTTTAATCAATTAAAGAAAATATCTTATCACAAGCTTTAAAGTTTTACAAAAAGCTTTCTTACATTAATTAGAAAATCAAAACATGCCAGAGAAATTTACAAATTCAATTAGAAGATTTTTATTAGCCTAACAAACACACCCTACAAACATATTTAAGTCTTCATCAAAATTCAATCTTCAAATTCTTCAAGAAAGTTGGATTAATCAAATATGTCACAACTCCAACAAACTCTTTCTATTAGATGAATACCACAAACTAATATAATGAAGACATATGCAGAGAAATATGTCTAATCTAGATCAAGGTTTATACTATCTTCATTCACGGTATAAATTTGTAAGTGTATTAAATACAATTTTTCCCACTATCTTATTCTCCTAATAGTGTGAACGATAAAAATATGAAACATCATTAAAATGATAAAAAATATGAAAACTGTAAAATTAAAATACCAACTCTCACAATTATTTTTACAAATAATTATATAACCCTATTTTTCCATCTAAATCCAATTAGATAAGAGTAAGGTTAATTTTAGTTGGGTTCAAATAAATAATTTCTTAAATATTGTCTCTTCTAAATAATAAGCAACTAAAAATAGTTTTTACATATATCTTTATTTGATTTTAAGAAAAATGAAATATTTTAAAAATTATATTAATTCTGCACATTTAGTAAACGTTTTAGGACGAAGATTATAAGATATTACTATCTTCCTACGTGTAATGAACTTTGAATCCGAATTTGTTTTAAAGACCATATTTATTTTTTAAAAAGTTTGTTATAATTTTTCTTAAAATTGTAATGACGATTTTATTTACATTTTACATTTTTCAAAGATTTTTCATCATCATATCAAAACTTTGACCATAACACTATGAATTTAAGTAGAGTCTTTCGTATCAATAAATCAAATCAAATATATTTAATATAAACTAGGTAAAAATTAATTTATGTCTTGTAAATATTATGCTCAAAATTTAAAAAATAATATTTATTTTATTTAAAATTATCAAATTATACTAATACTCCAAAAAAACCGGTTAGTGCTTAAAAAGAAACACAACTATAACATGACATTATTCTAAAATTAGAATACTAAAATGTAAAGTTACAAGTTCCAAACAAAATTTAGAAAGTAAAGCTGAAAACTTGAAATTATCTTGATTCTGTAAATTATTTTCGTTTTTCTGTTATATATTCATTACTAAAAAATTAACATTAAGATTATCAAAATTATATTTAAAATGAAGGACAATGGTAATATAAGAAATAAATAAGCATTAGAATATCATTTCTCATTTTACTATATATCTTCTTTGGACCTCTAATCAATGGATAGAAAAACACAATAGTAAAATGTTAGGCAAAAGCATCATACACCGTACAACTTTTTTTTCCTTTTTATTAAATGGGTGAATTTTTTTTTTTTACAAAATTGGATAAGAAATCGTACTGCCGCGATTTTAGGTAAATACAAGATTAAAAAAAGATTGAAGTTGTGTCACGTTGACACAACTTCAATATAAAAAAATGAATTAAAATCGTGCCAACGTGACACAACTTTAGCAAAAAAATAAATTTATACCGAAATTGTGTTACGTTGATACGACTTCAGTTTATTTTTTTTTTTTACATTAAAGTTGTGCCAACATAACACGACTTAAATAAAGAAGTCGTGCTTTTGTAGTATGACTTGTCCCACTTTTGTAAAGAAAAAAAAAATTTTGCACCTTCTTGGTAAAAAAAAGGAAAAAAATGCACCTCGTAAGTACTTTTGCCAAAATGTTATACAACAAAAACAAAAGAGTAATTATAACTGATGAATAATCATGACCCAATCCAATTGTGTAGGTGGGCTCAGTTACACAATGAGATTCACAAATAGACAACAAGAACATAAGAAAGAATGAAAAATAGGAGTTAAAGAAACTTTGCAGTGAAAGAAAAGTATTGAAAATGATGTCAGGACATTACACCTCCATTGAAAATCAAAAGATTTCAGGATCTGTACCTGTGAGTTAAACATCATCATCATCATCAAATCTTCTTGTAATTCAATTCATCTTCCATTTTTTATCATCATCACATCTCTTTTTTAATTTCATGCAGGCCGTTCCAGATCCACCACCCTTCAAATTCTCAGGTTCATTCATTATCCAATCCACTTTCATTTCCATGTTTAGACATTTATAATGTAGTTCTTGCCATTGAATAAATAAAATCATTAAATTACCTTACATGAATCTTAAACAAAGAAATAATAATTTACCTTTTTCAGTGTCATGCATTAATTTTATTGTTTTTTAGTTTGTGAAATATTTCTGTATTGATGGATGTAGGTTCTAATCTTCAAACATTTCCTCCTTCTGGAGCACAAGGCAAGATTGGTGGCAGTGGTGGTTCAAGGCCTCCACGTGATGTTGATGGTATTTTGTTTATTGATTTTCTGTATAACTATGTTGTAATTTATTACTTGCATTGGAACAAGAGTTGTGTAATTGTTTTATTTGGATTATACAGATACATTTTCAAAACCAGCTTCTGGTTCTGATGAATCCCAGCAGGGTGGTTGGTTTCAGGCTTTCTCACTGGCTACTTACAAACCATACTTTGATATTGACACTGTAGATGTTCTGGAACGAATTAAAGATTCACTCTATCCATTCAATGGAGCTTTTAACGAAAAAACAGCTTCCAATCCTGATTTGTAAGTTCACTTTATTCTCTCTAATTGTTTCTTTAGTTAGCAAATTACAGATTATTAATATTATATACCACCAACTCTACAACAGTTCTTCATTGCTGACTCTTTTCTTAAGGATGACAGAGATTAGATAATGTGATGTTGTTTCATCATTTTAATAATTCTTAAATTTCGTGTTTGAAAGAGAACACTTTGTATAACAGGGAGGAGTGAAGTTAAGATTAACATTAGCATCAGTTATCATTCGATTGTGAAGTATGAAGGTACTAGATCCATAAAGCTAGGTTATGTGAAGAAGAAGATAACCTTTAACTTTAAATAAGAACTTTTAGTTCTCACGTTGAACTATTATTAGATTCATGTTATTGGTTCTTATTCTATTCATGTTTTTATATTGAAATAGGATAAGAAAGTGTGAATCCATTTCATGTTCTCCAAACTAGAGGGGAAGAAAATATATAGTTATTAGATGAAACGACATGCATTCAATTCCATTCCATTTCTTTACAGTTTTAACAATCCAAAGTTCAAACTCTATCATTTCATTTCACCCTTTCATCAATTCAAACATAACCTCAAGTTTTTAGAACATGATACCAAGTCTACTACTGTGGTTACCTATGTGAGTTTGTTGAAAAATATCTCATTGTGGTTTCTTAAGTTTATTGAAGCATACTTCCCCAGTTTTGGGATCCAGTATCCTTACACAATAATTATAGTTTGGTTGTTTTTCCACTTAATTGTGTTAGTTTTGCTTCATTTCTCATGTTATTTCACTGTACTGTTTTTCGGTTCTTGAGTTTCTTATTACCTAATTACCAAGGTTTGATATAGAGGATCATAGGAAAACTATCACTTTAGAACTTTGGAGAACAAGTACTTATTTTTTTTGCCACAGAAGCTATTTATATACGTTGAAGCACACAATTTGAATTTCACTATAAATGTGCAACAGGTACGGACCATTCTGGATCTGCACTACCTTAATATTTGTAGCGGCATCTATAGGCACATTTGTGACATACTTAGCTCACAAATTGAAGCATGAGGAATGGAACTATGACATAAATCTGGTGACTTGGTCTGCTGGCTTGTTTTATGGCTATGTCATCTTTGTTCCTCTTTGTTTGTATCTAATCCTCAAATACTTCTCTGTACCATCCGGTCTTGTCCAACTACTTTGTCTTTATGGATATTCCCTGTTTGTCTTTATTCCAGCACTGGTAAGTGACTGCTATTTAAGTTTTATATCTCTCAAGAAAATATGAAATTTGAGATTTTTCTTTGCATCTTGCAATCCCTTTGTTTGGTGCAGTGTTTGTCTGTTGTGCCATGGGAGATATTCAGATGGATGATTGCTGGGGTGGCTGGGTTGATGTCTGCAACTTTTGTAGCACTTAACCTTCGGGCACATATATTGTCAGCTGGAGAACGATGGCTTTTTATTGTTGGTGGCATTTTTCTATTACAGTTGGCTCTATCTGTTGCACTAAAGGTCTACCTCTTCAAAATAACAGTATGAAAGGGAAGTAGTGTTATTATCTATCAACATCAATGAAGTGTAAATAATGAAGAGAGTTTTTGTTGTTTTTAATTTTCAGAAATATGATTTGAACGTTGAATAACTACAAGCAATTGCTTCAGTGTATTACATCTATAACATGTCTCTCAAGGAAGAACCCTTTAGTCTTGAAATGTGTATACAAGCTCACCAATCTTGTGCCAAAATACCTCAGAAGAAAATTCAATAGCAAAATAGTACTAGCGAAGTATTCTTTAATGAATTGTATCTAAATTCCACTGATGTTTTAAAAGTGAAGGAATAACAAGAAATTGCCCCATTATTTACACCAGAGATTCTGCCAATTACTAGAATAAGAATTAAATAGAATAAAAATGGCATAATCTGATGGTGAACTAGTAGGTTTTGTTTTGCAGCTTCTGATAAAGTAACTTCTTGTTCTATAACCCTGTTCTATTTTATATCCTAAGTATAGAAGAAGATGACAAACTTAACATCACTATTGGGAGAGGAAGAGATGGATTAAAAAACAAGTGAAGCAATGTAGTTGATATTTTAATAATATTTTCCTAAATACTATTTTTAATATTAAAAAGAATGATATGTAAAATAGAATGGGATGAAAATGAGCTGTGCAGTGATTACATATTCTAAAATAAAAATATCCAATTAAAATTGTTCGTCAAAATTGGATAGAATAGTTATACATAAATTAGAGATTTTTGTTAAATATTATTACATTTTCTATATAATTTATTTTAAGATTTAGTACATCAGTAGGTTTTTGAACTTTTTAGGAATTTTAATTAAGTTTCTAAACTTATAAAAATATATTTAGATCCCTAGCTTGGCTGAAAATGATGTTAAAATTGGTAATAAGAGTGAATAATTTTAAGGCGTAAAGAGAAAAAAAGTTTGTAGGTGACAAAAAGAAAAGAACAAAAATAGGTGAAAAATATAATAGAAATAGACACGTTTGGTCAAACAAAATTAAATACAAACAAAATAGAAATGAAAAAACATTGAATAAGAATGAAGATGCAATAAAAATTTCTTATAAATAATTAATATATTTAATCTATTATATTTATATATTCCTCTAATTATAATTCTTTTTCTGTTTTGCAATTTTTTTGTAGAAATGGGTTTCTCTTTATTTTCATACTGCCATTATGACTGCTTCTTCCTGCACCTCCATATCATCTTCCTGCACCTCCATACTTTTCAAAATTCCCATATTAGACATGACGAAATGACAATTTTAACCCTGCTGCTATAAACGAAGGGTTTCCATGGAAGG
>Ga0209700_100642_pt1 | contig 68197 bp, 39 predicted proteins | sample SiratroredBW_FD_187528 | JGI IMG/M metagenome (GOLD analysis project Ga0209700, IMG submission 187528) | Root nodule microbial communities of legume samples collected from California, USA - Siratro red BW (SPAdes) (version 2) | ecosystem: Host-associated > Plants > Roots > Nodule | place: USA... | reverse complement strand
TTTTATCAATATTATTAATATTATTATTGATATTATTTATATTATTGTTAATATTATTATTGTCATTTTTAATAAAAATGATAATAATAAAAATAATAATAATATTATTAATGATAATAATAATAATAATAATAATATTAATTATTATTATTATTATTATTATTAATATTATTAATAATAATATTAACCATCATAATTATAAATATAATCATAATAAGAATAATAATAATCATAATATTATCATATTTGCTTGTTTGGTACTCAAAGGCTCCCTTCAACATTCAAAGATCCTGGTTAAACTCCTCCAACTCCTCCTGATTGCATTGCAGTTTGGTAGTAAATTTATTACTATTTGTAATAACATTAACAATAGTCCTAAATATTAATATTTGTAATAACATTAACAATAGTCCTAAATAATGATAAATAATAATAATAACAATAATAATAAATATATAAAATAATATATCATTAATAAATAAAATAAAAATTATAATAAATAATGAGATAATTAAAAAGATATAAAAATAATTAGAAAGATATAAAAATAATCTTGATAATCATAAATAAAAAAAATATAATGTTACTCACGGATCAATATTAGTGGGTAATATAAACTTTTACCCACCGAATAAATTTCGTGGGAAAATTACCCATTGATAAAAGTTATTATTATTATTAATAGAAATCATAGTCACACTAATAATAATAACAATAGTCATAATAAAAATACTAATAATGATATTATTACAACAAAGTTGATCTTATCATCTAGTTAAAGTAAGTCTCATATGTGGGACTTGAATTTAAATCTCACTTGGAGTTGACTGTCAATAATGTTATTAGCTAGTAATAATATAAAAAATAATAATCTTTTTGAGAAAAAAATTGTAAGTGAATTTTTTAAAAATAATTCATTATATACGGATTTTGTCGGTATCTAGGAATATAACAAGATTTGTTTGTTGTCTTGAGATTCTTGTAGCAAAACAAGTTTATTTTTCTGTATAATTGGTCAAGGAATTAAGATTTATTTGAAAATAATGTAGTTGATTTTATGGATGAGAGTGAAATTTGTTTATCCTAAAAATTGAATTTCATCTCGCTTTCATTCTTTTTTCACATTCCAAGTTGTTATTAAAAACACAAAAATATATTTTCATTTTTTTAATTTTATTTTCTTACATAAAAATCAAAACTTTAGAATTATTTGTAGTCTAATTTTCTTATAATTGTACTTATTATCATGTATTGCATAAGTTCTTTGGGAGAGAACGATATATATTTATTACTTGCTACATTTGTAACTAGTACACTTGCCATCATAGCAAAAATAGGCTAATAGCTATTAACACGAATATTGCTTTACAAATTAGGCTAATAGCTATTAACACGAATATTGCTTTACAAATTATTAAGGATTGTATTTTGGATATTAGGTAACACTTCCACAAAGTTTATGGCTAACCAGATTTCATATTTTTTCATTTTTAAACAATTTGATATTAACACTAAAATTGGAAAGGTTTTTTTTAGGTTTTCCTCAAGTTGGTTGGATTAAAGTCAACATTAATGAAGTTGCTAGAGGTTCTCCTGGTTTTACAGCTTGTGGAGATATTTTCAGGGACAATTGTGGGGAATATGTGAGTAGTTTTTCTACTTTCTTGGGTATTAAACATGTTCTTCATGTTGAAGTCATGTATGTCATTTTTGTTATTGAATATGCTCAACTAAAGGTTTTTAAAAAGTTTTGGTTGGAGTATGATTGTGCCTTACTTTGTCAAGCTTTTGGTTCAACTCATATCATTCATTGGATTCTTAAATATAGATGATGTAATTGTAAGCAAATTTGTGTTATTATGGATTTTATAGTGACTTATGGCTTTAGGGAGGGTAATAGTTGTCCTGATATATTAGCTAATTTAGACGCAGAAAATAGAATTGAGTTTGCCTGATATTTTATTTTATCTTATTAGGCTGGACTATTTCATAGGTTTCAACTCCATTTGTTCCTTTGTAAGGAGTTTTTTTTTTTTGGTATGACTTCCTGTGTTTTTTATTATAATAGATGATTGGTGAATTTTGAGATATCAACCTAATTGAAAGGTAAAAATGCACAATAATGCCTAACACAACACATTTATTTAAAGAAATGTTGTATATAAAAATGACAAGAGATAAAGAATATGTGTTAGTGTTTGAATCATTATGATACTATCTAACTGATTTAAAAAAAAAACAATGGACTTTAGTTATCGAATAGTTTAAAACTAATCTAGTATAATGTATCATTAATTTTAAAAAAAAAATACAATAAAAAATTCTAAAATTTTGTGGATAAAATATATAATTAAAAAAGACTTCTTAAAAACTAATCAATCAAATTCTCTTAAAGTTATTTGAAGAAAAAGTGAATAAAAAGTAAAATAGTTTAATTAGTGAAATTGTTTGGTTTAATGGAAAGGTAATAAATTTAATTAGAAAATTTAATGATATACCATGTTAATTTGATTGAATTAATAAAAAATTGATAGTTTATTTTGATTGTAATATCAAAATTGTCCTTAAACATATTTTTTTAAATATAAATAATTGTTAAAAAATCAATTGGAAAAATAAAAAAAATTATTTCCTAAGGATATTACTAATTTAAAAATATTATTTATTAATTTCTAACAATATTTAACCCTAATGAATGAAACTAACTTAAAAACTAAATATTAATTATATAGAAAAATTAGTAATTTACCAAACTATTCTCGCAAATCTATCGTTCTCTCATGTGACACTTCATTCACTTTTCTAAAACTTTTTTTATAAATCATCACAAATCTCCTAAACAAAATACACAATTCTTTACAAATATCTCACATCAATCACCATATACACTAAATCAATGTTATCCTATTATACATTCCTTATCAACAAAAGTTCTCGCAGTTATAAACACAGTACTTTGCACAATAATAAGTTATAAGAAAAAGTGGGATTCAGAACACTGTACCTTTATTTGAACCCAATCAAATATCAAATCCATCGCATCACCAAAGCACCAATGTGTACAAAAAGTTTTTGGCTTTAGCATCTGCTTCGTTCAAAATTCCTCATTTTCGGTTTTCAATCAAAAGGGTATCTTTCCTCTTTTTAAAGATTAATTTTCATTCAATCTGCATGTGGATACCAAATGGTGGCACAATATTTAACTTTGTGCTTTAATCAATTCAACCACTTAACCCTTCTTCCTTTCCTTAGAGCCACCCATCTCTGAAATATGTTATTTCTTTTCTCATAAAGGAGATATTGGAGACTATTTGGCAAGCAATTTGAAAACTCTTTTTTTTAACTTCTTACTATGTTTGAAATTTGGTGCACTTTTCATAAGGGAAGTCATCTCATCCATCAACTTCTATTCATAACATATAAAAAAATTCATAGCATCTAACGTGGGAGATGATAATGACATGTTGGTAACATCATGTTTTATTTAATTGTTAAATCAGTAATTTGTGATCATTCTTAATCCAAGTCTTAGTGACTGTGTTTCCAAGTTTCATATTTATTTTTTAGTTGTAAATTTTGTAAGTCATCTTTTCAAATTTCTCATTTTTATTCTTCTAACTACTCTTTCCATAACTCATACTATGTACAGTGTATATCTTTGATATAAAATTACCTTGACTTTTATATATTTCTGGTTTTCTGTGCAAAGTGTATATCTTTTTCATTTAAGAATTATACAGCAAAAGTAACTGGCCCTGTGTGTCTAAGATCGAAGTTTTTTCTAGAACATGCGTAGCTGTGGCTAATTTTCTTCTCTCTCTCTTGAAATTCCTTTAAATGAAATCATTTGTGAAATATTAAAAAATGTTTGAAAGAACATTTTTCAGATTCAACTTGTCAAAACTTATTGAACAAGTATTTGAGTTAATCACAACTTATTGAATAATCTTTGATGATAACTTATGAATAATCTTTGATGATGCTTATTTCAATAAATTTCATGATCAAATCTGAAACACAAACTCTCATCTGATAACATATTGAAAAGTATTCAACTAAACTCTTTACACAAATAAGTGTATAGAGTCACTTATCATTCATTAAACACTCCTTGTTTTGTACTTTCTAATAAATCTTGGATTATATTAGTTTTAATTACTTGAATTTAAAATATATTTTTAGTTTCTCATCGTAGTTTTTATTTAAGTACAATCTCTTAATTTGGGTAAGTTTGATTTTAATAACCAAATTATTCCCTCTATCAATTTACCACAACTTTGTTAATGACCCTTGACAATCTATGAAAGCTAAATTAATACTCATTTACAAAAATTGAAAAAATGATCGTTTTTGTCTAACAAAGATACTTGAAATACTAAAGTAGAAGTTTAAAAATACATTAAACTACAAGGTGAAACTTTTTGAAGAGATGAAACTTAAACCAAAACACAAGGGACACAAACTTTTTGTATTTTAGTAATTGTATTAACACAGTGCAAGCATGGATGCATCATTGTTAAGTTTGCGGGAAAATTGATGATGAATTTCTTATTAAGGTCCACTAAGGTGGGGTTGATGAGTTGTCATTGCCTCCTATACTACAGGTAACATACAGATCAGCACATCAAACGAAATTTTGCTGTCTTTTGGGAGGATTGAGTGCTCCATTGGAGAGCAGCATCTTAAATGCCCACGTGAACATAACCCACCTTGCCAAGCTCTTCTCTCTCAACATTAGTTTTGTTCTTGTGCTTCCCATGTTTCATCATGGTCTATATTTTATCAACAAGATTCATAAGTTAAATCTCGATTTGGTGGTCCACATTCCATTATAAAGGGCTGTGATAAAAGCTAAGATTTCTGATTGCTTTTTTGTTTGACATTTAGGACTTAGAATCCTTGTTTGGAATGTAAAAAATGGAAATTACTCAAAGCAACTACAACTTAAATGCATATCATCATAAATTCAAGTTTGACACTGAATTGCATCAACCACCCTAGTCCACTCCCCTCTATAACAACCAACACATGTACCTTGCCATTTAGTGTCAAACTTAACATAAAAAGCCAGCTATGAACTTAAATGCAACCAAAACAAGCTGCTTCCCAAACTCAAGACCAAGTCATCTTTTCTTCCCACACTGTCCAATTAAATAAATGGCAATTCATTTTCAACACTGTTTGTCACTGTTATGTAAGATCCTGTTTCTTAAATTTCTCAATATGTAATTGTAGGAGAAGGTAATAAAAAAGTTAAATCAACTGAAATATTCACATAACCACATCAACTTATTCATTCAAAGCACTGAGAAACAGAAAGGTAAAGATGATATGGAAACAGCAGAAAAAATGGGAAATTTTATTGATCAAATGGCTTAGACAGAAAAATAATAATAACTAACAACATATTCATCCTCATTTCACCAACCCCATTATACCCACCACTCATCCTATTTCCCTCTAAGGCTTCCAGTGTTTGGTATATAATCAACACATATATACATGTACACAATCCTCCCCTCTAGCAGCAGACCAACCTCCTCTCCCTTTTTGTCTATCTTAAAAGTAAATATAAACTGACAATTTAATCGATTGTAAAGACATAAAACCTCCCTTTTGTTCACCCATAAGGAAACTGGGGATAACAGAACAGATGGTCCACATGAACTGAAAAGGAGAATAGAAAGGGAAATTGACAAAGGGAGAGTGGGAGGAACATGGAACATGGAACCAGAAAGCAATTGGGAATGAATGAATAAATAACAACTTAAAAAGGAACTAGATTATGTCCTGGTTCCACTGGCACCGGCTGCTAACAAGATTATTACGTGGTTTCTGAATATGTCACAGGTATCAAGAGACACTTTTGTGAGGGGATCATAAGGCTGGATGAACTGTAGAATTTTGCAGCATGGTCGGGGAGTATACATCAAATGCAGTACAAGGTCAGGAGTTCTACAAGCTGTAATGCCTAATGGAATGTTCCAACATATCATGACTAGGACATACAATTTCCTTCACTCGACTGCCATTTTTGTAGATCTTGAAGGTTGGTACAACTCTAACATTCTCAGCAGTGGCAACTGCAGGGCTTGCTTGAATATCCACCTTTGATCAAACACAAAATTGAAAAAATAAGAAAATTACCACAATGCTTTATTTTACCTCTAATTTTCAGAATATTATGGAGGCAGGTGAAAAACAGTGAAGGGAGCTACCTTAAGAAAGTTGATAGATGGATAGCGACTGCACAGTGTAACCACGAAAGGAGATATCTGCTTACATTGCAAGTTTGATGCAGTTTCAAAATGGACAACAGAAACACCTGTAAAATTAGAGTTAATATCAGGAGATTTGCAAAATAACCAATCTGTAAAATGAGTTGCAGAAGCCTTTTCTTATCCATTTTGATTACCTGGTAAAGACATTGCAGCTCTAAACTGCTCAAGACCTGTTATGTCCTCCACTTCACCACCAAACTTCAAATTATGTACTTCTTCCCCACGAGATTTCTTTAATGCTACTTGTGCATGAAACAGATTTTCAGCAACACCATTGTCATCTGGTAATTCTCTCCGCAAAAGTTCATAATCCTTTACTGCTTCTTCCCATCTTTCCAACTGCATGATGAGGAAAAAGAGATAAGACCATATTACCTTTTGAGTATGAGTTTGTGACAATGCACTTAATCAAAATAGCAGTCGGGTTGGGTTTACCTTGCTATTTGAGGCAGCCCTTCGAAGAATGGCTTTTGTGTAATTTGGTTGGATGCGTAAAGCTTGATTGCAATCCTCAATTGATCTTTCCCACTGCCCAAGCTTGAACCAACATGCTGCTCTATTGCAATAGAGAACAGAGTTTGAAGGGTCAAGCCTCAAACCTTCTCCATATGCCGAGCACGCCTCAGTGAACCTTTCTGATTTGAAAAGATCATTGCCACGCAGTCTAGCTCTAGCCACCATCCTCACATTCTTGAGCAAAACAGCAACTTCAACATTTCGGGGGTCGATCTGACTAGCTTTCTCAGCAGCTGTAACTGCATTCTCAAACCTGCAACACATCCATCATCCATTCTCACTCTGCAACAGATAGCTTTGCCAGCTTAGATTTCTGATGAAGCTTACAGTTTCTGAACTCACCTTCCAAAGGCCATCTCAATCTGAGCTCTAACAAAGTAGCAGTAAGCCTCAGAAAACATCCCGAAAAACCTTGCCTGTGATAAGGAACTGGGATGCGGCTCACTTTTGGGAATCCGTGATAAACACAATTCAGCATCATCAATCTGGTGTAGCTTGAGAAGGGCTTCAGCTCTACACATAAAGAGCTGTAAATTCAATTTCCAACCAGTTCAGACATTTTTCACACCACAATAACAAGTTAACTTCAACTAACATACAATAAAAAAAGCACCTGAACACAAGAGTCTGCTCCAGCAGCTACAGCAGCATCAACCTCCCTCAGTACGCTGTTCCAATCTCTTATCCTCCGAACATCTCCACATTTGTTAATATGCTTTTCCACAATTTGCAACTTCTGCAACTCAGCAGGATCCGGGTGCAGCCCAGGATAACAAAGGTGCTTCCTAGCATCCTCAACCTGTCCTAACCTGTTACATTTCAGGATTTTATTCACCGGACAACTTTCACATCAATAACACACCACATACAATGTAAAGCACCAAAGCCAAAATACACATCAACAAAAAGGTGTCTAAGCCAACATTGTGGCAACTAACAAAGAAACATTCACTAATTCCAAAGTAATCCTTATTAATCAATTATTTAATTCAAATAAGAAAAAGTGTTTCCAAACTTGTTTTCCTACATCAATAACTTCACTCCAAACTCATTTTCAACCAGGGTTTTCAATTTCAATCATGGTTTCATCTCGTCCCAATAGTGGTTGACAAATGCAGCCTCTCAAACTACAAAAATCTTGTCGTTGTGACTGAAATCACGACCGTTTGCTAAGAACCTTGTTTTCAACTACACTCAATCTTGTCACACCCAGGTTTAAAAATTGCAGTCAATAGATCCTTGATGTTATGGACAAATGCAACCATAGTTGCAGCTTCAATGCAGCCATAGATACCCCAAAAGCCTTGACATTGCTGCCAAAACCACAGTTGCAAAAACCCTTGACATTCTGGACAAAATCAGGGTTGCAAAAACATTGACATTGCAGCCAAAATTAGGGTCACAGACAGTGTTCTTAAAACCTTGTTTTCATCAAAATCAACAATTTTGCAAGGGTCATCCCACACACACACACACACCAAATTCACCTTAAAAACAGCGTTGCCAAGCGCTGATGCGCCCTCCCATAATTAGGATCCAACCCCACAGCCTCCTCACACGCCCTCACCGCCTCCGGCAGCCGTCCCAATCCGGTCAATGCCGCCGCCCGGTTGCTCCGATAAGCGGCATTGCCCGGAGACATCGCAATTGCCCGATCATACAAACACAACGCCTCAGCAAAGTGCCCTCTTTTGTACTCCTCATTCCCCATCCTCTTCACCTCCTCCGGATCCACGCGCTTCCCCGAATCACCGCCGCCGATCTTAACACTCGCCGCATCGCCGCCACCGGTGTTCCCACCGCCACCCTTTCCGCCACGCATTATACTTCCGTGGCCGTAATTCCCCGTGCCGGACCCCAACACATCACTCCTGGAGCTCCGGCTCGCAACTGGAGCCACCGTCGCTGCCTTGAGAACCCTCCCGGACGGGCAAATGTTCCCGGCCGGGAGAACATTCAGCGGCGGCGAATTCACAGCAGCGGAGGACGACGACGGGGATCTCTGGCTCTGACTGAAACTCTGACTAGAATTAGATCTCCGGTGACCCGGTTTGGACATCCGGGTCGGACTATTAGTCTCACTCGACCCGGACAACTCGCCGGAATGGGATCTTCCCGAAACCGGGTTGCTCCGACCCGGAACCGAACCTGTAGAGCCGCCGCTACTACTGCTACTGTTACTCGTGGTGGGCGCACTGTGGTGGTGGAAGTGCTGGCGTGGCCGCAATGTGGAAACCGGCGACCCCAAATCGAGTTCTCGGAAATCGGGCTTGTTGGAATCGTCAGAGCAACTCAGTGAGTCGCGCAAGCGCTCGCTGAGCCCTAACTCGGTGACGGGTTTCCCAGAATGTGACATTTTTCTTCACCCCTTCTTCTCCTTCTTCTCACAGAAACAACCAGAAGAAGGGTACCTTAAAAACTCTCTCTTTCGTAATTTTCTTCTCTCACAATATGAGGATCTCGTGAATGTGAGTGTTCTCAGATAGAGAAAACAAAAATGGGGTTTGCGTTGTGTCTGTGAAGTGTGGAAAGCTATGCAGAGAGAGAGAGAGAGAGAAAAGAAGGAAGAAAGAAAGAAAGAGAAGAAAGGGAAAGAGGTGAGCTTTTATTTTGTTTTGCTTCAGCTTCACCTGCTGCTTCACGAGACCCCTTTCTCTCTCTTCTATCTTCTTCTTTCTCTTTCTTCTCTTTTCTCAATTATCATTACTTCCTTTTTCCCTTTTTTTTTTATTTTTACTTGCCAACAATTGTTTCTGTAAACTGCCACCAATTATTCTGAATTCTGGAATCAGTACTTTGTTAAATTAAAATAAGTATATAATGATAAAAAAAATAGTATGCTTAATTAAAGTAGATTTTAAATTATAAATAAGTCTTTGAGTGATGGAGTATTTCTAAATTATAAATAAGGATAAAGAATAATCTGTGAGTTTAAGAATTAAGTAAATTGATATTTAGTTTTGGAATATACTAGAGGTGCATTAGGAGAAAAATTTACTTCTACCCCTTTGAACTCAAATATAAGAAGGCGTATTTAATAATATAAATAAATTTTAATTTTAAATCTTATTTAATGATATGTAACATTTTTAAAACATGTCTACCTCTAAACCTAAACATAATTGCCAATATTTGAGATCAGGAAGAATATTTCCTTAATGTGTAAAAAATATTAAATGAAAGTAATTAACATTTTTAATGAATGTGAATGTGGTTTATTTTGTGTATAATTGAGTTTGATAATATGTTTTCTTTAGTAGAAAATTAGGCCTATAATTTATTAATGTATTTCTTAAAGAGTGAGTCAGAATATCGTAATATACATGTTTTATTTTTATTTTTTTATTTTTATGAGAATCTGTTAATAACTTATATTACTGAATATATTTTAAGAAAATTAAACCATAGCCCTTTATACATATTTTTTTATTTATGGGAAAACATAGAACTTAGGTATCATTGAGCTGTACCTTCTTATTATATACATTGCTTTTAAAAAAAAAAATTGATGTATAGTAATACTTTTCATTTCTAAAAACTGGCTTATTTTAAGCACGCTACATTATTTTTTTTTGTTTTTTATTCAATTCTTTTAAATTTAGGTATTTATGTAAAACCACTAATTTAAATAGAGGTATGAAAATTGTTATCATTGATAAAAATAATATCACAACTGGCAAAAGAATACCTTAATTTATAATAGTGAAAATTGCTACAATTAATGAAAATAATAATTTGAAACAAAAAGGGATAAAATGTCGAATTGAGAAAAAAAAAATATTGAAAACAAATTGTTGGATTTATTCTTTAACCTCCACAATTTACTTTATTTGTTATTTTTATTTTGTGAGGAAAAACAAAGTGAGCTTCAATATCTCTCTCACTCACTCTTTCTGTCTCTATTCATCTCTCATATTTACCTTTCACTGAATACTTGTTCTTCTATATTTGTTACTTTTTAAAAGAAACATAATTTTTCATTTCTTTCTTTTAGATAAATTGAGCTGTTAATTAGTACAGCTTTATATCAAAGTTTATAAATTTAATTGTTTTTATGAACTTTACGTTGCAAATTGACTTTGTAAAAGTAAATTTCTTTTTACTTTTATTATACTAAGATAAATTAAGACATAATTTAGTTTACAATCAGATCTAAGCAAAAAATAATTAAATTTTGTTTTTTCTTATTTCAAAATTTTCTGATAATATATTGTGCATATTTTAGCAATAATTGTTATCGTGCCCAACACAATTAAAAGCATTCCCAAAACCGAAACATATCCCATCTGTCTACATTTTTTCTGAGTATTTTCTTTTTCGAATTCTTTTAGTAAAAAAAAACACAGAATATACTTTTAGACTATAAATTTAATAAGTTATTAAAATTATTAAGATAATAAATTTTATTAAATAAGTTACAAACAAAATATATTTTAGTCAATATCAGTATTAGTTAGAAAGACAATAATTACTCTCGACATACTATTATTTAGAGCGTTGACTGTTTTGTAACAATTCTTTTACAATATAAACCTAGAAATCAAACTTTAAATACACATTTAAAGCATGTTATTTTTAGAGCATAAGATTTGATACAGTGTTGAAATTTCACAGTATATTAGGTATGAATAGGTACGGCAATTCATGAGAGCATTAACTTGTTTATCAAATACTTTAGGCCAAAGTTTATTGGGAAAAAAACAGGAATTTAACTAAAAAATAAGTTTAAGGTCTTTTAAAATTTGATTAAATATAACATCTAGATAGATAAAATTTTATTGTAGTACTTTGCTGTATACTTATTAACATATTTAAAGTTTAAATTTATCAACTTATTTAAAACATCTAGATTAGGACTAGTATTTGGAAAAGAGTTAGATTAGGACCTTCAATAAAAGATTATAGTAGATAAGTTAGAGTAATTTAAGCATAAACTTTAAGTTTAGATTATGCAAATTTAAAAGATTATCTGGATATTCCTATTTGAATTTACAATTTCATTATTATTAATTATATGAGATAAAACATTCATAATAATATATATATAAATATAAAGTAAGTCATTCAAATTAAAGTCAACTGTCGTCTCACTTGTGTTAATAATATCTTAAAAAAGTAACTTCAAGATTTTAAAGTTTATTTGATAAGTTATTATTCCTTTAGAATGGTTTAAAAAATAAAAGACGTAGAAAACGTTTCAATAGTGGTAAGAAGAATGCGTGAGATGTGAAATCACCAAAAAAGTGTGGGTCAAATCCACGTTGAAATAAAACAATCCATGTAAAATGAGAAAAAAATTTGAAAATAGAAAATAAAGCTAAGTGTGATCCAACCCACGCACGACCCATATATAGAAAAGTATTTACAATTAAATAAATATAGACAGTGTGGGCTTAACCCATGCAAAAGTAAAAGAAAATTAAAAAATAAAATCATTTCGTGGTGTAATGCACACATAATAATATTTTAATAATTAATTAATTATAGGATGCGTGGGCTTGACCCACTCAGAATGGAAAAGAAAATTTAAAAAAAAAAAAATACAACAAGGGTTTGGCCCATGCATAAAAAATAGTAGGAAGTATGGGTTAGACCCACACAATGCAAAAGAAAATTTAAAATAAATAAAATCAGCGTGGGTTTGACCCACACAAGAGTGAAAAAAAAATTAAAAATATAAACTTTTATGAACGACCTAAATAAAATATTTAATTTTTTAATTAAAAAAATAGTATAGTTAATTTATTTTTAATTTATATTAATAATTGTAATTTTATAATTAATTTATTTTTAATTTATATTAATAATTATAGTTTTATAAGAGTGAATTTAATAATAAAAAAGGAAAATAATATAAAATATATGTATGTATGAAAATTAAAAAAATTAAATTATTTTGTATAAAATTATTTATAAAAATGTTTAATTTTGAAAAAATAAATTGTTAAAAAATTGAAAAAGAATACTAAAAATTATAATAGAAAAAAATTTGTAAATAAAATAATAAGTTAAAAAGTAAATGTTTGAACTGTGTAATTAAATTGGGTTTAAGAACAACAACTCGACTTTAGTCCTAATAATACTTTAATAAATTCAACTTAAGAGTGTCAATTAACTTTGAGGCTTATTATGAGGTGTTAATATCATATAGGATTGTGTAGTATATGCGACTACTTGCATAGTTAAATTAGGCTTAAGAAGAATAATTGGACTTTAGGCTTAAGAATGAGTTAATAAATTAAACTTGAGAGTGTCAATTTGGCTTGAGACTCAGTAGTGGGTGTTAATACCATATTATGTTGTGTTTAGTAAATGCAATGACTTGTATAATTAAATTGAGCTTAAGAACAACCATTAGGCTTTAGGCTTGCTTTAGTTTCAGTTTATGTTAACACAAAAGGTTTAATATTTTATATTTATACTTTAAATTTTTATCATGTATCTTTTAAATGTATCTATTTAAATATATTTAAAAAACAAAAATAACATTTATATATATATATATATATCACTATGTATGCCAACACTATAATGTATAATGAAATGATATATTTTTTTAATAAATAATAAATACTTCTTTAATAATAAAATGTTTGACTTGGTTAAATATATGAAAATAATTCAATATGTCAATGTAGTAAAAAAATTCTATATTTCTAATACTATTAAAATAGGATTAAAGTGATTTGTTGACTTGATATAAGATTATGTGATTTCGTGTAATAATTATGTATTACATCGGCACGTACTAATTTTAATTTTCTTTTATATAAGCATTATTTCATAAAAATATATGATAAGAAGTCAATTCATTTCTAATCAATTTGAAAGGCACATTCGAACCTAGGTTGGTATGTAAATAATATTTTCTATGTAACTAATTGATTGTAGAAAAAAATAGAGTTTGGGTCCCTATATCACTACAAAAAGAACAAAAATTATCGACGAGACAAATCCATCAGAAACACCCAAAATCTGTCGATAAATTGATTGTATATAAATTTTCCGACAAATTTCTGAGTCAATCGGTAATTACCGACGAATTTAGGGTAAATCCGTCGATAAATTTACCGACAGATGATATCCCTCAATAAAATCGTCGATAATGATATTTTATCGACAAATAAAATTCAGTCGGTAATTTAACTTTTTATTGTAGTGTATCTTTCATAAAGATTAGTTTTAATTCTTATATCTTTAAATTAACAAACTTGTTTTCAAACTTAAAAAAATATGTTAATTTATTAATTTTTTCAACTTTGTAGCAAATACAATATAATTTTATCCAATTTAATCTAGAGTAACATACTGGTATTTGAAACAACATTAGAGGTCATCAATTATAAAACATGTGAGGGTAAACAAATTTTTTAGGCAATTGTACATTTATCCATAAAAATTGAACTAATTATAAGGTTGTCATTTACCCATAAAAATTAATAAAAAAAGGTTTTTAAATTTTTGTTGTTGTAATTTTAATTATATTTTAAAATTATAACACTCGATTTTCGGTAATTATACATAAAAAATTACTAAAAAATGAACTTAATGCATTAAAAAATAAAACTTTTTATGTTAACTAATTTTAATATCCCTACTAACTAGTAGAAATAAACTGTTAGGTCCATAAAAAATTATTGCACACTTTATTTTATATCTTATTATATAAAACTAATTATTTTATACAAATTATGACCATGACTATAACAATGACGGAATTTGCTACAATGTTTTACCGATTTTAGAAATATATGATTTTATCAAAAGGATAAGTGGGAAAATTTACTCTTATGGCACAATATTTTAAGAAATAAATTAAAAATTATATATTTAAGAAAATTAATATATTTAAAGAAAGATTAGCGTGGGCTAGACCCACGTATATACCACATCACGCATATGTGTGGGTTGAGCCGTCGCATGGTCTAATTTTTAAGATGTGGGTTTAGCCCATGCACAAGCCACGCATATTGGTTTATAAAATTCCCAAAATTTTTAGATCCCCGCACGTTCGTCTTTACCATTTTCCCTAAAACTTGAGCTTTTAAACCCTAAAACCACTGCACTGCCTTTGCTGTCCGATTTCTTCAGCATTTTGGTTCAAATTGCATCTTCACTCCATTGTAAGTTTGATTTTGGTTGATTGTTCAATTTCATTTTTTATTTCCTCATTAGATTTGTTGATTTTCAGTTTTTTGTCGATGTTTGGGTGTGCAGTGGGTGTGGTCGGTGGTCGATGATGGTCGCTGGTCGACGGTGGTCGGAGTTTCACTACAAGTTACGATTTGTCCTCTGTTTTGAAAATACTTGTGCACTGCTATTTGAAACTGCTTGTGTTGTACTTTGTTGTACTATGTGCATTGCCCTTTGTTGTTGAAAATACTTTGTGCCTTTGTTTCATTGGGAATGTAATGTAGGTTAAATGAAGCTTAAATGAAGTACTATAAATATATATGAAGAAATTAATGTATTGCCAAAATGTGAATGTTCTAAACGGAAAAAAAAAACAGTTACCACAGGTTGCATTCTGTTCTTGCCAATAGGGTATTGGTGATGATTTGGTTTTCTCATAACATAAGCAATGAACCAAAGTATAAATCCTTACAAGAAATCCAAGAGTGAGTCCAGAGTTGATGTAATAATAGCCAGGGATCTACTCTCAATATAAGCATACACTTTTGCTACAAACAACACCATGTTCCCTATGTTAGATGCATAGATTGCCACCCTCTCACTCCTTTCAAGTTCCTTCTCATCATCCTAAACAATCAAAATTTTCAATCACATATGCATCATCAAACACACCCTTTTATGGAAAATTTTCTTGGTCATGTACTTTTTACTAAATATCAAGTTGAAAGATAGAAAACAATCAAAATTACATATTTTCAAAACTTTAACAACCCATTCATCAATTTGAAAATATTAGAAACAAAAACCATATTCAATGAAAGTTAAGTGAATAAAAAGCTTGTTTTCCAAAAAAAAAAAAAAAATAGTCAATAAATGAGCAAAAGTTCATCTTTTATTTCAAACCCTCTGTTATATTTCCTGGTAACATGCCCAAATCAGTGTATGAGTCCATTTCTTGATACCCTTTAAGAAGCCACTCCTACCTCTTATAATACTCAGCAAGTTTCCTTTGTCTCTCTGAGATCATAAACATGCAAATTTCATCTCAAAAAGTGCAATTTCCCATAGAGAATATTAAAAAAAATAGTCAATTGATACATACATATATATATATATATATATATATATATATATATATATATATATATATATATATATATATATGAGTTTATATATACATACTCAGTGTCCTTATGAAGAATCCAAAGCCAAAATGAGACTTCATTTGCCTTTCTGGTAACCGATGTTCATCCATGTTGATCCTCCATGAAGGTTGCCTAGCCATGGAACACCTTGTCATTCATCTACCAACGAAAGTATTACTTGGTGGTTCTGTTCACTATCAATGGATGTATCCATTTGAAAGGTAACGAGTGACATCTTAATTTCAATATCAAACATTTTTTACGACATCTCACAATTTGCTCTGTTGTAGGTTAATGAGAGATGTAAAAATATCAGTGGATAATTTGGCACGCGTAGAAAGATCAATTTGTGCATTCTACTTACATCGAGAAATAACATATTTCTACTCTCATTATTTCAAGAGTGTGAGCTAGTTGGGAAATACAACTTTGAGAAATGATCCTCGATAGGATTCAGATAACAAAGTGCATAACACATTGTCAGTTTTTAATAGATGTGGACGTCCAAGTGGAGCCGCTAAAGATCATTGGCTCACAGATAAAGAATTTCGATATGCCCATGTTCATATCCTTATCAATTGCAACGAGGTTAAACCCATATTGGAGTAAGTTAAATTCCTCCTAATTTCAACTCAATTATGATATCTTAGTACTCTGCTAACTGCGTGAATGTCTTTGTCAAGATTATTCTTACAAATGTACTCTATCAATGACCAACATGCCTCAACATTTATACATACCAATTTTCCTAAATAGTTCAAGCATTATGTAAGTAAATTTAGGGCCCTCAATGGTCTTATTTTACCTAAACCCTATAAATAGTTGAGTTATTTTCTTTCATTACTATCTTATAGGTTAACGATGAAATGAATGAGACAATTGATCCAAACTTGAAGGCATTGGCTTGGGGACCAAATTCAAAGGCCACATCATGGAATATTTATTTTGTTAACGGGCATAAGTTTCATACCAACACATGGACTTATGGTAAAAAAACAACAAACAGTGGTTTGTACGTTAAAGGTGTTACAAATAAAGGACAAGATGACTTTTACAATATAATTCATCATATTTATGAATTAAATATGTTGGCCTCATTAAGAAGATTCTCCTTTTTTATTGTCAATGGTTTGATCTTACAATCAATGTTGGGACGAGATATCATTCTCAATATAATATTGTCAAAATAAAGTTAAGTGGACGATATGCTTTATATGATCCATTTATACTTCCACAAAAAGCAAGACAAACTTATTTTGTCAATTACCCAAACATATGTAAGAACCTTTGTGGGTGGTGCGTTGCAATCACAACAAAATCTCGAGGACATGTTCAAGTTGACCATATCGAAGATGAATTGCCATATCAAGCTGATGAGACCCCTGTTGTGTTTCTAGTTGAAAGAATTGAACAATTTCAAGGTTTAGCTGACATCTCCATCATTGAAGTAATTGATGATGATCATATTGAAGCACTTGTTCATGACATAGATGAAGATATCAACCTCTCGTAAGAAGAAGATCAAGAAAATGACAACAACAATGATGAAAATTCAAACTTTGATGACAATGATGTCTAACGTATAAACATTTTTATATACTAAGTTACGCCCAAAATGTCATATTTCTATAATTACACTAATACTACATTAATCATTTTTCTCAGGAAAAATGGTTAGGACTAGGGGTAGAGACGGTTCCATTGTTCGAGGTGGCCAGCCTAGACGCGAAGTTCCCACATCTTTGTATGGTGAGCTCGCTATAGACCTGGAAAGAATTCCTTATTACGGGCTATCACCATCTAATGTGAATGATTAATAAATCTATTTCTATATTTTGTAGTTGGACACCAAATCAACATGTTGTTGAGGCTATCCGGCACTACATCAAGTTATCATTTAGGGGATCCTTCTATAATTATGATGCCATGACTGAGGACGACCAACTGAAGTGGTGGACTGACTTTAAGGTAACTTTATTTAACTATCATATATCGCTCTAATGAAATAATTTTCACTAACATGATATTAACTTATGCATTTTTCCTTTTTATAGAGTAGAGTGACTTAGGCCCTACAGGATGAGTGACAGATCAGGAAGGTCTACGAGTCAAAAGTCAGAAGAAGACTTTCTGACATCTTGACCAAAGCAAGGGCACGGGACTCCCGACCTACATGGATAAGTGAGGAAGCATGGGTTGGACTGTTGAGGTATTGGGATACCCAAAAGTTCAAAGAACAGTCATCGCAAAATAAGTTTAATCGGAATAAGGGTCGGGGTGGAGCATTACATTTATCTGGTCGTAAATCACATATGGACATTGCATTGGACCAGGTAAGTATTCTGATTAACTTTACTACATATTATTTAGTTTAACTTTTTTAAAAATAAGTTTTCTTTCTTATACAACCTTTGCAGGAACCTAAAATTGGTCGTCCAGTTGAACCTGATGAGTTGTTTATGACCACTCACAAGAATAAGAAGAGTCTACGGGTTGATACTCGCTCATGTGATACTTACGTAAGTTTAATCTTAAAATTTTCTTTAATCCGTTTTTAATTTTTCATATAATTTTCTAACATTTCGATATTATAATCATTGTGTAGGAAAATTATCATCATCGATTGAGGGCCATACAATCAGAAAGTTCATCAGGTTCCAACACTGATGCTCCCCAGCTAGATTCAACAACCAAGCTTCAAGCTTGGAAGGAGGTTGCTGGAGGAAAGAGTAGATGAAGCTCATGCAGGACTAGATGAAGCTCATGCAACAACAACTTGCCATGGAGCGTCAATGTGCTGATACTTCAACTAGTACGAGTCAAGTTCACCCACACTATGATGAAACTCATGACAACCAGCCCCTTCCATGAGTTTTACATATATGTCCTACGTGTCCTTTTTTATTTTGTTTTATAATAGTAATTTTGTTTTTAGACATTGCAGTTTAATATTTCAATGGACTTAATTACAATTTAGTATCTTTAAAATGGATTATAATGGAGTTCTACGTTTTGGTGGATATTTTATGATTTTCAGCATTTGGTTTTCAAAATTTCAAATTATTTTTTTTAATTTATTGTTTGCTTGGGCTAAGCCCACGCTAATGACAATTAAATATTGAATATTTCACATCGTGCGACGGTCAAGCGCACACAATAATAGAAATAATATATTATTTTCTGACCAATGCGAGGGCCAAACCCACGCAAGCTTCAAAATAAATTATTTATTTTATTATAAGCATGGGTCAGGCCCCCGCAAACTCCACCTAATAAAATATTAATAATTTACGTGTGAGAGGACTTATCCAACGCAACTCTCATGATTGCATTTTAAGCGTGGGTCTAGCCCCCATAAGTTTCTGCAACTTTTTGCGTGCGTCTAACCCACACATGCTTTATATATAATTAAGCGTCAGCTTGTGTGGGTATAGCCCATGCAAAGTAGCTTCCACCTGAGCAACCCACACAACCTTGGCTTTGCGTCAACCAATCTAACGTGGGTCCCTTCCTCACGTTATGCCCATGCATATGCGTGAGTTTTAGGTGTTTTGTATGGGCTTTTAACCTCCATTATTTAATGGTTTCATGTAGTAATTAATAATAAAAAAAAAGTCTTTACACAATGAAGTGTAAACCAGCAATTCAAATTAAATAGCACATGTTTGATGGAAAGATAGATGTCACGTTAATTTTGATTTAAAAAGAAAGTTGCTTTATATAGAAAAAATAATATAATTAACACGACTTATTTATTGATTAGTGCATTTAGTATTATATGAAAATAGTATTTTGTCTAATTTATTGTTTAAAAGTTACTATATATTGGCCAAAAGTTGACTTTAGTAATTTACTCTATATTATTATTAGTTTTGGGTATGTGATGATATTTGACATCGTTAAAGCTTAATACTAATAGAATTGATGAAGTTTACACTTAAGTTGTTATTATAGTGAATATTTTTCAATTTAATCATAATTAAGTGGACTTAACTAATTTAATTGTATTTTATTTTTTATTTTTGTTTAAGGTTAAATATATGACATTGTAACCATTGTTTCATTTAGTGTTGCATAATTGATGCTATAATAATTTAATTCTTTTAATATATATTTTATTTTGTGTCGGTTAGTGAATATTATATCTTATATGTTACCTTTGATTCAGCTAATTATCTTTATTTAGAGTTCTCAAACCAGTTTTAATGTTTTTTCTAATGAACCAGATTCATATATGAATAGGAATCATACTAGTAGGAAAGGATGAATAAAAAATGTAACAATAATCTAAATACAAAATATAATAGTTATTAAAAGTCACATTGACCAAATGTTGAACAAACTTTAATGATCATATATACATAGTTACACACAACAAAAGAACATATCCGTGCCTTATCTCATTTATGCTTCTCAAAAGTTCTTTAGGCTTTCCTTCACAATAATAAATGATAGATACAAGAGGTACATGACCCAACTAGGGTATGGTTGCACTAATATTAAGAAACTCATTCTATATAATTACAATAAAATTATAACTTTTTAGAAACCTAATTAGTGATATTATAATTTTACATACAAAGAATATATTACATTTTAACAAAGAATTAAAAATTTATTAAGAACAAATCTTTAATATTATCCCTAATGATATCAACAAAATAAACTAAAGATACAACTTGAAAACTAAGCAATTAAGTTAAGATTTTTTTTTTATAAAAAGAGCACATTGTATTTATGACCTAATTCGATTTTCATCCTAGATTTCAATAATTATACTACATGTTCTCCACAAGTACAATAAAAAACAATAAAATCTAGAAGGTCGATATAACAAAAAAGTAATAATAAATATTGTAAACTTTTTTAAAAAAATGAAAAAATTAACAATGATCACGTTGAAAGTTAGCATAATGAAGATGCACTTGAGTAATAATTGTTGAAGTATTTTGAGAGTTCTTGTTTTGAAATGGATGTACCTAGTTTCTTATTTTATGGAATCTTGAAGTTTTTAAGGTGGTGTATATTATTTCTTATTTTATGAAATCTTGAAATTTTCAAGGTGGTGTATATTGGAGTGGAAGTTAAAAGGTTCTTATTGTGTTTGGAGTGAAAGATGAAATCAAAGAGTGTGAGGTTTGACCAACACATTTAGAAGAAAGGCAAGAGTATAGTCTTGAAATGAGATTACTTTAGGAAGAGCTAGAACAATTCGAAGAGACAATAATTGACCAATATTTCTTTACTCATTCAATAGCTAAATTTTTAATTACTAAAAATCACCTATTTATAAGCTAAAAGATGACTTATCTTACAAGTTTCTCAACAAAATTTCAATAAGAGCTTTGACAAGTAGTAAGTCATGAGTGAAAATGATAGCTAAAAGATGACTTGTCTTGCAATATTTTTACCTCCAATATACATGTAACTCGAATATTCGAAATGGAAGTTATAAACTAAATATCACTATCATTTACAACAATTTATCAATAAATTTGGATGATATCACACCATTAATTATTTTTAAAAAATTATCATTATATAAAACATGAGAAAAAAAAGTTAACATTACCTACTCGTTAATTACCACCATATCAATCATATGTTTCTAATTACTATTCTTATAGTCCTAAAATTAGCAAATATGTATAACCACTCATAACAACATTAACATCCTTAATCAAATAAATAATATCTTAAAGAGAGTTACAACTGTTGAACAAATAATTTGTGACTAGTAAAAATTTTTACATGAAATATATTTTACTATTGAATCCACGTAATCGTCAACAAATATACTTTCATATCTTAAAAAAAACAGCTAAATGTAAAACAAAATCACGAAACTTTTATATCACATAAAGTAACTTATATATTTATGTTCATTTTTTAATGAAAATAATCACTAAATAAATAAATACGTAAATTTACGGACTAAACTTTGATTCCAAACTTAACGCAAGACATCTATTTGATAAAACTTTTTCAATACCCTAATATAAGTATTACACTTCCATATAATTGAACAATTAAAATAAATTGGTTTATTACTATTTAATTTATATATTATAAAGTTTATAAAATTATAATATTTTATAATTTAAAAAATAAATTTTAAATTATGTAATATTAAATAAAATCATATAGAATTATAGTATATACTTTTTTATTTTATTTAATAAATTAATTTATTATTGATCATGAAGAGAGGAGAGAAGGAATTTCGATTTTAAGAAATAAAAAAGTAAGCTTAATTATCATTAATTAATAAGATCTATTATCGGTCATGAACAAAAAGAAAGGAGAAATTTAAAAAATAAAAAATAAGCTGAAACTCACTAAAAGCTGCAACATAATAACATATTTTTATATAATATATTAATTGAAGATTTAACGATGTATTATATCAGTGAGATCTTTAATCTTATAAATAAAAAAATAAGAGAAATTTTATTTTGACTCGTAAAATTCCCAAAGGATCTTGGAAATTATTTTAGTATATATATTACATAAAAATAATGAACTAACATTGTTAAGTTATAGATGAAAAAACTAAACCGGTTTCATGCAAACAACTTAACAAGGGTATTATAAACAAGTTTCCTCGAGAATTAAAGTTTCCAAATTTATATTTTTAATGCATATCTAACATGATTATATGTTGAACCAATTACCCACCCTCAAATTTTATAACTAATACTAACATGTAAACTAAATAGACCCTAAGTTAGACATTAACTGATTGTAAAAGCAATTTAACTATATATATACACACTTCTTAAAAATCTTACATTCACATTGGCACCAAGTAAAAATATAGGTAATGTTAGGTTTGTGAGGATGTTTTTTTTTTTTTTTTTTTTTTTTTTTTTTAAAATATTTTTTTTTTTTTTTTTTTTTTTTTTTCATTTTCTGAAAATAGTTTTCATTTTCACAATTTTCACAATTTAGAAACTTATTTTTATGGCTTATCTTATTTTCTATTTTCTGAAAATAAAATATTGAAAAAGTGTTTTGTTTAATCAATTTTCCTAATGACATTGATAAAACTGTATTAAGAAATTTTTATTGTTAAAAATTTTATCAATAATATTTATATATTATAATGAACAAAAAATTTGTAATTATAACATACTTAAACCATTAATGAAAAAAATTATAATATATAAATCAAATTTTCAATATTAACTTGCATTAATCGCTAGTAATATATCTTATACTATATATATGGATAAAATTGATAAAGAATAAACATACTGCTCATCTTTTATTTTGTTAAAATTTCTCTCTTTCTGAAATCCATTCTTTCTAATGTTTCTTAGAATGGTTTAAGTTGTGTATTTTATAAATAGATTACATCATAAAAAAAAAAGAAACGGGTGGATCAAGATATCTCAATGTGAGGATTTAAGTTTATGAAAACACAATTTTGGACTTTGGAAATATATAAAGAAAATTTTGTTACATTGGTAAGAGGAATTCATTTTAATATATAATTCATCTTGAATATTGAAATAAAGATTTGAAAATATATTATTGTTGTATAAATGTACATTAGGAGTATTTTATAAAAGTATGAGTCTAATTTTTGTTTAAAATATATTTTAAAGGTAAGAAGATAAGATAGTCATATTAGGTTTCTGACTTAGTAAGTTGGAAATGTTTTAAACTTGGTATGTTGTACTTTATGTGGATAGAAACTTATTTATAGGTTGATGTCACTCAAGTCATGAACTACTGAAGCGATGACCACGTAGTGGACCATCCACACAAACGATATCATCATTATATGCATGACTCAATGTTTAAGCAACAACGTAGATGTTCAAGTAATAGAAAATCTTGCTTAAGCTATAACTTGAGGCTTAATCGAGGAAACGGTGTTAGGTATCTAAGTGTGAGTCTAAGTCCCACATTGAGTAAATATGAGAAAGTTGAGCACCATATAAGAAAGAAGACCCACAAATCTAATGCTTTAAAGTTTTGGGTTGAAGATGGTGTCATTCTCTTGTTTAGGTCAGGCTCTTGTCTCATTCTTTTTTTTTTATCTCCCTGGTATTTTCTCTCATCGATTTTCCCAACAAGTGGTATCATAGCCGATGGTTTGTGTTGATGACCGGCTCAAACGAATACAATTTGATCTCTGTATCGAAAGTCTTCTTGACAGAGGTTTCAGGAAAGTGTGTCCCATTTGAGTGTGTAAACGGAGGTACAAATGAGGGTCGTTTGTGAACAAGGTATTCGTGTTTGAAAATGCTTTCGCTTGAAGGGGAGTGTACCAATGTGGAAGAGGGACTCTCACTTGAGGAGGAGATTGTTAGGTATCCAAGTGTGATTCTAAGTCTCACATTGAGTAAAAATGAGAAAGTTAAGCAACATATAAGAAAGAAGACCTACAAACCTAATGCCTTAAGGTTTTGGATTGAAGGTGGTGTCATTCCCTTGTGTAGGTCAAGATCGTGTCCCATTCTCCTTTGATTTCCCTAGTGTTTCTCCTCTTGATTTTCCCAACAAAAGGTTAAGATAGTTCTCTCTTATTTGAAACAAGTGTGTTACCCTTTTACAGGTGTGTTATGAACCTTTTATGGGTGTGATGTGACCCTTTATATGTGTGTTTCGATCCTTTTATAGGTTTGTAGTGAAGGATATCTAAGATGATATCGTGACCTCAATGGTTGTAATATTATTGACAGAAATCATTATCGAAAGAATATAGTATATGTTTTATTGATAATTTGATAATATAGACTAAAACTTCAGGATGTGAAAAGTTGAATGATGTTTGTGTATTAAATTATTACAAAGTATGTATAACAAATCACCCTGTTGTAGAAAGTTTAGAATGAATTCCACTATGCTTTTGATAGGTTAAGTAATAAACTCTAGTGGGACATGTTTAATATGGGTCTTCTAAAAGGTTTTGAGTGTAACGTGTTTAATATAGGTATTTTGAAAGGTCGTGAGTGTGATGAATTACTCTGAATCATTGAGATATAGTTGATGATTCCTATATGTGTGTGTGCATGTGTGTGTGTGCGCGTGTACGCCCCTTTTTCCTTTTTTTTTTTCATTTCATTCTTGTCATTTAGATTCCATTAACAATTTAGTTCTTATTAGACAATTTATTTACTTAGTTGTTAACTTGGTTATATGATCCTTATGAAGTGTTGGTTTGTTGGTTAATCATAAGAAGATATGAAACACATACGTGCACAAACATACTTTTTACATTTATTCTTCCTATAAGTTTTATTTTCACATAGTGGGTGGAAACAAATTAACTAAATGATTAATGTTCGTTGTTGATGGCATATAAAATGCGACAAAGATCCAAGATTACTAGAAGTTAGGATAATTTATAGCTTTTCTATCTATAATTTTGATATTTTTGGTCATGCACGACAAGAAGGAAAATAGGAAAGTGAGTCATACATCATACAAATAATACTATATCGAAAGAATATATAAATTATTTTTTTTATTTTTAGAAAGATTTGGAGAAAACACTATAGTGATTACTTAGGATAAATGACCATCTCCATACTTCACCCAACTACATGAGACGATTTCATCTTGAATAATATTCACTCATTTAAATTTCAAAGGTTTAACCTCCAACAAAAAGTTCTCCAAATCACTATGTACATCATGATCATGAGACACATGTATAAAATGGAAAAATATAACAAAATAAACCAGAACAATATGCATTAATAAACCAATATTGTAGACTTAATAAAAATAATTTAAGAGAATGAGGTTAAGACCTCCTCACTAGAAAAAAGAAATTTAAAAAAGATAGTTAAAGTATATGTCTCATTTGCCTTGCCATTTTGAAGAGTAAGATTGTTAACTACTTGACTCAATTTTTCCTTCTTAATGTTGTGTTTTAGATCTGAGCGATGCACCTTTTTTATAGTAAATTTTGTAATCATCAACTCTAGTTCTATTTGTACTTCTTAGTTGGAATCTAATTATATTCTATTCGGTAGTTTTTATTATCCAATTCATAAAAGATAAGGTGACATAGGTAAGAGTTAAGGTGATAAATAATAGATATGTATTTATTATGATGACAAATATCTTCCTTTAATCAAGTTGACCCAATTTGTAATTACTGTGTTGACTCAAGTCTTTCTAAGTCAATTTTTATGTTATTTGTAATAAATAATTTTTTTTATCTCTTCTTGGATAAATTTCTATTGTTTTAAACTGTTATATATTTATATATGTATATATTTTATTTGAGATTCTAAAAGATTCTCGACCCCGAAGTGTCTAAAAATTTGAACAGTGAACAGTTAAAATCAGTTAAAAAACTGTAGTTCGAAACATGTCATTATTTTTGTGTAGTTCTAAAATTAAATTTTGTAAATGCTTGTTTAATATTGTAGTTATTTTTAAACATCTATATTTAAGAAATTGGAGGGTTTGATATACATTGTTTCAAATTATGTTTTAGCTATGAAAATTTTTTAGCATCTGATACCTAAAAAGATAAAGTTTTGAAAAAAAAAACAAATTTAATATTTCTTTAAAAAGTGTAGAACATATTCAATCTCATTTAAAGAGCTTGAAGGAGTAGAATAAAATAGAACAAGTGAGGGGACGATCTCTTGATTTGAAATTTACATGAACGTATATTTTGGGATAACAAAATGAGATAAAATAGTGGTTTGTATAGCCACAATATGTATTGAACGGTCATACGAAGATTTAACTATATCATAAACATATTACATCATAAATTTTTAGATATTAAATTGCACATGGTAAATGAGATCTTATATATACTGAGAAGAATATTTTATTTCATAGTGTTACATATTAATACAATTATCCAGTTTTATTAATACAAAAGAGACATCACATTCTTACTATCCATTTTTACTAAAAGCTAAAAGAAAATCACAGTAAATTTTTGATTTTGTGTACTTCTTCTACCAATATAACGTTGAATAATGTGGTTTCTTCTACATGTAACCACCACGGGTGCCTTTTCATTCCAAATTCTAAGCACTTTGAAGTTGTAGGCTAAAATTACGTAAGAATTGGAAAATTGTAACTAGCTTACTAGGTTTTAGTTTCTATTGTCAACAGGGCTACACAAGCACATGATGTAACTTGACCCGTGCTTTCCTTGTTTTGTCCCTTAACAAAACAAATTCCTTAAAATGTCTTCACATGATCTTAAGATTTTCTTGCTAATTTCCACTTTGCATAATGTCAACTCTAGTTGTTGGATTATCCATTAACGTCATGCCTATTTTAACAAATTGGGATAAACCTAGACATGCTTTAAAAATAACTTTCATCTTGTTTTTTTTTGTGTCATAATAAATAAAGAAAATTGATAAGTGTAGCATTAAAAAAATACAGTAATCAAATGAATGAAAACGATTAGATAGTAGAATTTGTAAATTGATTATAGTTGATTCATAAACTGTACTAATAATAACGTCAAAATGGCATATTTAACTAAGAACTTATTTTAATTCTTAACAAACTATTTTAAAGATCTTTGTTATCGTTAGTTTTTTCATATATACTTTGAATTATAATATAATAAATAACGATGTGTACACTTATTGGATTCTCCCTTCTCCACTTCAGTTATTTCTAGCAAAGTTATCTGAAACACCAACCTCCTCTATTAATTAAATATAAGAGGATGACATTTTTAATTTATAAATATCTATCTAGTTTTCCTTACACGGTGTTTCTGTTCAACTGTATTTTTTTTCTGATAAGCAAAATATAATATTAGCTTTGTCTCTTAATTAATTAATCAAAGGCACATACTCCACTGATCAAGGTCCTAACGAGGGAAAGTTCATTGAACTAACAAAGCATCTATTTCGAGTATTGCGATAATACTATTATTACCTTGCTCTTACTCATAATAAAAAAACCATTATGCCCTGTGGTTTAAACATGGCCAGAGAGAAGCAGTTTTCTTTGTTTTGGTTCATGAAAAATTTGAGATAAAGGAATAACTAAGGTTTTCGTTTGTGGAGTAGAAATGAAATAAAAATGTAATTTTGAAATTATTTATTGTTATTATTATTATTATTATTTTTAACTAAACAGTTTCAACTTTCTTTTTATTCTTTTATCTATTTTCATTTTTTTTTCATATTCATCCACTCCATTCCTTTTTTTCTACCAAACAAGCCTTTACAAGTTTTTATGCGTGAAAATTCCTACTATATATTGTATCTCTTAGAGAAAGGATAATGAAAAACCTTATACTAGATTTTCAAAGAAGAAATAAATTAAAAAAAAAATCACGATATTATAAAATGCAAGTTTTATTTCAAAGTTGGATTCGTAATATACAAATGGTCTCTCTTCTATAAATAAAGAAAAACATAATAGCTTATGTTATAGATCATATTATTAAAATATACTCATGTAACTTAAGTCAGTCACTCACTATATATATTTTGTACAAAGACAAATACTAAAAGTAGGTACACAAACAATAAAAAAACATTATTTTCTTAAATAATATAATCATCATACTTAGTCTTTAATCCCAAGTTAACACAATTATTTCCATTGTAATATATATATATATATATATATATATATATATATATATATATAAAAGAGTTCAGCCAAGTGTTTTGTTTTTTCTTAATAACATACAATTATGATACAAATAATATGTGGATGAGGAAATCTACACACTACCATCACCATTATTGGGTTGACCTACTCTAAATTTTGGTATTATATTAGGGTGTGTGGAGTCAAAACTATGTGTATGGATGATTGAGCACTATTTGAGATAAATTTGTGACACCACTATAAGAATTGGACAACTTTATTAGAGCCCACATAGTTGTTACCAATCTCAAGTTTGTATATAAAAGCAGCAAAAGCATTAATTTATGCTATTATATTTGTAAATCTTAAGATTACTTGACAAGTGGAACTTCACAACCACCACTCTCCACTAAATTGCTATGCTCTTTTGGTTGGTGTTGCTTCAATGTTTCTTTTATTCTTATTCTAGCTTATAAGTTTGGTAGAAGAGCTTAGTCATGCTTATTATAGTGATTGAAAATAGTGTCGAATTCAAAATCAATGATATCCTCGTTTAAGTAGTACAATGTGGTGGATCTTTCTATAACCCATTTGCTTTTATAATGGATACAAATAGAAACAAACAAGTCATGTGTATTTAACCAACAAAGTTTAATGCCAACATAACCTAGTTTCATTCTTTTAAACATGTTCTTATATATTCAATTTTTATAAAGAAAAACATGATTCGGAAAGGATAAGAGTGAACATCAACCAAACTCATTATTGTTCCGATTTATTCAAAACCTTAAATAAATAATTCAACCTGGGTTGGTAAGAGTATATATAACTTTTAGCATATATATAATGAAATTGAAAAATAACATAACTATACAATTTAAATTAAGCTGTATTTTATAATATATATTTTTCCAAATAAATAAATTTTTATGGTATACAAATGCTGTCTATTAAATAATTATGTTACTAATACATAGTTTATACTTTCAAAAGAATCTCAACGCTAAATATGATTAAAATGAACAAAAGTATAACTCTAATATATCTTAAAAGATATGTTGAATTTATATTCAATTCAAATTAGTTCGAAATTACTTTAAAAGGAATGGAACTAATAAGATGGGTTAAATCGTGTTCATTTATTAGATAAAATATTTTTCTGGAAATAATTTGTTTTAAAAAATGTTGACTTTATAGTATATATATATATATATATATATATATATATTAAGAGAATAAAATAAGTATTGCTCTTATAAAGATGGTAAAACTTCCATATAATTGTAGGTAAAATTTAACTATGTATTTGGGTTCTTGAAAAGTTGAGTATTCTTAATTTATCATCAGTTTTGATTTGGGACAAATGGTTTTGTATGAGGATATTTCGATGTTTAAAATAATTACGATAGTTACAACAACAAAACATATACAATAAATAGGTGGTTCATATTTGCTGTAGTGGTTCATATGTAAACTATTTTATGTTCCTTTGTGGTTTAATGTTTAATCAAGTGATATTTAAATTATCAACTTTCTAATTGTAATTATTGGTTTAATTTCGTGTGGGTGAATGATTAGTGGTATTAGTAATGTTATAGAGTTTAATATGTGATTTTTATGAATTGAGACATGTTAAGTCCGAAATGAAAGACTTGTATTCAATCACATAAATATGATATAGTGAGTGTTATTACATTGACTTAAATAAATTTTATTACTAAAATACTATTTATACTTTTAAAATATTCTCAACAATAAATCGGTTGGAATTATCCAAAATCTAATTTAAATATGTACCAAAAAATGTGTGGAGTTTACTTTCAAACTCAAATTTAAATTGGATTGGATTAGTGAGTTAGGTAGATAAGAGAGTTTTCTAAAACTCGTGAATAATCAAGTTTTGGAATCAAAATTAATCATTTATAAATTTAATATATCTTTGTGATGATTATATTATCATAAAAAGAAGTGATATATTTGTAATGTAAAGATGGAAGAGAACAACTAAAGTCAATTTTCTGTGAAGCAAAATGACTAATCGATCTTACTTTGTCTTAATTTGTCACGAAGGTCAACACATTGCATGAACCTTGTTATATACTACAACATAGCTTTCGGTGAGTTAATGACACTTGTATTTTTGGATAATTTGTCTCACTTTCTGTACTCATGCCACTGTTCAATGGATGGCATTAAGTGAAAGCTATCTCACTTTTGCAAAAGACATGAGAGGACAGGTAAACTGACATTATTTAGATTAATGAGAAATTCGGGTTGAACATGAGAGGCCCACAAAGTTTATGTTTCATAGTTTGCTTAGTTTAAGGAAAATCATTACGTTGTACTAGGAGAAAATTAGGCTTTTGGTACAAATTTTCAAATGAAATAGGATTTGTCCGAAACTATAATTAGTATTTGCACCAAAATTGCAACATATTTGAAAAGATAATAATATTTTAGTAATGTTATAGAATGTTTTAAGAATAAGAAATGGTAAAGGATAATGAACCACAGAGATTTGGGGGAGTGAGCTATCAAATTTTGAGGTAAATCTTATTTTTATTTTATTGTATTGAAAGAATAAGATAGCATGACATATGTTTATAGCTGCATGTGATTGAGTTACGAAAAATAGAGAATATATGCATGTGATAGTTTGATTGACAAGTTGCTCTACAGTAAAAGTAAGATAAAGAATAAGATTAATGCTTGCCAATATCTTTGTTAAAACAATATATATAATTACATTTAAAGCATGAAGGTAAGAGAATATATTTGTCTCTTACATGTTATATTTTATATAAAAAAAGGTTTATATTAATGTTTATGGGATATTAAAGTGATGCAGAAATAATTTGAAAATTTAAATACTAAGAGTTTTTTTGTTAATGAAAAATATTAAGTTAATTGGATTAAAATTCTATTATTGTTACATTTTTGATGCAATAACTCTTATTTATGATTATATGTGATATATTGTGGAAGGATATTAGACATGTCATTGTGTTGTTTTTATTTATTTTTTCTTCAATACTAGATATGTCAAGATTATTAATGAGAAGTTATTGAATTGATTGATGAAGGGGGAGTCCCATTAAGTTTATAGGAGATTTTTTTTTCTTTCTTTATTTTTTGAGTATTAAAGACCAAACAATCACGAAAAAAAATACAAGCTGAGATCAAATAATCATCAGAACAATAATGTTTATTTGAGATCAAACGATCATTGAAACAATTATTATCATTGACCAAATGATCATAAAAAAACATTGACTAAGATCAAATGATCATCAGAACAATAATGTCTGAGATCAAATGATCATTGGAACAATTTTCATCATGACCAAATAGCCATATAAAAAAACTAAACAAGATCAAACGATCATCAAAACAACAATGTCTATCTAAGATCAAACAATCATTGGAATAATTGTTGTAAAAAAGTAAACGATCTTAAGAAAAAGCACTGACCAAGATCAAATGATCATCATAACAACAATGTTTATTTCAGATCAAATGATCATAAGAATAATTGTTACTAAAGACCACATAGTCATTTAAAAACCTAACCGAGATCAAATGATTGTCGAAACAATAATGTCTATCCAAGATCAAACGATCATCTAAATAATTATTATCAAAGACCAAGCTATCTTAGGACAAAAGTGATCGTTGACCGAGATCAAATGACATTGGTACAATAGTATTTATCCATGGTCAAATGATCATTGGACCAAAAACTATATGACATCTCATAAAAATAGGTGCTAATTGTGAGATAACAATGAGGTCGTAATACGAAAATAAAGAGTCAGATTTTGTAAACCTAAAAAACACAGTCAATATATTATATAACTCACATGCACTGTCGCCATCAACAAATTTTTGTCAACACCATCTTTCTCTAAACTAAACTCATTTACATCAATAGAAGCGAAAAAGTACAAGGTTTGACACAACCTGCTTAAAACCCTTATGTTGTGTTGGTTTCCACTGATGGACTATACAGAAGGTGGATTTAAGGAAAGTGATGTTGTTGTATCCACTAATGTGCAAAGAAAAGTGAGGGAGGATTTGCGGAAAAAGAGGTGTGGTGGTCCTCACTCTTATGAAGAAAAATGAGAGAAAAGTCACGTCAACCACAATGAAATCATTGAAATGCCCTTCCTTTTACTGAATGGTTTTATGTATTTGAAGTTAGCCTTGAAGACATTCTCGAGCTATGCAGTATAAATTCTTGAAGCCACGGTCTGAACTTTCAATGCAGTGTTGCCAATGTTGAATTTATTTGAATCCATTTGAATTTGGCATTAAAAAGGGTCATCCATGAGGTTAGGTCACATTGGTTGTTTGCATTATTGTGGTTGTGTGCTTGGTTGCTTTGGTTGGTGCTTGTGTGGTTGGTGTAAGCTGAGAGTTTTGGTTGTTGTTGTGTGAAGAGAGCTTCAACTTCAGCTGGTTGGTTGGTGGTGCTAGTGGAGGTGAAGATGATGGTTTGCTGGTGGTGGATTGCGATTTGGTGGATGCCATAACTGATTATTGGGGCTATGCATAATCGATTATCCATGACTTTTTTTCCAAACTGCATTTTGTTTAAGGAGTTTGTTGCATTTGGATTTCAATTTAACTTTCACTTTGTTTTTCTCATGGAACTATGCATGGTAGAGATTAATGGCCATTGTGCTCTGATTTCGTGAAGGTTGGTAAGCGATTGAAGGTTGAAGAAAGATGGTGTGTGAAGATCAGTTCTTCGTCCGCTAACGAGTAAGGCGAGTTTGTTTCACTACTTTTGACCACTTACCCCTATTGTTACATTGTGATGAAGGTGTGTTCATTAGACACTCTATGACAGAGATTCTACTTCTTTCGTATTTGCTCTCAGCTACAACGTCTACTCATTCATTTGGAACACTCTGCTAGAGTGTAAACTATGGGAGTAGATGTTATAGCAAAGAGCTCCAAATGAAGGAGTAGATGCTCTCTACTAGAGTGTTTACTCCTTCACTAAATGCTCTCTGTTAGAGTGTCTACTAAAGGAGTAGATGCTCCTTAAGAGTGTCTATTGGTTCATGGTTGTGTGCGTTCCTATTATGTTGCTTGGATAACATTTTTCGTTATTATTGTCCATTTGTGCAGGTGCAACAACATATCGGTGTGAGTTAGGTACCTTAAACATCCTCTAATTATGGTTGGTTCTATTTAAAGATATTGAACAAGTTGAAAAACCATGTGTGAAACTGTATAATGTATTTTTCATTGTCATATGCTTTGTTCAAATATTTGATTTAGGGTTGTTAAAACAATTTATTAAATTATAAAATTTACAATTTCATAATATTATACTGAAATAGTCTATAAATACAAATTATAAAAGTTAAATAAAGTGGTAAAATTTTTAAAATATAATTATAAATTTTAATTTATCTATTCATAAATGAATTTGTTTATAAATAACTTTAGGAAAAACACTATCATAAAATTAAATATTAATACATATGTATACCCAAATTATACAAAGAATAAAATAATTACATCTTTTAATTCATTTAGAATTTAATTTATTTAGTAATTTTATTTGTTTACTTATCTAATTATTTATGCCTGTAGATTATTTAACGTTATAAATAATTGAGGAATTTAATTTATTTAGAATTTGATATATGTAATACTTTAATTTATTTAGGAATATAAACTATATAGCATTTGAAATTATTTTACATTTTCATTTGCTTAGGATTTAAATATTTTAGGAGTTTATTATAATTTGGAATTAATTTATATAATTTTGTTAATTATTTATAATTTGAATATATTTAAGAATTTAATATATTTAGGAGTTTAATTGACGTATGATGCCATAATTATTTAGGATTATAATTTTAATAGATTTTTGATATGATAATTATTTAGAATTTAAATATATTTAGGATTATAATTATTCAAATAATGTCATAATTATTTAGAATTTTAATATATTTACCATTTTTAAGGTAATTTATTATTGAAAAAGTTAGTTAATGATACATGCAACAAGAAAAGAAGATATGAAAAATAAATAAAATAAGCATGACAAATAAATAAGGAGCTTGAAGAAATAGGAAAGAGAAGAAGAAGTAGAGATTTTATAAACGGAAGGAGTTTGAGAGGATGCAAGAAGAGAAGGACAATAACATGAGAGAGAGAAGAATTTTAATTGTTAGAGCTCTCCATCAATCAAATTGAAGCACAAGGATGACCACATCATCATCAACCATCATTACACTTTTTAATTAAATGCAACTCCCATCATTACACCTTCTAACTAAATGTCCCATCATTACACCTTCTAACTAAATGCAGCCCTCGTTATTACATCTTCTAACTAAATGCAACTTCCATCATTACTTTCAAAAACTACCCGTGCCCTTCATAAATTCTTAAACCACCTTTCACACTTCTAGGATATTAGTTACTCTTAATCATAGTCAACTTTGTTAATCTTTTATTAATCTTTTGACCTTTGGATGTCCATCAACTATTATAATTAGGACTCCAATCTTTTGTGCAAATAATGAAGGCCTGCACACTCATCTGTACAATTTTATGAGTTGTTTGGTTCAATAGGGGTTATTGGATAAGATGAAAAGGAAATTCTTATGAGTTTGTTTCCATTTTGTTGATTGGAAGGATAAGGCATGGTTACAATCACAACCTAACCAAAGATTAATTAGTTGGAAGGATGTGGAGACAAATTTTTTGGCTCGCTTCTTTCCACCATCCAAGAACATCGCAACAAAGGTCACGATAGTCACATTTGTGCATGGTACTAATGAACCCTTATGTGAAACTTGGGAGAGATTTAAGGTTTTGTTTAGAAAGTGCCTTAATCATGGTTTTGAAGTGGAAATGCAAGTGTATATTTTTGTACTTGGCTTAATTGCAGATAAAGATGATTTTGGATGCTTCTTTTGGTGGCTTTGTTTTGTTCAAGACTGCAGATTAAACAATCACATTTATTGAGTGTATGGTTTCTACTAATATGAGAAGTCAATATGGTAGGACACAGACACAAAGAGAGGAGTGTTAGAGTTAAATTCTCAAGATGCTCTCTTAGCCCAACACAAACTGTTGTCGCAACAGATTGAAGTTTTCACCCAACAGATGGCAAACTACCTCAATAAATACAAGCCATGAATGCTACATTAGAACTAGCTCAACTAGTTTTGAGGTGTGATTTTTGTGAGGGCAACCACTCCATTGCTTACTGCCAAATGCCTAGTGGTTCTTAGATTTCAGAAGTGAATTATTTGTGGAATCAAGGACGTCATCAATGTCCACGGTTGTATGAGAGAGTTAGCAAGTTGGAAGATGTTTGCCAACAATTTATGCAACTTTATATTCATAATCAGAAAAACACTCAGGTATCTATAAAAATTTGGAGATAGAAGGAGTACATTAGCAAAACAATGGTCAGATGAAAAGGCAATACCCACCATTACAAATATTAAAGGAAAGGAGCCTTGTCAAGTAGTTGTTCTTAGAAGTGGGAAGAGTTGGGAGTGTGTATGAAAGAAAAAAAATTGAGATTGAGAAAAAAGAGAGAGAAAAGGATAAATAACGAGAGTGACAAGAGTGATTTATAAGAAAAAGAAAAAAATAGAGAAAATGATAAAAAAGAAAAGAAAAGAAAAAGAGAAAGATGAGATGAGGGTTTTACTAGTGAAGAATCTTCTTTGGCCATAGGTTCGTTCAAGATTAGATAAGGAGATACAATTTTCCAAGTCTCAAGAGATTTTTAAGCAACTACATATTAATATTCCCTTTTCAGAAGCTTTTGGAGCAAATAACAACATATTTTAAGTTCATGAAAGATATATTGACAAAGAAGAGGAAAGTTTTAGAGGAAGAAACCAAAAACCTAGAGCTCAGGTGTAGTGCAATCATTTAGAAATCCTTGCCATTAAAGTCTAAAAATCCTAAGAGTTTCACTATTATTGTGACCATAGGTACTTTACCTGTGGAGAAGACTTTATTGAATTTAGGGGCCAACATTAATTTGATGCATTTACTAGTGATGAAAAGAATTGGCAATTTGGAGGCTCAGCCTAGTAGGATGACATTGTAGTTAGTTGATAGATCAATTAAGCATCCTCATTATGTGGTGGAAGATGTTCTGGTGAAGGTAGACAAATTCATGTTTCTTGTTGATTTTGTTGTGATGGATATTTAAAAAGACATGGATGTACCTCTGATACTTAGAAGACCTTTTATGAAAACAACTAAGGTCACTATTGATATTTATAATAGGAAGCTAAAAGTTAGAGTCCAAGATGAGGAAGTGAATTTTAGTCAATTTAAAGCCATGCAACATCCAAAAGAAAAAAAAATTCTTACATGAGAATGGATATAGTTGTTGAAGTAGTTCTTTCTTCTAGAAAACAATTACACTAAGCTAGTCCTTTGGAGAAAGAGCTTGTAGACACTACTAAATTTTGGGATGAAGAGGAAGAGAATGAAATTTAGGCTTATCTAAAATATTTAGATTTAGCCAAGGAAGTTTCAAATCATAATATACAAATGGAGGAGCTACATGGTAATTCACAGATTGATAAACCTAAGAAAGAGTTGAAAGTGTTTTAATCTCATTTAAGTATGCATTTTTGGAAAAAGGAAAAAGTAAACCAGCTATCATCAGTAGATCACTCTTTGAAGATGAAGAGAGAAGACTGATTCAAGTGTTGAAAGTGAATCAAGAAGTTATAGGTTGGGCGTTATTTGATCTCAAATGTATTAGTCCTTATTATATGCACAATATAGCTTAACCTCTAAGGCGGTTGAATCCCACAATGAAAGAGGTAGTGAAGAAGGAGGTGCAGAAACCTCTTGAAGCAGGAATGATTTATCCTATTTCAGACAATGCATGGGTTAGTCCTGTACAAGTAGTTCCGAAGAAGGGTGGCATGACTGTAATTCATAATGAAAATATAAGTTGATACCTACTAGAACAACAATGGATGGAGGGTGTGCATTAATTATTGAAAGTTGAATCAAGCTACGAGAAAAGATCATTTCTCATTACCTTTTTACGAATTAGATGTTGGAGAGATTAGCAGGAAAAACTTATTATTATTTTTTGGATTATTATTCAGGACATGATCAAATGGTAGTTGACCCAAAAGATAAAGAGAAAACTTCTTTTACTTGTTTCTTTGGTATTTTTGTGTACAAAAAAATGTCATTTGGACTATGTAACGCTCCAACTACTTTCTAGGAGTGCATGTTTGCCATATTTGTGGATTTAATGGAAAAATGCATTGAATTTTTTATGGATGATTTTTTAGTTTTTATTTCTTCTTTCCAATCTTGTTTGGAGAATTTGGATATCGTACTGAAGTGATGTGTTGAGACTAATTTGGTACTTAATTTGAAGAAATGTCATTTCATGGTAATTGAAGGCATTGTGCTAGGTCATAAGATCTTTTATAGAGGGATTGAAGTTGATAAAGGTAAAGTGGATGTGATTGAAAAATTGCCTCCACCAACAAATGTGAAAGGGATTTGAAGCTTTTTAGAACATGTTGGCTTTTATTATCCTTGAAATTGTTAGCTTTGTTTGACTACCTTATTTTAAGTTAGAAGAGCAACGAGATCAAGACCTTACTATCATTCAATCTTAAGAATATCAGAAAAAAAATTAAGAGGAGATATAATAAGATCAAAGGATGTGTTTCTTTAAAAAAAATCAAATATTGAAATAAACAAGTTTGGGGAAAAAGTTGATAATTGGTTTGAAGTGAGAAAAGGTGTAAATTTCTGAAATTATAAATTATTCTAATTGCTCTCTTTGCTTTAAGTGTTTTGATTATCTAGAAAAACCAATTTTTCTTCTTAGCCCAGCCAAATTACAAGCTAATAAAAGTCCTTGTGATATTGTTTGTTTTGAAAATTGTTGGCTGTTGAAATAAAAAACAAAGTTAAATTGTGGAAATTATTGATAGATGAGAAAAAAATACATCCTAAGATACTAGAGTGCTTGATTGAAATACTTTTGGTGAGTTGTGTGGAAATTTGTGTGCATTATCTATTATAGTTACATTAGAGTACCACAACTGAGATTTCATAAGGTATAATTGTTCATTCATGAGTTGTTGTAAGGAGAAGCATACTTGATTGAATTCTAATATGATTGGGGAATTGGTTCTAAATGTTATATCATTGTAGAATAATTGTTCATGTATGTCAAGTTACCTTTGCTTGAGGGCAAACAATATTCCAAGTTTGGGGGAGTTTTATAGAATTGATTTACATGATATTATTGACTTATTTTATGACAAAAATCAAGTCTCCCCACACTTAAAATCTTCTTAATTCTTAGTTTTATTTGGTTTTTGTTAATAATTAATTATGAGAGTCGGAAAAAATGATTTGATTGCTAATTTATGGTATTTTGAATGAAATTAAGCATAAAAACATTATATTAGAAGAAAGAGGATTGAAGTCTTGAAGGAGTGAGAGAAAGGAGCAAATTTTGAGCAAAAGAAGTCAAGCTTGGCTAGCAAACTTGAGCCCAACATTGAATTTCATGCTTAGAACAAAGTTGCAGTATCAAAATGTTACGAATGTTGGTAATTTGATTGTTAAAGACATATTACTATATTACATTTTTGTGCATATATTACCAATGTCGCTCAATTATTGCATGAAGACCTTTTGATGTTATGGACCATCAAAAATAATATATTGATTAATTGGCCTCATCACGCATTGCAATACATGGTCAAATGCAAAACATTGCACAGGTTGAATATCTTTCAAGTTAATGATGTTTGGCAACATGGTGCGGTCGATGAAGATGATAACCAAGAGTCACTACAAGAAAAATTCCGTAGGTAATGGTAAAAAATTATAGGTAATTTTGGATTACCATACATTTATTTTTAAAAATACTATTATTATTATTATTATTATTATTATTATTAATTTTATTATTATTCACAATCTGCTACAAGAGGTATTCGAATCAGAATCTTGTAAGTACACATATAAAACATAAAACCATTAAACTAAAAAAACTTTACAATCATATTTTGATTATTATTGTTATTATTAAGATTATATAGTTATAATTTGCAAGAATAATATTAATAATATTAGTAATAATAATATTATTATTGATAATATTAATAATAGTATTAACACTAATATCAATAATAATAATAATAATAATAATAATATTATTAATAATAATAATAATAATAATGATATTAATAAAATTAATAATATTAATTATTAATATTACTTACGAAAAAATCCATAGGTTATGAATTAAATATGTAGATAATTACTTATGGATATGAATCCATAGGTAATTACTCACAAATTTTATCTACATATTCAGATTTGTCGGTAAAATTCGTAGGTAATGTTAAACTTTTACTTATAGATTTTTATTCCTATATTATAATCCATAGGTGTCGCGACCTGGATCATGACAGGACGATGATCCGAAAGAGAAAAATGAGAATGGGTATGATGAAAAGAGATGGAGTTTCACCATAGTTTATTAAGGAAAACTATGAAAAATCCAGGAAAGGAATGGTCTACAGAATAGAGTTTGATTCATGAGTTAATTACGTGTGGAAAGGTATTAGCACCCTCACAACATCTGTCATAAGACAATACATTTAATCAAATGAGTGTGGTCTTTTAAAATATTTATTTTCCTTAAAATAGACATGAAAATAAAAATAAGAACAAAAAATAATTTTTTAAATTAGGGGACCCAACAAGGATTGACCTTGCTCTTACGTATTTCTACCAATGATGGAAAATTAGGGCATACATAGTTCTGAAAGGAAGTAGTTTGTTTCAGAGATTGATATTTGTTTTTTGGATTTTTGAGAATTTTTATTTTTTATTAAAAAACATTTAGAAGCATTTGGCCAAAAGCAATCAGAAAAGACATTCGGCTGAGGCTTTTGGAAAAGGCTTTCGAAGAATGCATTTGACTGAGCTTTCTGAAAAGGCTTTTTGTTTCGCTTTGGGCATTCAGTGTCGCTTTGGTTTGGAGGTTTTCGGGCTTTTGTTAAGGAAATTGATTACGTCATGTGGTGATGGATGACATCATTCGGTTATAGATGATGTCATACGGTTCTAAGTTCATGAAGATTAAGTTGAGGTTCTGGATGACGTCATTCGGCTACGAATGACGTCATGCGATTTTGGAGATTATGGATATGTGGTTATGTGTTTAGGATGACGTCATTCGGCTTCAAGTGATGTCATATGGTATGGAGTTTAGGGAGAAGCGATTCTGTGTTTGTGATGACGTCATTTGGCTCTGAGTGACGTCGTGCAATATGGAGTTTAGAGAGAAGCGGTTCTATGTTATTGATGACGTCATTCGACTCCGAGTGACATCATGCAGTATGAAATTTAGGGAGAAGCAGTTCTTTGTTCATGATGACGTCATTCAGCTTCGAGTGACATCATGCGGTATGAAATTTAGAGAGAAGTGGTTGTGTGTATGTGGTGACACATTCAGCTCCAAGTGATATCATGCGGTTCGATGGGTAGGATGATAAGGTTTTGTGATTATGAGTGACATCATATGACTCTTGTGTGACGTCATTCAGTTGAGGTTCTAGATTACGTCATATAACTCTGTGTGACATCATTCGACTCGGTGTTCTGGACGATAAGGTTTACATCATGCGGTATTGGGTTTATGATGACGAAATGATAATGTTGCGCGCTTTCGCGGCATCAGAATCATCTCCCTCTTCTCTTTCTAATTTTTCATTCTGATTTCTTTTGTGTTTCTTTTCTATATTTTTTTGGTTTTCTTGTTTCTTTTTGGGTTTCTTCATCAGCAAAGGTGTAGATTTGACGACAGAAGTTAACAATGATTTCTATATCAGAATTGTGCCCATGGCAGCAATGGTTTTCGAATAATTACAATGATATGTTCTTCATTTAATCCTCTATATAAGCTTCTAAAACCTTTTTCTTACTACTTTCTTGATATTCTTCTACTTCTGTAATGCCTTCTAAAATGTTTTCTTCTCTGTTTTGGAAGTGTATTATTCTTCTAAAAACATAATGCTCAACACAAAACGCTCTCTCTAATCTCGTCATCTTTCGTCACTATATTTTTCTCTCATTTTTTGCATTGTGTATTTCTGATATCTTTTTCATTACCCCTTTAATGCGTTCTCTCTTCGTCCTTTTAAACAAAAAATTTGACTGTTCATTGCATTGAACTTACATTGAACGAACAAGAGCCTTTCTGTTACTTCTAATGAGTACAATTTCGTTTCTTGTTAATTAAATAGTGCACGCTCTATTTTTGTTTGAACAACTGAACCTTGCACTTTTCGTTTTTCTTCAACTTCTGTCTTCATGCAATGAATGAACCACGCAATGTTTATTTTAATAAATAATTGAACCATCTAAAAAATGCAATAATTGAATCATGCAATAAATGAACCATGTATTCAGTGAATGAATTTAACAAACCCTACTTGAAAACAACACCCATTAGAAAAATTGGGCCAATGGTAAAAAATATAGGTGCATATTTGAAAGTGGGGGTACAAATAGCAAAACTTATTTTTCATTTTTCTTTTTTTTCACCAGGACGAAATTGAGTGTTGACAGTAGGTAAATTAAAAATTTCTTGTTGTGAGCCACCAATTCTCAATGACCATGTTCGAGTGCAACCCTATTTCCTCAAGTCTCGCATGATTTTGAACAGTTTTCACAAATTTTGGGTGTTATTCAGGAATTGAAAATCAATATGCATAGGGATTTTAGAGAATGCACTAGAGAATTGACCCGTTAGAACAAAGATTTGACAATTTCTTAAATGCTTTGGAGTGTTAGTTGTGATAATTTCATTATTGTATTTGTTATGTATTATTAGTGTAATTTAACTCTATATTTTAATCTTTTTGTATGCTTTTATGTTTAATATTTATTATGGAACTTAAGTTATACAACAATTTTAACTTATTTTATTAATTTTATGATACTAACAAGTTAATTAAATTGATTACAATTATTTCTATTTCAAAAAATTTTAAATTTCATTTTAAACAATTTTCATGTATATACAATATTAGATAATACTAATTCCTTTATTCAATTGACTTCACAAACCATACACTGACAATAATTTTTTGATAACGCACAAGTACCATACATGTCTAATTAATCATATTTTATTTTAATTTAATTTTAAGCACAAAGGCAGAGTTTTAATATTACAATTTCATCAATTAAAGAAATAAACAATGACAACCAACAAATTAATCATATTTCATTATAAATTAATTTTAACCATAAGTTCAAATTCATAATATTTCAATTTCATCAATTAAAAATAAAATATCATTCGCGCCCAACAAATTAATCATATTTCATTTTAAATTAGTTTTAACCATAAGGGTAAATTTGTAATCATAAAATTTATCAATTAAAAAAAATAATTTATCAATCACACCCGTCACATCACTCACAAAATTTCATAAAATTTTTCTTCGTTTCCATTTTTTTTACCATATTTTCCTTAATCCAACTGATAGAGTTGATTTGCATGATATTATTGACTTATTTTTTGACAAAAATCAACTCTCCGCATTTAAAATCGGCTTAATTCCCAAATTTATTTTATTTTTGTTAATAATTAATTATGAAAGTTAGAAAAAGGATTTGATTACTAATTCATGGTATTATGATTGAAATTGAGCAGAAAAACATTGGATTAGAAAAAGAATGAGTGAAGCCTTGAAGGACAGAGAGAAAAGAGAAAACTTTGAGCAAAAGAAGTCAAACCCGTCTTAGCAAACCTGAGCTCGGCACAAGAGAACCTGAGAGCAAGGTCAAAGAAATGTGCCCAACGTAGACTATATGCCTCGACGCATATTGGACTTTAGAGCTTGGATCTATAACAGAATCCAGTGATGGCCAACGCAACTAATTTAGTTGGGCACGGCTATCAAAATTGAAATTCTATTTAATAGTTGCTTGAACTAGGGATAGACAACTTAGGCTATTGGATATCGAAAATCAATCTTGGAAGGTATTCTTAGGATTTCTTGGAGATTCTTCTTCATATTCCATTTTTCTTTTGTAAGGTTTGTTATTCTCATACCTATGAGGAGCTAAATTCTCTATTGTTGGGTTAGGTTAAACCTCTCTGAACTCTCGTGTAATCGGTCTATTTTTCTTAAGAGTATTAGAAAATATCTTATATTTTTTTTAACAGGGAAAAATATCTTTTATAATTTGGAATTGAATTAGAATTTAAATGAAAGCTTGTGTCTAGGAATAGACAAAGATTCATTTCTTGTCTCAAGACTCTTGTGGATATTACAGAATTTATTTATACAATTGATCAAGGAATTGACGGTCAATAGATATTTTAGGCTCATCTTCTAAGGAATTGGGGTTGAGTATTATTGTGGGTTATTGATAGAAAAGAAAGTAACATTTTTATACATGAAAGTGAAGACTGGTGAGATTTAATCTTGACAAGTTATTACTATTGATATTAAATCCTTTTCTACAATCCGATTGATGATGAAAACTATAAATATTATTTTATTTTCTGCAATTAAAACAAAATTATGGAATTGTGCTTGAATCTGAATTTATTATAATTGTAATTATTGTATTATATTGCACAAATCCTTTGGGAAGAACAATCTTTTTATTACTTGCTATATTAAGACTGGTTCACTTGCAATCATAACAACATGGGCTAACATCAAACAACATGGGCTTAAATCCATCATTTTCTACTCCCTCAAATCCATCTTCAAATACAAACACACACTTAGTGTATCATTTCCAACCAGCATTGGGTCAGATCTTCCTACTTTTGGCACATCTACTCGGGCTCCTCTTAAGGTGGCCACTCTTTATGTTAACCTCTTTTAATTTCTCTTAACTTCATTGGTGATTTCTAGATTTGATTCTAATAGCCTAAGATTAGGCTTACTTTTACTTGACTTTGAGCAACTTTCAGGGATTTATCCAAGAGATTCAGGTCGTACTCAATCTTTTCCTCCAAGAGATCTAGAACTTTGTGCTCAAACTCTTGAGCTTTGACAAACAATTGAGTATTATTAGCAGCAACTTACTTCTAATAATAAATAATGGTTATTGATACACGCTACCGGACGTGCCCCAAATTATACTAGCAAGCTAAATTTGTAGTATAACTAACCTATGTCATTCTTCCCCAAGAATACTCGGTTGTTCTCTTAAAAGAATTTAGGGATTTTAATGAAATAATTAAATTTAATAAAAAAATAGAATTTTAACTAGATTAGATAAATGCAAGTAATAAAAACAAACTTGACCTCTCTTTGGCTCTCCTAAATCCCTCACTAGCTCTTAAAGAAAATCTAAATTACATGTGTGGGTTAATTAGACCGAGATCTCTGCATCTATTTAACATTCCGAACACCCCACAATCGTGGAGCATTTCGTCGAATACATAATATGTTGAACAGCTACAATCGCTCACTATGAACAACAATATTATTCCGACTTGAACATCAGTTCAAAAATTCCACAATACATTCCAATCAGTATTGATTCAATTACTAAATTAGTCTAATTATTAAATCTAAAAATCAAATTAAAATACCAATTGAGCATGTAATTATGGAAAGAATTACAAAACATGAATCTTAGGATTAAGAAATAGGAGAGCACTTACAGATCGGATTAAACAGAACAATTAACCACTCATAATCACGTTTGGCATAACAAGGCAGAAAGATAATTGCAAAATGCATCGAAATGAAAGAAAGACAAAGAGAAAAATTGTATTTAATTATCTACTATCTATTGTGATGTAACTCGGCTCTACCAATAGAGCTATATTTTAAAAAAATTTAACCTAAAACATGAAATGACTAAATAGCCCTCCATAAAAAAAATATGCTCAAAATATCCAAGTGTCACCTTATTGTCCAGCCTTTGTGTACTGACTTCAAGTCCAATTTTAACCACTTTCCAGTTCGAATTTGCTCTTGGCCCTTGAATAACATTTGTAAGTTAATCCGAGTTTTGTGGAAAAAGTTATGGACAAAATACAAAACACACTTAAATATGTTAAAATTCCAAGAATGATGTCAAAATAATAATAAAATTTTAATTGAAACCTAGTTGGCCCAATTAAAATTGTGTAAAACCCTAATAATTACCAATTGATTTATCTTTATTGTTATCATTATGCAATTGGAAAATAGTAAAAATAAACAAGTATCAGTCATACGCCTTCAAAAGTTCAAGATCATAAGGAACAGAAAAACCGCTACCCCTACTAGCTTTAACCTAATTAACTTCCCTCCATGTTTAAGTGCCACAGGGAGTTAGAATTTGGAATAAAAGTTGAAACATGGTTGACTCGGGTCAATGGTCCCTCTTTACTCTAAATAGGTAAGCCAAGTAATTGCATTCTTCTAAGGCAACAGTGGTAGTCGAGGAATACGTTGGGGAGAACCTTGAGGAGCCACTTGACCTTGGGAGATAATAGTTAGAACATGAGTGTTTATAATAGGGACCGTTGTTAAGTAGGAGGCAGCAGTGAAACTCCCATCGACTACATTCGCCTTACCCTTATTCTATTTAAAAAGGCTTCCGGAAGTTGGCCAAGAAATCTTTCTCGAGAGCAATGACACTTGCTTTGGCTCGAATCTTTTTATAATCAAAATATTTCCCCGTGAGAACACCATGAAAACAACAAAGGTAAGCCAACTATGGAATTTTCAAGTAAAGAAAAATTAAGAATAAGAGTATTACCAAAAAAAGAAGTGGGATCTTCAACACCTTTTCTACTTAGAGGCTTGGAAGGTTCTTTAAGATCTCAATATCTATCATGTCCTCCACATTGAGAAGGTATTTGGCCCTTGATTTAAACTTGTCAAGTCTTTGCCAATATAAGCGAAATTGAGAAGTGTGGTTGGGGTAGAAAAATAGTCTATTATGGGATCTTGAGAAAAATAGGGGATCATGTTGAGCACCACTCAAAGATACTCAGCCAACTTCAGAACCATGTTTATCTAATAAAAATACGTAAACTTGTTTATGGGCGGAGAGATTTGAAGGTAGTGGCATAGTTTTTGAAAGGCCTTTAAGAAGGCCAAACTGTTGGGATGAAGTTGATTTGGAGCCGCATTTATTGTCGACAACATCTCACATTCAAAAAGAGAGTGAGGAGAGAGTATGTTGAGCTCCTTGAAGAAGAACTCGTACACAAAGGTGAAATTCTCTTTTTTAGTACCCAATTTCATATAAACTTTATGATTAAGGTCACAAGCCTCAACCATAATAAATTCGCTTATACTATTAAAATAAATTTCAAAAGAAGAAATAAAATATTCTACGAATTCCCTAGAGGTAAAATTGGAGGGGTAGGCAACAACTCCCCCAAAACCTAAAAGTACTCGGGGTCTAGGATTGGGAAAAAATTATCTTTACTTTCCCTTTTGATAAGGGGAGGCCTAACAACTTTCGGTTCCTCACAAGTGGAAACCTTCCATTCAATTGCCTTAGAATGGGCAACTACCACCATCCCAATAGCAGGAACAAAGGAGAAGAATGAAAAGAAACTTTTGATATAGCATTTCCCTCTAGAAAAAAAGTTAGTATGACTAGTGGATGACTCCTTCCCAATACCAACAACTTTCCTACTCAATAAGGGGCTATTTACAGCAAAAGAATTAGAAAATGAAGAAGATGAGGCCATTAGGAATGTACCTAGCTAGAGATGGCAGAAAACAACGACAGAATATAATGAAACACTCATGACAACTTCAAAACTTAAAACAGGTTGGAAAGGAAGAAATAACGTGACAAAATGATGGCCAAATATAAAGTAAAATGAAACTTTTCAAATGTTTCACATGAAACAGTGACACTTAAAACATTACGACTTAGGATAACGTGTCATGAGAAGGCACACTGTCAGCTATCAAAATGACGAAACACCTTGAAAAAAGGCAAACTAATTATTACTAATAAAAATCCCTCATTAATGCATATTGAAAAGCATTATATTATGAGATGCATAATACCAACTAGAAAAGTCAAAGTAGACTTGGGTTTTCGAGAGTCGTACAAACGTCGAGCTCAATAGTTATCTATGATAAAACACCAAAACAGGTTCCACTACAACTTGTTCATCCCTCAAATTAGTCCACCTGCTTCTCTTTACAAATTCTGAGCTTAGAAACTTATGTACCTACCCATATTCGAGATATATAGAGATATACATAATAATATAAAATCTAAGCAAATCAAGTGCAGTCCAATAAAATTGGTTACAATCCAATCAAATCATATACAACCGTATAACTCATCTATTTATATAGTAATAATTTATTAAATGAAAAATTATTTCATAATCAATCATATATCTTATTTATTTTAAATATCTTTGAACACCTCAACCTAGACTAAAATAGAATTAATCACAAAGGGACTACTCACTCAATTTTCATACTCACTTATATACTTATAATTTCTTATGTTCTTATTCACTTAAGTGTCAAAAAATCTTCTACAAGTGGATCTCCTCTTATCTTCTTTGGCAAACTAGTCAATCATACCTCAGAATACAATTCAGCTTGTTAGGCAAACTACCATCCAATAAGAACAAATTGTAAATTGGACATGAACTTAAAAATAATAAATGGATATGTATTACATATTTCTTAATTATGTTTTCTGACTACTTGTCATCAATTGTACTAAAATAACCGTATCTAAAGATTTGTAATACATTAAATGAAAAACACACAAGTTAAAAGCAAACAAAATATAGTTATTATGATCATTATATGTAGTTTCTAGGAAAACTTTGCTTTGACAACCACAGTTGCATACAACCAGATGCCAACTACTGATGTGGTCTAATTGTACACGTGGATAAGGATAAAACGAGACTTTTCTTTTTGAAGGACATTTAGGATATTTTGTTATGAAAGGGCATAATTAGATTTTAAGTATCTAAATTTAAGATTTGAAACGTGATAGGAGTCCAGTGCACCCATTTGCATAAGGGAGATTTCGTGTGAGAGTGGTTGTGGTGGCGAGTGACGGTGGGAGACCATCGACGGTGGCGAGCGACGGTGGTGAGAGAATCGACGGTGGTGAGCGACAGTGGTCGAGAATCGACAGCGGCGACTATAGCTTCGGTGACAGCAGCGGATACGACTGCAGCGGCGACGACAGCAGTGGCGAGATTTAAGAGATCTGAGATTCAAACTCACTACTTCTCAACCCTTGATGGAATATGCTAGGCAGCGTTTTAGATAAAACCCCAAACATGTAAACCCTAAGAATGACTCTCAGTGCCACGCTGGAATGTTTTTTACACGTCATTTATCTTGACCACATCAGCGCCACATAAAGTTGTAAAGTCGGTGTGTGCCACCTGTAGTTGTCAAAGTATAACTACATTATTATATAATCTTAAATCAAATGAGTAATATACAATTAATAACTTAATAAGTGTGATGTGACTATTATATAGTTTATAGTTGCACAATATTAGAGATTCTTGGTGTCAAATAAGATAAGTTTTACTATTTCTTTAACAGGTTGGATATCACATAAAATATTATTCATAATTCAATTTAGGTTACAAGGAATTAGGAAAAGAAAAAGGCATTTTCCATGAAGACTATCAAAGATCTTAGGACAAAGTTGGGAAACAAAATTTTTAAAAGTTAGAATTAGATAAATCTTATATAACTTTCTATTTGATTATAACTTTTATTTAGGTTTGAGTAATATATTTATTCATTTATCTTTTAATGTTTACTATATGTATATTTAATTTTCAATATATAATTGTTTGTTTGAGACCGTGATTTTCATTTTACATATAGGAGAATTCTAAAATAAAAAAGAGTATTTAAAAACAATATTTTCTACACTAATGTTGGGAAAATCTAAGGGAGAAACACCAGGAAGATCTTTAACAATGAGAACTGAGCCAAACTCATATAAGGGGATGACACCACTTTCAACCCAAAACCTTAAGACATTAGGTTTGTGGGTCTTCTTTCTTATATGTTATTCAACTTTCTCATTCTTATCCAATATAGGACTTAGACTCACACTCTTAAATACCTAACAACTAATTACGTCATAAAAGCTTTAATTGAGTGCTATAACGATATGTTCTATTCAATATTAATAGTAATACAATCAAGCAACATTATTGAATTATGACAATTTTCAAGTTGATTAAATGAAAGATAGAGATTTTTTCTAAGTCAATCTTGAATAAACATGAAAAAGTAGAAGTTTCAACTTTTAATAAGCATTTTGAAAGAAATGTATAAACCCTTCTATCCTATAATAATGATTCAAAGTATTTCTTCTCCAAACTTAATTAAAGATCAAAATAAATAGTAAAATATTATCATTTATGTTAAAACTTTATTTATATTTATATCAATATTACTTTAATTTTAATTGTTATCATATCCTAAACATATTATAGGCATGTTAAAAAAAAAAGTCTATCTCTATTAGTTAAATAGGATTTAAGATAGGCATGTTAAAAAAAAGTCTATCTCTATTAGTTAAATAGGATTTAAGAATTACAGAAAAAAATTATATATTTTAATTATTACGGATAAAAAACCAATACACACCGGATTTTGGAAATGGAGAAGGAATTGAATATAATTGATGTTGAACATCGAAGTTCCCATAAAGAAAAGTTATATGATGGTGCAAAAGTTAACTTTTGCACTTTTGCCCACTCAGGTTCTTTTATTAATTGTAAAAAAACGTCGTTGTTGCAATCTTGAGAAAAAGCCATTGAATTGCTTTGTCTTCAAGACTTGTGTTCCTCTTATACAGTGACTCCATGATAACAAAAATTATAAAAAGAGCACACAGAAATATTAAAATATTTGTCACTATTCAAAATTGTTTCTGCAATGTTACTTCTTTAATTCGAATCCTAAAATTAGTGTTAACAATGCATCTAATATGCACGATTTCCTTCTTGTTTTATAATTCACATTGGAATACTTCTAAAGATATTCTGTTCGAAATGTCTTACAGAAAATATTTTTATATAAATATTAAAATTATGTTATTAACATTTTTATTTAACTACTTTTTGTAAAATGTAGATTAGATTTGTTAATTATAAAAAAGATAAAATTATCGAAAACTAATGTCCTAGTGATTAATACGTTGGATAAACAGTTTAATAGTTTAAAAATGATACAAGTTAAATTCTTGATGGAAACAATTATTTTTGTCAAACTTGATTAACTTCTCACTACCATATTATAAGTAAAATAAACAAAAATATAAAAGAACCTGATATATTTTATATTATAAGAAAAATAAATAAAAATATAAAAGCACCTGATATTTTAAGGACTGATATTTTAAGGAGAACGAGAGGATTCACATGTGATAGCAATATTTAATATCTTGATTAGAGTTAAATATGTTTTTAGCATTATAAAATGAAAGTAATATTTCTTTTTTCATTCAATTATTTTTTTTATTTTTTAATTTTGTGAAATGTCATATTAGAGGAAAATATTAATGATAAGATATCTGGTCTATTTAATATTTGATATGTGAATTTAATCATCTGACATAAATTTATTTAAAGCTTATTAAAAATTTAAATATATTTTTAGTTCTCTAAATTAAGTATATATTTTTCCTTAATTAAAGTTTTAGTTTTAGTTCTGGATTTTGTGTTATGTCTATATTAGTGACATTTCCATTGTATCATTATTATTTGAATTCTCACTCAATTTATGCAATCACTCCCAACACCAACATTTTTACTTTAGTCTCATGTTCCAAAATCTCATCCAAGGATGCAAAAGATATCACAATCATACAAATTTTTTTTATTAGATTCAAACCTTGTTAAATTGTGACACTACTCTATTGTGTCTATTATAGTTGAAGAGTGAAGTGACATCGCCTGTAACAAGTGTTGAATTAAACTCCATCAATTGTGATGAAAAAAAAAATCAAATAAGTGATAAACACCTAGACTTACTACCCATAGTGATAATAGATTCAGTCATATTAATTCTTAAAACAAAACTATGTGCCCATAATAATCAATAATCAAAATATTGTCCTTATAGATAACCGAATAGTTAACAAAAATTTAATACTTAAAAAAATATGTTATTCAATTAAATTTACTTAACAAATGTTGAATAAGTCGCCATTTTTTTCCATACTGCAAAATCAAATAACTAAAACGTAAAATTATTTAATTAAAGGACCAAAAGAAACCCTATACTCAATTTAAAAATTAAAAATATAATTAAACATTAATAAATTTCTAAAAAAATTATGTCATCTAATCAAATTTATGTTAAAAATGTAAATAAACTACCGTCTATGTCATTATCAACATTATTCAACAATTAAAAATAACATTTTACAAAATAAAAAATTAAAATAAATTAACATTTTTAATTCAGAGATAAAGAAGAATAGCACTCAATTTAGAGATTATAAATTTAAGTCTGTTGATTATTATCTTAATTTCAGTGACTTAATATTTTCATAAAATAAAGTTAGAATAATTGAGAGACTAATTAAGAAAAAGACACAAGCTGAAAAGGGCAGAACATAAATTAGTGTGCCGGTTAAAAACTTAAAATAAACTACAATAAACTACAATTACAGAGTGTTAGAAGATGCATTGATTGATTCATGGAAAGTGCCCCAAAACCAATTTGGTTTTAGAGAATCTAACCCCTCTTTCTACCTTGCTTTTTGCCCACAGATTAGGAGGAGTGAGGATTTGAAAATGGGGCAAGAGCTTGACCCTTCACGTGAGAGAAATGAATTAGAGGAGTTGATGCAAATTTAGAATGTCTAGGATTTCGAAACCCCTATTTGTAAGGTATGGTCATTTCAGCTTTTGAGGGTTATATTGCATACCCAACAATCATGGGTGTCAGACCCAGCATTTACATCACATGAGAGAGAAACAGAATATGAACTTTGGGAGAAACAAAGTGGGGTTGCCATCTATTTCAAAATGACTTTGATGCTTGATTTTTGTCCCTAGTTCTGTTGGTTTTGTGCATCAATCAACCATGTTTACATTAATATATGGTCTTAAATTTTTGTTTTTCTTTATTTTTCAAAGTGGTAAAGGATCAAGAGTTCTAACTTGACAAACAAATTTAGGGTCATAAGTGAGTGTTTTAGATCAGTGAGGTGGTGTCATAAATGGGAGGAGATCTAGTGAGTTTATTATAGGCACATGCTCACATTTTTAGATTGTCTCGCAACATATGTATGTTTTCTTCCTTCCTTTCTAGCTAACATTTGATTCTCTCATGAAATTTTGAAATATTTTTTCTCAAATTTCAATCTCTAATTGTCTATAAGATTAACTGTTGCATCAAATAGTTATGTTTGGGTATGCAATTTAACTGAAAGTAAGAGAAAGAAAAAAGACAGGATAGATTCGGTATCACATTTTTCATTTTTTTTTTTTTTTGTGTAAAAGAAAGCAAAAATTGAAAAAAAAGAAGAAGAAGGCATAAATACAACTTAAATTTGGATGAATAGGATCATCCTCAGGAGTTGAAAGACTATTTTAGTGTTTAGATATGTGTGTTTTTTTAGTGTTCAGATATGTGCATTTTCTATAAATAGGTTGGGATAATTTTATTATGTGTATTAATAATTCTTTGTTGTTCATTAAAATAAACAACATAATCAATTAAGTTGTGTATTTTTTTTGTCTAAAATAATTTTATAATGGGATCAGTAGTGGATTATAAAAGGTTGAAGATTATTTTAAATCTTAGTTTTAATAAACAATAAATGATTGGGATGTGATAATTTTATAGTGATGCATAAAGAAAATAATATTTCTTAAAAAATAATAGAAAATAAAAAATAGTATAATCTTAATTTCTATTCTATTGCTTATTCATTTCTTTATTTATTTATTTATTTTTTTTTTTTTTACCCCTTTACTGCATATCAAACTTTAAGTACAGTGAAGGAACTATTTTGTGAAACTTTCAAAGTTATATAAGCACGTTTAGAGCTCATGACACACAATAAACATCCAGAAGAATGGACAATACATAGACTGAAAACAAATTATAATTTCATGTTGAGTATAGATAAATAACAAATTACTTTCATTTGTTTTTTGTTTTTGTTTTACACGTTATTATTAACGAAATATACAAGCAGCAATAAAAATTGTCATCAACCTTTCTCAAAGATATATTTTATGGAAGTGAAACTCATGGCCCTCATCAAGATCAGTGTGTTGTTGATTATAACTCATACTCATTTTCGTAAGGGAAAAAGAATTAAAAATATAATAAATGAATTTTAAAATTTAATTTATGCATGCATTTCTTCCTTCATTAGGGTTTCATATCTTTAGGAGAGAAGATCTGAACTCATTACTGTTCTCACCAAGTGTCCATGTTAGTAGATAAGAAGATTCTGGCATGAACCTAAAAGAACATGTGATAGGCCATGTGAAAACTGAAAATGGAAGGAAAGTCGAAAACACTTCGGTGGATTTTGCCAGTGTTAAATCCTTTTCTTGTCTCTGTTATCACCCTAAATAAAGACATTATTCCACCATTCTTATTCCTCTATCTGTCCCTAATTCCATCATTCATATTTAAACTAATATTATTTTAGAGAAATTATAAATTTTCTATTTAAAATGTAAACGAAAAGTTCTAAATGTGAATAATACACTTCTTTTGATACTTCTGTCTGTTTTTTCCACTAGATATCTTGTCAAACTGCCAGGTTCAATTTTGAATACATTAGTTTAAAGTCTTTCCACCAGTTTAGGTAGACATATAAAAAAAATAATTATAAAAAGAGTAAAAATATTCAATTTACATGAACTTCTTTATTTTGTTTTTTTAGTGTTTTTCAATGAGCTTTAAAATTTAATCTTAATAACTAATTTTGGTCTTTGACATATTTTTATTAAAGTAAAATTTTAATTCTAGCTAAAAAGTAGTATCAAAAGTAATGTTACTTCTAAATTTTATGCAAAAATATGTAAGTGGACAAAAAGAATAAATAGTCTTGGACAAACAAATAATTCTGCATGTAGACATAAGATCAGTTGGAGAATACAATATAGGATTTAAATTTGGAACTTGTAACCATATATATAATATATATAATAGTTGAAGAAAAAGGAAAAATATTTAAACTAAAAGTATTAAAAAGCCATAAAAAATATATTGTTTTAATCATTATTCTTGTTTCACTAGTAATATTTCCGTAGAATTTTTAGGCATTTGAAACTGGATGATTTCCAAGAGGATACATTGCCATGTGGGTAGGAGATTTATGCTGGAAGAACCCAAATCATGTTAGTACGGAATGAATGGTTTCAGCAAAATTTAGGACAACAATTGTGTTTAAACTTGTTGAGGCAATGCTCTCCTACTAGGTTAAAAAATTCATTCATATTGGTGTTATTTTTAACAAAAAGATAAAAAATAAAAAGTTTAATTGAAAAATTACTAATTAACACAACAATTAGTTAATATTAGTTCTTAAGTGTTGAATATCCTACTTGAAACATCCCTTAATATGTATATTGGACTTTTAGTGCATTATTTGCTAATTAAGTAGAAACCTTGCATAGATTAATTGTTAACTTACTGGAAACCTTGCATAGATTAATTGTTAACTTACTCAATTTGACTCAGGAATTATGAGGATGTGTTGTCCACAATGGATTGCTACACATATAAGCAAGCCCTTGTTTTGGTCCTTGTCTCTTGGCATTTGGTATGAATATCATTCATCACAATCCTGACTCCTAAGAATAAATATATATATATATATATATATATATATATATATATATATATATATATATAATATTGTATGTTATTTTGTTTGTTCATTAATTACGTTAACTTGACACCCTGTGATAAAAAAATATATAATAAGAGAAGTTTCAATATATTTTGAAAGAAAAATATGTTTAGAGGTAAAACAAAAAAAAAAGTTTTTAGGGAGTAACTTTTTTTTAACATATTTGAAAAACCAAAAACATATTAGTCCTTGTCAATGTAGTAGTAAAATAACTTAAAAGCATAATTATATAGTTTAATTAGTAAGCATATACTTTTGAGTGTAAAATATTTTACATAATCAAGTAATTAGAAATTATTTTAATACAACAAACATGAATGGGAGTCCAATTATGAAACCAAACACACCATTCATTATTTTGAAAAAAAATATATCTTAACTAATTTTTTACATTAATAAACATGGATTTATAAAAAGAAAAGAAAAAAGAAAGTGGATAAATGTTGAGTTATGAGAGATTAGGGTTACATTAATGTACATGCCACTTTTCTATATAATTATGAAGAGGTGGGTCAGTTTCATTTTGATGCTAAAACTGAGAGGGTGGTTCAACATAGGATTCTTAGAGTAGCATAAAATAGAATGGGGCTTAAGAGAAGGTCTCTTTTGTCCTCTTCTGCTCCCTCTGTTCACTCACTAGTCATTGTTTTTATCCCCAGCTACATTTATTTCCATGCTTTTATTTTATGTCCTTATTCATAGAGATGCCATCTTCTGTGTTTATTCTGTGTTCTTGCCTATTACATATTAATTTTATATATATAGTTAAGAGTGAAAAGTGGCAGATCAATGACCAAACTGTGTCAGGCTACGGCTATCATTAATTCTTCTCTGAGGAATTCAGATAGATTTTACCAACTTTTTAAAGTGACTGTTAGTGAGAATTAACATCAGAATATAATTTTAGTTTTACAACTTAATATCAAAATAATCTTCAGTAATACTACATCTGAACTTAAATACAAACAAAATTGCCCAATCTTATATTGATTAAGAAAGTTAATTAAGTTCACTTAATTTTCTTGATTTCATAAAATGAATAAATAAATTTTCTTATGTTACTCTAAATAACTTTTATATATTAAGAATAATGTTTAAGTTTAAATATAAAGTTATTTTTAAAATAAAATTATTGCATAAATTTAATTAGAGTTTATTTTTTATATTTAAGTTCAGAAAAATATATAATTAATTTTTTTATATATTTGAACCGGGCTATAATTTCAATATTAATTAGGTTTCAAACTTTACACTTTAAAAACAAAATGATCCCATAAAAGTTAATAAAAAAGCATACACTCTTTATATATTTAATAATTAAATGAAATTCCATTTTGTATCTATTTATACATTAAAAAACCAAAAAGATATTTTTTATGTAAAAAAAATATGAATGTAACAAAAAGTAATAAGATTAATGTTTAAATAAATTTGATCTCACAAAAAAGTCTTTTTGTATTTGTATTAAGATTGTAAAAGAATATAAGTTGCATTGGATCTTGTGGATTCTGTGTTTTTTTTCATACCCTTTGCACCGCTTTTGGGTTCTGAAGGGAAGTTTGAGGGAATTGAGGCACTGCAATGGCACGTGATGGCATTAGGAATGGAGAGAAGTGATGATGGATGATAGACCAAAAAGAAGGGAAAGAGAAATGAATAGTAATAAGAGTGTGAAAAGGACATCTTATGACTGAAATTATTCCACAACACAACACCAAGCACTTGGAAAGGAGAAACTTCATGCAAATTAAGTGCTCTCTGAAGATTCTTCTCCCTATGTTTACTTAGGATGCCGTATTAACGAGACTGAGGTTGTTCCTCATTTTCAAATTCAATGCCTGGTAAAACTACCACAACACAGAAAAATTATTATTAGAGTCTGAATGATGCTGTATACATTTTATTAATTTATTAATGTTATATATACACACACAAGGTAATATAGAATATCTTTGATATTATAAAATGTATTTTATTTCATTTAGTAATGTGAAAAATTGTTCAAAGATGTTCTGGGAAAGTTTTAAAGTATTTTAAGAATTTTATATTTTTTTACTAAGTTCTCAAAAATTCTAATTTTTAATATTAAATATTTATTATTTAATTAGAAAAATTATTATTATTATTATTATTATTATTATTATTATTTATAGTGATATCTAAATGACAAAAATATACAAAATTGATCTCATCAGATTTTTTCTAAAAATGCAAATAAGTTTGTTGAACCAATGAATTGTCATTGTCAGGTTGTACTAAATTTGATTTAAGAAAAACATTTCGACTTTAAATTTCTTATCATTAGATTTCTTTCTTTCTTTTATAAGCAAATTCTTATTATCATGTTTCCAAGATTAAAATTATTCTTTTCGTTTAACTTTTCTTTGACATTAGAAGTCACACTTATTCTATAGACTATCTTACAAGAATCTTAATCTATTAGAAGTGATACTTATTTTATCTTATAAGAATCTTAACCATGAACAAAGGAAAGAAATTAACAAAATTGACTCTAATATTAATTTGTTACTTATGGTGTTAGAATGTGTCTACAGATAACATGAATGAAAAACACAAAGTATAATAGTATAAATCATCACCTTTATTATCTCGTGAAAAAAAAATGTATTTTTTACAAGAGAGATAAATGTTTTTATAAAGAGGATTATAAGATTATGCTAAGACTTAGTTGGAAGACCTACAAAATTGAATGAAAAAATTATAAAAAATAGAATGCTAGTGTATCAACTAATATTAATAAACACTTCTAGATAATCTACTCTAAATATTATTGATAAACAACATATTTTATCAGGTGATCTAATCCATTATATTCTAAATCTTTTCATCATAGAAAATATTTAAGTACATAAGATCCTACAAGCACTCTCACATGACAAAAAAAATAAACAACATATAAAATTATTAAAAAGGAATCAAAATTATCAAATGTGTGTCTTAAACACAACTTAATTCAATAAAATTGATGTTCATGTTTCTTGAAATGCTATACATTATTTGAACGAAATTGCACAAAAAAAGAGAAGTGTGTAATCAAGGTTGTGATTAGAAAGAAAACACTATGGGAGTCTGAGTAAACTTGATGATATCAAATGAGTCAAAATATTGAGAGAGAAAAAGAAAATCTAAGTAGTGAAAGAAGGGTTCTTCTAAGAAACAAGAATCAAGGACCAAATAAATAAAATAGGTTTTTTAGGTTACCTAATAAACTATGGGCGTTTTAATAATTGAAAATAGGAATAAAAGAATGTGACTTATATGTACATACATTTCATCTCCATACTTAGATTTAAAAAATTATATATTTATACTCATACGTGTGTATGGTCAATGTGGATATTCCCTATCAAAATCAGGATGAGTTCAAATAAAACTCTCAAAGTGTGAATTTATTGTTATCTCTGTTTAAGAACAAGTTTTGGGAGTAGGTTATGCACTTTATTGCAGTTTTCTTTTTTTAAATAAAGCTTGACAGTCAAAGATTAAGCCATATTGATAAAACTTAAATAGTTAAGTTTTGATGGCTTTCATAGGAAGAAGGACTAAGCCATATTTCAAAGGCTTTGGTGAAAGATCCTTAGTTAGTGAATTATGTATTTTGATGCATTCATTTTAACCTATTGAGATAATCTCTTTCTATATATAAGGAAGCCATGTGAAGGTGTTGGTTAAGAGATACTTGTTATAGAAAAAAAAATACTCATCTTTAAAGAGTCAATATAAAAGTTTTGAACCAATAGTATAAGTTGTAACTTAGACAATCTAAATGACATGCTGAAAGGAGTATGAAAGAAATGAGAAAATGACATATGGCTATCCTAAAAAGATAGGATGATGGTTTGTATGGGATTATAAAGAAGTATGGCTGGTGGTATAAGGGGGAACATGAATTGACACATTGATAAACAAAAGGTGTATGTTGGGAATGTGGACATGAGACGATAGTGTCAGTGAAGCTGGGTGCTGAAGTCTTAGAGGATGACGATTGGCCAAATTTATACAAACAGGGGTTGCTAGAGGTAGAAAGAGGGACACCTTGGGTATATGACAATGTTGCTAAAAAACAACCACAAGTCAGAGAAATTTCTCGAAGATTCTCTTTCTTGAATGATTTTGATCAAAAACTCATTTAGCTCTCTGTATTTTCAAATTGTATTATCTATGTATCACTTCTCTTTCCAAATTCACCATTGTTTTCTTAATTCCAACTGTTTTTCGAAACAATTATTTATAACATTTATACTTAAATGAAAATAGTCAATTGCAAATCCTTTTACATCGATGATTAATTTTACTAACATAATTTTCGACTGATTAATTTTGAAAAATAAGTCTTTGAATTTATCATTAAAACATTTTTTATGGAAACTTCTATCAAATTAATTTTATTTTACTTTTAAAAATTTCTCAAAACATATTTCAATTATTTATAATACATGCACATGATTCGTCAACACTTACACCAACACACTAACTCTATGAACTAAACTCTTCAAACTTCTCTTCTCTTTGGCTTCATCAAATACACTTTTCCATCATTGCCAACAAATTATGCTCATCAAGTTTCTTTGACTCCTGCTTTGATGGAATAAAGCATCCAAAAAATTTCTTCAGCTTGGTGGAGGTGGTCGCCTTTTTTTTTACCACCAAAGAAGCTTCTTGTTAAGGAAGTTTTTTCATAAATGGGCTTTAATCTCCTATTTTTATTCTTTTTTTTATTTTTGTCTTTTTCTCTATTTTGTTTTTATTTTTATCCTCTTTATTTTTGTCTCCTTTATTACAGTCTCTTCACATCTTTTTTTTTCTCTATACTTTCTTCCTGACCCACCTCTATCTCTCATTAACATTGTTTTTTTCTCCATCACTCAACCTAACATTTTTCCCACTTCTATGATAACTACTTTACACGACTCCTTGGGATTGACCTGGGTGTTTGCAGAGAATGACTTCTCTTATTGGCTCACTGAACCTCTAGGTTTTTAAAAGATGCATCAATATTCTTTTGATTCTAAAAGGAGAATTACATGAATTGTTGAAAGGTATCTTCCAACTTGTTGACTCTCTCATACAATGGTGAATAGTACTGTTGACATCCTTGATTCCACAAATAATTCACTTCTGCAATATGAGAAGCACTAGGCATTTGGCAATAACCAATGGAGTGGTTGCCCCCACAAAAATCACACATCGGAACTAGGAGCTAGAATTAATGTTGCTTGCATGGCTTGTATCTGTTGAGGTAGTTTGGTCATCTACTGGGTGAAAACTTTAATCTGTTAGGACAAGAGTTTGTGTTGAGCTAAGAGAGCATCTTGAGAAGTTAACTCTGCACTCCCATCTTCTGTTCCCGTGTCCTACCATATCAACTTCTTAGTTCAGTAGAAGTCATAGACTCAATAATTTTGATTGCTTCCTCTATAATCTTGAACAAAACTGAGCCACCAAAAGAAGTATCCAAAATCATCTTCGTTTGCGGTTGAAGCCTATTACAAAATATATAAACCATGGTTGGGACATTTTCTCAACAAAACCTTCAATCTCTCCCAGACTTCACTCAATGATTCATCAACACCTTGCATAAAAGTAGTTATAGCCGCTTTCGCCTCTGTATTCTTGGATAGTGGGAATAAACAAGCTAAAAACTTAGTCTCCACATCCTTCTAACTAGCCAAACTTTGGTTAGGTTGTGATTTTAGTCAAACCTTAGCTTTTCAGTCAGAGAGAATGGAAACAATCTCAAGAACTGAGTCACACAACTCATAAAATGTGTACAGATGAGTATGTGGATCTTCATGATTCAAACTAGAAAATTGATGTGAGTTGATAAGTTGTAAGATCTCGTGCTTCATCTCAACAATTTTTTCATTCATAGTGGGCCTCACAATGCTAGTGAAGCCTCTAGGACTCATGTATGTGATTGAGTCTCCTATTGTTCTTCTGCGATTCTGAGTCTCTTTAACAATCTCTTCAGGAAGTTCAAAAAGATTCTGAGTGATAACCAAAATAGAAGAAGATTGTACTGTGTATACAAAAAATATATTAAATACTAGAACCAAGAGTTAGTCCAAATAAATTATATATACAAAAAAATAAAAATAAAGTAAAACAAGAAATAAAATGAAAAATAAAAAAAATATGCCTAAAAGAATTATAAAGGTAAACTTTTTATGTATTGGAACACAAATCCCTGACAATGGTGTCAAAAACTTTTTAGCCTATTTTACTAATGATGGTAAGTGCATCAAACGCAAATGTAGCAAGTAATAAATATATCGTTCTTTCTCAAGAAACTTGTACAATACACAACAATTTAAACGATTATAATAAATTTAGACTCAAGTAATAACCCATAATTAAAATGTTGTGCAGAAATTCAAACAAGTAAATATTTTAGGGTTTCTATATCAAAACTTGGAATGCAGAAAAAAGGGTAAGAGATGAATAGAATGAAATTGCTAGGGTTATATTTCACCAAACCTCACTCTCATGTATGAAAATATTTTTCTTCTTTTCAATCAATTATTAATGTAGATCCACAAACTCAACCCCAATTCCTTGGCAGATGAGCCTGAGATTATCTATTAACTGCCAATTCCTTGATCAATTATATAAATGAATCTTGTTTTTGCCAAGGGTCTTAAGACAACAAATGACTCACATTATATTCCTAGACAAGAGCTTTCATTTGGTAAAATAATTTAGATAGACTGCAAGAGATATTTTCCAATACTCTCAAGAATCAATAATCAAGTTATGAATTAACATAACAAACACTATATAAATAATTAAAATACCGATATATTAAAGAAAAAATATTTATGATAAGACATAAATAAACCCAAACTGATTACATGAGAGTTTTGTCTGATTACATATAACCCAACAATAACGAGCTTAGCTCCTCATAATCATGAGAATACCAAACAACCAATAAGAGGAATGAAAGATAGTTGATTAAACCCATAAACCCTAAGATACCTCCAAGTTTGACTTTTTATGATCTTTGGTTGAAAGGTTTCTTAAATATAATATGCTTTTTGGCACTTGCGCCCAACCCAGCAAAGTTGCACCAGGCGTAATTGGATTCTATTGCGATTTTGGCCCAACTTTCAACATCCTGAGATCGACTTAGCTTTCTTGAGCCCGGCCCAATTTTCAGCATCACCATTCCAACTTTGTCCTTATGTTCTCCTTAGGGATTCCAATCTTTCTCTTCTTGACCCAAATGTTTCATGTTCATTTATTTGACAAAATTGATGGGATTTGGAGTGAAATTTTGTTAAAAACTCAAGTAACCAATTATCTATAATAAGAACAAGTTATTTATAAAAAGAGATAAAAACATGGGATTCAGCAAGTTCCAAGCTTAGAAGGAGTTGATTTAATTATAAAGATAAGCCTACAAATATCATATGATTTAACTCTATCAAGTACACTCAGTCTAATAGACACAAGCCTTGAACATTTCACGATACATTTCAAACTTATAAATGATCATATTATTCTTGCAAGAAATGTACACTTCTTCATTCTTTCAAGAGAATCTTTCAATGTTTTATCAACATCAATATCCTTTGAAGAAAGTGTTGAAAGTTGCTTTAAGCAAACAACTTTTCTGAAAAAGGTAGAATATTACCATTGCAGAGTCAACCAGCTATATCAGGCATATGCCAAAGAATCCACATGCATTTAATGCTTAGTTAAGAGTCTTGCAACTTTAAAGCATGATCATATGCAAGAAGTAGTAGAGAAAAAAACCCTCAGCATGGCTCACAACAACTACAAAAGATTTGCAATAGTTATTTTCTTCTCAAGCATTATATAAAAATGTTCTTTGTTAATAAGGAAGAACAAAAACATGCACAAGCTTCTATTTTCTTAAGCAATCCTTAGCCTTATAGTTGTGAGGAAAAATACTGATTGTATTCATAGCTATCCAGAAAAGTGTTTGATCTTATGAATCGTAAGACGTAACCTCCCTTTCTAATTAGCATCTTTTTTATCGTTTATATTTTTTTCTTTGTAAACATCTTAGGTTTTTGTGAAGAGTGAACTAGTTGATATATATCTCTTTGTGAAAAAAATAATAAAATAATTTTTCGTCTAGCTCCACTAGACTTTGGTTCAATAATGATATTGAATATATATTGAATTAACATATGATTTACCTTCATCAGATAAATCTTAATGTGAATCATATAAAAAAATTTGAATATTTTATTTTTACAACGGATGTTAGCTCTTCCTTTAAAATCTCGCATATATTAAGTGTTATGTATCCTTTTTGAAGTCTTAGATTCGAGATCCTTCAACCCAATATGTTTCTTTATCATTGTTGTTTATATAGGAGACATTTGATATAGCTTGTCAAACTTCTTTTCCACTAAGTCAAAGATGATAATTCCTGAGAGGTTCAAATGAACAAAAAAATCATTATGAAAAATGAAAAATAACATGTAATAGGTATGTGAGAGAGTGATGGAAAAATTTTATTATTAATTTTTTAAAGTCATGTATTTTAAGAGAGAATTTAGTTAATTTATGTTTTATTTGTTATGATAGTAATCTTATTATTATTTTTTAAAATCACATGTTTTAGAAGAGAATTTTGTTGATTTATCTCTTATTTTATTTTAAAAAGAGAAATGTAAATAGTGAAAAATCTAAGCAAGCTAAGGAAAGAAAAATATAAAAATAAAAAAATAGTTATTTGATAAAGTAAAAGTATACGAGAAAAAGAGAACTTTTTAAAAATTTATGAAAGATATAAAAAGAAAGACTCATATATTAGTAAAAATAGAAATATTAGAGGAATTTCACTATTACTTTATTTTATTCTTTTTCTCCTACTAAATACACTACAACAGTTCCTTCTCTCTTTATTTTTATCATTCATTCAACCAAGACATATTGATAATAAATTCTATTTAAAAGACAAATATGTCATCATGCGTATGAATTCATACTTTTATATATTAACATTAAATTTATGACAGTAAAATATTTCCTTAGTTTAGTTTCATCGTATTTTAACTTTTATTGTATTAATTAAGTATCTCGTAATTTATTATTTTAAAACTATTAATAATCAAATTTTATTAATTTCAATTTACTCGATTGTTAATATCAAAATCTTAGGAGTTCAAAATTTGAAATTGTATCAAAATAATACATGATTTTCCCAATTCACTTCCATTTATGTAGTAAAATATTTTTTCATATTTTTGACTAAGAAAACATCATCCATTACACTTTATTTTATTTAACACACGTTTGTACAATTATTTGGTAATGGTGATATCATTGAGCTTAATTGGGTGATACAAATTGTTTAATACATCTAATAACATTAACAATATCACTTGTATACCTTTGCTAGTACCACCTTAACAACTTTATCACAAAGTTATTATGTACGTATTTGATTTGATTATTAAAGTTTTATATCTAAGTTTTAGATGTAAAAATTGAATGAAATTAATAGGGTTAATGTCACGTGTTATACTTACACCACATGGGTCCCTCTATTGCGTGATTCGTTAAAAAGCTACTTCAAATAGGACAATGGGCCACCATGGTTGACTTATCACAACCCAATAATGGGTCCATCATTATACACCCATTACCAATTACCACCATTCAATTTCATTCCATCAACCATAACCTTTATTATAATAATAACAATAATAATAAATTAATTATTCCAAATGTTTTCCTATGGTACTTGTGATACAATTGACCCTACTAACTTTTTTTTAAGGATTTCTTAACATATGTGCAATTTGTTATAGTTTAGATGATGTTAGGGTTATATACATTTATTTGAAGTTATAGAGGAATAAAAGTAAAAGATTTTAGGACTAAAATCTAAATTTGTTAATTTCACAAGGTTAATAATGAATTCAAATTTAAAGGAGTAAACTTAAAAAAATAATTTAGAAACCAACATTATAATTCACTTATTTTGCTTTGATTAAAAATGTATTTAAATTTAATAGTATTGTTATTATTATTATTGAACATGATGCTGAATCCAAGGTAACCAAAAACTTTTCTTTTGATTTTACTTTTAAAAACATGTCTGGTCATTTGACTTGAGCCACACACAAAAAATACATAACTCGATGATTTTCCATAATTCTTCATCTTTATAATTGTCTTTGTTTTCTTCTTATTAATAGCTTTTTCAATTTTCAGCATTCAAGCTTGGAGGGCTCAAAAACACATGCAAACCAACGAAGCAAAGACAACTTCATTTGGTGACAGGTTTGTCTTCTTATGAACTTTGTTTTGTAGCTTTGTCACTGACTATCAAAACCCTGCATGAATCAAGAGATTCTTACTTATCTCCTACCACCTCATCTTTTAAGGTTAAAATAAACATTTTTCTTTTCAAAATTATTGTTACAACTATAGTGATAGAATTACCTTTTTTTCCTACAAAAAAATGTTCCTATTAAAGATTAAAAATTATTCCTTTGATCAATTAGTAAAAGTAAGGCTTAATAAATATTATTATACATATAAGAGCATTTTCCTACTAAAAGCACACATAGAACATTTTATAGGATGTGATTTTTTGAACAGTGAAAACGACTAAAATCAGAGACATTTATTAGGGCAAGAGGTTTGCAGGGAAATTTCAACTTTTGTCAAGACAAGGTGGTTGAGGGATTTTATATATATACATTTAATGTTTCATGTTAGTGTTTCCATTACGTCTCACTAACACTAAAAGAAGGTTATCTTGTTATGAAAGTTATTATTGAAGATGAATTTAATCCAAAAACTAGTTCATCTATTAACAAATTATCCTCATTAAAGAAGTCAGTTGATTTAATTGATAGCATAAAATATACTTAAGTTGATGTATGTTTATAATATTATATGTATGTTAAGAAACACTTACAAAAATTTGTAAGTAATATAGTTCACCAATTATTTATAAAATTATAGTTCTTTTATAAAAAAAATAATACAAGACATAATTTAGATTGATTCTTATAAAGAATGTTACATGTAACGAATAGAGGGAAGAGAATACTATTCAACATGTGATTACTACTGAAAATAAATTTCCTTAAAGTAAGTGAACAAGGGTGTATCTACATTACAAAAGATTAATAATTTGACAGGTATTAATATATATTCAATTTCTTAAAAATAAATATTTAATTACTCCTTCATATTTAATATATTTTCAAAATACACTATTAAAATCCACCACAATTATTATTACTATTATTAATACTAAAAACCACTTTTATAAAAGTACATCAAAATCCATGTAATGTTTTGTTGCACCGTAATGTTTGCTTGACTGGGAAAATGGACTAGAATCTAACGAAAGTAACAATAATAGATACGTAACATTTAAGGGTTTTTGATGTACGCCTCCACTGTTTCCTGTTCTTGCATCATACTTCTTTTGACAACCAAAAAGTTCATTACGAAGTTCACAGAATGATTCCAATAGTTTCCACTTTACGCTTCTTTTAGTAGACATGTTGGTGGAGAGTTTTTTTAAGAATATAAAACGAAAGAACTTATTAATTTCAGAAAATGAGTCAGCTGAACAAGAAAAAAGCATAGCTGAAAAAATTGAATATATAGAAGCTAAATCAACACTGATACCTTGTTTTGGATTCATTCAGCTGCTGTTGCAAGCAATGTTGCAAAATCCCGCCAGATTTAAAGTACCAAAAGGAAGTAACATAGCTAATTTGGAGTCTTACACAGTTCATCAAATCTCTAGGGTGTTTAATCAGAGCAAGATGACCATATTTTACATGATGCTTCAATTAGACAATTGCCCTCTAATTTCATCTTCAGTCTTATCTCTTCAATATAATTTTTTTTCTACCCAATACAATAATACCACTTGATTTAAGTGTAATTTGATTCCTTTCCTTGAACTGAAAGGCAAGGATGGATATACATGAACACATGAACCTTGAAGTAACAATATGACACATGAGAGGAGGGCACAATCGTTCAAAACTCCCATTTTTGAAAAAGTACAACATGAATCAGAGTATATAACCCCCAGAAAGAATAAAATTAAAATCACAAAAATTAGTAAATTAACAAATTATCTGCTGGTCTCATCTGTGAAGTCTATCTATTCTCTCATGTAGTATATATATAAAAGCCTTCCCTAAAGACCCTTCTTCATATCGGGCAATGCTAGCCTCTCCCAAGTATACAAGGGGAAAGAAAACTGAGGAAATAAAACACAACCACCTCTCTTCTAATAAAGAAAGGAGAACTAGAAGATCATAAGAATGGCAGAGATAGTATCTCCTGGCAGTAAGCGATAACAAGAGCAGCTATTCCCTCACTACCTTCTGAGCTTACTTTGCTTTTATATACCCACAAATTCTATTTATCATCATCTGATTCAAGAGTTGGGGTCTTAGAGCAGGTCTCCTTTTGATGGAGTTCCAACATTTTCTTTTCTGGATTGCAGAGACCTGTAGGTGAACAGCAGATCATTATGATAAAATATTCTATTTGGGGTGCATATATATATATATATACGGAGGTACACACACATAACAAGAAGTTAAATGCTGACTACAAACGTGTAAAAGATCATCTGAAACGATTTAATCATATAAAAGAACCTCAAAAAAAAAAAAAAAA
>Ga0209700_100641_pt1 | contig 68219 bp, 31 predicted proteins | sample SiratroredBW_FD_187528 | JGI IMG/M metagenome (GOLD analysis project Ga0209700, IMG submission 187528) | Root nodule microbial communities of legume samples collected from California, USA - Siratro red BW (SPAdes) (version 2) | ecosystem: Host-associated > Plants > Roots > Nodule | place: USA... | reverse complement strand
AAAATATATATTTTTAAATATAAAATATAAAACATAATATATATATATATATATATATATATATATATATATATATTTCAAATTAAGATATTCTTTCAAAACTTTTTAAATAAGTTGTTGACTTATTTTCATATACAATTCAATGTAGTTTGTCTAAAAAATCAGTTGCAGCTCTATAACAATTCAGTTCTATAATACTTAGTCACTTGAAGGCATTCTGTTCATCTATCTTTAACATAGGAACAACAAATAACTACATCATGTTTAAGTCTTGTATTTTTTCTCCACTCTCAACTTCTTCCACGTAATGTTATAATCTAATTTTGAAATGAGTATAATTTGTCATTTCCTTCTTTACATATATTTAAAAAAAAATTAAGCACTTCATCAATTTTTGCATGCTTGACTTAATTTTATATTTTTAAAAATTGATCATTTAAGTAGTCAAAATATTTATTTAAGACCAAAATATTTATTTAAGACTTAATTAGATTGAATTAGGTCAATTTGATATTAATAAAATTATTATAATAATTAAATAATATATAAAATAATATTAAACAATATAATATCATAAATATATTTTTACTTTATGTTTTTTAATGTCTTAGGTTCAGAAATTGAGGTTATGGTTTATTCTGTTTATTGAAACATTAAAAAATAAAAATATAAGAGAGTTATTAAGCTTTTAAATATGATGATTAACTTTAATAATATTATATTGATACTTTTGAAGTAGAAACATTAATGAATGTTTTTAAAGATAAAAAAAATTATATTATTTATTGTAATACTCTAAAAAGTAGTTCTAAAATAAAAATTAACTTAAAATTTAAATAGATAGAAAATTCTGTTAGTTAGTTTTTTATTTTTATAACAAAATGATCGTTTCTCTTTAAAGTTTTCAATTTTCTACGTAGATTTGAGATTTTATTTGGATTCATAATCATTTTAGATGGCTAAGGTTGGGTATAAAAAAATGTTCAATCAGAATTTAAATTTAAATTAGACTATCTCTAATATTTGTAAGTTTTTGAAATTATTTATGAATTAAGGTAAGAAAAATTAATTTAAATGTTTTTATTCTTAATAGATTTTAATTACTTATTTTAATAAGTATGAATTAGATAAATTTTAATTTTAATTAAATAAATATTTATATATGATATGATATGAATGTTTATAAATGATATGAAATGATAATTGAGATTTAGATTAATAAACATGTATGTTGATAGAATCATAAATTATCACATCTTAAACTAAACAATCACCAGTATACCTTTTTATTTATAATTTTGTAACATGTTCTTAAAAAATATTAAATAAATATATTTACATGCCATTATTTGTACATAATTTTGTTAAGATTAAGTCAATGATTGTATCCTTGTTACAACCTATGACTGTGACTAATCGTTCGAACTTTGGTACGAGATACTGACAAATTTCTCTCATTAGTTTCACTCTATCTTTCTATAAAAAATAAAATAAAAATAAAAATAAAATTCACAGTTTATTCTATAAAATAAGTGAAAAAATTTCGTGGTTACAAATGATTTAGTTCGTTAGTAAATTAAAAAAATGAAAGAAAATAGAAACATAGAAGGAAAAATTGAGATCCACTTGAGGAGGGTCGACTGGTCAACCCATTCCTCTTGATCCGATTTTAACTCTTTATTTACGTGTTCAAGACATCCCACCAATTAGTTCCAACAACCCAGTCAAATGGGTTGACTCATATTACACTTTTTCACCACTCTCCAATTATAACACTTTTTTGGGATCATAATATATTTTATTTCTTCCTATAATTTTTCTTCAAATTATTTTCTTATTAAATATAAGCTTTCCATATAAATTCACACCTTTGGGGTTCCACACTACCAACGCCAATGAGATAAAAAAATTGTTATTATTTTCTTAACCCAAGATTTATAAATATATATTATTAATTATTAATATGTAATTCATAAATTGTTTCTTCTGAGTTCCATAAAAAAATAACCTTTGAGTGACGCAGTACGCGCTTTCTGAGCGGCGCACGAAAGACTTACCCGTTTGACATGTTAAACAAACCAATAGAATTTACCTTTAACAATGTCTACAGATTTAAGCTTATGAAGTAACGTGAACGAACATAAATAGTAACCTATAAATGGATTCTGCAGAAAACACATTTTATATATAATCTAAATGACAGAAGAAAACAAAAATGAAAAATGGCCTTATATTTGAATTGGGTTTCTCCTATAATTTGTTTTCGTATTTGATTTATGGTGTAATGTTTGATTTCACAGTAAGTAGTGGTGCTACATTTGTGGGATGTTTTCTAATAAATAACAACTGCATTAACACATAAAAAAAGCATTTGACAAACATAATGGACTTATTCATTCATAGTCAGTATTTGAGAAACTGTTTCACGAGAATCCGTATTTATTTTTTCCTTTTAGAGTCCTATTCTTATATTTTCACCATTTTAGTAAAAAAAAATGCAATAATTAAGAACGTGCATACTGCAACCCGGGCACGAGTCAGAACCCAACAAAGACCAAACTCAGTCTGATTAATAATAGCATCCCCATTTTCAAAAGCCATGAAGTGTATAAAAATGAAGAAAGATATAGTATTTATTATGATGGTTCATAATTAATATGATGACATAACAGGTGGTGAGATTGTATAGTATTTATCTATGTATCTGCATTAAAAAAAAAAAGACAAATCCAATGGAATGCTGCAATATTCAAAGCAAATATGAAGGACACTTGTATTTCACTTTTGGTCTTGTTATGAAGGCTCAACTCCCCTCTTTTATTGCCGAGTCCAATTGCATCATTTACTATGACTTGTATCTCTCTCTTTCTCTTCTCTTCTCTCTCTCACTCCCTAGTCTCCATCTCTTTCTCTCTCTCATTCCATTGAAATTTATGGCAAGAGGGGGTGGACTCTCCATTGATTCAGATCCAATTGGGAGCTTCTTCCCCCACAAGCCAGTAGTTCTCAACTCTTTCCCTGAAGACAACAACATCAGTGGCCAACACAAGTGGAAACTTGGTCCAAACATGGATGCCACAGTTACCAGAAAAAGGTCTCCATCATCTTCTCCAAACACAAACACCAACACCAACACCAACACCACCTCCACCATCCCCTTCCAAGTCAACCTTACCTCTGATAACAAAAGGCCCCACATCGACGAGATGGACTTCTTCCCTAACAAGACCGATGATGATCATAACAACACCACAAACAACTTCGCCTCTGCCTCCACCGCCGCACCTCCCTCACTTGACCACCTTCTTCACACACATGATCAGTCATCCACCTTGGAAGTAAACGTGAGTCACCCTTTCTCTCCTACAAAACATGTCTCATGTTCCATCACCATTGCTTCTTTGTTATGTATCTAACTATGTGTGTGTATGTTATGATGATCTTGATCATGTGCTAATCAATCTGATATCCTCTTAATAGACTGGTTTGAATCTTCTCACCACCAACAGTGTTAATGATCATTCCGTGGTGGTGGCCGATGAGACACACACTAATTCAGAAGAAGAAAGTGAGGTAGATAAATTTATTTGTAACACGCACACTAAACCAAAAGCAATTTTTTTTTTCTTATTCTTTTGTTTTGTCGGTATAATTGGGGGATGAATTCAAAAGCTATGTGTTTGATATGCGACATCTAATTTTTCAGTTGGTTGTTCTTCAAGCTGAGATTGAGAGAGTGAAGGAGGAGAATCTTAGGCTGAGGAACATGCTTGATCAGGTTAACACGAATTACAATGCCTTGCAGATGCATTTGGTGAGTTTGATGCAAGAACAGAAGGAGGAGGAGGGTGAACCACAAGTGTTTGATGGAAAATTAGATGAGGAAAAACAAAGTGGGAATGGGGCCTTGGTGCCAAGACAATTTATGGATCTTGGGTTGGCTAGTAATGCTGATACTAATGAACCTTCCCATTCTTCCTCAGTGGGAAGAAGTCAGGATCCGTCAAAGTCGCCAATAAATAATGAGGTAGCATCCAAGGAATTTGACACCAAGAAGAATGAGAATGTTAGTGATGAAGGACTTGATCAAGACAAGAAGGACTTTGGAAGGGGAATTGAAAGAGAAGACAGTCCCTCAGAAGGGATTGCCGCTAATAGCAATGTTCCAAAGTTTAGTCCTCCAAGAAACGTTGATCAAGCTGAGGCTACCATGAGAAAGGCAAGAGTTTCTGTTAGAGCTCGATCAGAGGCACCCATGGTTAGTTTCCTATAGATAGAATTTAGATACAACTTTTTGAGTATTGTTTAAGCTATTCTTCAGTAACAATTGTAATTCATTTTAGTAATCTGCATAACACCTAAGGAACTGTATATAAGTTGTCTTTTTTCAATTTGTAAAGACCACTTTGTACTTTTATGTATCTTCTTTATTTTTATTTTTATTTCCACTTTTGAACTGATACAAAATTGTTTATTGTTTCAGATCACTGATGGGTGTCAATGGCGAAAGTATGGGCAGAAGATGGCCAAAGGAAACCCATGTCCTCGTGCATATTATAGATGTACCATGGCAGCAGGTTGCCCAGTGAGAAAACAGGTAGGTCATGTCCATTCTCAATCTTAATTTAGTGCAAATTAAGGTGCCAATCTCATATACTTCAACTAGAAATGAAGATGAGTTTGATACCAGTTTAGCAATTTATCTAAATAGTATGCAATAAAATTTAAGTATGGCTCATGGATCATTCTTCAACACTTAAACAGTAGGATAAAGTTAGCTAGTGTTGTATGAAATTTGAAACTAAATCTGTTTCATTATTTATGTGCAAACAGGTGCAAAGGTGTGCTGAAGACCGAACAATACTGATCACAACATATGAAGGGAATCACAACCACCCTTTGCCTCCAGCAGCTATGGCAATGGCACAAACCACTTCCTCAGCAGCTAGAATGCTGCTTTCAGGATCCATGTCAAGTGCTGATGGCCTAATGAATGCAAACTTCCTCACAAGGACACTCCTCCCTTGCTCTTCTAGCATGGCCACTATCTCAGCATCAGCTCCATTCCCAACTGTTACATTGGATTTGACTCAGTCTCCAAACCCACTACAGTTCCCAAAGCCTCCAAACCAATTCCAAATCCCCTTCCCTGGTGTCCCTCAGAACTTTGCCAATTCCTCAGCCTCATTGCTGCCTCAGATATTTGGCCAGGCACTGTATAACCAGTCCAAGTTTTCTGGCCTCCAAATGTCTCAAGATGCAGACCCTTCCCAACTCAGTAACCAATCTCAAAGGCCACCACCACACCTTGCTGAGACTGTTACTGCTGCCACTGCTGCCATTGCAGCTGATCCCAACTTCACAGCAGCTTTGGCAGCAGCCATCACCTCTATTATTGGAGGTGCACAGCCAAACAACACTACCAGTACTACTACTAATAATAATGGCACCACATCCAACAAGACCAGCAATGCCAATATTACATCAAACAACAAATAAAATCAACAATTCCTACTTCTCAAGGAATTGAACATTGAACTAGTTATAGTTTTGTAGTTCACAAATTACTCTCTTCAAATTTTTTGTTAGGTTAATTTGATTTTTTCCCCTGTCAAGTGGGCTCAAGTTAATTTATGTTGAGCCAAATACTTTTTTTTTATCTCTTACATTTGTTTACTCAGGATATATTGTTATAAAAAAAAAAACTGATAGTTGATATTCTTTTCTTTTTTGATATGTCACAGTAATATGGTCAAAATTGTATGACATAAGTAGAAAATAATGTGACACTTAGATACAAAAGAAAGCAGATTAGTTTCTCATTTTTTGTATGGATATGGAAATGAATGGAAAAGGTTGATCTTCCTAGAGTGTTTTTGTTTGATGATGATGTGGATGGGGTTTGTATTTTTGTTGGTGATGGAAGAGGCTAAATCCATAAGAGAAAAAGAACAAAGAATAGAAGATAAAAGAAGGGAGGTTGTAGAACCAAATGGCAGTGGCTAGAAGGAAGAAAAAAGGGGTCAAGAAAACCGTCTGAGAGTGGTTGAAAGAGGATTTGATTCCTTGGACATGTGAAGAAGAAATTAAGATTTTATGAGAAAAAGATAAGAGACAAGGGGACATCTTCAAGTTCTCTTTTGCCATTCTTTGCCCACTTGGCAGGTACCTTATCAGACCAAATGGATCATTTTCCATTTCCATTTCACTTCTTTGTTTCATGCCTCATACTTTCATTTCTTTTTTCTTTTTCATTTTCCTTCTCTTTTATATTCTTTCCATTTTCATCTTCATCACAATATGTAAGTATTTCATATTTTTACTACCATGCAAGTTATTATTATCTGTAATGATTCTTTCTATCTTTATTTTTATTTTTAAATTGAATTAGTTTTAATATTTTTATAAAAATATTAAATACCTTGTGAGAATTTCTAATATAATATTATTGAGACATGATTGATGACAAAAATACTAAATTGTACTGTAAAATAAGCATTCTGTGTATGTTATTATTATTGATAACTTATTTTTTTTTTAAGTTATGGAAATTTTATTGGAAATATTATGTTTTGATGTTTTCATTAAATAAACGCCACTTAACAACTTTATTTTAATAATATAACAATATATATTAATAATTTTATTTAAAAAAATATAAAATATAACTAAATTGTCATTTTTAAAGATTTTAGAACTAATCCTCTATTATTAAGCCACCCAATATGACTTTCAACCATTTTTAAAGAATATAATGGTGTTAAGTTTAAAATTTTGGATTTTTAAAATACGATTAAATAAAATAGAAAAATATATTTTATTTCAACTTTTCATCTTTCGTCAGAGAAAGCGAGAAAATTAGCCTTTTATTTATATTTGTACACAACAAATCACACATATATTAAAGTTATTTTTTTACATTTCACTTGTTTTTATTTCATTTTATTTACTTCTATTTTTTAAAAACTCATCATAATATTTTGCTTATTTAGTTTGGGTACCCATTCTTTATTTTCATTTCTCACTTTTATAAATTGTTGCATATATGCGCCTTATCTTTTCTTTTAAAAAATTGTAAAAGAAAGTAAAAAAAAAATCATTTTACTATTTTATCAACTAATTTCTCAAAATATAAAACAATAAAAATAACATTTTTTTTAATTATTTATATTTTTTAAAATTAAAATGCATTTCTATTTCCTAATATTCTGTTTAAACTGAGGGAAGGGAATAATATATATACATATATATATATATATATATATGTATATATACATATATATATGTATATATACATATATATATATATATATATATATATATATATATATATATATATATATATATATATACATATATATATATATATGTATATATACATATATATAGATATGTATATATATATATATACATATATATATATAAAAGGACAGAAAACATATTTAAAGTTTATACTTTTGAGTTACAAAACAAATGGAATATAATAAAAGCTCATTAAGTTCTTGGACTAACTCAAAAGTGGAATTGGTCCAGTTATCAAATTTCTCTGCTAAAATCTTATAAATTGAAATTGTTTGGTTAAAAAGTTCAACACTGGGCATTTTAAATGTGTTTTAGTGCTATTTATTATCTGAAAAAGTCAAATATTAACATAATAATTTCAGTTTTTGTGGCTGCATGAATTTGCATTCAGATTTATGTTCTTAGGTTACTTCTCTTCTCCTCTTCCAAAAGAACAGATCCATCATTCAGATTATCATCATTATTCTAAATCATGTTTATCTATTGAATTGTTATTTTTTATATTAATATCATTGTTCTAAATTGTTATTTTTTATATTAATATCATTGTTCTAAATCATGTTTATCTATTGAATTGTTATTTATAAAAAAAATATTTACATTTAAACTGAAAAAAATAATGAAAATAATGAAGAAATTTATATTTATATTACACACAAACAATATATTTAAGTTTAACAAATAATGTGAAATCTAAAAACATATAAATTTTTATTATTAAATAATATATGTCTAAAAATTTAAATTACGTGAAATTAACAAATATGATCATTAACATAGTATAACAAACTTCAATAAATTATGAAAAAAAAAATGTTTTCATTTTTCACATTAAGTGTGCCCTATTTTGAGTAATAAAATAACTAGAAAAAATAGTAAATTTATTTTTACAAAGAAAATGATAAAAATTATCCGACATATTTACACCCTTTTTATATTAAAAATGTTTGTGTAAAAAATAAATAAATTAATTAAATTTTAAAAAATATAGTTTATATTAAATATTTTTTTTTGAAATTTTAAACATTGTATAAAAATAATGAAGAAATTTAAATTTATATTACAAACAAACAATATATTTAAGTTTAACAAATAATGTGAAATCTAAAAACATATAAATTTTTATTATTAAATAATATATGTCCAAAAATTTAAATTACGTGAAATTAACAAATATGATCATTAACATAGTATAACAAACTTCAATAAATTATGAAAAAAAAAATGTTTTCATTTTTCACATTAAGTGTGCCCTATTTTGAGTAATAAAATAACTAGAAAAAGTAGTAAATTTATTTTTATAAAGAAAATGATAAAAATTATCCGACATATTTACACCTTTTTTATATTAAAAATGTTTGTGTAAAAAATAAATAAATTAATTAAATTTTAAAAAATATAGTTTATATTAAATATTTTTTTTAATTTTAAACATTGTATAAAAACTCAATATGTGATTTTTTATACTTGTTAAAGTGTTGTTACATTGCACAACATACTGACAAGGAGTGTTGGGATGAATTATGTGTAAATAAACTTGAGATTATTTATGTTGAATTTAAATGATTTTAATGTTATTTTAAATTATTTGAAAGTAAAATTTTAATTATTAAAAAATATTTTATTAAAATAAGATATTGTTTAAATATACTGATTTATCAACATTTAGAATGAGATACTAAGTATATAAATAACTATTTATCAATTGATATATTAATAGATGAATGATCTCAAGTTGATTTTCATCTCAAAATATGAAGTCTTTCTCTGTAGTTAAATAAATGTGGGCTTGGAAATGTAGTCATTTCTTAAAAATGAGTTGAATTTATCAATTCAAATAAAACTTTAAAGAATGCAATGTTTGGGTAAAGAAAATTTTGACCAAACAAGAACAAACAATAAACAAAGGTAAAATTGAAAAATAAAATTTTACTAAAATACTAAAATTTTAGTAAATGAGTTCATCTATCTAACTACTAGAAATACTAAAATATTCTATAAACTATATTAAATTTAGAAAAAATATTTTACTTTTTATTTTCTTTAAAATTTCATAAGTTTTTTTAATTAATCTTTATTTTATTGGGTTTAATCTTCATATTTTTTTAATATTTCATTACAATTAATGTTATTATAATATGTCATGATCATAATCTATCATATATTTTGAATGTTATTATGCATAAGATAAAAAGGTCAATTATATCTACCTATATTAAGTGTACATTTTTAAGTAATTTTTAATATTTTATTTATTAACTTTAGGTAAGTAAAGTCTAGATAATAAGTATGGAATCCCATGAATACATAAATAAGGCCTAAAATTACTATAGTATGGGATCGAGTAAGAGAATGAGTATTTGTTAGCACATGACTATGAAATATACTACTTAGACTTAATATGATAGTTTTTTTGTTTACTTGCAGATTTTCTCCTAGTTTTTATTTTTTTTTTGTGATTATGTATGTATGTTTAATTTAGAGGAAATAACTAGATACTATAAATAGAGAAAAAATAAGTTGAAAAAATGAAAAAAAGAAAAGAAAATAAAATTAAATAATTAGTTGTTTGTTAAACACTTGTGTGTTTTGATTAGTTGATACATGGATTATTAGTTATAAGATTAGAAGAAGTAATCAAAGATACAGAATAACAAAATCATTTTCTTCTTTCAAAAACTCTGATAATATGTTAATCTTCAATTCATCATTACTAAACTTAATTCTTGCATTCAAACCTTGTGTGTGCCAATGCATGAGAGAGAATCATTCTGAAAAATCAGTGCTAACTATAATCAATATATCAGTAGTTACTTTAAAATTTAATGAACTGTTTTCTGCCTAACTAAAACACAGGGTTTATTAAATGTTAATATTTCTTAAGACACAAAGTTTAGAACTATTTTCTCAGGTATCATGAGATGTGTTATGAGTTATTATATCTTAGGGACAAAGCCTAAGAGAATGAAGTCCACCTGCTGAGTAAAGTAGAGAAGGTTGGTGAATTTTGGGTAAAGTTTTGAGTTGAAGTGGTAAAGTGATATCTTAGGAGTTGTGATGAATTTGGCAGTAGTTTGTGGGTTTCATCATTCATATTTTGCATGCTTTCACTGCCAATTTGAAAGGTGAAGTAAGTAAGAGGTTATGATTCATGAACATTCACTCCCTCACCTGATTTCACTGCTTCTGACTCATATGTTACCCAGCAACTAAAGTTGGAATCATATTGCTCTACAAATTTTGTGCAATCATCACCAAAGATTATAATTCTCTTCTGCACAAACTCTTCATGATAGTTCAATAAAAGGTTCGTTTCTCACGCTAACTGCATCAAATACTGCTTTTTGCCTCACCAAATAAGGAATTCAATTGATTGGGTGCATCATCTTCCAACTGAATTATTTGGGTTATATTACCCTCTAATCATATATTTGACTATGCAAATGCAATAAGACAAACATGTCAGGTAACAAATCTTAGTTAAGAAATTATAAACATAACATCTAATATTTGTATGTTGAAAAAAATTTGGAAAACGTGACATGTGGATTGCTTCTTAATTCTTCATTTACTGTATTATTATTACATGTCAGGTAACATTCTATAATATATTTACATAGTATGTGGAGCCTCCAGTTTCACTTTTGTATGGTCTACCTTGTCCTTTATCGGTTCCAAGATTTGGGCTTCAGTTGCGTAAGAAGACCAGGCCGAAATAAAAAGCCTTAAAAAAGGGCTGTTACATTCTCTACTCCCATGTTTTAAATATGTATTTTTATAAGAATGATGAAATAACAAAAATGCCCCTAATAAAACGCATTCTAAATTGGACAATCAGGTATGAGTTTTCGGATCAGAGTGTAAAATCTTGAATGTATTAAAATATTTTAAATTTTACATTCTCGGATCTTCCAGAATTCAAAATACCTACAATTGGAAATGAATTAATGCATTTTAAATTGTACATTTCTAAATTTATTTCTGAATTTAAAAATATATACAGAAATACATATAGAATGTATTCTACAAATGTATCCCAATATATGCTAAGAAAGCCTATGCATCCATAACAACTTCTCAAGTTTGAATAAAGTAATAATAATAATAATAATAATCTTCTAAATCTTTTAAGAGTCTAAATAAAGTTATTTTCTGGTTCACTTGCTAACAACACAAAATCACCATAGAAAGTCAATCATATGGATGTCACAACAACTATTACAAGCAAAGATAACATGTATTTATTAGTTTTGTTTGCATTATCCATTAAGAACACAAAGCTAAATGCATTCAGTAATTTAACCAAATTGGGATATGTCCAAAAAAGGTTTTATAATAACTTGTGTAGACTCATTATACTGATCATTGAATATAATTATCATCCTCTAGCAACATTATTAACTGTTATATTTCAGTTTTGGATCCTCTCTGTGATCTCTTATATGTATATCTAGCACGTTACACTTGTCTTATTATCATGACTTGTTCTCATTATGTTTCTCAAAGTAAGTAATATGTTTATCGACTTCACTAAACTCTTAGTCATGTCAATGAAATGTTTATTCGATTTTAATTTGCTAGCATAAGGGGGACCAACTAATATATCAGTCAATTCGTGATTATGAATCTCACATATGACCTTCAATACCCGATCTTCTCCATTTCAAACTGGTTTGCCCCGAAATTTAAAAGGACAATCACATTTTCTTGTACTAGTTACACTAACTTCCAAATTGTTTTTGTATTTTCTATACTTTCCACCGCTTTCACAACCTAACAACATATATGCATTTCTTCTTGTTATTCATTTGTTTTGTCAAATCTCAAAATGGCAAATTCAAAACCTAGTCTAAATACGTACCCATTGAAATAAGTCATATTGTGTACCAAACACTTACATAAATACATTACAACTTAAATATATCTCATATCACACATTTTTTATATAAATGAAATGCAATCACACTTACCTTATAGGTTGTAAATAGACGAATGCAGTCTTTTCCAACCAATTCATCTTCCGATGCCACAAATTTCATTACGTTTGACTCAAACATGTCAGATAACTTCATCGAATATTTTGCTCCACAACCGAGATTTAATCTTTATATTCAATAACCATTACTATACATCAAATCTTGTATTAAAAGAGATAAAAAAATTAAAATAAATGTTAAAAATTTCATATTTTTCACAAAATATGTATTTTGGAATATATAATACATAATAAAAATATGTATTCTAAAATGCACAATTTCAATACAAAATATGTATTTCAAATTGTGCGTTTTGAAGTACATATATTGTATTCTGGATCATAAGTTTAACTTTTGAGATGGTATAATTCGGAAAGTCACTAGATTATACATTCTAAAACTGAAACTGCAAAACAAAAACGAAACACTTACCATCAACCACCGCACAACACCACCACTAGCCACCAACACAGCAACCATCACCACCGTTCACCTACCATCCAAATGCTTCAACAAAAACACACTGATAGCCACACAACTGATCATTTATTTCCACAAGGGTAAAATTAGCATTTACAATTATATGGGGTGCAGGTTTAAAACATGGGTTGCTGAACAGCCTAAAAGAGGCCTTGAATTGAAAAGGAAGCGTAAAACCATGACCCCATTCACACATAAAAGCAATGTCGAGATAGTAGGGCCTGAAACTCCAAAGGTGAATTAGAATGGTAGTTGATGGTCGCATTATCATATGCATGTTAATGCATTACCATCTGTTTACTCTATCTGCTCATGTGGGTGACTCTACTTCTTCATCCCTTCTCTTTTTCATTTCTATGGTAATTATATCATCAGAGTAAGCATATGTAATCAGTACCTCACATTGGAGTGGCAAAAACTATATATTTCATGCAAAATCTTTAAAAATAGTCACAAAATAACTTGTATAGCTGAGATTGGTTTCTGTTATCTCACTATAATAAGCATTTTCAACTCCACATCGCACAAAATGGGTTCTAAAGGTAGTTTGGTTGCACTTTTCCTGGTACTTCTCCACCCTGCGGTTCTCTCAGGACCTACCAATGAGATAATTAGAGTTGGATTGAAAAAGAACAAATTTGGTCAAAGCAAAATTCTAAAAAGATATATGGACGAAAAAGGAACAACATTGTGAGATGAAAATTTTGATGATATAAGTAATTTTAGGTTAAAGAACAACATGAATGCTCAGTATTTTGGTGAGATTGGTGTTGGTACTCCTCCTCAGAAATTTACTGTTATATTTGACACTGGGAGGTCCAATATTTGGTGCCTTCTTCCAAGTGTTACTTTTCAGTAAGTCTTCATTATTTCTCTCTATATTTGGTGAAAGCTTTCTACAAAATTCAGATTTTTATTCAACTGGGAGGAAAGAAGAAAAAACTGTGATTTCATGTTGTGTGCAGGTTGCTTGCTATTTGCACTCAAGATACAAGTCAAGTCAATCTGGCACCTATAAAAGAAATGGTACAGCCCCTCATTCTTGGTTGTTGGTTCATGCAACTTCTCTAGAATTTCCACTTCAAAATTTACCCCGTGCCTTTTCTTGCTTCTCCATTGTTCATTGTATTTAAACAGAGGTTAATCACCAAAAATTACAAGTTATATAATGGATTACTAATCAATAATCAACCATATTTATCTTAACACTAGAAAGAAAGAAAAAAAATTCAAATTTTAAACTACAGATGTAGATATTATAATATTATTATCTATTATCATTTCTGTCTATTAGGTTCATAAACTTTTCTATGCCAATAGAGGTTAGGTTTAGAAGGGTTGGTCCTCACAAAGTGGCAAACCACAATTCAAATTTCTCTTAAGGAAATAGCTCATATATAGTATTCAACTGTATATCTAGCAGGTCTGCCTTCTAATGTATACATATTGAAATGAGAATTTGTAGAGAAATAATGTACATTTACAAATATAATATTATTACCTATTACTTGCTTTTGCATGTAATTGCAAAAGAATATCATTAGATTAAAATATCAAAATTTACTTGAACTAAGCAACACTTGATGCTTACAATAGTACAATCAATATTTTCTTCCAAATAAATTTTGACATGCTCAACAAATTTCTAGATCAGTTATTGATCCTTTTGTCTGTACGATGTTCTCAAACATTTCTTCCTTTGATATTTTTATGCAGGGTCATCAGCTGAAATCCATTATGGAACTGGGCAAATTTCAGGTTTCTTTAGCCAGGACCATGTCAAGGTTGGAGGCTTGAATGTTTATGGCCAGGTAAATTTTGCTAAATGGACACTTCTGTACTATTCTTTAATTTAGTACTGTTTCATGAGTCTTCTTTATTCAATCTAAGTGGCTTTAGGATTTTATTGAGGCAAGAAGAGAGCCTAGCCCCACATTTTTGGCAGCCAAATTTGATGGCATTTTGGGTATAGGATTTCAAGAGATATCTGTTGGAAATGCTACTCCTATCTAGTAAGTTGATGAATGCTTGTTGTTATGTGATGGAGCATTTCACTAAACTTTGAAGCACAAGGATTAAATTTGAACTATCACATTTAACAAAACAATAACATCTTATCAACTAAGTAGATTCGTTATTATCTCTACTTCTCCCTAAATTGAAAATTTTGCTTTATTTGTGAATGACTGCTGTCATTCGTAGGTATAATATGCTACCTCAAAAGCTTATAGCACAACCAGTATTTTCATTCTGGTTAAACCGCAATATTGAGGAATAGGGTGGAGAGATTGGATTTGGTGGAGTTGATTTGGATCATCAAAAGGGTGAGCACACATATGTCCCAGCTACTCATAAAGGCTATTTGCAGGTAATCCATAATGAAACTAAATTATAATTTTGCAATTACATAAAGTGCCACTCATTGTTTAATTTTGTTCCCTAACTATTTTCCCTTTCAATTGCAGATTGAAATAGGAGATGTTCTAATTGATGGCTTAACAACTGGTATGCATTACATATAAACATACATAGTAATATTCTTGAAAGTGGGGATATTTCAATCTATACTGTCGTTTTTCATTGTTACTGGCAACGGTATGAAAAGGAATTCATTTAAATGTGTTGAACAAAATCAAATGTGTTTTGCCTCGTTTAGAAAGCCAAAGCCAATAGTAAGTTGATTGAATAAATGGTTATCTCACTGATCAATTTTTGATGAATACATCAGTGTCTCTGCATATATAGCTCTCATATTCTGTAATTAGAATCCTTTTCAAGAATCTCATATTCTGTAATCTCTATTGCATTCATAGCTCTGTGATATGCTTCCCAGTCCAAATGGAGAATCAGCTGTTGAATGCAGTACTTTACCACAGATAGGCCTAATGTTTTATTCACCATAGGAGGTAAAGTGTGTAATCACTTCCAAAGTATAGCATGCTGCATCTATATAGAAATTTTCTTTACTGGTTCCCCCAACTGTCTCAATTAGTTTTATCAAGATACAAGTATCTTGCTAAAAAATGCATGGTGTATTTAATTAGTCCCTCTCACTGGCCTCCAAAAATCACATCCTCAAAATTCAAAAAATTCCTAGTATTAGGCCTTATTTATTTAGCACAATTTTTTTATGACCATGTGGAAAATAAAGCTCTTGTGGGATGTACCAATCTTCCTTAAAAATTTAGAAATACTAGGCCTATATTCACCATATGAATGTTGCTTCTAAAATAAAGGATTCTGGGGGACATTTTCATGGGTCACTATCACACAGTGTTCGATTATGGCAAATGAAAGTTGGATTTGCTGAATCAGCATAAGAGTGTTGTATGTATTTTAAATTATTTGCTTGCTTGGGAAGAAACTACTGTGTCTTATCCAGACAATATAACAAACTCTAATCTTGTGACACATGTTCGTAAATACACATATATTATGTAATCAAGACCTTATAAAATATAAACCTGTTGAAAAATAAACAAGTTATTATTACATAATTAACATACGTATTACTAATATAAGATAGGTTTTATGATAAATAATTAAAGTTTGGGAGATCCAATGTCTAAATGGAGGTGGTGCATAGATTGGGAAGGTCCATTTTTTGCAGAAAAGTAGAGAAAAGCAATGAAGGCACTATGATACATTGGTACTGATTTTAATAATTGGAGTTTACTTGGAAGGGATTTGAGGTTTTTGTTTTTGTTTTTGTTTTGGTTTGGATGTTTTTTAATAACCGCACTTGGCTTGGCACCACTATACACCATACATAACATAACGGAACGTCAAAGCAAACATGAAATGAAGCTTCATTCCTTTTTCTATTCTATTCTTCTACTACACATTTTTCTCTATTGCCTCACCCATGTCCATCATTCCACCACACCTCTTTCCCCCTTCTTTTTCCACTTTTTTCAGTCTCACAAACAAAGCTTCAATGCTCAAACTTCAAATCAAAACAATCTCATTATCTACATTTTCCTTTCAAGTGAAAAACAACATTTTTAAAAAGGAAATAAAACTTTATCATGTTTCAATAGATGAGAAAATATATATATTCTTTTGGGTATGAATGATTCATGAAAATGCTAATTGCAAAGGGGTAGGAATAAACTTTTTTTGCTTTTAACATGTAGGAGTTTACCTAAACTTTTTTCTGTATCAAAACAAATGTACCTGTAGAACTTTTCCCGTAATAACTGATGTAAAATTGGAAGCATGATATTCTTCTACAAGTTGAATAGCAATCAAACATTTTTTTAGAAAAAGGAAAATCTTGATATTTTATTCATAAAAATATATCCTCACGAAAATAAATAGTATTGTCGTCTCGACAAACATGCCAAATCAACTATTGTGTAATAAAAATAGATTGCTGCCTATACTAGAAAGCTTTTGAGATATTTTGTAATTTCTATTATTCTTAATTAAGTTTGTATAACAATGATTTGGAAATGTTCGTATTGAGTTTGAATAAAATAGAAAATGTAAAGGAAAAAAATAAGTGTAAAATAAACCTAAAAACCTTATACTTCTTATCCATTGTTTCGATTACTCGTACTTGTTGAATTTATTTAAATCATTTCGAGACAATTAACTTATAAGAATTTTAATTTCATGATCAATTCCTTAATTATCAAATTAGAATTTTACTTCAAGAACAGGAGTTTCGTCAACTATAACAATCCTAAATTTATGACATTTAAAATAGTAAAGTGAGTTGGTTCGGATCCCATTAAGATAATGTTTTTCAGTCAATATCTAAATCTTAAAATATAACATGAGTGATCAATTCAAGTGTTAAGCACATAATAATCCACCAACACAAATAATAAGAGATTATATATATATATATAAAATTAAAAATAATACAAAAGAATCTGATAAATTACATGCAATCTTCGAAAATTAACTATTTATGGTATTGAGAGCAATAATCCATTTATAAACAAAAACATAAAGAAGAAGGAATAAAACATGAGATTTTCGTTTCAAATGATTTCCCAACTTCCTCTCCTCCTTTTTTTTTTATATGTTTTGTTGTTATTTCCGCACTCTATGCTATACTTAGAATATTTTCCTTTTATATCTTTAGATTTATTCATGACACATTTTGCTGAGCTGAAAGAAGAACTCTTCAGCTAAAAGAAAGTCAAAACTGTTGAGCACTTTAATAAACAATTCGAACACTTTTTCTTTGTGTCTTTCTAATTAATTTTGCTCAATTCCTATTTCGTTGAGTAAAAAGCTGAGTGTGTTGATTTTGTTCTATATTTGTTGAGTAAACATAGAAATAAATCAACACTTCAGTTGATCTTGAAAAGCTTGTGAACCCTGATAAAATTTTGTAACAAAACAAGATTTTGTAAATACAAAATATATAAACTCTTAATAAAATATAAATTTTACTTATCCTTGTAAATAAGTGCCAAGAAGCTAATTCTTTAAGTAAAATATACTTTTGTATCAAATATGGATACTTTTTTGTTTGCTTAAAATATTATTTTAAATTAATTTTCTCAATTCAAATGAAAATCAAATAAGTGTTATATTTTGAGAGCATATAACATAACATGATAATATTATCTTATTTCTTATATATATATATATATATATATATATATATATGATATCACACATATCACTAAATGACTTTTTACATTCGAGAGATTAGATGAAACTTTTTTTCTTTTTCTTTTATTTAACTTTTGTTAAATGAAATTTTTTCCTTGATATAATATACTTTTGACATACTTATAACAATTTTACCTTTATTATTAACGAATTTTAAAATTCTATTCTCGTTATATATTAATAAAAATAATACGGACACAAGAAAAATAAAATTTATAAAATATATTATAAGAAATTTTAAAATTTCTTCTAAATCATGTCTTATATTAAGAATTAGAAAGAAAATAATTTTAAAATCAAGATGCTTAATTAGCTACCTTTCTTTTGAAATAGTTATCGTTTTAAGTTAAGAAAATAATATCTACTTTTAACTTTAATTACTACACTTTTAGTAAATAAAATGATAAAAATTAGCAACACCAAAATAAACTATTCAAATATATTTATATGTTAATAATAAATTACAAGTAGTACAATGTTATGCCATCTATTGGTAATTTAGATTTTTTTTTTTTTCAATTTTGTGTGTGTCGGTTTTTTTTTTTTTTTTTTTTTTTTTTTTTTTAATTTTTGTTTGTTTTTTTTTTTTTTTTTTTTTTTTTTTTTTTTTGCATTTATTATATTTAAATTTGGTGTGGTTCCTATTTCTTTTCTTGTTTTCTTATTTTATAATATAGTTCGTGTAAGGATAAAATGATTGTGGAATTTTGGAATGGCATTCTACCTAAAATGTTAAAGTGTATAATGTGTCTCACAGAGTTTAAAAAAATTAATGGTTTTTTCATAATAAAAGAAGAAATATTTTGTAAATTATTGTCGGTTATATATTTTTTAAATTATATATTATTTGAAAAGGTATTTATATTTTGATATATTTGGTCATGGAAAGAAGCGTGGTGCGTTGTTGCACCAAACACATGGGGACGTTGGTGTCTCCAAATATAAAACGTGCTGTTTTAAACTCACACGTGTTATCCGAGTGTCCGTAATGGCCCCACTTTTGCTGTGTATTATCCCGTAACGTAACTAGTAACAACAACGCCGAAACAAAACCCTATTCACCCAAACAAACCAAAAAGAAAAGAGAACGGAGAATAGAGGACCATGTGACTTGCGTGTGATCCAATCCAACCATCTTTCCACCCTTTCTCTCACCGCCACCTTCCAACTCACCTCATTAATTCCTTCATTCTATTTTTTTTTTCAACAAATCCCATAAATCAATATTCAATTTTAAAATAAAAAAAATATTTAATACATTTTAATTTATTAAAACTATTAAAAATATAAGATAAAATATAATTTTTCCAGTATTAAATTAATATATATCTTACATTCTTAATTCTTTGAAATATTTTTTTAAAATAAAACTGGAACTCCAAACTTTAAAACAGAAAAAATATTTTACTTTTATTGATTGATCTTAACCATACTATCTCATTTTATTGATAATTTTATAATTTATTTAATAAAAATGTAATCCATTTACTAATAATATTTTATATATATATATATATAATAATAATAATAATTGAAATAGTGAACAGTGAATTTGAGAAGGTGCAGTGGTCCAACTAATTGATGTTATTTGAAAGAAATATAGTATTTGCAAATTAGTTATTGGGTAATTGTAGAGGATTTAATTGGCTTTATGCTTTTGCTTGCTGCCTGAATAAGTAACACATAAATCCACACTTCTCACTCCTAACCTCCTACTCCCACCTTCTTATTCTCTCTCATTTCCTATTTCAACCTCTAAGCACTTTTTTAAGCACTTTCTTCTATCTCACACCACCCAAACAACTTACCAAACCAAACCCCCCCTAACTTTAATAATACCATCATCATGCTTAATTCAATTTCCATATTAATGTCTCAATACTCCTTATGCATTCTCTCATATTAAAACAAGGTTAATGAAGGTAATGTCAATGCCACACCCACCTTGCAATGATTTTCTTTTGTTGTTTATGAAATGACCCTTTTTTTTCCATTATTGATTAGTAAAGCCAAATCACATACATTCATCCAATTGCTTCATGCCATATGATAGTTCTAGCTCCAAATTGAAAACAAAAGGGAAAAAGTGAACGTACTTCATTTTGCTATGTGTCATGTCACTATGAAATTATGATGATTGCTTTACTTGGGAGATAGTAATAAGTAGAAACCACCCATTAGAAGAAGGGTTGTTTCTGGATTAACCAATCCATCTTCTAGAAGTAAGCGTGGAGTAAAGTAGCAGTTGGTACTTTGGGGTTTAATTTTGCTGGGCACTGCCAATAAAGCTAGATCATTCACAAAGTTTTCAACGACTTATTAAAGTACGTTGCACTTTTTCATGAAAAATTTATAATGCCAAATGATTGAAATGCAAATATCAAAAAACGAAATTGGAAATTGTGTTGTCCAAACTCTTCTAGTACTACTCAGCTTTCAATGAGCTTCAACTCTTTGATTTTTTTAAAGCTGCAAAAGATTCATTCTCCACACGGAAAAATGTCATCCCAATCCAACATCAATTGACATGCACTTCTGCAGGAGCTTCTTAATTATAGATTTCCCATTTAGGAATATAAAAACAACACATTAAAAGTCAGAGTTCAGTTTATTCCTACGGTCAAAAAAATCACCTACTGCTAACTGATTTATAATTAATTCACTTCTGTAACTCTAACTGGGTCGATGAGAAGGGGAAAAAAATTGCAAATTTGGATAAGGTAAACTAACCAATAACTTATGTGACAGAGAACATTGCAAAACAATGAATCTCTCTATCTGGAATTTGACTTCTAACAAAACCCACACGTGTTGGCTAGTATTTTTTTTTTCAAGCATATGTAATTGTAATTTGTCAACCTTTGTATGTTCACATTAACAATACAAAACCAAAGAGAAAACCTTCCACAAGAAAAGAACTACTAAACTTGAAGCAGATTGGTGGTTGAACCCACCCTAAAACTTGCCATGTTCACTTTTTCAAAGTATAGCTAAGTATTATACAAAACAATGAATCCCCTCTTATCATCTACCTAACCCAAACCCCTTCTTCCCTTACACCAAAATAAATCCAAACCCACCTATTAATTCAGACCAACACACTCAAACACTTCATTCTTTGTTGTCCTCACCACTAAAATACCACAACCACCCAAATTAGGCCACGTCTATACACTCCCGTTGAAGGGATACTCACCTTTATAGGAGAAACAAAAAAGCATTCAACTTCAACCAATTAAGCTAACCAACCAATGAAATAATTATACATGGCACATGTCTACATAAAAAAAATAAAATAAACTCTTATCTAATTTGAGAAATTATCCATTTTTTTTAAATAGTAAATAAAATAAATAATGTTTTAATTATTGACCATGTAAAAATATTACAATAGAACTTGTTCCTGTCAACTGTGTCTCTTAACTTATTAGGTATAGTTATTCGCGGAATTTCCTTACAAGATATAGATGAAATATAGGTTTTGTTTTCAACGTTTATACCAACACTAAATAAAGTAGTAAAATAAACCCTTTTAACTGAAACCAAAAGTGTGTCCTTGTTTATTATATAAATGCCGCAATTGCAAACCCAAGACTCTGCACTCTCTAAGACAGAGCCTTACACACAGCATGGAGTGGACCAGAGGCTTCATCATAGGACGTGGCTCATCAGCCACCGTCTACACCGCCACCTCCGCCCACTCCTCCACCGTTTCTGCCGTCAAGACTGCAGAGTTAACACCATCAAACTCAGAAAAGCTGCAGAGAGAACAGAGGATTCTGTCTTCTCTGTTTTCTCCCCACATAGTCACCTACAAAGGTTGTAACACCACAGAGGAAAGCAACACCCTTTGGTTCAACCTCTTCATGGAGTACATGCCCTTTGGAACTCTCTCTCAGGAAATTCGCCGGCAAGGTGGCTGGCTAAGCGAGCCGACCATCGTGCACTACGTTCGGCAAGTCCTGCAGGGGCTGGAGTACTTGCATAACAAGGGCGTTGTGCATTGTGATATTAAAGCGAGCAACATTTTGGTTGGTGAAGATGGAGCAAAGATTGGGGATTTTGGATGTGCTAAGTTGTTGAATGAGTCTCCGGTGGCGGCGATCGGCGGCACGCCAATGTTCATGGCCCCAGAGGTGGCGCGTGGGGAGGAGCAGGGGTACCCTGCTGATGTATGGGCACTTGGGTGCACTGTGGTTGAAATGGCCTCTGGGTTTGCGCCGTGGCCTAATTTAGAAGACCCTGTAACTGTTTTGTACCGTGTTGCATATTCCAATGAGGTTCCTGAGATTCCAAGTTTTCTGTCTGAAGAAGCAAAGGATTTCTTGGGGAAGTGTTTTAGGAGGAATCCTAAAGAGAGGTGGAGTTGCAGTGAGCTTCTGAAGCATTCTTTTCTTGGGGAATTCAGTTCCAATGATAAGGAAATTCAGCAATCTAATTCATGTTCTCCCACAAGTATTCTTGAGCAGGGCTTTTGGAATTCTGTGGAAGAGGCAGAGTGTGCCTCTGAACCTGGCAATGTGGTTCAGATTAAAAGTTCGGATGAGTCTCCCAAGGGCAGGATCAGAAGGCTAGCTTTGTGTTCAGAGGGTCCAATTTGGGAATCCGATGATGAAAATTGGATCACAACAAGGGGCAGTGAAGCAGGGGCTTCAAGTTGTGAAGGGTTGGATTTGGATGTTAATAATAGAATTAGTGATTATTTTTGCTATGATTATTGTAAATGTAGCGATGTTAGCGTTGTAGTTGATAGTTTCAATTTTGAGGGAGGCATTGGTGAGATGGTTCTCCCTTCAACATTTGAGTTTTTATAAATGAACAATTGGAGAACTTTTTCATTTTCCCATCAGTGTGGAGAACATCAGATGTCAGTGTTGCAGTTAATATCCAATGACCTTTCTCGGCCACGGGCCTAACGCGATTATTGTTTTGTGGGCACGTTTCCCATTTGGTTTAATTGCCAAAGCCATTGCAAAAAAATTGAACTTTTTTTGGTGGGTGAAATAGTAGAATTAAGAAAATGAATAAACAAAGGCAGAGAAACAGAACATGCAAGCCGGGCAGGCCCCAGGTGGTGGTTCTGTGTTTAAACTCTCAAAGATCTTTATTTGTGTTGGTTGAATGAGTGTGATGAAAAGGAAGAGTGATTGTCCTCTCTTGGCGTTGGTGGGCATAGCATCTGTTTTGCCAACTATTTATCTGTGAATGGTATTTGGTAGGTCCAGAAATAAAAATCCGATTAGTTAGAAGGTTAAACTACTGATCAAACTCCTCTACCATACCCAACCTATATAATAAAACAGGTCGTAGTTTTAATAGCAAAGCGAATATGCAACAAATATTACGTTAGGTGGGTGAGGGTTAATGTCAAAGCTGGTACATCATGATAAATACCAATTCATGAAATGCAAATAGCACGCATAACTAGTTGAAATAGTTTGGATTCACGAAATTTGGTCAATGCCCTATAGCTTGATTTATCTTGTACGAGCGAATATTCAGACCATAGAGCCTAGTCACCAGAATATAAGCTAAAATTTTAATCTTTTATGGTTAGAGAATAGGTCCCTCCCTAAAATAGTAGTAGAGTAAATTTGGTCAATCTAGGGAGTGGCTTCGTTCAAAATTCCAATTCATTAGTTTATTACCAAAAAGTTGCACTAGTGTCAAGCCCCCATCCAAAGAGGATAAACTCTAATCACATTATTGAGATGCCCTTCTTCCGAAGCATCTATAGTACTTAGGCCTCAAGAGTTTAGAATCATGAATTGTCTTTGCCGTTTGCTCTTTTAAGCCCATCCGCACAAATCATCTTCAGCTTAATTGTTTTCTGCATTCGCTTTAGCATTGGTTCTCAAATACTCTAATATGGGAATTGTAGGTCTTGGTGCCTGGTAAGGTAGGTTCTTCAAAGGTTACGCCACACAAAAAGTACAACAAAAGAGGCACAATTTGAACCGCTAGTAGAAAGGGATGGGGGAGGACATGTGGAATGATTTAAGTATTGTCGAACAATGTAGGTTTCTATCCATAAAAAATGCTTACCCTGCATAACAGTAAAAGTGTATTAAACAAAAAAAGTCTCGTATTTTATATAGTTTACATTAAGAAAATCTTGTAATGTGGTGGTAATTCCATTTGGGTTGGCTTTTGAAAGGTTAGGTGATACGTTTAAACGTAAGCAACACGCCAAGATGAGGTCTAACTGTGCTTCAAATAAGGCCCAGTTAGAGAACTGACAGAATCTAGAATATTTTGGATCCAAATGATCCAACCTCGGTCAAATACATCGAATGTTAGTGTTGAAAAGAGTGACAAGTATTGGGAGTAGAGCAACCGTAACACATCACTATTATTTAACTTTAATACTTGCTCTTAAAGTTGGAACTTCATACACTATCTACGTCGTTGGTTGCTGTCAGAAGCAACTCAAACAACATGAATGACATGAAGTAATAATCAGTTGATGGAATTGTCTTAAACAGAAGAAATATTACCTCTTATTCATAAGAGTTCCACCATTATTTAATGATAATGACCCTTTTGATCTTTCACTCAATTCCATCCGCTAATTTGATTGCGTATCTAGCGTGAACGTTAACCCTCTAAGTTACCTGATTAAGGAGTGTACGACTATGAAAGTAATAAAACAAAAGAACACCAAAAAGAATTTAAGTTGAAAAAAACTTTACGAGATTTCTGTTTTACCCAGACTAGCAGTGAAACAACCAAGAGAAGAAAACCATTGGAGATTTATTTTTCACTTTAAGTTTTTACACAGAAGGATAACTTCATAAAAATTATATTGGTATAGACAATAAGTCTGTATGTTAATAACACCAAACATTTCATAGTATATTTTTTACACTATCAGCCATCCCATTTTCTTATCCTCATCATATACTGCAGACATGGCCTAATAGCGTTCGTATATATCTATATAAGGTGTTTTAAGTATAATCAACTCACTCAATAGGCATAACACCTCTCTCCTCTTTCTATTGTGACCAATTTATCTAATGCAAACACGCACCATTCAGGCAGAAACAACTAAATCAAAGAAGAAAATTGTATTAGCATATTTGAAACTTCACGTGCTCTTTTTGTTAACAGCAGCATGGGAAGAGGTGTGATCAATAGCCTGCAACTGACTCCGAAGATTCTGATTGTCTGCCAAGAGGCGATCATATTCCATAAGAAACCCCTCAGATTGCTTTCTAAGAGCCTCCACCTCAGCTTCCAAGGCCTTAGCCTTGCTTGCTTTTACTTCACACTCAGATTCCAGTTTCTCAATTTGGGCCTTCAACGTGGAAGTTTCTTCCACCAAAGCCTTGTGCTCAGCTACACTCACACTTTTACCATCCTCAAAACTTCGACTCTGTTTCTTAGCAGCTTCCATGGCCTTCCGCAGTAACCGAAGCTCTCTGATGTAGTGGTGCAATCTGTCTATCATCAGAGACAGGAACAGCACAAACCCTGCCCACATCAGCATATATGTCAAAAATCAATTTCCACTGCTATAACACAACACAATGGTTTTAGAAAAGAAACTGAAATTACATCAAAAATAGAAACCGGCATATCAAATAAGCAAATATTTAATTTGCATTGGCTTCAGTTAGTTCTAGATAAAAACAATTCCTCAAAATGAACGACTTTATTATAACACACTTTTTAGAGTGAGAGAGTAAATTATCATTCAATAAAAAATTATGACGATAAAAATTGAGTTTTATAAACTTCTATAACAAAAATAAAATAAACTAATTTCCACTATCATGTACAGTTTACTGATTTTTATAATAACTGCATTGGAAGTCATATTTAGATAATATAAAATTTATTTTTCTTATATAATTATCTTGAAACTTATTTCAAAAATAACTACAAATTAATCACAATTTTTGTAACCATACTAATTACCCATCACCGAGTAACATTGTGAGGATTCAAGCCCTTACCACTATCAGAAACATGATCTTAATGGCAGTTTGATTTGAAAAATATATTATCTGAATCTAAATCATATTTGTTTGACTTTTATCCCACAAAGTCAATAAACTACTATAAATAACAATTTGGTTTTGCTATTGGATGGAGTGAAGAAAACATACACACATACATTTATTTATGTTTACTAATAATAGAAGGAAAAAAGGACCATAATTTTTATTCTTTTTTATTTTACTGAGAAACGAGTAAAGAATCATAATTTGTAATAATATGACCAAGGTAAGTCACAGTCACCACGAATTCATTTTCCAGATATATAATTCCAAAGCACTGCACGCATAAGAGAAACGAAATTGAATATAAGGAAATTAGGTTACCCATAAGAGAAGCTTCGAGAGTGTGCTTAGAGAGGAGGACTTGGTCAGTGGGGTTGACAACGGGAGCGTCGAGGCTCCGACGCTGGATCTTGGCGATGCTGTAGAGCGAGGAAGCGAGGACGACGAGGAGCGTGGCGGCGACGGTCTTAACGACGACGGGGCCGCGGCCGCGCTTGACCCGATCCAATGTGACGATGACTAGCTTCCTGGCGGGAGTTTTGAAGAGGAAGCTAACGATGACGAACATTTGGGCGAAAACGACGGCGTAGAGAAGCTGCAACATGTTGGTCCCTTTGGGTGGATCGGTTAGAATGGAAACCCTAGAATGGAGTTAGGGGTATTAAGGGGATAATTGAGCGCGTGGGGTGAGTGTGGAAGAGCGTGTAGAGCACACAACTCGGAGGAGTCGACATAGTAGCGGTAGAGGTGGGTGTGGGTATGGGAATGCCAAAGGGTACGCTCGTCATTTCACTCTTTCCCTCCCTTTTTCCTCTTTATTGCCTAACGGTCCACACACACCTTCCCACCTTCCTATCTTCTTTCTTCTTCCACAACCATTTACTCATGCTCAATCAGTCACACGCAGAAACACGTTTTTCCAACTTCATGTGAAGTGATGTGTTTATTACGCACATCAAATTGGGTTAATACACTTAAGCTTTTAGATTTGTACTTGTTAACAAATATTGACTAAATTTATTAGTCATATTTTACTACAAATATTAGTTATAAAAAAGTGATAAACGTTTCATATTAAATTAACGATTTCTTTACCGAAATTTGAATGACATGTATTATTAAATATCATAAAATTATAAAATAAGATGAAATAATATCTTGTGAGCTTAAATAATTTAAAGCTAAAATAATATTAGATACTTGAAAATAGCCTTTCTTTTATTTATAATATACTTTTTGTATTGTTTTTATTGAAAGTTTTATTAATTTTTTAGTCGTTGTCCCTGTAAAAACAACACCTTATAAAATTGATAAACCAAAGTGGAGAGTGTTCATTTTAGATTTTTTTTTTCAATATTTAGAAATTGAAGAGATGTCAGCAAGTTTATAATCACGACATCCTGTTCAATCAACTGAGTTAAGTACTGATCTAATATATTCATGGAATATGGTGTGTTGTATATACAATTTTAATTTGTTTTTCTTCTATTGAAACCATTAGAAAACATTTTAATCGTTTCAATTACGAGGATAATTTACCGTCAAGAACAAAAAATTGCACAAGAGAAACTAGAAATAACTTTTTTCAAAATTAAAAGGAAACAAAATAAATTTGAACTTTAAAAATAACAAAAAAAAAGGTAAAAAAAACATTCAAATTTATTTTCAACTATTTTTTCAGTGCCAGTTTCAATAGAAAATGAAATCAACGTTTTCGATGAGCATCTTGGAAAATTCAAGTTATTGATACTAAGAAGTTATTGAATCATTCACTTCCTAATGATGAGTATCACTTTAAAATTGCGTGAAACAATATTATGCAATAGTTAAGTTGTTGATTTATTATTTTTTTAATAATTAGCATCGGTTTAAGTAATTGAAGGTTGTTACAGTGAATAACCCCTAACATCGAATTAGGAGAACACCTTGTTACTCCTTAACGGCAGAGAATGCCTTATTCTATATATCAGTTATCAGGCGGCATAGGTAATGAGTGAGTCGTTGATACACCCTTGGAACCGTAATACGAAAAACTAAAAAAGAAAGCAATTAGTGATATAACTAACAAAAGGTGAATCAGAATGGTCTCGGCAAACTTGCAACATAGTCAGCGTCTTTATATTTGGTACTAAGTTTTCTTGAAAATCTCTACAAAACCTTAAGATTCAAAATCCACTATTCAACAAGTACCGTCAGTTTTTTCTTGGGCTGCGGCAACTATAGTGGGCTAATAGCCTATATTCTTATTTACAGCTAACGCAGTTACTGTTCGTCACCACATAAATCAAGGAATGTCGCAAAATCAAAATACATCGCATCCTTTAACGGCGCAAGCGCCTCTAAGCATTTTTTCTACATAAATAAAAAATTTAGTTCTGCAAAAGGAATGATCAGAGGCATCCACAATTTTTTTCTGGTCGACATAGCAAAACTACCCTGCTTAGGTAACAAACAAAAATCTCAAGTCTGCCTCTGTCAATTTCCCCAGAGCATCAGAAGACCCCCCTATAGTCCTGTTAAGAAAGAGGATAAAAAATGTCAGCATAGCAAGATGTCCAGCATCTTTCAGCACATGTTTATTCATCACACTTACCCTTCAAACACGAGTTCTTTCTTCTCTTGGAGTTTCAGAATTCTCTCCTCGATTGTGTTCTCGATGACAAACCTCACAATTCTGTGCATGGAAAAAAAGTCAGTTCATGAAGAAAGGACCAACCTGCATGTTTTTAGGCAAATTTTCCAATTATTGTTGTCTAATTGGATAGCACTAGAGCAAGAAATAGAACCTTATAGGTTTATATTGCCCTATTCGGTGAATTCTGTCTTGAGCCTGGCGCTCCACGGCCGGGTTCCACCAAGGGTCCATAAGGAATACCTGACCATGCCCAGGAAACAAGGCCACAATTAGCCGACTTAAGCTGAACCATAACAAAAGAGACGAGAAAAAATGTTTGCCACGAAAACATTAACTCGTAAAAGCAGCTCCTATGAACATTGGATGAGAATAGACATTCCAACAAATGTGAAAGACGTGAACTTATAGACAATTTGAAGCATCATGACTGACAATTTCAAATTCCAAACAGAATACAAAAAGGTTGACACAAAATGCCAAAATAACGATTGCTTACATGTGAAGCTACAGTCAAATTGAGTGCAACACCCCCGGCCTTCAAGCTCATGAGAAAAATTTTGCAATCTGGATCTTCAGTGAATCTCCGAATGGCAGCATCCCTAGCAGCCAATGACATGCTTCCATTCAACTGAACACAAGATACTCCAGACTGCAACCAGCACATAACATTATCATCCGAAAGCAATTCAGGTGTATTAATCAAACAAGAGCTGACGATTAAATTACCTTGTGTAAAGAGTAGTTTATAAGATCCAAGAATGATGTGAATTGGCTAAAAACAATCCCTTTGGCAGAACCATCCCTTTCGACCATGAATCTTATTTCTTCTCTCTGCAACCGTTCAGGTAAAAGTCAAAAAACAAGATAGTAAAAAATAAGCACAGAACAGAAGATATTGCAGAAAAGAACTGATAATAGCACTATTTTCTTCACAACAATGTTATACGCAATCTTTCAGCTTATTATTTAATATTTAGCCAAATATTAGTTTCTCAAACCTTCCCTTTGCCACTCAAAAAACAACAAAATTCTCAATGATACTAGGTACAAGAATATCTAAGAAGTTAATAATCATATCTACTAACAACTACTATTTTCCTGCCAAGCAGCTTCATTTGAATTTCCAAGAATGTCCTACATTTCAGCCTTTACAGGTTGTCAATCTCCATTTATCAGCAATATTTAATATATGCAATCAATCAATTTGGTATGCCTTTATAATCCTCAGCCATTCTAAAACTCAAGCTTTACTAAAGAAAAAACATTGACCAAAGAAACCAAGATTGACTAAAGAAACCAAGAGCTAACTAAATCAAACTTTTAGCCCATGGAAAAACCAGAATTAATTTGTCAAGTAACTAAACTTAATTATACATACCAAAGCCTCTATTTTAGTGCTCGTCTGAAAGTTCTCAAGGCGAATTCTATTCAAAATGCTTGAGGATCTGAAACCCTTAATTGTTGTTTTAGCCTGATCCCCAACATCCTTGTTAGGTGTTAAATCAACTGTAAGTAATTTAGAGCACGCAGGGCATGATACTTGGCCCAAGGAAGTAGAGTAGTAGTCTATCAAGCATGCCCGGCAAAATGAATGCTCACATGAGGTAACCTGAAACAATAATGACTAAATACTTTAACACGGTACAATTAGCTAAAAAACTGTTTGGAAAAGGAATAACTAGCAAAGGGAGAAAATAAAATTAAATGAAATAATACACTCACAAAATTTGTTTTAAAAAAAAGCAAAAACTTACAACAAGATCTTCTACAGGCTCATGGCAAATACAACAAATTTGCTCAACATTAGTAGCATTATTGACCATAACTGCACTTCTTGAACCTGAACTTTGAGAATATACTACAAGGTATGGATGATCAACAGCCTGTACATTTAAGCGAGAGTAAAACACAAATCTGGAATGTTTTAGCATATAGGGAAACTTCCCAGCTCTCACATCAAAGACAAAGGCTGGATTATATACTGTTATTAAATAAAATTAAAACACGATACAGTGCTTCAAAAAAGTATTTGGTTTTAAAAGGAAATTATTTCACAACAATACCATGCTGATTTTCTACCTTGCCATTACGATGGGCACAAAGTTTACTAACTGTGGTTATTTTAAAGTAAAATATTATTTGAGATGATTAGAGACAAGGCCCGCTTCAATGATCATTAACCATAACTTCAACATTTATCCAAACTTGAAAGGAAAAATGGATCGCAGGAGAGGGCAGAAAAATACATTCTTTCCAATAGAACAAATTACCAACCTGACGCAGCCGTGTGAGGAGGTCAAATATATGAGCATAATTATGCATCAGCGTATTTGCTTCAATGTATCTGTAATAAGAAAGAATGCAAATGAAACCAGGCCAGAATTAATGTAACCATTCAAAAGCAAAATTTTGGCCAATAACTATTGTTGTGCAAAAGGGACAATCAGAATACATGGACCAATATCTTTGTAAATTTTCAAATGGAACACAAACTCGTCAGACTGCCTATGTTAAGAAAAAAGCCTGCCTACAATTAATTTTACTTTCATGACTGTTTCATGAAAACCTGATTAACTCCCGAAATTCATACCTACCAATAGCTTCTTTGCTTCGAAGAAAAATCTGCTTTACAATGATTTCATTGTATGGAAAAGAAAAAACAAAAAGAATGTGACATACGTATTAAATTGTGCCTGACTTTCATTGTATAATGATTCATAATAGTCTTGCTCTTTAATATCCAGGCAATCCTTTCTCAAAGAAACCTGCAGGAAATGCATAATAAATAAGCATGTACTCTTTCCATATTTGAAAACAAACACAACTACATAGAAACAACTCACAATTCTAGGTGGAAGTGCAAGATCAGCAGCCCTGCCAATTTTTGTGCGCCTTAATACTATGTTCTTCAAAACTTTATGTTTAAGCAATATCATAGCTCTTCTCCCAGAATCACCATTTCCATAAGATTGAATTGGTGTGGCAACATACTAATCAAGATTAAAAATGAATAGTTATAAGCACGTATATTTCAGATGAAACACGTTACACAAAGTTGCAGTTTGCAGAATTGGGTTCTCTTTGTATCTTCCTTAAACAGGGTGAACACATAAAAGGATTAACAGACTGCATAACTTACTTTATTCCACCAACAGAAATGTCGCACAGAACTGTGAGTGCAGACTGAACATTCTTTAGAGCTGCACAAAGGAATCAACATATTAACACGTGATTAGCAATTCAAGAATAAAACGATCATTTTGAAAATCTATGACAATATGTGCATGCATGCTATTTCCCGGATCACTCCTACACTAACTTAATGCTGCTTGCCAGTAGCTGCCTCATTCATATATAGAATCTTCATTTATTAACTTATCAAGAAAAAACAGAAAGAAATAGGCATAACAAAAACTGCAGCATATTTTTCTATAACACATCAGCATCATTATAAAATATTTGAAAAAAAGAGTAATGTTATGGAAACCACAGAACTGCTTTGATATAAATAACTACATTCTCCTAAAAAAACACGATTGCTCTGTTCCACATGAATGACAGTCACTAGAGAATAGGCTCTACAGAAAATCGCTGTAACAGTTTCCTAATTGAAATGAAAAATGAGGAAAATATGGTAATATTACATCACTCCTGGGCAAGTCAAGATGGGTAGAAAGATAATGAAAAAAATTAACCATTGATTCATATATCAATCATTAAGTCTATGCATGATTAGTGCCTTCTAATCCACACAGCTTCATTATATAATGAATTATAATACCTGTGATCAAGAATCCTGCAGTCACAGTCCTTGCACAAGTAATAAGAATAAGGAGTTATTTGCAGGAATCGTATCTGCACACACAGAATTGCAATTAAAATACTTAAAAAGACAACCTGATACATTACAGATTTACATCAGAAAAAAAAACAAAAACGCTGCAAACACACCAGAGAATACAGCTCTCCTACTCGGTTCTGAAGGGGAGTGCCACTCAACGCCCATTTGTAGGTAGAATCTAAAGCAAGAACTGCTTTAGCAGTGTTACAGTGTCTAGATTTGATATAGTGTGCCTGGCATTATATATATAAAGAAAAACTGGTTAATAAAATAATAAACAAATTTACGATCATTACTCCATAACTCAATACCTTAAATGAAATAATAAACAATATAAATTGAAGTCAAAAGACCTAGTTTGAGCAATAACTCATTCGTATCTTTTTTTCTCTTACTGCTAAGAACTAACTATAGTGAAACAAGAAAGAAAACTTGTGTTCTATAGAAATACAGAAAGTGGCACTGATAAATACCATGGAGAGATATAAGATGTCTCTTTCTATTTTCTTTTTTAAAAATTACATTCATAATCTATTATTACAACTGACCTCATCCAATATGATCCTTTGCCATTTCACAGCATGAAGAAAAGACCTTTCGCGTACAGGTACAGCATCAGAATCTTCCATATCTATACACATTTTGTCTCCCTTTTTCTTGATAGAACCCTTCAAAATCTTGCTACCGTCACATTCCTTGGTCTTCCCTTTAGTAACTTCTCTTTTCTTCTTAGTTTGCTTTGATTGTTTTTCTGTTCTAACAGCATCAGGTCCACAAAAATAGTTTTGATGATACATCAACTTACTTGGCAAAAATAATTTTCCACAATATGGGCATCTCTCTTTAGGAGGCATCATATGCTTCCTGTACTCATTCTCAACAACAGAGTACGTAGTTATTACAAAATCATAATCTGCAAACCGATCCCCACTCCTCCCTCTATTAGCCCCATGATAAACCAGCACCTTGGTGCTTCCTTTTAGAGTAAAGCGATCAATCTCACTGACCCACTGAGTAACAGCAACCACGGGACATATGACAAGTGTTCCTTTGATCGCAGGCAACAGGCTGGATGAACATGGTATGGATTGATCTGGTTCACAATTGTCTTGGAATTCACGTTTGGCAAGGACAAGAGCAATTGCTTGAATAGTCTTCCCCATTCCCATTTCATCTGCAAGTATTCCACCTCTACTCGAAGAATGTTCTTGTTTCAAAGCCCAGGCTAGCCATTCCCTCTGGTATCTTAGTAAAGGCATAGTCAGATCAGAGGGCGCCTCAGAAGTCTCATTCATTACTTCACTCTGATTATCTAAGTCAACATCTTCTAATATATGCTGATCAATCCATTTCTCTTGCTCCTCTTCCCATGCATTCCACAACAACACTGGACGAGAATCTCCTTTACTTCCTTTTCTTGTATATTTCCTCTTCTTAGTTCCCTTAAAAGCAGGTGGAACCATTACTGGTGAAACCATTGAATATTCATGATCCACCACCTTAACCACATCACTCGGTTCTCCTTTTGCTGTGTTGATTCTCTTTCTTCTCTCTCTGCACCCCGTCGCCTTTTCGAATGAAGGTTTGTCAGCATCAGATGAATCAGAACCATAGTCTTCTCCACCAGAAACACTGATGCTTGAAAGTGGATGTACATTCAAGTCCGGCAGGGAGCTATCACCCAATTCTTCATCTGAGAGGAATTTTGTTTAATTTTCAGACATACAACCAGGCCAAAAATCACAGGTAAAACTAGGTTTATACTTTCTTCCAAAGATGAAAGGAAAGAAGAATTCTAGATAACTTTACTCAACTTTCTTCTTACCCCTGGTCCAATAACAAAACTCAAAATAAAATTATGCATAGCTGCACACACTAGCTCTAACATTTCCTCAATTTAGTCCCCAAACATCTCAGGAATATCCTTTTTGGGTAAAAAATACACGACACAGACAAGCACAAACCCAAAAATATTGCAGCCAAGCCAAATACAAAGTCATAAAACTAAAACATACACTGAGACTAAAACCATAGTGTAAAACAATTTACCTTCATAATCAGAACCGGAATCAGAACCAGAAACTATATCCGAATCAGACGACATAACACAAACACCTTTGTCTTTGTTGTTACTGCACCGACTCTTGGTTTCATCTTCCGCAACAGCATCGTCCTTAGGCTCATTCCCTGTTTTTCCCCATTCACAAATCACAATGTTAACAACACCTTGGTTGATTTAAAAAAAACAAAACGTAACCAATAAACCACCACACTGTGTGGCTTCTTCAACACTATTGACCGTTAGCATCGGCGCCACTCTTCTTTTCAAAACTTCCACACAAACTATCAACTCACATTTCGAACATACAAAACAATAATGCAAAAAGAAAAAGAAATAGAATCAAGCATCAAACAAGAAAAGGACATCAAAAGGTCTACATCTAAACATGCAGTAGATAAATTGAAACATAGAGTTCCGAAACCGACATAAAAAGAAGGAAGAAGAGAAAATAAGTTGAAGAATTAAGAATACCAGAAACTGTGGTATTGGAAAGGCGCCGACGAGAACGAAGCTCCATTAACGCACGTAGATAAAAGTTAGGGTTTCGAATCGAAAAACGGTTTGCAAGAATCGAGTGACGAAGATGATTGTACAGTGAGAAACAGTGTTCGTTTTCCCTTTCTCCCTTATCTCTCTCTGTGGAGAAGGAATGGATTGTGCCTACGGTTCGGTTTGGTGACTGAAACGGCGGGAAGTGAGCCCCTTATGTACACAGTAACGAAGCGCCACGCACGAAGTTCAACGTCAGGGGTTGTAATCCTCTGCGGCACTGATCACTGTGGAAGGGAGAATGAACTCATGAACCGACAGGTGAATGCTCTCACGCTATGATGACACCGGGATACGGTCCACGCAATCAACGGTTTGATTTAAGTGCATTAAGTGATCGTGGTGTTCGCTTATATCAACGGTGTGCATGCTATTGCAACTTTTCTCTGGTGACGCGTGCGTCCTTCAGATACAGTGGAGTTTGTTTTTTTCTTTCTTCCACACCAACTTTTTCCTTATTGAAAATTTGAATATTGGGATTCACATGGTGTGAGGCTTCTGCATTCACACCATTCCTCTATCCACATAATTAATGAATGAAAAAAAAAAAAAAAAGTTTCACTTCATATAATTATCCACCAAAATCTACTTTTTAAATTAACTTTACCTAAATATAGCCAAACTTGAAAGTTGACCATTATATGCGTGGAAAAAAATAATAAGGAGAATAATTATATTCTAGAAATTGTAGTGAACTTATATTTTTTTCCTTTTAAAGATTGTTTTTTGTTTAATTGTAAAAAATATGATAATGTTGTTAAAGACCTAATATTGTTCTTATTAATTTATATGAAATGAGTTATTGTTGTTATAATAGTAGTATGTCATTCAACCATCAAAATAACCTTCTCAAGCATAACTAACAATAAGTATAATGGTCAATGAATTGAATAGACCCAGTTTGAATATACAGGTGAAAAAACTCAAAACTCTGAAAAACCATTAAAATAAATGGAGTTATAATTTTGACTGGCCAGGTTTTTCATTTCTAGCATTTATTATCCTTGTTATTAGAAAGGTTGTGGACTTAAGCATGGAAAGAAATACATTATGCAGATCATTTTTCACCTAATGCATGACTATAGTATATTGAAGAATATCAACCAAGATGTTTTCACACAATAAACCACAACCTTCATAAGCTTGTTAATAAAGAAAAAAAGTAACAAAAAACAAAATAGTTGAAGAAAAAAGAAGTCAATTATCAGGCATGATAGAAGGTAAAAGAAAAGAAGCTTTTGTTATCAACTTTTTTTTAGTTAACTTTTGTAAAGTGTTGTGTTACAGAAGAAGGAGAAAACTGTATAAAAAAAAAGAGTTTTGTAAAATTTGTAATTATTTGTAAGTATATTTATTATTTTCAAAAATATTAATGAGATATTGACTAATATTTCTATTTAAAAGTATAATAAACTATGTTTCAAGTTAATTGCATTTGATGAAAAAGATGTTGCAAGTTAATATTGGTTTGAGATTAAATTAAACTAGCAATTCCAGATAGTTAATTAATTCAATTAACAAGACGCCATGTCTCCTACCAAAGAAAACAAAAATCACACATGTTTTGTAGTATTTTTATACATTAATAATATTCAATTTATAAAAAAGAATATTATATAAATTTGAAATTTGAAAAAAAAGAATATATCAATCAAACTAAACTAATCCAGTTTTTTTCATATTGTTTTTAAATAGAGTCATTCGATAACTTGAGAAATAATTAAAAAATTAGAAAAAAAATTGTGTAAATCATATTTCAGTAGTACAAAATTAATGAATAATATCAATACCATAATTTCAAGATTAGAACCATAAAAATTAAAAACAACTTAAAAAAAAAACTAAAGTTGCATAGAAACTCTTATCATAAAAAAAAAAAAAAAAAAGTGTTAGTATCTTGAAGTAAAAAAAATTGGTTTATCTTATAAGTCAAGTTATAATTTTAAGATATCTTGAGCTTTTTTTAAAAACAATGAAGAGAGATTCTGTTAGAGAATATTTTTCAACATTCAAGTCAATAAGATAATAAAGAATTATAAATACATAAATGAGCACAAAAATTTAATGACTACTCTTTATAGGATTGATATATATATTTATAGATTTTTTTGGCTGGGACTAAGGTATTAAAATAATATTTAAAATAAATAAGAGATATGATTTATTATTAAATATTTATCATTCAATTAATTATTATTATGATATAAATATTCAAGTTATATGATTGTATTTTATTTGTGTGAATTTTCAATTTAATTGGACTGTATCCGATTTGATTGAGTTTTATATTATTATGTATATCTCGGTAGGTTTTGGATATGGTAGACACAAAAGTCTTCCAATTTCAAAATCTATAAATGAGGTACAAGTGGACTGATTTGATGGATAAATGAGATTTAGTATTTTATATGTGTTTCATTGGATTATTTTGATCTAATGATATTTTATGTGTTGTGAGTTAGAGATAGTTGTTTATTTTCAAATGATTTGTTGGATCATGTTGGTCTCTTTAAAGATATTTTGTATAACTCTGTTTCAATAATTGATGATTGTTTGATTTCAGTTATGTATGATCACTATTAGGTATAGGTCGAGAATATGTATTTAACAACAAAAAAGAAATTACTCCCATTAAACTTCTCTAATTTGATATTTTGTTCTCATGGATTTAAAATTAACTTATGAATGCATTTCTCATTGTGAATAGTATTGTGTGAATAGTATTGTCTAATAGAACAATACTGATAACTAGTACATCAAGTAAGTTCCCAATTAAGAGAAGTGGGTCACCAATGGACACACTTTAAATACCAAGTCTTTATTTGTCATAACCATAACTTTCTCACAAATGCAGTAACAAGAATAATTCATTTCTATGTGATATATATATATATATATGGTTAGTTACAATCACAAAGCATATTTAGATCTTTTTTGCAGCAACTCACAAAAAATTAAAAGAATAACTTACGCTTCAGAGGTCCATCTCAAGATACAATGATAATAATGTAACAATTCTACTACTAGTGAGTACTATACTACTAGTGAGTACTATAAGACTTATGGTTCAAGAACAATTTTACTCATGTTTCACGGTGGGTTAGAAGATTCTGCGACACTCGAACCGGTAAGAGCACAATCAATTATTGAAATTTTGGATTCAATAAAAAAATTAAATTAATTTATTTTTTTATTCAATTTTATTTTAGAATGATTAACCATAACACTAATCACAGTCCTAGTTGGTCTAGGGCCAAAACAAATTGTAATTTTATATTGCTTACCTTATTTTTGCAAGATAAAGATTTTTTTAACCTATTTATTTAAAAAATATTTTTTAAATAAAAATAATATATTATAAAAATAAACAAATAAAGTTTCAAAATAAAATACTTTCAAACAATAAATAATTTTTGTAAGATATATTTTTTCTTTTCATTATCTCTCTTACATCCAAACCTTTCACTTTCTTTTTCTAAGATTTTTTTTTTATATTCATCTCTTTAAATCTCGCTCTTTTAGAGAACGATTTCACTCAACACTAGTTGGCAAATTTTGAAAGTCATCTCAATTGAACACAGACATGGTCAGAGCTTAGGTATTGAACGTTTTCCTCACCTGATCAAGTAGTTATTGAAAATATAAAGTCTAAGTACAGGAAGCTAACAGGATCAAAATAAAGCTTCTCCTTGTAAATATCCTTGTAGTGTGACCATTCTTTGTATTATAAATATAAAAGTACCTTGAGTTGCACATTGAGTCTAAAGTTTGGGGATGTGATGTTCTCCAGTAACTTGAGAAAGTATGAAGGACATCAATTGCATCCACACTTGACCTTTTCTAGTTCCAAAGAATTGTAGAGCATCCTTTGCATCTCTCTTTGACGTGTTCCTAGTAAGTATGTAGAATTATGAGCAACATCAATTCTATGTGCATTCAATGTTTCCCATGATCATGTCAACTTTATAACTTCAACTGAATCACTAAGTAAGAATATAGTATGATACCTTGTCTCAGCAAAGACAAATGTGTTTAAGTGAAGGTATCGTTTAATTCACTTTATTAAGTTTTTCATTTACTATCCCGCTCAGCGGAACTATTTTTACTTAAGTTGAAATATCATATAATGCCTCAATCGAAGACATCTTTACTTGGCATGTCTAATTCTATTTGTTGTGTATATGCGGTTTTATACAACTGTGCTTAGTTATGTGTTTGGATTGTTGTTGTTTCAATTCAATGTATAGTGATGTATACATATTTTGCATGAAATGACATACTAGTGTATAAAATATGATTTTGAGGTCACAAATATGAGATTATATGTTAACCATAATTGTTCGTTGGTATTAAATAAAATAATTCCATAACAAAGATAGATTTCCTGGTACATGTCACGTAAACTAACACATCTAGTGATGAGAAGATAAAAAGGATTTTATTGTATGGTCAAGATCACATGTTGGAGTCTAAAAGAGTACATCATAACACATGTTGAATTTTGGATAAGGATACACTTTAAACACACCCTAATCTATGTAGTTAAAGTTGCATACCTAAGGTGCTAAAATGAGTCAAGTGTTAAATCCCTAGTAGATAATGCTTGATATGAATCTTCCTCGTAACATGGATCCGTGAGTGATTTATATGTATGTGTAAATGTGTATGATAAAAAAGATTTTATGTGATTATGTGGTTCAATATTAAATTCCATAAACTTAGAATTGTAGGTTTCTTATAGATCATTTTAATACCTTACTCTTGTGTTGGTTGTTGTCAATGTGATAACCTATTATGACTATATTAGGTACAAGAGCATATTCAGGTACAATGACACTACATACAATGAAACTACATCTGGATGTAAGGTTTTGATATCTTATACAAATAATATATATATATATATATATATATATATATATATATATATATATATATATATATATATATATATATATATATATATTTAATGTTTAACCTTGTGTTATTATACCACCTCTCTATTGAATTCAACTCTATTAAACATTTTATCCAATTGTTATACCTTTCACAACTTACCAATAATAAAATTTATCGTATAAATAAATAGTTTATGGATGATATCACACCTAAAATAAAGTGAAAGGAAATTTAACTTCTATCATTCATAACATTTAATATAAATAAAACAGTTTAAATATGAAAACAAATGTCATATAGATGAATTAATTTTTAATCACAACTTTACTAAATTACCTTAAATAATTGGAAAAACTAAATGACTTCGGATAACCAAAAGCAAAATGGGTTGGACCATTTACCACTAAATTGCTAAAGTAATTAGTATTTTTATCGATTTAGGCAACCAAATATACGATAAGTTGAGTTAGATTAAAGTTTTTCTTAATTAAAATTAAAAAGAAACTAATTTATAGGTTTAAAAGTTTGTATTATATTATTTAAAAAAATATAAGTATAGCACGATATAATGTGAATAATACCTTCTAAAAATAAAAATATTAGTGTTAGAGATTTCACATGAATTAAAGATAAAATAATTTTATAATATATAATTAAATATAAATATAATATATATATATATATATATATATATATATATAATAAAATTCAAAAAAAAAATTACGAAACCCATTAATTTTCTAACCATATTTCTTCTTCAAGTAGGCATATATTCTATATTGGTACCATACTTAACGAGTTGTATTCAAGGATATAAATTGCAAAGATTTAATATGCCATGTATGAACTTATAAAATTTTATTACCCTACCTTACATAAAAAATATTAAAATAATTTATTATATTTTAACATTATTTAATTTTTTATTTTGTTTACACTAAACACAAGATATAATTATACATTGTGTTATTATTATCTTTTCATGTTCTTATTTTATCATATATATATATATATATATATATATATATATATATATATATATATATATATATATATATACTTTTATCATATTATGTCAACCAAAACGAATCCCCAAAATTAAGAGAAAAAAAAAAAACTCTCACAAAATAATTAGAATAACAAAATTAAGATACTAAAATCTTGAACTCTAATAAAAAAAACACTATTAATTATGAGGACCACCTTTACTATCTTAAGAAAGAACTCATGCAAATGAAAATGTCGTAAAAAGGAACAAAAACACTAGGCAAATTCTTAAAAGGAAAATGAAAAAAAGACACGAAAATAAATTTCAAGATAATTTTTTCAAAATAATATTTTTACTAATGATATTTAAGTTTTTTTGTTTTATATAAAACTATTATTAAGGGTTTGATATATTCTGAAACATTCAATAAAAATAGTTTGAGTTATATATATATATATATTATGATTAATCCATTAAGATAAAATAGAATTCATATTAAGATGTTTCTCGCATTACAGAAGAGGTTTTCATGGATTGATTCAAGTTTTTAATCTACTAAAATTATTAAAAAAATCTCCTCAAGTAATTTTAATCTATTAAATAAGAGGCTTTGCAAAAGTTTAAACAACTTTAAGTGAAATTGATAGTTTACAAATTATTTTTATCAATAACAATTTTTACTTTTTTTTTTCTAACAACATAAACAATATTTAATGAACTATAATTGTTTTTAATCCATTAAAGCCAGTTTACTCTTATTTAACCTTTAACAAAGAAACCTTAATACTTCTAAATAATCTTATGATTACAAGAGATTCTTCACTACTCTAGTAACCTCTGCTAGTGTTTCTCTAATTTCTCAAAATATAGATTAGTGTATTTTATTGGATTCCCTCATCCTTCCTATTAAAATGTCATTTGTTCTTCTTGAGATCTTCACAAGTAAAAAAAGGATTATATAACATCTTTGTATTTGTGAAATCTCCAAAAAACATAAACATAACTATTAACTTCATTTTACTTTTTTTTAATTTTTAAATAGATATTTTCAACAACTTTGTTGTGGTGTGCCTGAAAGAGAAATGGAAAGCAATTTAGTAAAAACATTGAATAGCAGAAAAGTTCAGGCAAAGGAGAGGAAAGAAGATGGCGAATTGAACAAGACAGAAACCACACGAGTTATATTATATTAAAACTCAAGCAACAAATTCAACATAGTCAAACTTTCTCCCAATATCTTAAAATATGATCTTTCAAATACAAGCACATAATCTTCAATTTATTACATTCATCTGCAGAGCCAAAACTCTTGAGTACTATTACATTATTGATGGAATGCAAAAAGAGACATAAACTATGACCAAGTTGACAAGGAAATGATTGAAATGGTGCCAGATTTTGAAGTTGCCTAGGGGAACTCTCTTCAGTGGTACAAGAACTCAGGACCTCACTGAAACATATTTGTGTGAAGTATCAACAAGTCACTTGATGGTCTGAAATTCTTGTCCCTGACAAAGAGGGTACATCACTTTGATCATGACCATCATCTTTGATGAGCTTTGATAAAAGCCATCAATGAGGTCTGTGCTGTCAAAGTAACATATCTCTGAAAGTAACAGTTTTGTGTATCAGGGATGCTCCCATTTTCTGGGTGTTCAGCTCCTTCCCTGCCATGACCAAACTAACCATCAGCTTCACAGCTTGTTTGGCATATGATACTGCCACAGCCTGAGTATGGAGCAAAAGTTAGGTTGTCCACAAAGATGAATCACCACAAAACTAAAAGCTCATAAAATATATTTGGCTTAAGTACATGTTTGTGGTCCTATAATATATATACTAGTTTTATAGTTTTAGTCCTTATTTTTATTTTGGTTTTGGTATACATAAAATCATAGTTTAAGGTTTTTGTCCTTAATCAGTGTAGGCACTATGAAGTAAGTTTTTTATACAAGTCATTCTTACATATAAAGACATTTATGTTAGTCTACACGTCACACCAACCAGTTATTTACCTGGAAGAAGCAAAGCCAAGACGCATAAGAAACGAAGCAGTGGTTGATAATTGCACTATATGCAGATGCATAGTTTTGACCATGAGGAACATGCATCTTCAATTGCAGCTTAGTTTGTCCTTTGTGAGTGGCGGGGTCCTCATAATTGAGAGGCTTGGTGTTTTGTGAATCTTTAAATTGAATGAAATGTCTAGAACATGAACAACATTGAATCAATGAAACATTTTTTCAAGTGAACAAACTACAGAAGAACACATTTATGGCTGGTATTTTAGTATACTAATTTGTCCCTTTTTACCAGGCTACACACACCTCCATTTATCCATCTTGTCATATGTAAGAACCTCAGAGCCTTTTTAGCACTGCCTAAATAACTGAATATTCTCAATATCATGAACAATCTATGAAGGGGGTACCTGAGTTTGGGCCCAAAGCCCATCATGATGGCATCTGGGTTTCCTAATGAGTTACATCTTCATTCCACTGCAAAAATGACAAACCCATATGCATTAGGTTGCTCTATGTTTTTTAAAGTACTGATAAATTATGTCAATGCAACCATTTTCTGCTTTAAGAAACAACACGTAGTTGAAAACATTCCATATGATATAAACTATTTTATTTTTGTCACCGGTTAGGTACATGTTCATTCATTAGATTATATAAAGAACAATAATTGGAGGTAACGTGTCACTGCCAATAACATATATTTATCAGTATACACTTGGCACCAAGTAATTGGAGAGGAGGGATTTCAGGTTCCATCTAGTGAAGTTGAGGGCCTCTATATCTCAACCTGTTATATTCAACTATACATGTTCTCCTCAGTTTACATTAATTGGCTAATTTTATGATAATAAATCAGTCTTAAGAGACTTCAAACCTGGTAAACATTAGTCAATCCGTACACAAAATCTGCAACCCACCAATAACATACGCATCTCCTTATCACCTCATACGATTCATTGTTGATATATCTGTTAATTAAATACCCTTTATATGGGACCATCTCTTGGTTAATTTACTGCTTTCTTTCATTAGTTCCCACATAGATTATCTTGTGGAATTCGCCGCAGATCATACCAAATAAAATAATGGAAGATTATTCTTTAAATGAACAAAATGAAAACGTTTTTCATTGGTACAAACACACAGATTCATTTAATATAACACACAACCCAGTTGCATGGTTTAATTTAGCATATGAAAAAGAATATTCACAGAATCATAGAAAAAGTAGAATGGAAAAGTTACCTGAAAGAAATGGATATTAGGTTATCTTGTTTGTAATGGCTTGAGATCAAAACTTCGAACCTGTAATGGACCAAGAGAAGAACCTACCCAGCAAGCGTACAAATAGATCAATCAAGAACTCTTCCATCAAAACACTTCCTAAGAACAATATCTAACCAAAGCACACCCACCAGAACCAGCAAACAAAAGTTTGTAACTTTGAAGTTCTAGTACGTCTAAAGTGTTATGAAGTAAAAGATCTGCATCTCCAACTATGAAGAGAAAGCAGAAAACTGCTTAAAACAAAGTATTTCAGCTAATCCAAAGCTTAATTAATTACCTTGCAGTGTCAGATGATAATAAGAGTAACCAAAAAGGAAAGAGAGTTCCATTAAGTTTAAAGATGAAGCACATGAATCATAGATTTTAGAACAATGAACAAGAAGAGAGAAGCATACCAATGAACTTGAATTGAGAAAGAGGAAGAGGGTGAAGGAAAAGCCACATCCAAGTTTATGAGCACAGAACTAAAGGGTAGTTGGCACTTGTCCCATGGGGATCTCTATTAATGCATTGTTCCCCCTCACTTGTCAAAGAGACTTAGGTCTTAAATAATGGTAATGTCGGAATATGAAAAATAAAAAAAGTAAAAGAAAGAGAAAAAGGTGTTAGTGTGTAAGTTCTTTGAACCTGGACAAAGATAATATGGTACAACACAACATTAGAAGCAGTAGAAAAGTTTGGTATAGACACGCCGCATCTGAAGGAAAAGTACAAAGCAAAAAGTATAGAGCATCAGTATCATTCACCATCCATGCATCTTTATTCACTCATGTTTCCTTTTATTTTCCGAATTTTCACTTTCACGATCCATGATGCATCATGGTAATGCACGCTATTTTTTTTCTCCCTTCAGTAAAAAGAACACGATGCTTTCTGTATTCTTGATCTTTGGTTGACACCAAGGGTTCAAGTCATAATATATATATATATATATATATATATATATATATATATATATATATATATATATATATATATATATAAAGATGAGGAATATTTAAGGAGAGAATACTTTCAGGGTGAACTAATTCATCTGATTTTCTGATTTTTATTTTACAAGTTTTTATTAACTCGACTCTTGCATTCTCTGGATTCATTAAACCAAGACATATAACTAATAATAGATGATAAAATTACCTCCTTACAGTAACAATGTTGATCACCTAATCTTTTAAGTCTCCAATTTGCAATAATTAAGATGTGGTCTAAAAGATGCAACTTATAAACAATGATGAAAGTGTTTGTAGCTAAGAATCTATTGTACATCTTTGTAAGATATTATAACTTCAACCTCTTTGAAATTGGGTAAAGTAGTATCGATTGTATATATGAAATAATGCTGGATTTTCACAGTGTTATGAACGTTCAAATTTTATACTGACTGGATATTCCCTTATATTGAATTGGCCATTAAAGATGTCACTCTTGGACATTTTCTGTGAAGCAAGCCACAGAATATTCTTCCTTTACCTACTTTTTTTCCCTTAAAAAATTATGTACTTTAGGACAAAATAATAGATAAATAAGAGGAATGGTGAGAAGACAGTGATGAATGTTGATGTATCTAGACATGTCTATGGTGCTTATACATTAGTCTTTTAATTTTTTCATTCGAGATGCATGTGACCAAATTTTGCAGTTTGTTTACAGAAAACAAGGGACAGGTTGGGGTAAATGTGATAAACCACTAAAGCAAACAAATGCAGTACTATCTTTGCTTCTGACTCACCCTCCTCTTAGGTGAAAAATAACTAATGGAGAATATATATACCATTTTAATCGTAGGTTTTGCTGTCACATGAGTGAAACTTAGGTTAATTTAATATGGTAGAAGATTGAGTTTAAAGCAGTTCATAGAATTATAATTTGATTTTAATTATAGTTAATATCTTTAATACACCATCTTAAAGTGAGAATTGAAGGTTAGACTAAATATTTTAGATAAGTTTAACATTAAAATAAATTTTAATATTATTTTATAAAGTAAACTTTAAATCTAATTCAGTAATATAAAAGAAATTTATAAAGTTAAGTATAATAATTTGTTATTATCTCTATAAAAAAATATAACAAAAAAAGTGTTACTAGTTACCTTTATTTATTTTTATCTACAATGAAACTATGAAACTTTAAGGAGGAAACATCATTCATGGTGTACTTTTTGAATAAAATTAAAATTTTTAATTAATAAGCGAAAAATTAGTTGGTACGTAAGGAATATACTCATGATCTCAATCAATTTATCTATATACAGCATATATTTAAATTATTTACTTTTTAAAATAATACTTAGTTACATGTCATGTAAAAAGTTAATTTGAATAATGTAGTTACTTAATAATTTTCTTAATAAGTACTCAAACGAAGAAAGACATCAATTACCACACTCAGCCAGCCACGTTTGAAATTCAAGTTAGATTTGACAAAGAGGCCAACACTAACACCATGTTTGAGCTTTTAAACTTTTAATATCAAATTATTACTTTCAATAGATACTGCAATTCCTGTATAAAATTTGTTGGGAATTATGCTAGTTTAATTTATTTGTAAATAAAAAGACATAGAAATGTTCGTCATTCATTATTTACAATGTATTTGAATTAGAGATTGGATTTGAAAAAGTAGGAAAAGAATAAAATGAAAGAAAAGCTACTGCAACTCGCACTTGTTTGGATTATGTTAAAAAGTTTGAAAAGTGAAAAGAAAGTTTATAAATGATTTGATTAAATTTTAAAATATTTATAAAAAATAACCAAAATTATCTTTGTGGTTATAAATTAATTTTAATTTTATTTTATTATTAATTTGTTATATAAAAAAATATTTTACTATTATTTTTATTACTATTTTATTAATAATAATATTTAATGATCGATTATATTTACGTATATTATAGTATATAACACAATCTATTATAACATTATTATTAAGGTTTAAATTGTAAAATATTACGATTTCCTTCCATTTTTTTGCTGAGAAGAGAATGATGAGGCCAATGCAGCCTTCCTACCTCTCCGTTATTTTATTTTTACTTAAATCACTGAAAATAAACTAATTTCATCCACGTTTTTTCATTTATGTAAACATAAGTTTTATTTGTAGCAGTTACGCAAGTTTCAAATCAAATATTTGTATTGGTACTTTTAAGTAAATTGAGAAAACATCTTAATAACCCAAGTTAATAAAATAAACTAAAAAAACATGTATTGTGTCGTATGCTGTATATCATATCAAAATATCATATCAAAATAAAGTTTACCATGTTAGTTTTAACAGTGAGCAAATTGTTTTAGATTAGACTTGAGGTCCAATTTGTGAAGGGAAGTCACTTCAACAATCTAAATTGTTGAATAAATTTGAATTAGTACTTACAACTAAGATTGCACCATTAAATTATCAACAAAGAATCCATTGATACAAAGTAAAGTTACTTTGTTATTATAATAAGATAAAAAAGTATTGTTCTTAAAAATATTTAGTTCCCCTACCAATTTTGTTAGATTTTTTTTTATAAATTTTGTATAAAAATTTGTGAGAAAATGATTCTGGCTCTCATATCAGGATAAGTTGTAACTTTTTTTAAAGACGTTGTCAATTTTAAAATTGGGTTACTTTGTCATTTGTTTTCTTAAAAAAGTTTCAATGGATTAAGGAAAAATATTTATAAACTACCACTAATATAAATTTTAAATAATGTAAAACTTTTTAAACATACTAAAACACTAATGAGATTCACTTTATCTTAAACTTGGATGCAATTCATACTTGTTTTTTATTCATACAGTCTATTGCAGTCGAAAAGTTATTTAAAAGAGATCGATTGATCACTGTTACAGTAAGAACTCGACCTATGAAAATGTTCAAATCAAAGTTAACACGTAGATCCCCACTTTACAAGGACGTGAAACAAATTGAGAAAGTTGTTTGTTGATGTCAGATTTTGTGGTGGGAATAGAATGGTGGGTTGATGTCAGAAAAAAGAAATAATGAAAAAAAGTTAAACTTTTCCTAAAATTATTAACATATATATTTTTTAATGATGAGTGAAATACTATGTATTTTGTTTTATTCAGGTCTATGCAGTATGCAGTGATGAAAAGTCATGACATGGTAATATGTTGTATTCATTTGGTGGAGCACATGAACAGAACATAAAGTAACATTTTTTTTGTACTTGTTACACTTTTCTGTCACAGTCACAGTCACAATCCCTTCTTTTGATCTTGGCAAAATTCGGGATTAGTATAAACTTAATCTCAGTGTGTAAATGGAACATAGCAAGAACACGTGCCAAGTTGGTGCGAGGAAGATGTTACAACAAGAATTGAAGACATGACATTACATGACAAGAGATGAGAACCAATTATGTTCTTATTCGTTATGGTGACAACTGAGTTCATTCACAGTATTCACATTGCCACAATGCATCAGCAGTTTTTTTTGTTTCTTCTGTTGGGTTTGACTTGTAATGGAATGAAAGCTACACATTTGGCTACTTTCAACAAGAATATTTTGAATATATGCAGAGAATATAATCACCACACAAACTTGGTGGGTGGAAGATGTTAACTAACCAAAAAAATCAAGACATGAGATGTGAACCAAACATGTTCTTATTGATTGCGATGACATCACTTTGACAGAATGCATTAGCGGATTTTTTCCCTTTTTGTTGCCCTTATTTTTTGAGGTTTGACAATGTAATAGAGAGAAAACTATATATTTGGCAAAATCCTAATTTATCTACTTATCCTTTATGAAGATCTCTTCAATGAGTAGATGAAGTAATGGCACTGTCTAAGGTCAGGAGGATCAACTATTGGTATCATAGATTACATTTTTTACCATCTGGCAGCTCTTATTGTACTTTGACACGAAAGTATCTCCAAATCATCTTCCAAGTTTCTGGCTCGAATATGATTGAATTCAATGAAAACTCACCAATAAAAAAGTAGATAGCTATAATGTGGTTGTATCTATGGGATAGCAGCCCAACACCCGTAGAAATGTGGCAAATTCCTGTAGGGACAAAATGGTTTTGATGTGGTTAGATACTCAAGACATGAAAATGGAAAAATTACTATAACGCACAGAAAACACGAGAAAATCTTGTGAACTGTAGGTAGATGTAATGCACCAAATGGTTAATGTGGTTAATGTTACTTTTTTCTTTTATCCTTATCCCATACAGAGAAATTTGTTAATATTACTTCCAGAATACAACAATCCTTGCAGAGTGAGAAAATAAACTTTTGGAATGAACAATCTGAAAGTGTAGAGATTGTAGAATATATGACACTTAAATTTTTAACTTCTATAATCTAAAATATTTGGATAATTGAATTCACAATTTTCCTGATAACACTGTAAGAAGAGATATTATTGATACATATATGGAAGTGTAGGAAGAAACATGGAGGTGTAGGAAACAATTGCCAACATACACAACTAAAAAGTTTTGCACACTACTTAAGATCCACTGTCATGAGCAGATCAAACCAAACGCAGAAGATCAAAAGTAATATGGTTAAAGAGAGAGCTTCTTCCAGCACCTCCATAGGTTCTTTCTTCCTGCACCTTCATATCTTTCTAACTTTTCTAAATTGTCTATTTTGAAAAGACTCTTATATCTCTGCGAAGAATATTATATATGTTTTGACTTCCTCCGAAACAGTCTATTTCAGTCCATTTCGAAAGTCAAATTTCACATTTCGAAATAGATTGTTTCAGAAGTTAAAAAATACACTTCCATAATAGTTTCGAAATGGGTCATTTTGAAAGCAAAAATGAAAATGTATTTTTTGTTTTCGAAATGGCAATGAAGGTGTATTACACAAGAGTAAAACAGGTAGTGCATTCTTTAACATGACAGTATAAAAAAATAAAAGGTACGGAGGTGCAGTAAGAAGCTCTCGGTTAAAGATAATCAGAGGGTTCAAATTGAGCTGTGATAAGATACCCAAGCATCTAAGTCAAGGACTAAATGCTCAAGAAAGAAAACCTAGAAGTCCTAACCAATGCTTGCTCTCCATGACATTCATTGATGGAAATCTTTTTATTTTACTAGGATGCCAGAATCTAGAATTATATCCAATTAAAATTTCAATTTTTTTTTTATTTTATAAAAGAAGTCTTTTGATATTCATTAAGATATTTAAACATTGATTCTTTTTATAGTATTCAATTAGGATTAGTAGGATTTTTTTAGAAAACAGCAAAATCTGATAATATTCAATTAATATTTTAAAGGATTAAAAAATAGTACTTAAAATCATACAAATCTACCAATTTTTTTAAAACTTTAATTTTCTTGTTTATGTATGTTAATTTGATATAATAATAATATTATAGTATAATAATTAATTTCTTGCCGAAATGGAATTCATAACAAGGAAATAAAGGCAAAGAGAAAGAGAATTATAAATCTTGGACTAAAGACGATACCAACGAGTTATTATACGTTTTGGATGAACAATAAAAATTGAATGATTTCATATTTTATAAATCCTTTAAAATCCTAATTACAAAATCTTAATCATAAATGTCTTTTAAGATATCTTTAAAATCTATTATACTCCTACAAAAATATTTTAAAATTTACAGGATTTTTTTATGTAAAATGTCTTTTGAAATCTGAATTGTATATGCTTCCTGATATAGCCAAAGTAGTCCCAAATTCTAAGAAAGAAGAGAAAAGAAAAAGAATCAAAAGACATAACTCAAATAATTAAATAAGAAGTCTAAGAACATACCTGTAGATGTGCTAAAGCAGTTTGTGCTCGAGGCTCAGTCATAGATGCCTCAAAATCAATATAGAAAAGGTAATCGAAGTACCTATATATAAAAAATACAACAGGTTATACTAATGTTTGCATCAGCATCTGAGAAAATACAGTGTTTCAGATATCTAAGATTCATCCTAACCAAAATTATTTAGCACATGAATAGAGGAGAAAAAATTATTGCACATGTAACAATTTAGGAGAAGAGTGAAAATTAGACCACGTTTGAACACTTCAGCCAATGAAAAGAATGGCCAATTGCAGCACTCCAATGTGAAAAGGCAAAAAGCTAACTTACTTGGCAGTTCCCGTGTTGGAATCATCAACAACTCTTAATGGCCGATTTCTTTGTGGGCGGCTTTCAATCTGATTTCAAAATACACTGTTAATTTTCTTGTAATCATCATGCATAGAGACAGACTTAGAAGAAGAAAACATTTTCCCATAGATATAACCTTGGATAAATTTATGTCCCTCAATGCAAATACTGCCAAAGCCTTAAACAGTACTCCGGGACCTTCATCCAGCGTAAACACAATACTTGTCTGAAAATAATGAACAATTGGTTCTAGAGAATCTTGTATATCATGATTATGAGACAATAGCCATACATCAAAAAGAGCTTTTACCTTAAAGGGCTTATCAGATTTTGGGATTATTGGATCCCTTGCAAGCACGAGATACCGACTGATGATTTCATAATCATCCTGTACAAGACAATCAAACCAACAAACGAATTTCTTGTTTACAGAAATATTGAGGAATATAAGATATAGAGTCTATTGCAGAAGTTTGAGCACTAATGAATGACAAAGAACATGTCTCATGCACTTCTTTTATGTAAATCAATACACACAGCATTTTGTACTGACTAATTACCACAGCATATCCTTGTCATTGAATTTTGGAAGGAATACACATAGCAAATGTATAGTAAGTTGACTTAAGAGTGTATTGATTTAGCTTAGCAGTAAAATTTGCTCAAGGGTGTAAAGAGCATATTTGAAAGGGGATTGGTTCGCTGATATTCAAAAATGGATTTTAGCATCTCACTATCCACATTATTCCTGGAACAGGAGTGAATCAAGTGAGAAAGAGAATAAAAAATGGTTCAAATAGTTTGATTACCATAGAAAGAACGTTCTGAAAGGTCTGAGCTAAATGCTGACATCATGGAAATTTCACACATTATTCTCTTGCATCTATTACTGTTAGAGATATAAAAAACAGTTCTTCGGGTTCTAGCTAACAACAGCATAACTGTTCTTTAGAGAGAATAAAGTGTCTGATTTATCTGGAGGAAAGGTGGAGATGAGACAATCTAAAAAGGTCAAAGGTTGAATTGCCAGTATAAGTTGAAGCACACATTGCCACTAGTCAACAACTATATTCACACTAGAATATGCAATTCACGAATCCTGGTTTCAGGGTCAATGCTTTCTTATTTCACCAAGTTTCCCTAGTACTTTGTGAGAAATTCAAAGCTTTGCACCAAAGCTAAACTTCTTACTTGCAAATCTCCGGTAGTTTCTTGCCTTCAAACTAATATAACATTGGAGAAACCAAGTTCTCAAATGAATACTTGAAAATCAAATCAAAGGTAAATCAGCCACAAGATAATTGTCGATTTCTAGCAAATGATGATCGGTGAGAGATTTTACTTGGATTCGTTCTGCAAGTACATTAAGTCCATAGATTTCTGCAGCTCGAATGCTTGCAATTGCACCAGCATCATGTAGGCCATTTGAAGCTATAATCTAATCTCACAGGCACATCAAGAAAAACAGAAAACAAATTATTCTCTACTTTAGAGAAAGTCTGAAGTCCCATAAGATATATAGATAGATTACCTGAGCAGCACCAGCTGTATCATCAACGTTTTCTCTGGCAACGCCTAATTTGGTTAAGAAATCATCACTCAATTCAAGTGCCTGCAAGCAAAAACCTTCTTAACAGCTCTAATGTGACTAGTACAAATTGAGGTATTCTACTACATTCAGTATATTATTTATAGAATACATTGAAATCCAAATGCGGGTAGAAAACTAAATGATCTATAATCTACAGTCTACTTGCTCCAAATTAGTCAATGTCAAACAAACTAGGCAATGAAAATACTTCTTACATGTCTCTCGTTGTTTTAAAACAACTAATACACAGCTTTCAATAGAATATTTCAATAAGTTTGAAATATTAAAATTCAGTATTACTTAGAAAATTAATTGATCAAATTTCAGTTTCATTCATGGATGGACCAATGATATCTAAATCTTAAAGCAATCTATATATTTCTTATGTTGCATAGGATTAGATGCAACAACAATTGGTTTTCTACAATAGTATAACAATTCTATAAATACTACCACATCTGAAAAAGGGCCAGTAACATGCAGCCTCACCTGAGAATGACTTAGAACACGTTTTAGGAACTCTGTTCTGACACCAGGCAAAGCTAGAAGGGAGAGATTAGTAGTCAACTGCACCTCACCAACAATGTGAAGCCTATGGCGCAGAAGTAAATCATAATTCCGATGAATGCTTCCACCAGACGTATTTTCTATTGGAAGAATAACCTTGTCTGCTAACCATAACTCAACAGCCTGCCAGACATTATTTTAAAAAGGGAAAATGAGCAAGGAGAAACACATTTGAGAAGGTCGTTACAAGACATTGAAACCCATTACTCAGAAAAGTGAAAACATATAGTATGTATAATCAGAAAATGAAAATCATTTGTGATAAATCTGAAAATATAAGGATTATTACTGTTTTATCCAAATATTTGCTTCAAGAATATTACAGATTATGTCAAATCAAACCTTAAAAGCTTCTTCAAAGTCATTGCAAGCAACTGTTTCGCAATTGGGGTAAGCTTTGAGTGCAGCATCCTCACTGTATGATCCTGGCATCCCCTAATTCAGTAATCCAAACAAATAATGAGCCATGGATAACAGATCACACATTCGCAACCATTGCATACATCATGATCATGAATTCATACCTTATACGATATTCGTACTTTAGCACCAGCATCAGAAGCAGACACAATATCAGATATGGATAATGGCTCTACAGTCAGTGACAAGAACAGAAGTTTCAAAATCAGAAACCTTCCAGTAAAACTCAACAAAATACAAAATGGGAATGCATAAAGTCAAATCATAATGAAATAAGATTGGAAAGTAAAGAAATAGGATCCATAGCTTTCAAAATGATAACAACTATTCTGACATTGACACTATAGCTCTTAACATGAGTTGATAACTTTTCTTTTCAGGATGCGTGTTAAATTCTAAACAATATTCCCCAGCATGAGGAAAAAAACATGAAAATAATGAGAAATATAATAGTAGGTTAATGAAAGACCAAAAAACTAAACACCAGAATGGCTGTGTCAAAAACTAATTTTCATAAACAAATGGGATTCTTAATCTATATTTGATTATAAGTTAATAACATTATTCCATCAAAAAGTTCCTTGCTCTAGTTAGAAAGGAAATAATTAAACAGAAGTTCCCTCATAATTTTCCAATTCTCCAGGGACAAAATAGTATCCAAAATTCCACTTTTATCATGACAATTTACCAACTGCAGCCTCTCCCTTCACCCCATAACCACATCATTTTCTTTCCTGAATTTCATGAGCTTACTCTGGCTATGACAACAAATTCTAAAAGAAACAAAGGGGATTCCCCCCTTATCCACTCTTCAGCTAAGTAATGTTCTATTTGAAATCAGTAGTTCACTTGCATAAAAGTTAAAACCCCAAATCAAAACAAGTATACACTATACCCGGGGCTAAAGTGTTAATGCTCACATTTTCTCACTGACCAATAACAAAATGGTATAAGCCACAATTACATCAAGTTCAAAAACTAGCACGTGCCCAAGCATGGTCTTGCAAGTTGTCACAAAAAGTGTGCAAGCCCAATTAATGATTTGAATTCAAACCCCCAAAAGACGGGAACTTATTCATTGATCAAAAAGCAAGCAACGATGGAATATATTAAATCCAACATGGACATTCAATGCTCACAAAACATTTACTAAGATTCCTTAACTACTACTACTACTACTATCTATTACTACAATCAATCATCTTGAAGAAAGTAAAGTGTAGAAAAGCTAACACCCACTTGGAAGGGCGACCAAATCTGTATGCACTCCATGGGAAACATCACCGTCCATTGGATGGTGATCAACGACGTGCATCACTACCTTCATCGGCTTCCATGGATTCTCATCCCCCCAAATCCTCATGGTTCGGCCAACAAACATCCCACCCCATTTGTGTGCACTCTTCAGGTGTTTTTCCCATGTAAGAGAATGATGTCTGTTCCTCAAATTCTGACACCCAAGTTCAGAACCTGCGAGCCCAGCTACCACAAGAGATGTTGTAGTTCTAACAGCCATGGAGGTCAACGCTTGTCAACAGTTGAAGTGTGTTTTCTCTCACCCAAAACCATTACAAAAAGGTGATGTGCAAAAATTACCAGAAGCACTGCTTCAACCAGAGAATGAAGCTCAGGTTCCTCAGAGACTAGAACTATAACTTAATTCAGAAAATCTGGTGTCAATTTTTCGCACTATGAAATTTTTAATTAAATTTATTTCAATATTTGAACTCTTTTTTCAATCTAATATTTTAACATTGCATAATTATAATCATTAAGTCTTCAGAATAATAATAATAAAAAAAAATTAGAAACTTAAATGGATTTTAAATTTATTTATAATTTTTCATAGTTTTAGAAATAATATAACAACAAATTGCAATTTTAAAACTAAATCCATCCTTCAATTCGAAATAATTAGATAAATAATTTTTGGAAATCTCTTCTCAACTAATACTATAACTAAAATGAAATAAAAACCTTTCAGAAGTTAGTTAGAGTCGGAGTTAGATTTACATCAATGTCATAATAGAAAACCATGCTCGTGCTCATAATTATAATAATAATTTTGTCTTCGTATCAAATTCAATCCCATTTTGTAGTGCCGTACTGACCCACTTCTTTTAAGTGGTTACGTGTAGTATTCAACTCATTTATTTATATTTTTATTGTTATTATAAAGATTTTTAATTAGCTGGGTGTAAATTATTTTACACTCAAAATAAGAAATTTAAATTAAGTAGTTTTGTTTTTTCTAGTTAAAATTGGGCCAGGGCCCAAAAAAAATGAAAACTAAACACCTGTATTACGATAGTAGTAGCACAGGAAAAAAAAAAGAGTAAACAAAGAGACTATAGATGAATGGAACACCAACAAAAGCATTGACTTCATAAAAAAATAAATGATTTAATTAATATTATATTTTTGTAACTTTGTCATGCATACCAAAACTTTATGTTTTAACATGCTCAAAACGACAAGATTCATTGAACTATTTAATTAAAGAATACTAATATGTGTTTTATGGTTTAGTGTTGTAGGTGTTCAAACATCGTCACTTAATGTGCATGATAGAACCAACTTCATTTTCCGTTTTGGAAGGATTTAACTGTTTTTTTTTTTTTTTAACATTTGCATCATCAATTTCAATTTTTGTGATAGTGCTAAAAGCATTTAAAGTTACTTAATAATCATTACTTAATAAAATGTAAAAGCATTTTAATTTTAATTAAAACTTACACAAATAACTAATAAGTAAAATAATTACTTGTATGGAACTAAATTATAAAAATCCTAAGCATACTAAAACAAAAAGTTTTGAAAAATATAAAGATCAAATACAAAAGAATTCTTGTATAGAAGACTAATACATATAGTTTTTATCTTTAAAGACAAAAACAAGAAATTATGCGCAAAGATATAGGTAAAATACACGAATAAGGGTTGTCTATTTCAAGTGAGGTGGTGGAATATATAAAATATTGTCAATTCTTTTTTATTGTTGTAAAGTTTTTTAGGTTGGAGACAATAATAATTTTTAAAATTTAGAACTAATTAGCATATATATGTTAAATATTTATTTAGAATAATGTTATTTATATGTCAGTTTTTTCAGTAAAAAAGAAAAGAGAGAATGTGAAAGAATATAAATAATGCAACAAAGAAAAATTTATTATATTTATATATGTATTAAAATCATTGTATGTTTATATAAGTAAATTTTAGGTATATTTCATTAAATATAGTTCTTACCTGTGCTAGGTAAACGAATTTAAATTTCTGTTTTTCGTACAATAAAAATGTTATTTTAGATCTCTGAATGCTGTGTTTCTAGTTTTTTAATTTCTTAAATATAGTTGCCATTTTTTCATCATCTTATATTTCTCTATGGTAACTATATTCTTTATGGTAACTTACAAAACAATTCTAGTTAATCTACTTTAACTCAAATACTTAATTTATAAAAATTAAGAAATAATTCATACTAGTCAAGATTCTTAATTACCAAAAATTTAATTTAATTTCAACATTCTGACTATGTGAGTTGGATAAAGGCTAGGAATCCTGTTGGAGGTGAGTGATATGGATAAAATTTTATATACAGTGGTTCACGTATTGCATTAAAAGTGACGGTCCAAATTTGATATGACAACGGATATGGAATTGATTTAACAATGTCTTAAATATAAAGATGAAATTCAGAATATAGTAATGTTAAATTAAGAATCTATTACAGATATAAAGATTAAATTATTATATAAAGAGATTAATGTCTACTATAAACAATATCATAATCTATTAGAATAGAAACAAATTATATTGATTGATTTAAAACCTACATTTTAGTATTTGTTATTGATTTTATTTGCAAACATTTGCATGCACAAAATTGTTTTGTCATCCTTATTTTTGAGATTGAATACGTATACAATACATCATGTTTCTCTAGGCCAATACATAAAGTTTTTCAAGAATTTACAACAAAAGTTATTTTTAATACAAAGTTCACTCTCAAAAGAGAATATGAAATAATAACTCTCCATGGTTTCGGAGTCCAAAGATTTATAATTGTGAAGGATTTATAGAGAATGTTCTTCCCTCTATATTGTTTAGAAGAATTGTTGTGATTAAGTGTTTTTCTATATAGAGTATTTTCAAAAGGTGCTTTACTTGACAATTTTAATTCTCAAACTCTTGATTTAGTGATAGAGAATCTTTTTCATGGAACTATTTCTACTATTCTGATACCAAATTAAACATACAAACTTAGATCTTAAGGTATGTATTAAAATATTTTTTGGAAAGTGAGTTATTTTTCTCTTGGAATAAGAAAATCATGCATATGAAGATAATGTGTTTGAATATCATCTTATGAAATTATATGCATATTAGTCTCATAGCTTGCGTATAAGTATTTTTGAGATTGTATTTTGATAGCTTTTGAGACTTGTTTTAATATTACTTTATATGTTGTGAAGAGCTTTTATTGATTACACTTCTTGTTTTGGTTCTAATTAAAACCTTCATCTAAGGCCTTAATCTAAACCAAATAAACTTATTGAATTTTATATATTTTTTCACACTAACAAACAAGAGTCTAAGCATACAAACTTAATGTTTTTTATCTTTTATTTTCATACTAACAAACCTTCTTTGGTAATCAAAACTTTGTATTATTTGTTGTTAATCACTAGTAACTTTAAGCAAAATACTTAAATATAGATTTGTATTTGATTATGAGTGAATAGCTAATTCCTTAACACTCAACCGAGATATTCAAAATTCATAAAAACATTAGCTCTTAACTAACACTTATATCATCAAAATTATTCACTTGGACCCCTCTAACAAGAACCCATTTCAAGTTCAACTTTTCTCGAAAAATACTTCAAGATTTATAACTTCTCAACACTCACAAGTTACAAACAAAAATTATACAACATGAAAGAATATATCTATACCGCAACCTTCTATATTTCAATATCAACAACAATTCAATTTAATTCCACAATATTCTTAATTCAACTTCAACACATTCCATTTAAAAACAATTTAACAAACAAAGGTAATTAACCCCCTACAGGAAGAAAAAAAAAAACTCCAACACCTACAATCTTTCAATTCAAGCAAATAATCTCTTGAAACTTCAACTTATATCATCAACACATTCACTTGTTCAAACCATCATCTGTTCTTGAATTAGTTAAGAATGATAAAGTATAAAACTCCCCACAAACTCAAAAAAACGGAGGAATAGATACAATTAGTCGTAAGGAGAGAAGGAACTCTTCAAAAGATTTTAATTGATTTATCTTGATTTTCCTATAAGAAGAATATTTGGTCATAAAAAAAATAAAATAAATGACTAGTCTAAGTTAGAATCAATGTAGAGAATTTAAATTTTAAAGAGATAAAATTTTATAGTAGATAAAAAATGAAATTTTTAAATTTTATTTATATATATATTTTTTAACAATGAATAACGTGTATTAATATATAAGGAAAAGGGACAAATGTTTATCACCATAATTATCTATACTCCAAATTGCAATGTTGTCACTCCAAAGTTTCATCTCATTAGCTAAAACATCCTAAGATTATGGCATGCCTAAACAACCTTTGAAAAGAATAAAATTAACTTTTTTATAAATTAAAATTAATTTGCATACAAACTAAAAATAAAAAATTTAAAAAATGATATAAGAGAACTTTTCATATATTAATTTCAAGATAGTTGCTTCCTGCACTTAATAAAATGGCCATATGCCAACAATCTCTTCATTATTTTTATTTTAAAATTTATTTTTATTTATTAAATGATTTTTTTACGGACACAGATAAATACAATCAAGTAACAAGCTATTAACTTTTCTCATCAATATTAACAAACTTTTTAGATAAATAATAAAAAAATTTAGTAAATATTAAAAAATATCTATATTTTTTTAAGCAAGAACTAGTTATCATAAAACTAAATATTTGAAAATAATGTATTAAATTGTTATAAATATTTTAACAACATCCAATATCATTTTTATTATTGTTAAAAAAAATATGAGAAAGATGTTTATGTAAATTTGAGAAGAAAAACTATTTAATACATAAAATAACAAAAATATTATTAATATTTTAAGTGCAGAAAGCATATTGTATCATACTGGAAAGCAACTGCATAATTTTAATGATGAAGAAGTGAAAATTCTTTATGAAAAAAAGTCATTGAAACTGCCTAAATACATATTTCTTTTATTTCTCGGGGTTCATAATATGGTATTGACTAATAAATAGTTGGATTCACGAGTTAGAAGAAAAAAAGTCAAAGACAATGTGACATCCACGTTCAGAAACTGAGCAAGCTCTTGAACTAATAATTTAAGGTTAAAGAAGGGCAATAGAAAATGAAGCTGAAGAAACAGTAAAATCCATAGATATTAATCAGTGCACATTATGAGTGATTAAGAGAATTAGAATCCTTAACTGGGACGATACCATTTGGCATGATGAGTAATTAATGTTAGGAAGAAAGTAAAAGTTTGTGAAAGAAAAATAAAATAGATAGATATTGACCTCTACGGAGAAAAGGTTCACTCATCAAAACAAAGAAGGTCTCTTCGTCCACAACAGCTGCTTAAAACATTTCTCAGCAAATTGCGGTTCTCCACAATTTCAGCCACAATGACATAATCAAACAATTCTTTTCAATTTTTCTTCTGCTTCAAAAACTCCATATATTTGTTTCAAAAAGTTCTTCAAATACAATAAAAAGAAATATGAACCATTCGTTCAAACATGGAGTGATCTAATGGATGTAAAGAGGTTTCTCACCTTGGGAGACATGTAATGCTTTCCCACCCTAGCTTGGATCTTGAATTAATTGGGAATAGGGCATTCAAATTAATTAATAATATAGGACCCACCAAGAAACAAGTAGGCATGTATATTCAAACCCTTAGTTTTTTTTTTTTTAATTCTCTTGGTAAAAATAATAAATTTGTTGCTTTACTTGTTTTGTAAGTTCTCAAAAGTTTGAAATAAAATTAAAAAAAAAAACATGTTCTTCATTTTAATGAAAAGAAAATAAGCCTACTGCATCACAAGGATATTATTTAAAAGAATAACGAAGATAACGACGGCGTGTGGTTGCATTACACAACAAATTTATAAATAAAATTTAAAATAAAGTATGATACAAATATTATTTTCATAAAACACGACCGCATTTTATGTTATGCGAGCGTTAGGAGGCACTGTCCTACCGTCAGTGGTCCAGAGTGGATGGTGTAATCCATAACGACTCAATAAATAGAGAAATTATATATTTTAATTTGTGAAATATGTTATTTTTTAATTTTTATATATTTGTTGAATATAAATGAGGTTTAGTTTTGAAAAGTGGTGAAATTCCAGAAAGGCCCTGGTGGTGTGAATAGATTCGAGGCAATATTTTGTTGCGACTTGCAAGGTAGTTTGGAAATTTTGGTAAACGAGTACGTGGACACGAAGCCACTAGAGGTAGGTAGTAATACACACGAACGAAAGACTTGGGAATATTTTAATTATTTAATAAAATAATAATAATAATATTTTGAAATTGAGAAAATTAATTAATATTTGCAAGGTGGAAGATGGAAAAGTGGTCTTTAGTCAAAGGAAGAAACAGTGGAGTCGCACAACACTGCATACATAATTACCACTACCTATGCTGTTTGGTTTTCATATGTTGTTTTTTTCCACTTTACTTGCTTTCCCACTGCCCGCAAATTCTGTGTCTCTATTCGGTTCCACGATACAAGAGATGTGTGTGTAGCTTAGAAGGAGAAAAGGATTGTGAAGATCGAGATGAAGGGTTGAAGAAGAAAATGGATGGATGGAGGTACTATGAACCAAGCACATCACAAATTAAGGTATTGGCGTGCCTCAATTTGAATACATGGCTTGAATACATGGCTTGAAGAAACAAAGTCATGTATTTTGATTGAGCCGCGTCAATATCTTATTTTGCACTTCTTTCCATCTCGAATACATCTCTCAAACCCAGGTATGTGATCTTTATTTTCTCTTTGCTTTAGTTACTTCTTCCTCTCTTAGTTTCTCTGGTACCGATTGCTAAGAACTATAATAGGATCGATGTATATATATAGAATCCCTAATTTGGTATAGTTTGATATTAACCCTTTAGAATATAGTTTCAAGAGAAGAGGATTTGAGGTAGCACGCATATGGCTAGTATATAATTAACAATGATTATAGGACAGATACATATACATGATTTACCTAATATTATGTATATGAACGTCAGCAGTAGGTAAAATAGACGTATCAGGAGCTTCCACCAACTGTAAATTTCTATACATATTGTTATATAATTGTATGCATAAAATGATAAAGCTAAGAAAGCACGAAGATGAGTTTGTATGTACTAAGTTTTGAAGTGGTATAAGTTATTTCTGGCTGCTCATATCTGCATAAATATGGGAATCGAGTGGTGGATAATAGCATGACTTCTTTTATATCTTATTTTCGAAAATCTTGTGAGCTCCAAATTGTCTGTGATTATATGAAAGTACATGTGTATTGATTACCATAGCATTTCAGTATGGACTCTTCATCAATGTTTAATATGGTGTTGTTCTTCGAAGTTCAAAAGCTATCCTTATTTAACTTTTTACATGAAAATTAAAAACAAAACAAAATAAAATAAAATAAAAGAAGTGCCATTATACATAATTTTTATAGAAATAATTTAAAAATTTAATACTTAAGGATGACTTTAATACAGAAAAATAAAAATATCTATTGTAATTTAAACAGAAGTCGTATTTTTTCATCTCAAAGTCATCACCATAATTACGATCGATTTACCTATTTTCATCAAAAGATGAATTTATTCATTTTTTATAAATTTTAAAAAAAGTGTTATATATATATATATATATATATATATTGCCAATGGTTACTAAGTCATCTTACATGCTAAACACATATATGTATGTGTGTTGTTGGGGGAGGGGGCTAGAGTTACCAAATTATATAAAAAGAAAAGTAAAAGGGTTTTAATAGTATTAGTCACGTGTTTTATTAAATAGTTATGAAAAATAAAAATAAAAAGTTATAATTGTTTAGACCCCATTAATAATTGAATTTGATGAACAGCTTGGATGGTCCATGGAAGGGGAAAATTTGTTGCTCCCCTGAAGGTGAATAGTAGAAATAGTAGTACAAAAAGATGGATCGATATAGACCCATGATAAATTGTGGATGGAGGCTAGGTTGTACCATCCAACCAAATGGTCCATGTTTCCATTTTTTATTCATAGATAATGATATCCTTCAAAAAAATAAGACTAGTGTCATAAATTCAGATTTCTGGCACCAATCGTCTGTGTCTCTCATCTACCTGTTAGTTGTTACAGATCGTATAATCCGTCCATGTCGTTTTTGACAACCACCCAGGTTCCTCCCATCTGGGGTTTCCCAAACCCATCACCACCCTTTCAAACGCGCTTTTCTCATTACCACAACGCCATAGTCGACATGCGCAATAACTCAAAGTGCTGCACATGTCACAACACCTAAGAATTATAGATAGAGAAAAATGTCATACACATATAAAGAAGAAAGCTTGTATAATACCGAGGTGATATACCATGTCAATGCTCTTGTTAATTCGTGGAGAGTTTTCTAAAGTTTAATTAGGTTTAAAGTTGAATTCTTATTTTATTATATCAAAATTTATTTTAACTAAATTTGATGAGTTTGTGTATATTTTTTATTATTTTATTATCAAATTATTTATAAATATTTAGTTTTATTAAAAATTAAGGAGTATAAAGAGAATGTATGGAGAAAAAATAATTTATAGGTATATTCAATAGTTTTATGTCATTTAAAATTAAAATTAAAGTCCCATTAAATATATTTTTCTTTCTTAACTTTTTCAAATACTTTTTAAGAATAAAATCCAAATTCTGAAATTCAAAAATACTCAACAATCTTTTCCTTAATTGAGAGTCTCATCATATCAGTTAGTCATCCAATAATTTTTCTTCCAAATAAGAGTTTCCATCAGGTCAATACGAACCTTCGGCTCTGATACCACTTTTTGTAGTTGTTTGGGAGAATCCGATGAGACATAACCGGGAAGATTTCACAAGAAGGAGAAATGGACCTAACATATAAAGGAATGACACCACTTTTAATCCAAAACCTTAAAATAGTAGGTTTATAGGTTTTATTTTTTATACATTACTTAATTTTTTTATTTTTATTTAATGTGAGACTTAAATTTACACTTGAATACTTGAATACCTACGGATCTTTAGTTCATAGTTTCGGAGAAATGATAGTATAGATTGATATAGATGAAGGTTGAAATTGAATTGTGTTAGAGGAGACGATAGAGACTGGTTGGAGGGAGGGGACAGAGAAGAGTTAATGAAGGGAATCCTTGGGTTTGGAGGTGTATAGAAGGTAGCTAAGTCATTGAAGATGCAAAATGAAGTGGGGTCTCTTACCCTTTTCTTTTGGCTTCCTATTCCATCGGCTGAGTCCCTCTTCGTGTAGCTAGATAGCTCCATCGCCTCATCTTCGTTTCTCCAATTGTCATCTCCTTCTAATAATTGTGGTAACAAAAATAAATAAAAGTAAGGTTCAAAGCACCCCTCCCAACTCTTCAAAATCAATTATAGAACCAAACTCACATATACAACATTAATTACATCAGGTCATAAGGCTGTTGAAATACTTCCAATTTTTTTTTTCTTTTCATTTTAGTTTTTCTTTATTATTATTCACATTTTGGTTCTCTTGTTTTTCTAGTTCAGTTCGCTCGTAATTTTTTGAAAATTCACATTTCGATTCATTTTTTAAATTGTGTTTATTTATTTATTTCACGTTTATATTTTACTTAATTAAATTATTATTTTTAACTTAAAAGAATATATTATATTTACATTCGTTCGGAAAAATAAATAAAAACAAATGAAAAATTAAGAATTAGATTAAAATCATAGTTTTTAACAACATTTAAAGATTAAAACTGTGAAAAATAAAAAGCCCATAATAATTTTCAAGAATTGAATAGGAATAAAAAAATCAATTTAGCTTCTTAATATTGCAACCTCATTTGTATGTTTATTTTGCTATTTAATACCTTTATATATAAAAATGAGAGATTATTTCTCTGAGGAGTTAATTGAAAGATTTAAAATTTAGATTTGGACTTAACTCAAATGAAAATTATCTTTTAGTGTTATATATATATATATATATATATATATATATATATATATATATATATATATATATATATATATATATATATATATATATTATTTTCACCCTCTTCACTCATTATAATAGAAATTTGTAAATGTGGGATATAATTTTTTAGAAATACTTACTTCTCTATTTAATTGATACACACGATGAAAGTGCAGCAATTTCTTTCAGTTTTCCTCCTTTCCCATTAACTTCATGCATACAAACTAAGAGAGTGTTGGTGAGCACGTAGTGTTGAAGGAATTTTTTGTTGCATATTTTTAACATGCTCTCATAATTTAGATAAGAATGTTGTGAATTTGAATGTCAATAATGCATATAGGCTTTATTCATTCCTTTTCAAAGGCTATAGACTAACTTCATTAGTCTTCACTTTCTTCTTCTTTGTCGTTAGGGAACGGTTTCCTCTCTTACTGCCAATATCCTATATAATAGCCAATAGAGTCAAAGGGACACTACTATGTACTTGTTATACTCAACTTTATAAACATTTTTAAAACAAAGAAAAAGAAAAAATTATGAATACATTTTTTTATATTCTAAAATTAGTTTATATCGGTGTTAACAATGTGAGATCTAAACTAGTTTTAGTTTGTAGAAAAGGTTACTTATTTTGTATATGTATTTGAAATGTTTATAGATAAATATATTAAAATAGATTATGGATATGTTTAAAGAAAGTTTTCTACAAACATTTTTAAAGAGAAAAAAAGTACGAAGAAAAAAATGAAATTAATTTCTCTATAACTAAGCTTAGTTTATGTACAAACTAATTTAAATAAATTAATTCCTATATAACTTCTAAAAAATTTAATTTTTAATTTATGTTTGAATAAATTTCTATTTTATTAAAAAACTAATTTAATTTTTCTTCTGAAAAATATTTATCGGTATATATATTCTCTCTTTCCTTTTCTTAGTTGAGGGTTCTGTTCTAGTGGTACTGTTGTTAGAATCTGAAAAAGAGAAAGAGAAAGAGATTGAGATTGAGATACAGGTAATGTAAAAGATGAAGATAGAAAAACAGTGTTGTAAAAAGTTATTGCATAGTGAACCTTTAATTATTAACTCACATGGATTAGGTTTAATAAAAGGAAAGTTAAATTTCTGTAAAAAGACCTCATGTTTAATGTCCAAAATTGTTTCTTGTGAGTAATATTCAAATTAAATTCATTTTCAAGATATCGAAACATAGATTGTATAATCATAAAAGTGTTAATATTAATGTATAAAAATTAACTATTTAGAAGTTTAAATTGTTAAGTAAAAACCTTTAATTCAGATATATTAATGATAAAAAATATTTATATTAATACTAAATCATAAATTATTATGCATGTTAAATTTATTAACTAAATCAAATATTAAAATTGTAAATTTAGTACGTTGTATTCAAATGATGATAATGAAATGGAAAGAAGGTTTGGGAAAAACAGTCGTGGACCTAATTAATACATGGTGACTTGTTTTCGTATGTTTTTGACTTTCTTTTTCCTTCAAATAATGATTGATGATACACTTGTTCACATTAAAGTTTATCAAAACTTTCTGTATCTTGCAATCTATGTGGTGACGTATGAGAAGCATCATAGAAGAAAACCTAATTGGTGGTTTCTCATACCAACTATTGTTATTGTTTTCCACTAAGTAAATTTCAATGGTGGCGTAAGTGATGATTTGATCATAATCCTACTCTCTTACCTTTTGTCTTCACTCTAAACAAAATCATAATCAAAGACCCCACTCGAAAGGATACGATTGGATTTGGACAAAATCATAGGCATCTACATTATCCAACTAGCTCTTTGCTTTCCCATTTAGAGGTCTTTTTCGTTTTGTTTTATTCATCAAGAAATTTCCTAATCACTATTATTACTACCAAAACTCTATATGTTAACGACAAGAAAAAAAACGCTAGACGCATTATTAGAATGCTCTTTCCTAAAAATTGTATTTGAAGATATGATGAGTCAAAATTTGAATTTCTTTCAAATTATTAGAATAAGTGAATCAAACCAAGAACTTACTTTATCTTATAAAAGTCTATGTATTAATACAAATACTATATATCGAACACCAATATGATACAATAATAATAGGTGCTAAATTTATCAAAACAATATAAAACAGTAATAATACGTGTTAAATTTTAAAAATACATGTTAATTCATAACAATAGAAATAAATATATTTATGTTATCATATAAAGAGTTGATAACTTCTTTTTATCGTTTTTTAATTAAACAATTTTGCTTTTTAATAAATAAAAAAATAATTTATTTATCTATTCAATAAAATAAATAATTGAATGATTTTTTTTATTCTCAAAATAACTGAATTACTTTTTTGTTACATAATTGTATATATATATATATATATATATATATATATATATATATATTAATTTATATTATTTTTTTTTTTTTTTTTTTTTTTTTTTTTTTATATATTTATATATATATATATATATATATATATATATATATATATTTGTATTATGCTTTTTCCATATAATATTATTAAGGAAAAATATTATTTTCCTCTACTATTTTTGTTTAGTCTATATTTTTCTTACTT
>Ga0209700_100640_pt1 | contig 68251 bp, 38 predicted proteins | sample SiratroredBW_FD_187528 | JGI IMG/M metagenome (GOLD analysis project Ga0209700, IMG submission 187528) | Root nodule microbial communities of legume samples collected from California, USA - Siratro red BW (SPAdes) (version 2) | ecosystem: Host-associated > Plants > Roots > Nodule | place: USA... | reverse complement strand
TAAAGTGTAGAGTGCTTAGTACCTCTACCCACAACCATGGAACCCTTAGTGAGCTTCCAACTATCACCTGCAAATGAGTTGTTATAGTTTTCATCACACAACTTACCAACAGAAAGTAAGTTTAACCGGATATCAGGAACATGCTTCACATGCTTCAAAACTAATCTCGAGCCATTGGACATCTCCAAGCAAACCTGTCCAACACCAATGCATCTTGCTACACCTCTATGTGCCATTTTCACACAGCGAAAATCACCAGAAGTATAAGAAGTAAACAAATATCTCCTGTATGTGATATGAAAAGAAGCACTGGTATCAATCACCCAACTGGTTGAGCTATCAACAAGATTCGCAGACTCAAACTCATGAACTAAAAGAAAATCAACAGAAGTTGCATTGATCATGTCTTCATCATCACTGCTATCTTTACTACCCTTGTCACTGCTATCCTTCTCACTCCTATTTTTCAACTTCCAGCAATATTTCTTTATGTGCCCCTTCTTATGACAATAATTACACTCAACATCTTTGTATCTGTCTTTAGAGTTGCTCCTACTTTGATCTCTTTCTGGAGCACGACCGTTGCTTCTCCCCCTATACTCAGAAACCAAAATATCTGAATTAGGTGATGTACCCAATGACTTTCTTCTCATTTCTTCATTCAAAAAACTACTCTTGGCAAGGTCCATAGAGATGACACCATCAGAAGCAAAATTTGACAATGAAGTTCTAAGAATTTCCCATGAATCTGGTAAGGAGCCAAGAAGCAATAGTCCTTGAATTTCTTCATCAAACTTGATACCCATAGCAGATAACTGATTCATAATTCCCTGGAAGTTGTTCAAGTGATCTGTCATTGATGTCCCATAAATATATTTTAAAGCTAACAATTGCTTTATCAAAAACATCTTGTTATTCCTAGTTTTTCTAGCATATAATTGTTCAAGCGTAATCCACAAAACCCAAACATCTGTCTCCCCAATAATATGGTTCAACACATTATCATCAATCCACATTCTAATATATCCACAAACCTACCTATGCAAAGAGATTCCATTCTTCATCACTTATATTACTAGGCTTCTCATCACCAAAAACAGGTTTATAAAAATTTTTCACATAAAGCAAATCTTCTATTTTCACCTTCCAAATATTATAATTAGAGTCATTCAAAGTAACATTCTACTAGTGTTAGTTTCCATTATTCACCAAACCACAAGCCCAAAACCGATTAGCTCTGATGCCACTTGTTGGGTAATCTGAGGGGGCAAAACCAGGAAGACCTCACAAGAATGAGAACCGAGTCAACCCACATAAGGGAAAAACACCACCTTAAACCCAATGCCTTAAGGTTTTGGGTTGAAAGTGGTGTCATTCCCTTATATGTTAGCTCATGTCTCATTGTTTGAGATATCTCCGGTGTTTACCCCATCGGATTTTCCCAACAAGTGGTATCAGAGCCAATGATTTACCCTACAAGTGGTATCAGAGCTGATGGTTTGCGGCTTGGGCGAGTACAGTTTGACCCTGTATTGAAAGTCTTCCTGACAGAAGTTTCGGGGAAGCGTGTCCCATTTAAGTGTGTAAACAACGATACAAGTGAAGGTCCTTTGTGATTAAGGTACTCGTATTTGAAAATACTTCCGCTCGAGGGGAGTGTACCAATGTGGAAGGGACTCTCACTTGAGGAGGAGATTTCTTAGGTATCCAAGTGTGAGTCTAAGTCCCACATTGAGTAGGAATGAGAAAGTTGAGCAACATTTTGATAATTGTTAATTGTTGGTTTAATTTTATGCAGATTTGGTGTGATTTTTATTAGTAATTCTGTTTTAATTAGAGATTTTTATGGATTCTATTTTAATTAGAGATTTTATTTTATTTTATTGTTGATTTTTCTATTTAATGCATTTTTATTGTGGAAAGAGAAAATTCTGTTGAAAATTAGATAAAATCCTATGGGAGAGTAGCTAACTTCTCTTCTTCTTGGGATTGAATGTAAATTCTCAAATTCACATGCACTCTTAATATTGTTTTTATGTCATTTAATTCAAATACCTTTGTTAACGTTTCATTTAACATTTATATATCTTAGATTTCTCATTGTGACTGGAAAGCACTCTTTGGAATTGGAACTAAACGTTTAACTCATTGCATGTATAAGTTCAGGGATAAATTATAATTTAATGACTGTTCATAGCAAATGTTCTTAATGTTGATTAAATTAATCTAGTAACTAGGAATAGAGCTAGGTACTTTAATTTATGAATTTCAATGCTATAGGAATCAGGTTGAAAAGACTTTTATTTGCAAAGACGGGTAATTGAATGAGATGACATGATTACTTAATTATGATTGTATGAGAAGAAGAGAGTTACTATTCAATCCCAAGGCTTTTAATCATATCTTTATTTCACTTACTTTATATTTAATTGCTATTAAATTACAAGTGTTATGACGCAAACACAAATCCATCTTTATTAACTGTTTTTGCTCACAATGCCATGATACATATTTAATATTCAATTATATATTTCATTCCCTGAGGATACGATACTGGACTTATTCTTTATATTACTTGCGAACTCAGTATACTTGTTGAGAAAAGGGTTAACAAGTTTTTGGCGCCATTGTCGGGGAACGATGAAGAATTGGGAATTGAATTCCATATTAATTGCGTTGTGAATTACTGATCTTTCTTGTGAACGTGATCTTTTGTTAGTACAGTGGTTGATGTGTCTGAGAAATCAAAGGAAAGAAGAACAGTTGTTATTTGATCCAGATATCAATAAGACGTTGAGACAGCTCAGGCAAAGGAGAAAGCGTGAGCAGAAAAGTCAGTCAGGGGAGAAAACTAGTGGTGAAATCATGGCAGAAGAGGGTAACGGTCATGTCGATCTGCCGCAAAGAAGAAAACTGGGTGATTATGCTCTACAACAAGGGCCCAGAAAATTTTCAAGCATAGTTGTTCCTAACACAACACGAGCTATTGAAATAAAGCCAGCACATCTGACGCTGGTTAGTGCTAATCAATTCACAGGAATGAAACATGGGGACCCTTATTCTCATTTGTCCACATTCTATGAATTGACTGCGACCATGGGATTCGAAGATTAGGATAAAGAGGCTGCCTATATGAGGTTGTTTCCTTTCTCGTTAACTGGGAAGGCAAAAGAATGGCTAAAGTTGCATCCTAATCAAAGCTTGACGCGCTGGAGTGATGTGGAGGAAAAGTGTTTACAGAGATTTTTCCCTCCATCCCGATTCATAAAGGCTAGATCAAATATCTCAAATTTTAGGCAATGACAGGATAAAGCCTTGTGTGCAGCATGGGAAAGATTCAAGGTGCTGCTAAGAAGGTGTCCTAATCATGTCTTTGAAGACATTGCACAGTTAAACATTTTCCATAATAGATTGAGGCCGGATACAAAAATGATCCTTGATGCGGCAGCAGGAGGAACCATGATGGCAGTGGATGTGGAGCGAGCCACTCGAATTATAGACGCTTTAGCCACAACAGATTATCAAACACAGTATGACAGGCAAAGTGTGCAGAAGAAGGAAGTTTTTGAGTTGAATACCACTGATGCAATTTTAGCACAGAACAAAATCATGACACAACATATGGAAGCTTTGACTCAGCAAATGGCAAAATTGCCACAATAGTTGTAAGATGTTCAAGCCACGCAGACTGTTAATTACCAAGCTCCACTATTGCGCTGTGATTTTTGTGGAGGAAACCATGTAAATGGGAATTGCTCACAGCAAACTGCAGTGGGAGCAACAGCTGAGAAAGTGCAATATATGGGAAATTCTGACAGGCAGAATGGTCAGCAGGGCAATTATCCAATCACCACCCCTCAAGGATGGAGAAATCCCCCAAATCAACCATGGGGGTGGAAGCAAGAGACGGGAAATTCTGGTAGGCAGCCTATGTACAACAGCAGTCTACATTGTATGATAGAACTAGCAAGCTTGAGGAAACCTGGGAGAAGTTTATGCAAGCTTCTCTGACCAATCAGAAAAATCAGGAGTCATCTCTGAGGAATTTGGAGACTCAGGTAGGCCAATTGGCTAAGCAGCTATCAGATCAGCAAGGTGGACAATTTTCAGCCAATAGTCAGCCAAATCTGAAGGAGTAGTGTAAGGCTATCACAATTCGTTGTGGGAAGCAGGTTGGTTCTGACGTGAATAAAGAGGCTGTTGAAAACAACCAGACAGCAGTTACAAATGGTGAAGGCAGAGTAAAAGAGAAAATTCAACCAGAAGTGGTTACAATTGAAAACAATACAGAAGTCAGAACACAGAATGAACAGAAGTCTGATAAAAATCAGAATTGGAGGAAGATCCAGGAAGGTGTACCTTTGAAACATGTGTCGTATCCACATGCACCCTCCAGACAAGAAGCTGAGCGACAATTCATCAGATTCATTGAAATCCTGAAGAATTTGCATATCAACATACCTTTCACAGAAGCATTGCAGCAGATGCCTACCTATGCACGTTTCATGAAAGAGTTGCTAACTAAGAAGAGGAAATTCCCTGAGGAAGAAAGAATGGAATTGGAGGCAGGGTGTAGTGCAATCATTCAGAAGACAATTCCACAAAAATCTTGTGATCTTGGGAGCTTTACGCTACCAATCTCTGTGGGTAACTTGTACGTAGGGAAGGAATTGTTGGATCTAGGTGCAAGTATCAACTTGATTCCATTGTCCATGCTGAAAAGAATAGGAGAGGTAGATGTTAGGCCTACACGAATGACATTGCAGTTAGCAGATAGATCTATCAAGCACCCATACGGTATGGTTGAGGATTTGCTGGTGAAGGTAGATAAATTACTCTTTCCAATTGACTTTGTGGTAATGGATATTGAGGAAGATGTGGATGTACCTTTGATTTTGGGAAGACCGTTTATGAAGACAGCAAAGGTCATCATAGATGTGGATAAAGGGAATTTGAAGGTCTGTGTGGAGAATGAGGAAGTGAGTTTCAATGTCTTTGAGGCCATGAAGCATCCTAATGACAAAAAGGATTGTTTTAGGCTTGATGTGTTAGATGAAGAATATAGTCGAGTGCAAAAAGGCTTAGGCAGTTCAGACACACTGCTGCAAGTTATCACCAAACCTGCAAAGGAGTTTGTTGAAATGGGCAGAGGTTTTAGCCTTAGCTACCGAGTTAGACCAAGCTAAGGAATTTTTATAGAAGACAGAAAACAGAGAGAAATTGGTGATGGGGAATTTTGTTGCAGAAGAGGCACCAGAATTGAAGGTTTTACCACCACACCTTAAATATAGTTTTCTTGGTGGAGATGTGAAGAAGCCAATAATCTTAAGCAGTTTGTTAACTGCTGATGAAGAGGAACAAGTAATTGAGGTGCTAAAACTCAATCAAGAAGCTATTGGTTGGCAATCGTCAAACTTGAAGGGAATCAGCCCACCTTATTACATGCATCATATATATATAGAGGCCGATTTTAAACCAATTGCACAACCACAGAGGAGACTGAATCCAGCCATGAAAGAAGTAGTGAAGAAGGAAGTGCAGAAATTGTTGGAAGCTGGGATGATTTATCCCATTTCAGACAGCACCTGGGTAAGTCCAGTACAGATGGTTCCAAAGAAGAGTGGAGTGACTATTGTCCACAATGAGAAAAATGAACTGATCCCCACAAAAACAGTTATTGGCTGGAGGATGTGTATTGACTATAGGAAATTGAACCAGGCAACTAGGAAGGACCATTTTCCTTTGTCATTCATGGATCAGATGCTGGAGTGATTAGCAGGGAAGGCCTATTACTGTTTTCTGGATGGCTACTCAGGCTCTAATCAAATTACAGTAGATCCATAGGATCAAGAAAAGACAACTTTCACATGTCCTTTTGGTGTGTTCGCGTATAGAAAAATGTCATTCGGATTGTGCAATGCACCAGCCACTTTTCAGAGGTGCATGTTGGCTATCTTTGCTGATTTGGTGGAGAGCTGCATAGAAGTCTTCATGGATGATTTTTCAGTTTTTGGATCATCTTTTCAGTCCTGGTCGGAGAATTTGAATATAGTGCTAAGAAGGTGTGTTGAGATAAATTTGGTATTGAATTGGGAAAAATGTCACTTTATGGTAACAGAAGATATTATACTAGGGCACAAAATTTCTGAACGTGGCATGGAAGTAGACAAGGAAAAAGTGGAGATTATAGAGAAACTGCCACCACCTATGAATGTCAAAGGGATAAGGATTTTTCTTGGCCATGCTGGTTTTTATAGAAGATAAAGACTTCTCTAAAATTGCAAAACCATTGTGCAATTTGCTAAATAAAAACACACCTTTTAGCTTTGATAAAGACTGTTTGGCAGCATTTGACAATTTGAAGAAGAAGCTGACCACGGCCCCAATTATCACTGCCCCTGATTGGAGTTTAAGTTTCGAGCTTATGTGTGATGCTAGTGATTATGCAGTGGGTGCTGTTTTGGGACAGAAAAAAGAGAAGTTGTTTTATGTAATACACTATGCTAGCAAAGTCTTAAATGATGCTCAGAGTAATTATACTACTACTGAGAAGGAATTGCTAGCAATTGTGTATGCTTTAGAGAAATTTAGAGCCCATCTCATAGGTTCTAAAGTGACAATTTATATAGATCATGTTGTCATCAGATATTTGTTGACCAAGCCAGAATCAAAGCCCAGGCTTATTCACTGGATGTTGTTATTTCAAGAATTTGATTTGGAAATTAAAGATAAGAAGGGGAGTGAGAATCATGTGGCTGATCATTTGTCTAGATTGGCTAGTGAAGCAATTACTGCAAAAGAAGCTGAAGTGTTGGATGAATTTCCTGATGAGAAGCTGTTGGTGGTACAGGAAAGGCCATGGTTTGCTGATATAGTTAATTTCAAAGCTATAAATATTGTTCCCGAGAACATAGATTGGCAACAGAGAAAGAAATTGTTCAAAGAGGCCAAACAGTACATCTGGGATGACCCTTATTTGTTCAAGATAGGGGCTGACAATTTGTTGAGGAGGTGTGTGACTAATAGGGAAGCAAAGAACATCTTGTGGCACTGTCATAATTCTCCTTATGGAGGACATTTCAATGGCGATCGAATTGCTGCAAAAGTGTTACAATTTGGTTTTTTCTAGGCAACACTTTTTAAAGATGCACATATGCATGTGCAGCACTGTGATAATTGCCAAAGAACAGGGAACATCTCGAAGAGACACAAAATGCCTTTGAGGAACATTCAAGAGATTGATGTGTTTGATTATTGGGGAATTGATTTCATGGGCCCATTACCGAGCTCACTGTTTAATGAGTATATTTTGGTAGCAGTAGAGTATGTTTCCAGGTGGGTTGAAGCTATTCCAACACAGAAAGCTGATTCGAAAATCGTGATCAAATTTGTTAACAAGCACATCTTTTGTAGATTTGGTACACCACGGGTCCTAATCAGTGATGGAGGAGCACATTTCTGTAATGTGCAATTGAAAAGGTACTAGAGCATTATGGAGTAAAGCACCGAATTGCCACTGCATACCATCCTCAGAGTAATGGTCAAGCTGAGGTTTCCAACCAAGAAATTAAGAAGATTCTGGAGAAAACAGTTGCAACCTCACATAAAGATTGGGCTTTGAAGTTAGACGAGGCACTATGGGCATACGGAACAGCTTATAAGACACCAACTGTGTTATCTCCTTTCCAATTGATCTATGGGAAGGCTTGTCATGTTCTTGTGAAACTGGAACACAGAGCTTTTTGGGCACTTAAGTGGTTTAATTTTGATTCTAAGGCCTCAGCAGAAAAGAGGATGCTTCAATTGAATGAATTGGAGGAAATGCGACTGAATGCATACAATTCCTCCCATTTATACAAAGAAACAGTTAAGGCGTATCATGATAAGAAGCTGCTAAAGAGGGAATTCCAAATTGGACAACTGGTTTTGTTGTTCAATTCTCGATTGAGGCTGTTTCCAGGAAAGTTAAAGTCCAGATGGTCAGGACCATTTGTGGTAAAGCAAGTTAGACCATATGGAGCTGTGGAAATAGAAGATGCTAAATCCAAAAGAAGTTGGCTAGTGAATGGGCAGCGATTGAAACACTACAAAGGTGGTGAAGTCGAACGGCTCATAGCAGTAATCACTTTGAGTGATTAGGAATCGGCGTCAAGCTATATGACGTTAAACAAGCGCTTGCTGGAAGGCAATCCAGTATTTAAATGCTTTTGAAATTCATGCATAGTAGGTATAGGATTTGTTAGGGTAGATTAAGTTTGTTTGAATTCAAGTTGAAATAATTTTTAGCTTTGAGCTATTTTTATAGCTTAAGTTAATTGTCACTTAGCGCCCATTTTAGAGTAGTTTAAATAGAACAGAACACTGCCTTTGTTCACAAGGCCTTGTCACTGAGTGAGTTCGAGACGATCCAACTTCACGTTTTCTACACAGAACACACACGCATTGTTCCGCATCATCGTAGGAATCAAGGTAGGATGTTTTCTTTGTTTTTGATGAATGTGAAGTTACATGTGGTCATGAGAGTCATCAGAGTCAATTTATCCATGGTAGAGTAGGTTCTGAAATGTTTTTGCAAGTAGTTAGGGTTTCATTTTGGGTGAAAGCTTTAGTTTTTAGGTTTCCTGATTGTTAGAAAAAAGGGTAGTCAATGTTTGTAGGAATCAATTGGTGCTAACAGTGGTTTGCAAGGAAAATGCCGAGAGTAAAACATACTGCTGTCAAGGGACGTTCGGCCAAACGATACAGGGGAGCAGACCAATTCTTTGATGAGGCCATTCCCTCTAACACACCGGAACAGAAGTAGTCAGCAAATATACAGGCACAGCAGAGTGCTCAAAAGTTCCTGAATGACAACAAAGTTAGAAGATATGAGCAGATTAAGCGTTGGGGGTTCATCACGGAAAGGAGAGTAGACCTCAGACCTGGGGATTGCTACCCTTTCCAGATGGGGATTCTGAGACGAAACTGGAGGAAGTTAGCAGAGTCGATGAAAAGGTTTGACGCTGAAATTGTAAGGGAATTTTACTCCAATGCCTACCTGGAACGTCAAGAGAGGCACAAAAGGAAGACAATGGTGAGAGGAAGGTGGATTCGGTACAGTCCTCAAGCTATTAACGACTTTCTGGAAAACCCTATCGCAAACAAGAGGAGCAATGCCATTATCAGAGGTTATGTGGCAGGAAGAAAGGATTTAGCAATAGGAAGATGGCAGCAGTGCTATACATGCCAGGAAAAAGGTATCAATTGACTAAGGCTGGCAAAGAAACACGAATAAGGAGAAAGGATATGAGGACATTGGCGCAAGTTTAGAGACATTTATGCTGGCAAATGTAATGCCAACTGGACATGTTTCGGACATCAATGTAACGAAGAACAACTTGTTGTTTTCAATCATGCAGGATGACTTTACCATCAACATTTTGAATATTATTTCTATGAAATACAGAAGGTGGTAGATGGAGAAAGAGTGGGACAAGGAGAACGAAGAGGAACTCTGGGGTTTCCAACGTTAATTACTGCATTATGTGAAAGCCAAGGGGTATTTGTAAATCCAAAAGTGAAGATTCGATCCCTAATTGATGTGAAATTTATTCAGCTTCATTGAACTAATGCAAAAGAGTATCCGGAACAAAGGAACAGGGCACCAAGTCCACCAAAGACACCCTTCCTCATCACCAACTCTGGAAGCAGTTGAAAAAAGAATCATGAGACATGTACTCCACATGGAGGATCAGTAAAGTGCTATTTGCAGATTCATGATGCAGATGTATCATGCAATGAGAGACAAGACATTTATGAATGATGAAGAATTGTCGTCTTATCTGAACTGGCCTTGGGACAGGCCTAGTTCAGTGGGAGGGGCTGAAAATGAGGAGGATGAAGTACACAGCAATGCGGGCAGTAAAGAGGCAGGAGCAGAAAATGAACCACCAGTAGCTCCAACAACTACTTGAACAGAGAAGCCAGCAGCAGGTAGTCAAGCAGACCCACCATTTAGTCAAGCAGATCCACCAGCAAAGGAATCACCTGTAGCTAAACCGTCAAAAAGGCCAAAGAGAGAAAGAAGAGCAGTAGCAGGGCCTTTGGGTCCTGTTATAGAGGAAATAGAGCCTTTGAAGACACAATTTGTTATATTGCCAGATACAGAGGAGGAAAATTGTGCAGTTGATGAAGAAGATTCGGTTAGGAACGATGATATATCATCAGATGACTCTTCGAGTGATGCGGATACAGCAGAGGAGGAATATGATGAGGAAAGCAACTACTGAAGGTTGCTGCAGTAAAAAGAAGGATAGCAACTACTGAAGGTTGCTGTTGGAAGAAGAATTTTGTTGTTGTTTTTATAATCTGTGGATATGCTAAGGACTGGGATGATATTTTGAAATGCTGATTAGAAGAGAGTGATCAGAGACAAGTCGTGGTAGTATAGTCTTTTAATTTTTTGGATGACTGTATATATTGCTTTATGGATGACTGTATTAACTCTACGCATGTTAGATAACTGTACTAGGTTTAGGCACAAGGAACTAATGGCTGGAACATAATATACTTTGTGCTGAACATGTCTGTGCTGTTGAGGGATTAATGGAACTGCTGGGATTGTTAACTGAAAATTCTGTGTGCATTAAGTAGTGTAGGCTTATTTTTGAGCTTGAGCTAACAGTGACAGAAAATTAGGAAGACGACATGACAATAGAAGGATTAACATTAGCAAGAATTGACAGGATATGAGTGAAATAGTATGTGAGGAAGTGACATTGAGAGCAAACTTGAAGTGCATATTTTCTTGACATTAATTGTTGCTTTAATTTGTTAAGCTAGAATTAACTTTGTATTGATAAGGATGATGGAGGCATGTTGTTTGTTTGAGTGTAAATGATAACCAGAGCCAAAAAGCTACCTGGTGAGGAGATTAAATTGTGAACCAATTTGGGCCTGAATTATTAGTGGAACCTTGAGCTATAAGTCCATAAAACCCACCTTGAGTATGAATAGCTAGAAAAATTGTGGTACAACTTGAAGAAAAATTGAGTTCTAAGTTAAATGAAGGTTGTGGATACTGTGGAAGTAAGGCAGGCTGCTATAAAAGTGTACCCGCAAATGAAAAAAAAAAGAGAGAGAAATTTGGTTTTGGAAAAATAAAAGAAAAATAGTAGATGGAAAAGTGGTACACAGTGGAAAGCGTAAGCTACAGCCATAGCTTGAGCAAAGTTCAAATGATACAACAACTGTAAATTAATTCAGAGTAGAAGTGGTTAAAGAAGTCATAGCCAAACTAGTTCTCCAAGTTCGATTCAAGTTGTATCCATAATCTACGAAACTATTTGTACATTTCGTGTTCCAAGAAAAAAAAAATTCTTTGTAGCCAGGCCACATTATAACCTTCTGAAAGACCTTCTGACTTATTAATTGTAGGGTTGATTTGTTTGATAAATGAATAACACCTTTTGATTGAGAGTAATATGTCATTTTTGAGAGAAACAGTGGTGAGAATTGTGTGAGATAAGAGTATCCTATCATGACTAGTATTTTGTTATGTGAATATTGGATTGTTGAATTTCTAATTATGAAGTTGTGGGTGATTTGCTTGAATTTAAGAAACATTTGAGAAAAAGAACATCACACATGAATAATGAGAGATTGAAATTTTTAGTTCTGATTGTCTTGCTTGGGGACAAGCAAGAAGCTAAGTGGGGAGACTTTTGATAATCGTTAATTGTTAGTTTAATTTTATGCAAATTTGGTGTGATTTTTATTAGTAATTTTGTTTTAATTAGAGATTTTTATGGATTCTGTTTTAATTAGAGATTTTATTTTATTTTATTGTTGATTTTTCTATTTCATGAGTTTTTATTGTGGAAAGAGAAAATTCTGTTGAAAATTAGGTAAAATCCGAAGGGAGAGAGAACAAGAGGCGTTTGAATTAAGGAAAGGAGCAGAAAAACAGAGTATAAGTGACTTCCTGCTTAAGCTAAAGACGTAGCTTGAGCTAAAACTCACTTAAATCAAAGCGAAACCCTAAACGAAAATGTTAACACCACTGAAGACGTGAAGTATGAAATAATAGCCCACTTTAACCTAGGGATGACAATGGTTATAAAAGGAAGGCTAGGTTGAACATGAGGATTATCTATCGCCCTTGGGAGATCTCTGGAAGCACCATTGTGATCAAGAACTTTTATTTTCCTCTTCTTTTGTATTTTCATGGCTACCATGCGTAGCTAACTTCTCTTCTTGTTGGGATTGAATGTAAATTCTCAAATTCACATGCACTCTTAATATTGTTTTTATGTCATTTAATTCAAATACCTTTGTTAACATTTCATTTAACATTTATATATCTTAGATTTCTCATTATGACTGGAAAGCACTCTTTGGAATTGAAACTAAACATTTAACTCATTGCATGTATAAGTTCAGGGATGAATTATAATGTAATGACTGTTCATAGCAAATGTTTTTAATGCTGATTAAATTAATCTAGTAACTAGGAATAGAACTAGGTACTTTAATTTGTGAATTTCAATGCTAGAGGAATCAGGTTGAAAAGACTTTTATTTGCACGGACGAGTAATTGAATGAGATGACATGATTACTTAATTATGATTGTATGAGAAGAAGAGAGTTACAATTCAATCCCAAGGCTTTTAATCATCTTTATTTCACTTACTTTACATTTAATTGCTGTTAAATTACAAGTGTTACGACACAAACACAAATTCATCTTTATTAACTGTTTTTGCTCACAATGTCATGATACATATTCAATATTCAATTATATATTCCGTTCCCTGAGGATACGATACTGGACTTATTGTCTATATTACTTGCGAACTCAGTATACTTGTTGAGAAAAAGGTTAATATATATAAGAAAGAAAACCCACAAACCTAATGTCTTAAGGTTTTGGGTTGAAGGTGTCATTTCTTATATGTTGGCTCAATTCTCATTCTTGTGAGAATTCTTTAACGAAGTCAAAAGTCACTGCCATGAGTTGAATATGTATGTGAATACCAGGAGATTGAATATTTACATAAGCACAAAAGGAATGCAATGAAAAGGGAATAAAAGGGTGAGTTCTTGAAAACTTATGAGGTTGAGATGAACTTGGCTTACACATTCATGCATTTTGGTTAAGCTTTCTGAAAGTCTGCCTCACAATGTAGCCTTAACTAATTCTGAAAGTCTGCCTCACAATGTAGCCTTAACTAATTCTGAAATTAAAAGGATTGATTTAAGAGAGTTGCAAATGTGACGTTGGCTAAGATACAATGTGCAGAATATAAAAACTGGTACTGCTAGATTTTTCCTTCGTAATATTTTCTATAAGGATATTGGGGAAACATCGTACTAGTCTTTTAATCGAGAGAAGGAATATTTTTTATTCTTAAACCTAAATCTTAAATGCTAAATCAAATCCTAAATGAAAGTATATTAAAGATATTTACAAGATGGAGAGCTGACAACAAACAATCACTAGAGCCTGGATTTCATCATTAGTGGGAGAACTTTTAAAGAGAAAAGAGAAAGGAAAGGTTTAGCTTATTTGACAATCAATCAATTGTGGGAAGGTAAACATTTTGAAACTTCAATCAAAACATTTGCTGGCTCGGGTCATAGACTACATATTTTAGTATTGTAATTGTAGCAGTTGGGTTATGGGTATCGTACTAATGTATTGTTTATTGTTATGTATAAATTAGTAGGAATTTTGTGTCTACAATAATAAGGTCGTCCAGGAGGGAGATGTGCTTTTCAGTGATATTTTTTCTTTCTTTACTGATAATTAAGATAATTCTATTGCCTCATTTAATTATATTTTTTTATTATTGATAAAAAAATTGTTAATTATACCTTAATTTTTGTTGAATATATATGAATTGATAAAAAAAATCTTTTGTTAATTATGACTTGAGTTGATAATTATAATTGTAGTATGTGATATTTTTGTTATATAGATTTGGAGTGTTTCACTAATTGTATTATTATATATATATTTGGAAAGTTATAATTTTAAAAGTTACGTTGTCAAGTCATAAGAAGAATAGGGGGCTACATACAATATCTGTGTTAAATATCTCCGAGAAAATTAATAACTTTTTTAAAAGTTCATTAATAATTATTTTTTAATTTATATTTGATATATTTCATAATCTTTAAAAACATATAGTTAATTGTGCTAAATTAGATTAGTAGTAAATTTCGTTTTCGTTTGTATATGTAACTATCATAGAAAAGAATATACTATATGGTTTGATCATAAATCTTTTATCATATATAACATTATTACAACGCTATCTTGACGAATGAAAACTTTCATATCGTTATTAAAGGAAATCTTTTAACGGTGTCTTCTTTCTTTGCTCTCCTGCGAAAATTAGCGAAGAAAATTGTTTTTTACTATATTTATTTATATAATTAATTTAATATAATTAATAATAATAATAATAAATTTAATAAAATTATAAAATAATAAATAATAAAATATTAATAATATTTAAATAATAATTTAACTTAAAATAAATAAATTATATTTAATTTTAAATTAATTTTATTATATTTTCATTCATTAAAAAATTATTTTATCAATTACATCTATCATATACTTCATTCATAAATTTTTATAAACTTTTTCCTTTTTTTCTTATTATCTATCTCTTCTTCAAAACAACTTAATTTTCTATATAATTTTGTTTCAATTCTATTCAAATCCACCTCTTCAAATTCTTTCATCGTTGTTTGTGACCGTAAGTCATCAATGACCTTAATGTATAAGAAGGGAGGTAATCACTTTGTTTGAGCTTATTATCATCTAAAAGTACAGTAATAATTTTAGGGAAGTATATATAATAAGGATTGATGGATCCTTATGAACCCTAAATAATTAATCAACAAGTAGTATTTATTTTATTTATATGATTGGATGTAAAGTTATAATGGAGATGACGAGTTTTTCATGCCATGCTCCAAATAACTGCTACTTCACCATCATCAGTGTTGAGTCCCAAATCCTCCCACACAGTTTCCGACGCATCCACCACGTTGTTCTTGCATGCTCTGGGGCACTCATTCACCGAGTCACACTCGTCCACCACCTTCGCCACCGTACTCCTTCCGTTTCTAGCTTTTATTCTGATCATTCTCCCGCACAGTGCGCCGTTACTGTACCATCCGGTGGACAGCGCCACCACTCTCTGCGGCAACGGATGGAACTTGCCGTCGCACTCGGAGGCGCCCCCTCCATCTCCGCCGCGACCGAAGTCGTTGAGAGTGAGAATGGCAGAAGTTCCAGAGGGATTGATTTCGGGGGAATGAGGACCGTTGGATCTGCATGATCCTGCATGTGTGATAAATGTTGTAACATTCACTAGGCAAAACAAAATCATGAACATATTTCCCATTGCTCAATAACTAAAATGTCGGTTATTTACTTTATGAGTCTCTCATATTTACGTGGAGTTGGTACCCTATTTATAGTAGGTAAAAGTAAGGTTGATTAATCTTGGTTTTATCGCTTTAATATTTGATTATTGTGTATTAGTGAGGCTGCAAATTGTATTAGAGTTTCATTTTTACAGCCAATGAAAAACCGTGTGTGACTTTATCTAATTTACTATACTCTTGGCTTTATCGAATAAAGTGAAATTAATAAATAAAATAAAATAAAAGTTCAACAAAGACGGCAAGCAGAAAAAAAAAATCTAGCTGAGAAAATCTCTCTTGTTGATTCGATTTTTCGAAACTTCTTGTAACCATAGGCCATTGAAAAGGATTGAAGCTTTAAGAATTTCATCTGTTCTTGCACTGGCCGGTCACCACAAGAGCCAAAGAAAAGACAGTTATATTGTTGTTATAATATATTATTATTATATATCTTCAAGTAAATTAATTCAAGATGTATCTAGAAGCTAACTTTTTTATTTACTGAATTATGAAAATACAATAAAGTAAATTTAGAATTTTTTAAATTTCGACGTATCATGTGTTCAATATTTGTAAATTACCATCTAGTATTAAAATATTGAATAAATATTTTTTAAATAATTAATTAATAAAGTAGAGAAATCCAATTAAAACTATTTATTTTCAACAAATTACAACTCAAAATTTCAATTACATTCATAACGAATAAGTTAGACTTATGTTAAAGAAATTTAGATTTTAACAGCTGTATCTTTCAATAAATATATTCTAGATAATGCTCAACTCGTTTCAATTTATTTACCCTTAGTTGTGATTAAATTACAGGGACAATAATATCGTATGGATTTACATGCACTCAAAGAATTCAAGGTTTGTATGCAACGGCTCAAGAGCCGAAAAAGAAAAGATAAAAGAAAGTTATTAAAAAAGATGTTTTTTTCCCATATTTGTTTCTTTTCTCAATCTAATTCCACAATTTTTAAAGGCTTTCAATTTAGTCTTTATTTTAGTTAAAATAAGTTAATGTGATGTTTTGTCTTAGACATAGTTACATGATTTAATTGTCATCCCATCTCTAAATCATTCAAATCTCACTCTAAGAACATTTGAAGCACCCACAACAGAATATATATATATATATATATAAAAGCTTCCACACAAATCTAGCCTCTATGGTCACAACCAAAAACTACAAACACTAAAAACCACAACTTAATTCAGTCACAATAAGAAGTTAACCATATGAAACCAGAACCAATTAACCGTACTGCTTAACCAGTTAACCTTACTTCAACCCCATGCAACCATAGTTCCCACTAAAGGACAATTGGCATTACCACCAAGACTTCCATCTTCGCAAGTCAACTGAAGAGACCATTAAGTACAATGTCTCACTTCCTATCTTTAACAAAATAAAGTTATCTAAATAAGCACCAGGAAGAGAAATTAAAACAATGAAAAAGGACAATTCAAGAACAAATTGATAATGACGCGAAGAGAAATATCGTGTCCGAATGTCAAAGGTTTGGTGTGATAAGGAACGCAGATCGGCAGCCACGCGAATGGTTCAACTAAAAACAACAAAATGACACATAAGTAACGCGTCTAGCTTTGCCCTTAGATAATCTAATAGTGATAATAATGACTCATTTTAACTAAACTTGAGACTAAATTGAACATTTTTTAAACGGTAAGATTACATTGAAAAATAAAATAAATATTCGTTACAGCATATCATTTTAGACAATTTTAAATTCATCACAGAGAAATAAGTACGTGATAATGGTGCCACATTTTTATAAATGCGATTTGTGAATCATTATATATGCCACACATTGTTGCTGATAAAAAAATAAAATATATGCCACACATTTTTGGAGTCGTTAAGTCCCAGTTTTTAGCATATTAAAGAAAAAAAGTATATTTAACTTTATTAAAAAGTTTTAATTTACTCATTTGAAACACAATAAAATAGGTGAACAATTCAAACTTTAGAATATTGTCAAACAATTTTTTATATGAATAAAGTGAGTAAAAATAATAAAATATTGTTATATAGAAAAATTAGTATATATCAGTTTTATAATATATTTATATTGTTTTATAAACATATTACTCTTTTTCTTATTTTGGATTATATACATCTTTCTTTTACTAATTATTAAACAATTGTTTAACTTCGGATTCGATTATATTAATAAAAAAAGTAATCATTCTCATTATTTTTGTAGATTCTGATGGTTTGATACCACAACGGAACATGTCAGTCACTTGACAACTTTATGTTATAGTCACATGACGATGAGTTGGCAATAAAAATAATTTTTTTAAGTAGAGATGCTCACTATATCAAAGAAATAACTTTTTATTGGAAGTTTGGGGTGTTTAACGTGGATTGAAGTTAAATTTAAGTTATTCTGTTTATGCCGTCGTGGTTGGTCGCTGGCGGCTCAAGGTCCAAGTAGGTAAAGCAATCACTTTAGGCCTCAAGGCCTCAAAGCCCTCAAAAAATTTAATACGCTTTCAAAGCCTCAAAAAATTTAATACCCATATATTATTATAAAATAAAAAATATTTAATTTTAAAATTATACTAATAAAATTTTAATTAAAAATTTAAATATTTTAATTGACTTTAAGTTTACATTAGTGCTATAAATATTATTTAATTACTTTAAATTTATATTGGTACTATAAATACTATTTAATGAATAATATTCTTGAAACTTTCTTATAATAAATTAATAGTATTTAAAAAAAATTGAACAGTCAAGGAAACTTACATATCAAAACTTTCTAATTTATCTCTTTCCTATATTCAAACGGGTTGATATCATCTCTTTATATGTTCTATCATTGTCTGACTCTTCTACTTCTCTCCTTCTTTCTTCACTTATCTCCTTTCTTCCTCCTTTCTTCCTCTGTCTCTTTGTTCCTTCCATGATATTATTTCAACTTGTTTCCAATTTCAAATTTCTTTCATTTCATATTTCATCATTTTATATTGTACATTATATGTTTGTCTTTACTTGGAGACTTGGAGCAGTAGATTGATTGAGAAAGAGTTTGTGTTCAATTTTGCTTCTTTTGAGTGCATCAATATTAGGTAAAAATAATATGAGATTGGTCAATTGATCACATTTTTTTATTTTTCATTATTGTTTAATTAATCTTAAAATAATTTGTGTAGATTCAAGAAAGAGAATTTAGAAGTTACAAATTATATTTAAAGACATACCAAAGGACATGATCGAAAGATAATAGGAGACTTGAGACTTTACGATCTAGTTTATTGTCTTGACAATCAGGTTTTATCTTCTTAACTTAGACTTATTTTATATACTTATAAGTTATATTCAATGTGATATATATTATAATTTTTAATTTTATATAAAAATATACAAATATGGCAACTAGAAAATTTGAATCAGGTTATTCAAAACTTCAAAAAAAAAAGAGTTGAACTTTTTGTTGAATCACATAGAGAGGCTATGGATAAATTTATAAAAATAAAAAAAATTAATTAAAAAATACAGGTGAGTCTTCTTTGAATGAAAAATATAACAATATAAAAATTTAGGTAAAGATAACAATATAAATATAGGTGAAGACAATAATAAAGTAGTCAACGAAGATAATAATTTTGATTCTCAAACTCAGGATAATAATTTTGATTCCCAAACTCATGATAGTAATTCTAATTCACAAACTCAAGATAACGATAATGAAATTGCAAGACAAAATGATTCTAATATTAAAAATATATACGATCCAAGTAAATGGGAGGATATTGATACAAAATTAAGAGACTTATTAGTAGAAAAAGACCCTATTAGGATAGCTGATATAGATTTTCCAAAAGATAAATACTCAAGACACTTTTCTATATCCATTAGTAAAAATTTACAATCAAAAGATGTGTGTATTAATATGGCCCTTGAACAATTAAAAGGTCTTCTTTCATTTTTTGAAACATATAGAGGGATTTTAAAATATATTTATTTTTGCCATAGAAATTGCTTCTAAAATGGATGTAGAGCCTAAGTTTCGTGAAAAAAAAAAATAGTCGTAAAAAAAACAATTCAATGAAAATATTGAGAATGAAGTTATTAAATCACCTCAAGAGTCATTTAGAATTGATTTTTTTTATATATTGTAGATCAAGTAATTACCACACTCTAAAATAGATTTAAACAATTTAAAATATATGAAGATATTTTTGGTTTTTTATTTAGTATTAAAAATTTAAAGTTATTGGGTTGTGTACTTTTGAAAGAAAAATACTTAAACCTTGAAAAGTATTTGAAACATGATAATTTATTTATTAGATCTTGTTGGCTTAGATTTATTTTCAGAATTAAATATCTTAAAGGAGATTATAGGATTGGAAAATGATAAACCAATTGACATTCTTAATTATATAAAAAGAATAAATTCTTTTTCAACTGCATATATATCATATACAATAATGTTAACAATTCCAGTATCAGTTGTTGCTTCAGCTGAAAGGAGTTTTTCAAAACTTAAACTAATAAAATCTTATTTAAGATCAACAATGTCTCAACAAATATGAAACGGATTAGCTTTATTGTCGAAAAAGATTTTTTAAATAAAATTAATTATGATAATTTAATAGATAATTTTGCATCACAAAAAGCTCAAAAAATAAATTTTAAATAAAAATATCATAATCTTAATTATTTTATTAATTTAAAAAAGCCTTATTTTTTTATTCGCTTTAAGCCTCCTAAAGTTTTGAGCCGCCACTGGTCGCTGGTTTGGAGCAGTGGTGCTTGGACACGAGGTTCAGAGGTGATGCTTTAGAGTAGTGATTGGTCGCTGGGTCGCAGTTCTCCAGTGAAGCAGGATGTGTTTTCATTTGTAGTGACGTGTGGTGGTTCATGAACGGTTTCTGTTTTGGGTAGCGGCGTGTTCTTGGTTTTTCCTTAGTTGTTCTCCGTTTGCGGTAAGGGGTTAATTGTTTGGGTCTGAACATATGTTTACAGTCTGCTCACCTTCTTTCTATCTAAACCGCTGAATGTTCTCATTAACATCTTCTTTCCCCAAACCCTAAACCTTTACTCTTTTTTAACGATTTCAACTTCTCAACTTCCTTATCATATCTTCTTCCTTTCACGGTTTCGCTCCAAAATCCACATATTTTGTTTCTCCCAACTTTCTTAGCTCAGGTACTCGCTCACTCGCTCAAACATTGACCTTTTCTTAAACCCGACCAAACTCATTCATTTTTTCCTTCAAATTTGATTTCATTATGCACAAAATAGAAAAATACAAGTTTGCCCTCTTCTACTTAATGAAGGTCTGTCACGTCATAGTTGTCAAATAGGCATATTTTTACTATGGTTGTCAACTAGTTTTTTCCTATTTTTGTTGTTCTTCTAAATAATTACCACTAGTTTCGTGGTTTCATTGTTGGCATGCAAAGAAAAGTGAGTGAGGTTTGTGTTTCTATTTAATGATGAGTTGTGATTTGTGGTGAAAAAGGAGAAGGAGATGAGAGAGTGACCATTGCCTTTGTGTAAAGAAAGTAGATGAAAGTCATGCTGCCAAGTAGGAAAATACCACTTTAACCTTGCATGTGTATGAGTAGTGTGTGTGGTAGAGAAAATGGAGAGTTGCATCCATGTTGTTTGGCAGAGATTCTTCTGTATGGTGTATTTGGCTATAATGTGAGATGAGGTGTTATTATGCATGTGTTTAGGGTGTTCTTGTGGTCGTGTGAAGAAATGTGGTGGAGAATGTGGGAGACTTTAGTCGTGTCTGAATGAGAAGTAAGCATAATCTATTATTTAGTATATGTGTATTTTGGATAGATAACCAATTATCCAACAATCAATAATTAACTATATGGTGAAGGGTTGTTTAGGGGCTCTGTGTATGGCAAAAAAAAAAAAACATGAGTTGGGTAAGAAGAGGGGGTCAACACAATTGAGAGTGTTCAATTTGAGGAATACTTGGCCTGTGCCATTTAGTGATCTTGTGAGCATATTAGAGAGGCTTCTTAAGGTTAAGGCAAGGAAGATAATGAAGTTGTCACGGAATGGTGATGTTCAATTTAAACATGCCAACATTAGCTACACACTGACGGAGCTTGGGTATAAACCAACACAAATTCGAACAAGTGTTGTCTAGTGTAGTATTAATGCATATTTTGATTGAAGAGTAATGTTAGTTTGACACCCTTACGTGTCATTACCTCCATTTGACACCCTTACGTGTTATTACCTATATTTGACATCCTTGTGTGTTAAAAAAAATAATTTTTTATTCACTTGTGTGTGCACATCTATATTTGCTTTTCATTTTTTCACGTGGCTTTTCTCTTTCTTCTTTTCTCGACTCTTTTTTTCCCTTCCCCTCTCCATTGTTCTCTTACTCTCCCCTCTCCTCTACTCTCCTTTCTCTTCTTATTCTTCCCACTCATGTCATTTTGCATTTTAAATTAGGGTTCCAATTTGAAACGACGAAAAATTTTGAAAACTGAAAAAGGGCATTGTGAACATTAGTGAAGAGAGAGCGTGTTGAAGGAAAGAGAACGGAAAAATAAGCTAGGGTTTTCAAGGATTGTGTTTGCAAGGAAATAGAAAGACGAGTGAAAGGGGATTTCAACAACTACAGTGGAAATGTAGTGAGACAATTGAGTTTGGGTTCAAGAATAGGTTTAAGAAAGTTAGGGTTTGGGTGTAAGAGGCAGAGAGTTGGGGATTTTATAAGGTTGGGTTTTTAAAGCACGGACTCAGTTATTCTTGTTGTTGGCGGCGTTCATTGTTCTTAGGTGGCAGTGGTTAGCGCTGAAGCAAAGGAAGAGGAGAATTCACAAGTGTCAACGTAAAAGTATCACACCACATTCATGTGGTTTCCTTTGCTTTAGTATCATTGGCAACACTCAATTTCGTCCGGATAAATAAATTTTATTTCAACAAATAATAATAAAAAAATTTCTAATCATTTCTAAAAAGGGGTAAAATCATTTAGTTTAAATTTTAAGTTTATTATAAAAAAATAATAAAAAACATATTTTGTTTTATTTCTCTTTTAATTTAGTTTTTAAAATAAAATAATAATAATAAAAAAGAAAGCATCGTTCCCTTCTCTCCAAATCCCTAAGATCCCTCATCTTACACAGAGAATCTTCAAATTCTCTTACTCAATCTTTGACCACGCACAACACAATCGCCCCGACACCCACTACCTTGCTCCAGTGTCGCCAGGCTACAGGTTTGTTTTGTATCCCATGCACAAAGTGTCTCCTGCCCTCTATAAAAAAAAAAAAAAAAAAACAATTTTTTCTTCAACAATTTTTTTTGGCATTATATGCACCTACACCTCATCTCTCTCAAAAAACAAACACACACTATTGCTCTCTCGGATTCTGCAATTTCTTCTTCAGGGGAACCACTTACCTTACCTACATCTTCATCCTTAGATCTCTCACAGAATCACACAGATACTTTACTCATGCAACCCTTATCATCCCACATCCTTCCTCTCGTGCCAGTCTCCGGTGATTCCACGCAAGAAACATACACTGATTATCAAATCCTCTTCCCACCCTGAATACCCTTATAACTCAAAAAAAAAAAAAACAATCACAAGGAGTAGACCAGAAGGGCAAGTTATAGGAACTAAGAACGAGGTATCAAGTTTTTTATGATTACTTGTGAAATATGTTTTCTTCGCTTCGTTATTTCTTTAAGCATGTACATCATATATTGATACGTTATGCATTCATCACTCATAAAATCAAAGCAACAAAATGAAACATTTCGAAACAGCAGCAGATTACTCCAAGTTGAGTTTTGTGCTTTATCAAATCGTTGGGCCAAACTACACCCTACCTGGTTGTGCTCCCTTATCTGGTGCACCTACTCTATCCCACCTTTCATCCTCACTCCACACACTCATGTGAAACCCACTGCGAACCCCAACATCCTCATCCCAACCTTCTCCACCAAAGTCGTGTCACCCTCTTCCTCGTGTCACCCTCTTTCTCACGTCACCCGCTTCCAAGGCCGCCGCCGGCGTGGCCCGAACGCCCCACCACATCGTCGAAAAATGACATCGCCTCTTACCATCCCCATGCAGTTCGCAAATGGCCATTCTGTGGGCTATGGGAAAACCCTCACTACAAACCACCCCATGTGCCATGAACAACCCCCATATCTCCCATGCACCTCCATATACCCTCGCTGCCACCACCCTCATAGATTCAGCGGCTGCCGACGATCCCACCGTCGCCTCCCACACAATGATATCACCCTAGCGCCACCACCTTACACGATCAACCCATCTCATTTCCTTCTTCCCTTTCCCCATCGTTGGGAAGCTTCCCCGTTTGCTGTGGGTCGTGAACCACCAACGTCTCCGCCCTTCCATCATGTAACGACAACGTCAACTCTTCCTTATACATCATGGCTCAATCTTTATCACCTTCGTGGTTCACTTATGTCAACCATAAGACACCATCGTCATCATCCTCCACTGCTGCCAGTACCTACCTCCAACACCTCCATCTTTCAGGCAATATTACCACTCGATGGCGCGTCAATAGCATCTCTCTTGCCATCCTCATCAACCTCCGCACCTTTTTTAGTGAATCCAAATACCCTACCAATGTCGTATCCATTGTGCTGCCTCCATTGACAACCCCCGCCGACGCTGTCGCCTTCGCGTCGTCGCCGTCAGCAACGCTCGTCGTCATTTGTCGCCGTCGCCGCTGCTACTTTTGCCAGCCACACCTTCTCATTCCTCAAAACAGGAGCCTCATGGCCTCACAGCGCCACGTGTGCGCCTCAAACCCTAATGGGATTTTGGTTAGTTGGGGTTACTCTCTACACCCCATAGACCTGCACCCACAATTCTCTTCAATTCCCAAAATACCCTTAACCCTAATTGGGTTTCTAATTAGTGGAGTTACTTCCTGCACCACACTAATTAGGGTTTGCACCTACAGATTTCCTAAATTTCAAAACTACCCCTACTTTTGTTTTTAATCCTTTTTTACTTAAAAAAAAATAAAAACTTCAAGAGTTTAACATTGGGTTATTTCTTTTAAAAACCTATTTCTCATATTCATATAAAAGAGAGATGTTTTAAATAAAACTTTTGATTAATTCTTAGTTGATCGCTCGCGTCATATGAAAATTGATTCGAAAATCTTTAATTTCATTTGGAATATCAAAGGGTCATACGTGTTAAGCGATATTCAAAATGAAGTGTAATTTTTGAAAACACCAAATTTTCAAAAATAAAAAAAAATATAAAACTTTCAAAAAAATAAAAAAAAAATATCAAACATTTCAAACAAATCATTTTCAAAAGAAAGAATTACGTAATCCTGATTTTCCATTCCTAATGAAAATACGTACGAGCAAGGTCAAACCTTGTCGGGCCCTAAAAAATAAAAAAAAAATATTTGTTTTATCTGCATTTTTTCTCTTTTTAGAAAATAAACATTTTGAAAATCACACTCATTTTACTTATTAAATTAAAGGTACCGTCTTAGGATAGGCGTTGTGGGGGTGCTAACACCTTCCCCACACGTAACAAACTCCCGGACCCTAAATCCGGTTTTCACATACTTGCCTTATCCGTTTTTTATTTTTCCATAGTTTTCCACAAAAACTATGGTAGCGACTCCATTGTTTTGAAAACATTTTTTTTTTTGAATCGTCATCCCCGTTGTGGTCCCGGTTGCGATAATCATGTTTGCTGATAAGGACTTTTGAACTCATGTAACAAATATGGAAGTAAAAACCTCAGGCATTCATGTTGGCTTTTATAATGAAAAAAAAAAAAAAACAATTCCAATGTTGTGTGAAAGAGGTTTGCTCTTCCAGTTGTGATTCAATAAGGTCAAATTGAAAGTACTTCCAGAAAATTATAAAGCTCCTTTAAAAGGTATGTTCAAGTGGTTTCCTCTATTTCGGTATCAAGTTTGCTAAGAAGGAATTATGAATTCATGTAACAAATATGGAAAGTTATAACCTCATGCGTTCATGTTAACACTCAGTATGAAACAAAATAAAGTTTCAATGTTGTGTAAAAAGGCATGTCCTTCCATTTGTGATCCAATAAGGTCAAATCGAAAGTATTTTCAAAAAAATTATGAGGCTTTTTTAAAAAGACTCACTCACATCCAGGTGGTTTCCTTTGCTTTGATATCAGGTTTCCTTTAGAAGGACTTTTGAACTCATGTAAAAACTAATGAAAGTAAGACCCTTATGCATTCATGTTGACTCTCATTATGAAAAGTACAATTCTAATGTTGTGTAAAAAGGCATTTTATTTCATTTATGATCCAACAAGGTCAAATTAGAAGTACTTCTAGACAATTATAAAGCTTCTTTAAAAGGTATGAAACCCACGTCCAAGTGATTTCCTATGTTTCGGTATCAAGTTTGCTGAGAAGACCTTTTGAACTCATATATCAAATATAGAAAGTAAGAACCTCATCTGTTCATGTTGGATCTCATTATGAAAAAATATAGTTTTAATGTTGTGTAAAGAAGCATATCCTTCCATTTGTGGTCTAATAAGGTCAAATTGGATGGAAGTACTTCCAGGAAATTATAAAGTTCCTTTAAAAGATATCACACCCACGTCCAGGTGGTTCCCTCTACTTTGGTATCAGCTTTGCTGAGAAGGACTTTTGAACTCATATAACAACTATGAAAAGTAAGAACCTCATACGTTCATGTTGACTCTCACTATGAAAAAAATACAATTATAATGTTGTGTATGCCCTCCTATGTGTGATCCAATAAAGTCAAAGTGCAAGTACTTGTATGAAATTATAAAGCTCCTTTAAAAGATATCAAACCCACGTCCAAGTGGTTTCCTCTATTTCAATATCAGGTTTGTTGAAAAAGACTTTTGAACTCATGTAACAAATATAGAAAGTAAAAACATCATGCGTTCATGTTGACTCTCATTATGAAAAAATATAGTTCTAATGATGTGTAAATAAATATGTTATTCCATTTGTGATATAATAAGGTCAAATTGGATGTATTTCAAGGAAATTATGAAGCTCATTTGAAAGGTATGAAACCCACATCCAGAAAGACTTTTGAACTCATGTAACAAATATGGAAAGTAAGAACCTCATGCATTCATGTTTGCTCTCATTATGAAAAAAATATAGTTCTAATGATAGGTAAATAAGCATGTCCTTCCCTTTGTGATCCAATAAGCTCAAACTAGATGTACTTCCAGGAAATTATAAAACTCCTTTAAAAGGTATGAAACCCACGTTCAGGTGGTTTCCTCTGTTTCAGTATCAGGTTTGCTCGGAAAGACTTTTGAACTCATGTAACAAATATGAAAAGTGCTCATGTGTTCATGTTAGTTCTCATTATGAAAAAATATAGTTCTAATGTTGTGTAAAGAAGTTTGTCCTTCCATTTGTGGTCCTATATAAGGTCAAACTAGAATTACTTTCCGGAAATTATGAAGCCTCTTTAAAAGGTATGAAACCCACGTCCAAGTGGTTTCCTCTGCTTCAGTATTAGGTTTGTTGAGAAAGACTTTTGAACTCAAGTAACAAATATGGAAAGTAAGAACCTCATGCATTCATGTTGGTTCTTATTATATACAATTTCGTTGTGTAAAGAAACTCGTCCTTCAATTTGTGATCCAATTGTTTGTAAGAAATTATAAAGCTCCTTTAATAGGTATCAAACTCGCATCCACGTGGTTGCCTCTATTTTAGTATTTGGTTTATTGAACAACTTTAAAGATATCAAATTAACAAAATCGTACATTTTTTCTAATAATGATTTTGTTGCCTCAACCAACTTGCCAAAGAACACTAGAACACCTCATTGCCCCGAACTACATCAACTGCCACCAACACATAGCTTCAGCAACAGAAAATGCCCTACCACATCAATAGAGAACGTCACACCAATGCCAAAAAAGTCACAAAACATATGCAAAAGTAGAGCAATCACATAAGAAAATTACACACGAGCAAAAAGGGTAAGAGGAGATGAAAAATAAGAGGAGAGAGAAGAATAAGAAAAATGAAAGATAAAGAGAAAAGTGAAGAGAAAAAAAAGAAGAAAATAGTAAAAAGAAAAAAAAAAGCAAGAGAAGGAAAGAGCTAAGCGAAAAACGAAAAAACGAAAAACAAATATAAACATTCTCACTCAACAAAAAATTATTTAAAATTATTTATTTTTTATTATATTACTGAAAGTTGAATCCAGTTTGTAAGTATAAATTGATTCACACAGTGCAATAGCATTCCTAACTATACTAATCCAAAACGACAGAAAGATTAATAAATTTATAGATTACAATATGAAAAATTAATTAATTTTATAATAGTCATTAAAATAATTTATAAATTTAATTTATTAGTCATTTCAATATAAATTTACTGAAATATTATTATAAAGTGGAAATGTTATTAAAAATGAGATTAAAAGATTTAAAATATTATTATTGTAATGCAATTTTTTAATTTAATTATATTAATTTTATGAAATTAAAATGTTTATTTAAACCTTTTATAGTTATTTTTATTTCAATTTTCTAAATTTCATTTTAAATAAATTTGCATGTACTCACAAATGTGGAAGTTTTAATTTTTTTCATTGAACTCCCTTTATATTATAAATAATTTTCAAATAACAGACAAGTTTAATATATGTCTAATCAATTATATTTTATTTAAAATTAATTTTAAAAACAAGGACAAAATTCTAATCTTAAAATTTCGTAAATTAAGAAAGAACTAATCAATAAACCTAACAAGTTAATCATATTTCATTATAAATTAACTTTAATCTATGATAAATTTGTAATTTCACATTTTTATCAAAAATAAAAAACTATCAATCAAACTCAATGAACCATATTTCATCTTAAATTATTTTTAACTACCAGAGCAAATTTGCAATCATACAATTTATCAATTAAAAAAAATTAAAATATCACAAACTTTACTCTCATTTTCTTCATTTATCACTATTTTTTCCTTAATTTAAATATTTTCATCTCAAATTCACTCTTTTAAATTTATTTTTCTAAAAAAAAAACTATTTAGCTATTAATTTTAGGTAACAAAATATGAAAGTCATAATTAGTGACTGAATTTAACCATTGAAATGAATAGTCATTAATTGTGATTAAAATAGTAATTAAATTTGATTTCAGTCGCTACGTAATAAAAAAATTGTGACGAATTTAACAATCAAAATACATTAGTTTCTAATTATGATAAAATTAGCGACTAATTTTAATTTATTTTAATAACTGATTTGATTTGATCATTAAATAATTACAAAAATGTTACTAAGTGAATTTAGCGATTAAAATATGTTGATCTCTAATAGTAACCAAATAGTAATTGAATTTCAATTTATTTTGGTGACCAATCTAATTTTTATTGCTAAATCACTATAAAAGAATATCAGTGATTGAATTTAGTGAACAAAATCGTTGGTCGTTAATAGTGATCAAAATAGTAATTAAAATCTAATTTATTTTAACAACTGATTTAATTTGAATCGTTAAATCATTAAAAATAATTCAGTGACAAAAATATATTAGTCTCTAGTATTAGCCAAAATATGAATTAAATATCAATTTATTTTAAACATTAATTTGGTTTCGATCATTAAATTATTATTATTAATGTTAATTATAATAAAAATAATATTAATAACTTGTGAATGTTTTCTCAATATATTTACTTCCTATTTTCCTTTATATACATATTAAAAAACAATAATTAGTTTTTGTTTTCCTTTCTTTATCTTTAGTCTCTATTATTTTTCATTCCTTTTGTCTTCTTTTATGACATACATCATGAGAACAATATGATTTTGATAACTTTACGTATTATTTTTTATAAAGAGAAAGTGATGCATAGTCTAAGACAAGAGAAGTATTTCAAATTGAGCTTATTTTAAAAGAATTGAGGAGAGGTTGGCGAGATCCAATTTTGTTTCACTTTTTATAACCTCTTAAAGTTTAGACGGCAAGATGCAATAAACTAAGTTGATCATGTGAAGAAAAATAAACAACTCAATCACATTAAGTTTTACCTATCACTATCAATATCTTTCAAATAAAATTTAATTTTCTTGTATATAGCACAAACTTGATTGAATTAAATTATTTTTCAATTTTTTTAAGAAATAATAAATCTTATTTCAATAAAAATTATAATAATTCTATAAAATAAAAAATAAATAGATTGAAGCATCTTTTCATGCTTCTTATTTATATATGTTTTACTGCTGATAAAAAAACAGAATATATTGAATAAGAAATTAAAAATAACTTTTTGTTAGAATACATAGAAATGAATACATTCTTCTATACTTTTTTTTTTAATATGTTTTTATATTTAATATAAAATAATGTTAATTTCTTAACCTGTGTTCTTAAAACATGGATTAACAATACCCTTTGATAAATATGAATAGCAGCATTAAACAAATAAGTTAATTTTAATTTTCTGAATTTGTAATTGGATTAATACAGTAAACTTTCATACGCGTGATATGGAAAATTTATAAAATGTATACATGATTTTGTACTTACCATTGATAATCGATATATAGTAAGTCTTATATTATTATTTGGTAATATGGTCATAAAATTTCTAGCCCTTCTGGTTGAATTTGATGTAAGTGTTGAAAGTGACATTCATGATAAAATCCTTCAAGTAGAATAGCTCAATTGATTAAGTACGTAAATTTTATAACATGTTTAATTCCTCAGATGGTGACGGTCTATTAAAAATAAAATTAAATACAAATATTTATTATATAATAATAATATGAAAATACTAAAATATTAGAAACATAGATAAATCGTACTTCTTTTGTTTTTTTAGTATACCATTATTTAAAAAAAATGTTTCTATTTAAATGTATTATTAATTACTTGTTTGTTATTTTTTTCTTCACCTAAATTTAGTTATTTAAAGTAGAAGACAATAACTATTTATTGTAACGTAAAAATAAAAAACGTAAAATAAAAAATTATTAAATTAATATTTTTGTTGTATTTCTAGATTTCTTTAAAAGAAAATTGTAAACCACAATTAAGAAAAATGAAAAAAAAAAAACATAGAAAGAGAGGTCTTTATTTTACAGAATGTGTAAATAAAGTCAGATTTTTTTCATACCATTTCAGTTTCATTCTAATAATATCATTTTTATTATAATAATGTTATTATTACTTATTATTTATATTAGTATTGTTATAATTGTTATTAATATTAGTATCCTGTTTTATTGTATGACCGAAACAAAATATAATAATTTACCGAACTGTTAAAGTAGCCATTACCCTTAGTTTTCACTTTTATAAATTTAAAGTTAAATTGGAATTTTAGTTTCATTTAATTTTTATTCATAGTTTGGTCTTTTATTATTTCACGTGATTTTAATTTTCTAATTTTAATAAAATCTGTAATTTTAGTTTAATAGTAATTTTCATATACATTTTCATTTAAACCATCATAAAAGGTAATTTAAATAATAAAAATATAAAACGTAAAAAGTAAACATATTTAAAATTTAAAATTAGACTAGATTACTAATTTTCTAAAATTTAAAGACAACAATAAAAAATAAACCACCAAATTAACATAAAAATTAAAATGACGAAAATTATAATTTACACAAAAATAAACTTTCTTTGGTTGCTATGCTTTTCCTGTTTCTGCTGTGTCATTACTTCGTCAGATAAAAGCCTCCGTCTCACAGTTTTGTGCCGGTCGCAGGTGCCGCCACCATTTCTGGTACGTTAGGGTTCTTGTGATTTCAAATTAACCATTTTCTTTTATTCTGACTGCATATTTATAATTTTGAATAATTCCATTGCATTTTTTAGTATGATTTTTTAGAATGATTTTGAAGAAGAAAATAATAGTTTAGTTTTATGTATAAAACTTAGGGTAACAATGAAATTGGCATTTTGAAATTGGAATAGAATATAACTGGATGCAATTAGTGTATGTGACTGTGATGTTCTGTGTCCCTCCAAAATCTTCGCTTATTATGGTGAGAATTTGGGTTTTTCCTCTTCTTTAGGGTTTGATTTGATTTGGGGAAAGAAATGGAGTTTGTTAACCGAATAGTGGACATAGCTGCGAGAGCTGCAAACAACAACACATTGATCAACGTTTGTCTGGTTGCTTCGTTTGCAACCCTTGGCGTGAGATCAATGAATCAGCAATGGACCATTGAAGCTCTTGAGGCTGAGAAGGAATCTCTAGCCAAATCCAACAAGTCCATCAGAAGGACCATTTGGAACTGGAAACAGCAGCTTTATGCTGAAGCCTCTACTGATTCTTCGGTGGTTCCTCTGGCAAGGCTCAAAGCAATCTATGGTGATGCACCGCCTCCTCCACGTGTTGGTAATTCATTTACTTCTCTTATCCTACTCTAGACTCTTTCTATTGAATGAGGCAATGAAATTTGATTTTGTTCGTGTGGAAAGTGGTTTTGTAGATTAAAAAGGAAGAGACCAATTTTATGTTGAAGTTATTTTCACCGTTAGGTTGCTTTATAGATTGCTACAATCATTTTTCCTGTTATATATGGTTTTGTGCTAGCTATGCTTAAACTATGGGTTGGGCATGGTGCATTTGGCAACTTAGGGCCCAATTTTTGTGCCTGTAACCAATCCTTTGTACTTTAGGAGTATCAATGTGCTTATAACAGGATCCGTTGTTCAGAAGGGAGTGGACCTTCGTTCTTGTTGTTATGCTTATAGTCTCTTTAGAAAGGGTTTTGCTGACGAGTGTCCCTGAGGAGCTGGTTCAGCAGCATGTAGTACTCTCTAAATAGGGCGTATTTAGATAATATTCTTCATAAACCTTTATAGTCAAGAAAAATAAGAAAAACAAAATTAAATGAGTCTCTCTGTAAGTTAAAATTAGCTTATGCAAAAGTTAAAAACAAGAATCTAAAGAAACTATGAGAAAATTTTACAAATTAGCTTATACATAAACCAACTTTAATTTACGGGAGGGCATTTATTTATTTATTTATTCTCTTTTAGAAATGTTTAGGGAGGCATTTGTTCAATTAGACCCTAAATGCTTTCAAGTACTTAGGAGGAACAAATATTAAATTATTTCTGTTCTTGTTATAAAATATTAAAAACCTAATACTTTTGATCCTTATAATAAATTATTAGCTTGTGCCTTGTGGAAAAGATCTTGCCTTTTGATTAACCGAGGTTCAATTTGGGAAAAAGTGAACTAAACCTCCTTCACATTCTTATATTAAATGTATATCAAGCAAGTTGATAACATATCAATGTTGCAAGACCATGGAGATAATTTGTTACTTGTCATGGCCGCTGGCTTTCATATTTCTTTTTTCCAATATATCTAAATAAAATCCAAAAAGAATGGCTTAGACCATAATCATACCGGTAAGCCCTTTTTTGGTTTTGCTATTTCTTAACGAAGCGGCAGAATGTATGTGAATTTATTCTGATTATCTACCAAGAAAATTAGCTTTTCATTTGAAATTTTCCTTTGATAATAGAGAAACAGTGATAGAGAAACAGACAAAACAGGGCTGGAGGCAAAACGGTTGAGTCAATTGTTAAACGTTAACTTTCTGAAAAAGAGGGAAACAGTACTGGCCATATTTCTTTCTAATCAAATTGTAAGAAGACTAAAACTGAGAAAATAACGAAACAGACAAAAGGTCAATATAACAATTTATTTCTATCTCTTACAGAAACCCCACTAAATCCCAAAATAGTCAATGTTACATCATCACAGAGAAGCTAAATGAATACATTTACTCGTACACACTATAACCAAAAACTAAGCATTAGAGTTCAAATTAGACTGTATTTCCCTTGAAACTTATCCTTTTATATTTCAATTTTGACCATAGTATATCCCAGTTTGACTCCATATGTGGTCTGCATAGTTAACAGTGAGACAGCATTAAGACACATTTCGTTTTACTAATGGTGTGAATTTATTTTACTATGTATGTTTTTATGCAAAAAAATGTTATAACATGGCTATCATGTAAAGATGATGTTTTTCATGGTTGCTAGAGATTGATCACACAGATTAGACGTGGTCAATCCACATTATCTATGCATATCAGCCATTGCATTATGCCTTGAGTTTTGGCTTTTAAGTTGTTTTTGTTTTTTCCAGGAGATACTGTGACGAAAGATGCATAGTCATCTAGTACTGCCAAAATAATAGCCTGACATCTGCTTAATATCAGCACTTTAGAAGTTTTTGGCCGGAAGGATGTTAATAAATGTTTTTCAAGAGAACAAAAAGGTATAATCCTTTGGTAATTTGTTGTTCTGTTTGCATGTAAATGTAGAGCACGGAAGAAGTTAAAAGGGGTGAGAAATTAATGATTGTAAGGACAAACCACTCTTATTTTTGTTATACATGATATCCATCTCACAATTTTGGGGGGCAGATGAAAACTAAATACAGTTTTGGTAGTTGAGACGATGCGGTCTTCAAATATTGTTCCATCAAACTTGTCTGGTTGACTGCCATGATGCCTGTAATGGACGACTTTTCGTGAGCAAAAACATTGCTTCATTTTATCGCCTTTATTGACTTGTAAATTTTACTTGTGACCATTATAGTATGTGCTTTTGGTTCATGCTTTGGATTCAGGATAGAGATAAAGAGTTGCAAAAATGCTATTTGTTTGGGATCCAAAATGATCACTCCCTGTGTTCATGGGCGGATTCCTACAACTTTTTAAACCAAAGGAGTCAGATTTTCTGTCAATTGGCAAATTGTATTGTTCTTTAATCAAGTAATTCAGTTTATTCTAACTTGACGAGCAACATCACCCAGGCCAGAGTTATATGATGACATTCTATTTTTAAAATATTTTTTAACTTTTGTTTCAATATCTTCTAAAATCTACATTTTAATAATTTTTATTTACATTTAAAATTTTAGAACTTAAAATGTTGATTTATCTGTTTTATTTAAATATTATTTAATGTTATCATGATTAAATAGAGGGCGAATCAGGATATTAATAGGCTGAAGCAGTTTTATTGTGATTGAAAATTATTTGTACTCATGATTTTTATTTAATATTTAGGTCTTAAATATATGATTTTCTTCTGTGGCATCAACATATTTTAATGATAATGTTTTGTGAAATTTAGATTTGGATTATCATTTTTGAATTTCAATTAAAATGTTTTATAAGATTTAAATATTAATTATCACTCTTGAATTGGAGATATGACAATATTGATTTAAACCTATAGATTAATACTGATGGGTTAAACCACTTGGCGTGATTTGTTACTAATTTTTTTTATTCTTTCTTTAATTCAAAAAAAGTCTGTGAATTTGCTTCCCTAAAATACTTTTTTTTTTTTTTTTCCAATTGAACCAAGTCATTTTATTTCCCCAAGTGAACAAGGACTTAATGTCATTTTATTTCCCCAAATGAACTTGTTCACTGTAGCAGTGGAGGATTCGGTAATCTCCATCTAATTCTCAACTGGTTTCTAATCTTGGAAACTCCATCTGCTTTCCGGACGCCCAATTCTAGGAAGAGTTTTCTGATTCTTTTTGAACGAGAGAAAATTTTATGAAAACATATAAAGTAAGAAATTAAAATTAAAATTAAAGAAAAATATATTTTAATTGGTTTGAGAGAAGGAAAAAAAAAAACTAATTTAAGGGGGAATAATTTTTAGTTTTGTAATATTGATTTTTTAATATGATTTAGAATTAAATTTTTTATTATTGGTTTGTTGAACAATAAAAAAATGATTTTTTATTAATAGACAATATAATTTTAATTTTGGACATTTGAATTAAAAATTAAATATAGTAATTTAAATAAAATAAAAATTATTTTAGATGGTGTAAAAAATTTGAAATAAAAGTTTATTAGTTTCTGTTGTTAACGTCTATGATGATATTTTAATTTTTGGACGTTGAAAAAAAACTAAAAATAATTTTTTAAGATGTTTAGTAAAACTTTGGAAAGGTAAGATTGTTCGAAATAATTATTTAAAAATATATTTAACGCTATAAATTTGCTGATAAAAATTGAAAATGGTTCATAGTAACTTCAGGGTAAAAATTAAAATTTTAAATTATGAAATTAACAAATAATTCATAATTCCAGTGAAATAATTTTTTAATACAAAATTTATTTTATATATTTACTAAACTGTAATGATAAATTTGTACGATAATATTTGGGAAAAACTTATATAAATTAAATATATATTATTTATATTTAATAAAAAAATTAAATACTTAATGATGACCAATTGAAGTTTAATTTATCTGACAAAGTGAAATGAGAAAAAAATCATAAAATTAATTGAACATAATTATTATCGAAATGAAAGAAATGAAACGTATTCTTTTTTTAATTTCAAATTATACAACACTAATAATACAAAACGAAAACTTATTCACCCTTAAATTATTTATTTTTCTTCTCTTAAACTAATTCAAATTTAATCTTAATTAATTATTTTAAATTACCTTTTTCTATTTTCAATGTCAATTTTAGTTTCTTATTTATTTAAAAAAATCTCCTTCCAGAAAAAATAAGAAAACCTCTGCTGAAATTCAGTTCCGATGGAATTTTAGGCACAAGGATAAAAAAAAAACAACTGAGAATTCTATTTTCTCAACTGCTACAGTGAATAAGTTTATTTGAGAAAATAAAGATGCATTGAATTCATCTGGGAGTTTTTAAAAAATATATTATTTTAGAAAAAAAAAATTCTCTCTCTGTCCCATAAATAATTCTCATTTCTCTCTTTTGGAGGGAGATTCTGGGTAGATTTTTTTTCTAGCAACATGTAAAAAGAAAACATACTACAGCATACTTTTCATGTTTTGAAACTTCTTTTATTAATTTTTGTGAAGAGAAAGGGATGGTGAAGTGCTTAAGAGCAGATGCAATGTATGATTGAAATCAGGTATCTGCTTTTTCAAACTTCTGTTAACAATTATGTCTGTATGACCTTGATGGGCCATTCGAATGACAACATGTGCTAAAACAAACAGTATTCAACGAGAAATTTCTTTCATCTGATTCATTGGAAGTTGCAATTCCTTATGTGAGCAAGTAAAATAAGTATCTTTTAAAGTATTATATACAAGAAAAATGAAACATCTAGATAAGAAGTAATTTTCTTAATATATATTATAAGGAGTGGTATAAGATATCTTCTCATATTTCATGTTCTCTTTGGTCCTTGAAATCCTCTCTCTCTCTCACACACACCCCCTAAAACATAAACATCAAAACTGTTTATTGATTTTCCCTTTATCATAATTTGATCATGGCATTCATCTCTTCACCTTTCATCACTTGCAAGGTCTTTCCACTAATAAGCTTACATTCCACACACACACACACACTACACTATTAATGTTAATTTTCTCCTCTTATCATAGGCTATAGCCATTGCTTTCTCAGTTATGATTGATTAAATTTACTTATTCTTATACTTAGCTTCAGAAAGAGTTGAGTTTCTCAGATCTTCCTTCACAACCCTTTATAATAGGGCAGAGACAGACATGCAAGAAAACATCATCAAAGAAGATTGTTTCTGTTGTGTCATCCCAGAAGAACAAACGCAACCCTTCTGCAACTGGCTCAGTTGTGTTCACTTTCTTCCCTGTTTTCCACTGATAAGCTTAAATTATTTTTCATAGTGCTAATATTGGCGAGTCCTGTGTTGGTTCACTGTAGACCAAAATTCCCATGACTGCAACAGAGAAGATTCTGGCAAGAGCTGCTGAGAAAAATGAAGTGAGACCAGGGGAAAACGCATGGACAAATGTGGATGTGTTGATGATCAATGATATCACTTGTCCAGGTATAACTGGAATCTTCAAGAAAGAGTTTAGCAACACTGCAAAGGTATCTTCATACACTTGTATATTAACACGTTTTCTCAAGAACATGTTTGAAATTTTAGTTATGAACATACTTTTTAATAATATTACTACATGCTTGAATAATAAGGTGTGGGACCGTGAAAAGGTTGTGGTTATCCCTGATCACTATATATTTACAAGTGATGAACGTGCACACCGCAACGTGGATATTGCAAGAGACTTTTGTGTGGAGCAAGATATCAAGTACTTCTATGATATTCAAGATCGCAGTAATTTCAGGGTACGCTTTCTCTTCAGTCTTTTCTTACACATTGGTTGGTTTCATTTTTATAGTTTGTTTGGATTGATCCTTAGCCGTTTTAAAGATTTGAAAGAACTTCATATATAGAAAAAAAAATTAGAACCAATGCCAACTATTATTGTATCAAGACCTTAATTCCTTTAAGAACTATAGAGAATGCAAATCCAGAGGGAATATGGAGAGATAAATAAGGGTTTTGATAGTTTTCTGCAAAATTAGTCAGCAATTTGCCAGATAATGTCTAGTTTTTTTTTAAAGAAAATATTAGCATAAAACGCTTCTTAGACTATGGATGAACTCATTGTACTAACTTGTATGTTAAAAAAATTACCACCTATCAACAACCCTGCATTTCAACTTATTTAGTGAAAGATCGCTTTGCCTAAAAGATTAATTAGGTGAATGATTCTTTTTGAACTAGTAATTACTTTACATAACCTTTTCATTATGGTTTAAACTCTGATCTTATGTGTCTAAGAAGTAATGGTTATGTTTGGTCATTTTCATTAATAAAGCTTTTATTAGAAAATCAAACACTAGCAGTGATCTTCATGTCATTGGAGTGACTTTAATTATTAAAAAAACTATTGCTTCAAAGAAAACAATGTTTTGAATAAATTTTATAGATGGTATAATAATTTACATATTGCAGGCTAATCCTGATTATAAAGGTGTTTGTCATGTTGCTCTAGCACAAGAGGGTCATTGCAGACCTGGAGAGGTGAGTTCTGTTGTCAAAGCTAATGTTAAAATCTGAAATCTACAGATTTCGGAGATGTTCTGATCACTTCATATATGACAACAGGTCTTGTTTGGTACTGATTCACACACCACATCAGCTGGAGCATTTGGTCAGTTTGCCACAGGAGTTGGTAACACTGATGCAGCTTTTATATTAGGAACAGGGAAGATTTTACTCAAGGCAAGTAAAAAAGTATCTTCATTTTGTTATATATGAAAAATACTTGGACTTTCTTGTTGACGAGGGTGAAAACCTTTTCATTAGGAATATTATTCTTCCAAATAAACTAACACTATTATTTTTGCTTCTGCATAACATCTTAGTATTTGTTGTTATCAACCATGCCTAATGTCTTAGATATGCTTAAACTGCAGGTGCCTCCAACATTAAGAATTGTGCTGGATGGTGAGATGCCCAGCTATTTGCTTGCAAAGGATCTAATTTTGAACGTGGGTGATGTCTTCCTCTAACGTGTTTTTCCATTTGAATGAAATGTGATTAATCAAAATTATTTTATAACATTGTTTTCTCTGATGCCATTTCAGATCATTGGAGAAATATCTATGTCTGGTGCAACATATAAAACGATGGAGTTTGTTGGGGAAACAACTGAAAGTTTAAGTGTATGTATATTTAACTTTTCTTTTCTTGTCCATGCTATGTTATTTGCACAACTATGTGAATTTGGAATTGTTGTATTGTAGATGGAAGAAAGGATGACACTGTGCAATATGGTTGTAGAAGCTGGAGGGAAAAATGGTATTGTTGCTGCTGATAGGACCACATACAAATACCTTGAGGTTACTGGAGTTCATCAATGCCCTTAATTTCATTGTGTCTCTCTTCATCAATGCAATATATATACATACATGGAAGATGCTGAATTTTCAATTAGAAAAAAGTATTGTCTAGTTCAGGAATGCTTGAAATAAGCTCCTGCAGTACATGTTTGTGTGTGGTTTTTTTGCCTAACTTTATATAGAGTTTTCACATCTTAATGCATTCTCCTTTCTCTCGGTGCCATGGATTTTACATTGTTCAGTGGTTTTGCACAGGATAAGACGTCTGCACCATATGATCCAGTTTTTAGTGATGAGAATGCAAGGCAAGTTCGTATATATACATAATTAATCCATAATTACCAAGATATAAATCCCCTTTTCGTGGATCTAGAATCGCAAGATGGACCAGAGATGATTTTACATTAGATGTTTCATGTAATTTTAGAATATTGTTCTTTTAAATTTGATTTAAATATATCTGCCATTTCTGATTGACCAATAATAGGGTAAAAGTTTTATAATGGTCAAATAGTGGGTTATATCTATAGAATATAAACTTTAGCCACTGAATTGTGAAGTTTCATGTTTCATCAAAAAATGGCCAGTGATGAGTAATTAGGTGACTTCAAGAGCTAGTTCTCTTGTATTCTTAATCTTTTTCTCAAAAGAAAAACAATCACATCTTTTCAGAATAATTCATATATTTCCCCCTTTGTTTTCTTTGTTTTACTCTTACGTGACTTTCTGAATTGTGTCTCTTTATTTTCCTTTTGATGTGCTAGATTTCTGGCCCAGTATAGATTTGATGTATCAAAGATGGAACCATTGGTTGCAAAGGTACTTTTACTTTAACTTAATCATATATTTTTTAGCTTCATTTTGCCATAAAAGTGTAAAGAACTTTGTATTGTAAAAAAATACTGTGTTTGATTGTTAATTTAATGTAATATGTTTGAACCACCACACAGCCACATTCCCCTGATAATCGTGCTTTGGCAAGAGAATGCAACAATGTGAAAATTGACAGAGTATACATTGGATCCTGTACTGGTGGGAAGACTGAAGATTTTCTGGCTGCAGCAAAAGTTTTCTTAGCGAGTGTATGTCTATTACAATTTCTTATTCTCCTTCATATTCTTTATGACATGCAAACTGCATATATTTTATGTTGGAGATTGGAAAAGCATTAATACTCTGGATTCATTCTGGGGAGGGCTTGAACCAATTACTTCTCATCATTAAGGATGGCAATCCCTGCAGGGACATTCATATCTATGTTTGGATGCTGTCATGCTGATAAATTAGAATCAGGAATTTGGAATTGAGGGGAAACATGTTATTTTTTTCACTCCACTCGTAGTGAAAGTATTCAAATTAAAAATTATTATAAGTTTTCCTCAATATCTATGTCTGATTGTAAATTTGTAAGCCATATATAACTCTTGCAAATGGGATTGTGGATTATAATACTTACAATGCATAAAAGGAAACCACAGGGGTTTTATAACCAGGAGTATGTGAGACCATTGAATATTCTGATCCTAGTTATTATTTGTTATTTTTCTGCTTAGTACACCTTAGTAACTGACACTTCTTTTTCTTTCTTTATCATTTTTTATATAATAAAACTGGTTCCATTGTAGGGGAAAACTGTCAAAGTTCCTACTTTTCTTGTTCCTGCTACACACAAGGTCGGTGACGGATTACTGTTTCAATTTGTTTCAATTCAAGTTATGAGGGGTTTCTCGCCTATTTCATAGTCAATCACCCAAATTGTCAAATTTTCAGGTTTGGATGGACCTGTACACCCTTGAGGTACCTGGTTCAGGTGGCAAGACTTGTTCAAAGATTTTTGAAGAAGCTGGCTGTGATCCTCCAGCAAGTCCTAGTTGTGCTGCATGTATGGGTGGCCCCAGAGACACGTATGGACGTTTGAATGAACCCCAGGTAAACTTGCACTTTCTTCAAATCGAACTTACCCTTCATAAAATATTGCCTAAAAAGAAAATCTTAGTTTGTTGCTAAAATACTTGGATCTCTTGGAAACATCATGTGAAAAAAATTATTATTGTTCAGAGCCAAATATAAAACCTAAAATGTAGTTGGGCCAGGGAATATTCTAGTTAACACACTACCCTTATCTGCTAAGTCAAATTCCTTTGAAAACGCTGGTTTCTATTTTCTGGAGCAACAATAGATAATTGTGCAGAAACTTCTTATATATTTCAACTGTTTCATTTTTGCATTTGATGCAACTGATGAAAGGACACTCAATGCAGGTCTGTGTGTCAACAACAAATCGGAATTTCCCTGGTCGGATGGGGCACATAGAAGGACAGATATATCTTGCTTCCCCGTATACTGCAGCAGCATCTGCACTAACTGGTTTCGTGACTGATCCCAGGAAGTTCTTGTAGATAAGCTACCAGCAGTTTCTACCTAATTGGAAAATTAAATGATAGAACTGGAAGGATTTATATGCTAGAGCCAGAATCATGCATTGAAAATCAAATAGTTTGGTACAAATGAGCTTGTAAGCGTAGAACATGTTAGTGCGGTTAAAACTTGGCATCAACCACGGGATTTTTAAAACTACAGCACTTGGAAAGTTGTGAAGATAGATTGCTATGGTTGACAATGTTTACAGAACAAGATATATATGCAAGGGTTTCAGTTGAAATTCGTATGTTACATTACAACACAAGAATAATACAATGCTTCTTAAGCAATCTCAAGGTGTTTTTTTTTCTTATAGTTAATTTCCTTATGTTATCATACAAGAATTGTCAATGAGTTGAAGTATCTGAATCTTTTGAAGTTTTCCACATGAATGCTTACTTGACATCTATATTCCATGGAGACTGGTTTATTCTCCAACATTTTGCAATAAGGAAGACGAATATTCCCATGTTGTTGTGGTTGGGATGGGTCCCTCAGAGAAGGCTGCTGGTATTGTCATCCATGGAGGCAGCGCGGCGCCGGCGATCCTTCTTTTTAGGGTCGCCGCAACCAATGTAGCACTCAACACCGCAAATCTTACTGAAGCATGAGAACAACCCACGCCCACCACCAGCCCTAACCCCGCCCCCACCGGGTGTACTGCCACCGTCGGTATGCCTCCGGGAGTGGCGGCTCGTCTTTGTGCTCGACGTTGGGTGGCTAGAGAGCTCGCCACGATCAATCACGGGGGGCAAGTCCGACCTCCACCTTTCCAACTTCGACTGTAACCCCTCCACGCTCTCGTCCAAGCTCCACCCTCCCACGCTCTCCCCCTCGTCAATCACTGGATTCCTCGCTATCGCTGCGGCCACCTCCGACGGGGATGGCCCCAGCTCCGACTCCGTCATCATCATCCCTCCCATGTTCGCCAAGTTTGACCTCCGCGGCGTCATGTACTCTAACCCACCGTTCACCTTCCCGAACGTATGCATCGGCGTCCCCCTGCTCGGATGGAACTTCGATACCACCGGCGACGCCCGGAACTGCGGGGCCGCCACTGCCGGCGAGTTCCGAAACTGCGGCTTCGGAGATCCCATATACTGCGGATTCGCCAAATTCTTAAACTGCGGTGCCGGAGAATTCATAAACTGTGGCGCTGGAGAGTTCTTAAACTGCTTCGCCGGAGAATTCATAAACTGTGGCGCTGGAGAATTCTTAAACTGCTTCGCGGGAGAATTCTTAAACTGCTTTGCTGGAGAATTCTTAAACTGCGGCGCCGGAGAGCTCATATAATGTGGCGCCGGAGAATTCTTATACTGCGGTGCTGGAGAGCTCATATAATGTGGTAACGGAGAATTCTTATACTGCGGTGCAGGAGAGTTTATATACTGCGGTTTCGGGGAATTCTTGAACTGGGGCGCCGGAGAGTTCTTAAATTGCGGTGCCGGAGAATTCCTAAACTGTGGTGCGGGCGAATTGATATAATGCGGCGCCGGAGAGTTTGTAAAGTGGTGTTTGGGGGTGGCACGAACTTCGTATGTGACGTTGTTAACTGGAACGTGTTGTTCTTCTCTGGCGTCAGTGACGAAGTTGTGTTCGCTGATGCTCTCGTCGGAAACAGAGTCAACGTCGGAATGCGCGTCGTGATCATGAGGATGATTATGAATATCGTCGTAAGCGACGTCGTTGTGGTAGTGATGAAGCGGTGAAAGCTGCTCCACGTGAAGAATATCATCATCATGAGGACTCGCTTTTCCGCTCTTAATCTTCCAGGGCGAAACGGGCTCGCTTAGGACAGAGGTCGTTTCTTCGTTGACGCTACTCACAACAGAGCTATTGGACCTCGACTTCTTCTTCTTCTTTCCCTTTTTCACGTTATCCTTTTCCATGCTTTCCACGTTAACTTCGTTTCCTGAAATGTTGGAGTGCGCTCTGTTATGGTTAGCCACCACCCGGTGCTGCCGCGCCACGGCTTCCGCTGCCACCACGGAGCTCGTGTCGCTCTTGGCGCGGCGGAGCTCGGCCCTGGGAGTGGCGGAGGCGGCGACGAGGACGTGGGGGCTGAGGTGGTTGTGGCTGTCGTAAGCGTCCTTCTCTCCCATGAGGTGGCGGTAGCCCACAGCGGAGGCGTTGTGAGTGTAGAGTGGCATGCTGTGCATGGAGCCGTCGAGGACGGTGAAGCCGATGTTGAGGATCCCCTGGGGCCGGCCCGAGGGGCGGCGGACCTGGAGCGCGACGAAACGCGTGCCGAGCGGGGTGCGGTTGGTGTGAGGACGCGAGGGCGGAGGGGCGAGGTTTCCGATGAGGACGCGAACAGTGCCGACGTGGATGTCTTTGAACCAATGAAGCGCGTAGATCTCAATCATGATGGCGGAGGTGTCGGAGCAGAGAAATTCGTCGTCGACGCGGAAGACGAACTTGTCGTTCCACGTTGGGTTGGTGTGGCCCTCGGTGTCGACGCGCGTGGAGAGCTTCCGATCGGGGTGGACCCACGAAACCGCGTAGGTCCTCATGTTCCGGCCCACGGGAGCCAAATCTTGGGCCGAAATGACATTGAGTTCCAATAACTGGAAGGGTGGCATGGTTTGAGACATTGTTTTTGATTAATATTGATTAGTTAACTAATTAAGGGGAATTTGTGACAGTGATGCAATTAAGGAAGGGGTTTATTGGGAGCATTGCATGGTGGTGTTTTATTTGTTCTTGTAGGATCTGAGGTATTTTGCGTAGAGTTTGTCGGCGGTGTTTGAGCGTTTAAGGGTTTTGATCCAGGAGCGGGTGAAGAGGGAGGGGAAGCGGCGGTGGGGGCGGGGAGGGGTGCCGCTCGCCGTCGTCCAGGAGGGGGACGACGAGGGAGGGCGTGACATGAATTGGGTGTGGGAAATGGAGAGTGAGGGACCCACCAGCGCACCGAATCAGAGGAGCCATTCATTTCTTTTGAACCCTTCTTCGCACCGCTGTTTTCGCTTCCTTCCTTAACCACCTTAAACCACTAAAACCCTATCTTTCCTTTTTTTAGGCTAAATGGGTAATTAACCATCTTTTTTTGTGCATCCCAACAGCTCTACTCATGTCAGCGCAAACTGCCTTTTGTTTGCCTTCTCATTTTCCGCTCCAAAACACCTTTCACCCGTCTCACCAAAATGAATCTTATACCTCTTCTACGTTCAAACTACTTCCTTATTTTTTCAATACACCTAACATATAATATTATTAATTACTATTCCTATATAATTACTTCAATAATTTAATCTAATGTCTATTATTCATCAACAAAATTCATTTAATGTTAATAATATACATCCTTTCAAACACATTCCATTCCCTGCCTATTCAATTTTGTCGGTGTTTCATAAAATATCAATGCCAGTACTTTCATGTGACAACACACTTTCTTCCTACACTTCTTCAAGAGAATCACGTTTTTTATCTTGCTTCTAGTGGGTCGTCTTTTGACCTTCTTTGCGTAACACCTTAGTTTCCTTTAATTATATTTTTCCCCTTCGATCTTAATTAATGAATGATTCAGGTCCTGTTAGTTTTCACTGTTTAGCTTCTCAGCCCAAAATTGTCAAACAATTAATAAGAAAGTTTTGCTTAGTGTATGTATAAAAAAAACAAAATTAGAATTTTATTACATTTTTGTTTTTATACAGTTTGATTTGATATCAATTAAAAATTTGAGAACTAAACGCGATCAATTAATATATGTGAGTACTGAAAAATCAATTTTTTGTGGTGGTCTTCCTCCTCGTGGTCTGATGAAAGGTGGACTTGGGATCTGGACTTTTGTAACGTAAAGCAGGCAAAAGATATTTTAAAAGCTTGGACCAGAATTAATGCTGATAAACTAAACACTTTGCCATTTTTCAATGACTCAGTCTCTTACCAAAATATTGCTAGCAATATCTAACAACCGACCTTGCTTTTTAGGCTCTTTTTTCATCCTTGTATATCAACTTTGACATCTCTGAGAGTAGTAGCAAGCAAATTTCAGATATTGGCATATCTTGTTGATAGCACCATGGACAGTTCCAAGTCAGTGATGGAGGAGGACTTTGAATCAACAACCTTGCATTCAGCTCCATCATTTGCAATATACAACAACCCTCATGGAGATGATGGCATCACCCCAGAAGAAATTTTCAAGAAAACTGTTTTGACTGGACAGAGTTTGGAAGTCACAGGCAGCGGTGAGTTCAGTTTTGGGAACAACAAGATGGATTTGATCGAGGAAGGTGAGAATGAGAATGAGAATGATTGGTCCAATGGGATTCAGAATTTGAGTATTGAAGAGGAAGATGTTGAACCAGCTAGTCCTCCCATGTATCTGGCAACGGGGCTTGGGGTTGATGCTGTGATTGGATCTGATAATCTTATGGGTGGTGATATATTTAATCCCAACTTGCAAGAAAGTGAGAATCTTGAAGGGTATTACAAGAGGATGATTGATGAGTATCCCTGCCACCCTTTGCTTCTCAAAAAGTATGCGCAGCTGTTGCAAGTGAGTTGTCAATCATGAATGAAACTGATTGTAAATATTGCAGATTTCGGATTAGTTTGTGCATTCTTCAAATCAAAAATACATAATTTTGAAATTTTGATTCTGACATGAAATGATGCAGGTCTTAGTTTTAGACTGTTATGGGCATAGACATTTGAACCTTTCATGTTTGTAGTAAATCCCATGAGGCATGCTTATTAGGAGAACTCGTTTATTAAAAATAATTTATAGGAGTTAATTAGGTTTGTATGAGGCATGCATGCATGTATTGTTTAATCATCATCTTTTACTTTCTTTGAGACTAGCATTCATAGTTCTTCTCAGAAGCTTGACATCCAATTTTTTACATCTAATGATGATAGTCTAATGGAGACCTTGAAGGGGCTGAGGAATACTTTCTTCGTGCTACCATGGCAGATCCTAATGACGGTGAAACCTTGACGCAGTATGCGAAGCTGGTGTGGGAGAACCATCATGACAAGGATAGAGCATTAGTCTATTTTGAACGTGCAGTTCAAGCTGCACCTCAAGACAGGTAGATTACCACAGCCAAATATCCATCTCATTTAAAATGGGCATTGTGTTTAAAAGCCAAAATTATCATTAGTCTTCAACCTTACTGTAGCATGCCGAAACTGAAAACTTCTATTTGGACATGCAAATTGTTCAGCTATCCATGACTGAAAAAATAAGATAACGGTAAACATGTAATGTATCCTTTTCAGCCATGTTCTTGCAGCATATGCTAGTTTTCTCTGGAAAATCGAAGATGTTGACGATGAAGATGGAAAACAAGAAATTCTGGTGCTTTTCTCTTTTCTGATCTTTTCTTTCCTTAGGGGTCATTTTGTCTTCCGAGTGAGACATTGATTACTTAATACTCACGGTTTGTATCTAAGCACAGAGCGACATGGAAAATCAAGAGACTGAATCTGTGAAGCCCTCCAAAGAAACAAGTGATCCAATCAGCCAACTCTCAGTTCTTTCAAGTAGACAGGAGATTGATGGTGAAGAAAGTAATTTTGAAGATGATTTTAAGAAGATGATTGATGAAAATCCAAATAATCCTTTGCTTCTGAAAAAATATGCTCAGTTTCTGTTGCAGGTGAGGTTTTTCATTTTATTATGTCCAGAGTCAAACAAATCTTTTACGAACTATGTTAGGCATGTGATTAAACACCAGCAGATGCCTCTTTGTCTAAATTTTTTTCAATGTATAGCAACACAAGTAAGCAGCTTAGGCTTTCTTAATACTTTGACTGAAGAAAGTCTTCCTACCATTATTATCTGTTTTATTTTCCTAAAACATTTTATTTTGGGTTTTCTGGGACGAAATGTGTACACATTAAACAACAACGAGCCTCTTACAAATCGAGGCACAAATATTTGTTAGATGAGCCTCTCTCCATTTAAAATGAAATTTTTAACAGCCACGGGGCTTTGCACTATAGCCCCTTCATACAAGTCATAACTACCATAATAGAATTATGCATGTGTGATCAAATTTTCATCATTACAGGTCAAGGGTATATAGGAGAATTCACTTGAGTGTGAACTTTTTATCACTTACTTTATGATTAGAGATTTCTGAGTCTTGAAAAGTTGCGTTCATGCACCCTCTTCTCCACTTTAAATGTATAGTCCAAGATAGATCACCAAGCAGCAGAGGATTACTACTCACGTGCAATAGTAGCTGATCCCAGTGACGGTGAAATGATATCAGAATATGCCAAACTAGTATGGGAACTTCATCATGATCAGGAAAAGGCTTCCTTTTTATTTGAGCAAGCAGTTCAGGCTACTCCTGGGGATAGGTAGGCAAGTTTTTGAGACACATCTTATATAAAATGTTGTGCTTCTAAACATGTTTATAATTCTCAAAAATAGGAGAAAAATTCATGGTAGTCAGGCTCTTCTTGATCTTACACTAAAAGAAGTGTTGAATCATCTATAACTACTGTGCAAGGCAGTATACATGTGCCCTTAATTCTGAACAAAAGAAAAAATCCTTACTTAAATAATTAAGATGCAACTGTTTACAACTTTTCTTCTTTCAGCAATGTTCTGGCAGCATATACGTGCTTTCTCTGGGAAACAGATGATGGGGAAAGCTGAAATTAAACGCAGAGCCATGTTAAGTGACATTCTGCACAAAAAGGTGCCAAATAAGTGCTTGTGGTTGCTGGTGAATAAAGAAAACCACATTTCTTTACTAACTGCATTTTTCTCTATTTTTCTAGAATGACATGTATCGAATTTTGTAACAGGACAATAATAACTTACGAAATGATATATGATTATGTTAAAAACTTGAACTAGTTAGACAAATTTCTTTCCCTAATTAGTGTTGCAGTTATTGAGAGTATACCCTGTCTAATTTATGGACCTTATTCTAATGTATTCTGATACTACTATGCTCATCCTTGTTACGCCAAAGAGCTAGTTAGGGATAAAATTTTCTAATGCAGTCACATGAATGATTCCATGGAAAAAAACTTACATTTTTTTTGTGTGAAGATGGAGGGATGTTAATAATAATAATAATGACAGAGACATCATAATAATATCATTCTTTTTAATTGTATTCCAATAACATGTAATGGAAATTCTAGTTTGAAAGGCCAAGCGCAAGCACAATAGTTTCATTTGCTTTTAAGAATACATTAGCAAATTATATATAGTTTTCTGGATTTGTAAGAAGTTTCTAAAGGAATAATTTAATGAAAGCGCAAACATTTTGATTTAAAAAAAAAATCATTTTAATCGATTACTGTTTCTTATATTTCCTCCAAGTATGTAACAGTTCGTACTCTAAATGACCGAGTCTAACTAACCAATAAAGACCTGAAATCAATATAAATATGTAACTTTGGCAAATTGAAGAAATCAAACTCCGAAGTAATGAGAAAAATAAATATATTTCAATGGCGATGAAAACTGCCGAACGTTTCAAAACACTATGCAAACTAAACATAAATTTGGTGAGCAGACAAATGAAACAAAATGGCTCTTACATTAAAAAGAAATAAATAAATAAATAATCATATTCGACGAACATAATTTAGGGCATAAAAAATATCAATATTTGGTTCTTAACATCTATTGAAAGTAACTATTTAATGCTGAAATCTCAAAATTTGATTCTCTTGGTAAAAAATTATGGTGATTCTTGAACCTTGATAACCTCAATATCCCCTCTCTTGACGGGTAGATGGTCTATAGAAATTGTTTCCTCTGGGTTTGTTGTACTCCCTTTCACCTCCATCTTGTCCACTTCCCCTGCCAAAGTTCCTTGGACCAAAACGCCCTCTCTGTGCCTCTGATTGATAGCTACTCCTACCTCTGCCCCTCCCTGTTCATGATCAAGTCAGAACAACCATAAAGCTGAAAAAGATAAAATCTCCTAGAAAATAATCATACGCTGCAAATTTTCAGATTCACAAAAACAACTTACTTTTCATAAAAACAGCTAAAAAGTGAAGAAAAAAAGTTTCTCTGAACTTTCATTTTAACCAAGTATTGTATATATCTTGAGTCAAGCATATTAATGAACAGAGAAATTTTGGAGAAGAGAAAACACAATAAAGAAGAAGACATACTTCCTCCTCGGGAAGGGATGTTACTGTTTGGTCTCCGCTCCTCAATGTATACTTGTCTTCCTGCTACTTCAACAGATCCTGCCTGTAAACATACAAAACAAACATGAGTCTACAGCTTATGAAATTGGAAAAATGTGATTATTAAAACAGTTTATTAGCAAATATCAGAAACAGTTTAGTCTGTTAGATCAACAATGCAGATCCAAAACTTGTAAAATTATTGTGAGCAACTAGTATGATGACATTAATATTAAAACATAATACTAATTCCAAAGCAGTGAATAACATAAATTAATCATCTGAAACGGAATGCAAACCTTGACCGCATTATGAACCCCACTCATATCTTCAAATTCAACAAATGCATAGCAAACTCCGACATCCTGGAGATAACAGGAAAAATTAGCTCTGGAGTGGGATACAAATGAATTAATGAAATAAAATAGTTATTTGAAGCAATGTAAGCATTCCCAAATAGCAGTGCAAAGACATTCGTGATGAACGGATTAGCCATTATTTTTTATCAATGGGAAGATAATACCCGATTAGAATTTAGAGGAGATAAAAATTAAATCGTAGTGTTTAGAAGAACAAGAGAGAACAGAACACTGAATAAAAGACCTATTCTATTACAGACTCAGAGTGGTGAAAGAACAGAAGATGAAACAGAGCAATATTGTATGAGTGAGGGATTGGCCAGAACAGCATCAGGCTTGCTAGTGAATGCCCAAAGAAAGCTGTTATGTCAGAGATCTCACCACAGAAAGATGGATCTCCCATCAGAGAGAATGGTTGGGGTTTCTCTGAGTGGGCAAGGCATGCAAGTGAGGGAGGAATAGAGTTTATGTTTGGATCAAATATAAATGGGACGAAATCCCAAGATTTTCCCCCATAAAACAGCACAAAAGGATACCATTCCAGTGCCAAAAGAGGAACTTTCATGTGCAAACATAGTAGCAAATGAAATAGCAACAATTGCACGTCAAAGCACACAAAATCACTCAAATACAGAAACTGTTCTGCTGCTGGAATCCAAAGTGCAAAGCTGCCATAGCAGCACCATCGTAGTTGACTACAATGAATTCAAGATGTAAAAGCCTACCTTGCGACTTCTTATGACTACACCATCAGGTCGAATCCTGCCGAAATTCTTCAATTCCTCTTCAATTTCAGAAGCAGAGACGGTAGGGGACAAGTTTCTCACATAAACAGATTTGATTTCATCTGAAGGCATTTTCAATCAAATAAAATGTTACTAATAAGTAGTTAAAAATAAAACCCATAGACAAGCATGCCATAATTCTTTTAAGCAAATTAGTTTAGTTTATTGGTGAAAAGATGTAATGAGCTGTCATAATGGGCATCAAAACCAAAGAGTAACTATCTAAAAAAATATTTAAAAAAAATTGAATGAATTAGTCTCAACAAGTACACACAGTAACCTTCATCTTCAGCTGTGGGAATGTCCTCCACTATGTCAGTTTCAGACCTTTCAAAGGCTTTAGTCAATGTAGGTGTTTGCTGACTATTAGTTGGTGTAGCATGCTCCTTGTCCGAAGAAGACACATTCTTCAGAGATGGCTGAGAAGCTAAAGATGGTGTAACTTGTCCTTTAGCAACCTGTAACTTCCAACAGTTTCATAACATAGTCAGTTCCGAACTCATAATTGAATCTCAAAAGAAAAACATTGTGCAGAAATCAATCCATTCGCTAGTTCACACATACAATGGAAGCATAAGTATGTTTTGGGGGCTCCTCAGGAGGTTCTTCAGCAGAAGCAGGTGGATGTTCTTGCATATCATTCACAGGAGGTTGAAGAAAAGCATGTGACTCTTCGGCGATAACATCTTCCTGAACATGTTCAGAATCATAGACTCGTGCCATTTGTTGCTGTGAAAATCCATAAGTATTGACCGCACCATTTTCTTTTACCTCATTTGTAGCAACAAAGTCCCTTGCCTGTATATCTCCACCCAACAGGTAGTCGGAAACTGTAAAAGTAAAACTCAGAGATCTCAATCACTAGAAAAAAACTACAGTTTGAAGAAATGAGTATACTCCATAACCAGCCACAATGGCTATAAAACAAAAAAATCATGTGTAAAAGTTATCGAAATTTTAATGCTTTATAAGAACATTTATCAACAATAAATGCAGGTTCCCTTCCCATTTGACATTATAAAATAAAATCACCACCGACCACTTGTTATGGCTAAATTCATATGGATATATGATTCAGATTTATAAATCTAGAAACTCTTTGATAGAAATCTGTAGTCACCATTTAGACTAAGTCCCTATTTGTGTAAAAGAAAACAAAAAACAACAAATCAAACTTTCTTCCATAAGTTAAATCAAAATATGCAAGTCAACTTTCAGACAAGTTAAATGACAGATTTTCATTAAAGAGCATAAGTTGATTTTAACTTACGAGAAAAGTTTATTTTATTCGACTTTCTCATTTCCTTCTTCTCTGGAAATATGTACGTACAAGTTTGTCCAAATAGAACCTAACAGCTAAATTAAAATTTGATAACAGCAAGAATACAGTTGTGAATGTGATAATGCCTGGTGACAATGGATAACTGATGGATGGTGATGATGTAGAGAATAGACAAAATACAACATTAGACTATACATAAACAATAAACACAGACATGTAATAATAAGCTACATAGTTATCCGTACCACCAGATGCAACGAACGGGATGATGATAATAGCTTAGGAATCCAAATAAGGGAATAAAGTTCAATAACTTACATTTTCTGACTTAACATGTTAAGGACTATCAGATCCTCTATGACAAACAATACATAATGAAAATTTGACTGCCAGTCTATGTCGGGTTTTGAACAAAATCAGATAAAAAAATCCACATAAAAGAAGAGGGATTATCCATGATATGACGACTGTAGAAAGTCACAAAGACCTAACTTTCACTTATCTTCAAATGATAATAACTAATAAGTGAAGCAATAATTATAAGATTCAAACAAAACTCAAAAGATCCCAAAGGCTGAAGCAGAAAATACCTGGTTTACTAATTGTGCTAGGAGCATTCAATTTTGAGTCAAAATTACTCTGAGCCAAAAATACAGGTTGGAGATTATGAACCGGCTCCTCGTCAACAAAGTGAAAAATATCATTGAGCACAAAGAAGCCCTTTTCTTGGGGTGCAAGGAAGAACAACTGCATAAATTTCCTCCTCACATTGTAGTCCTTAAGTTGCGCAGAACCAAAAACCGATATAAGAACGCCACCACTCCAAGATTCCAGACATTGTACTGTCTTGATTCCAATTCCAGTAAAACTTATTGACATAATAAGCGCGTGGATTTGCTGCCCAGAGAGAAATTTCTTTAATTCTGGGGGAAATAAGAGTTTCACTATAATAATTGGACAAATACAGAACAGTTCTACCAATAAAAATAAAGTCAGAACCTCTTATCCAAAGATTATATGTCACACAAGACAAAGCCAGAACAAGAAGATAGAAAGGCAGAAAATGTCCAATAACATATTCCAAATAACCAAATTTCCAATAATGCAATTATATTCCAAACCACAATATAAAGGCCAAAAATACAAGTATAAAATAAATAAAAAAATTATCCTTAAAATGGAAAAGAAAAAAACGAACCAGCATTGCAGTGGCAGTGTCCCTGGCGTTGCCATCGATGCGTATCATGGTGCTGGCGTCAGAGTAGAACTGATACACCAACTCGGGCTTGGTCTCAAGAACATGGTAGTACTGCCCCACAAAGTAAGTACCCACCTGAACAAAACAAAATGGTCGCTTTTAAGGTTAATTATAATGGTGGAGATAAAGGGTATGTGGGAAAACGAAATTGCACGTGAACCTGAGTAGCGGAGAGGGGAAATGGAAAGGCTGTGGCCATTGTAGAAAACCCTAAAAAGGAGGCGTCTTGCCCCCTCCCGAATCAAAACCACGCCTCTCCTCAACTCAACTCAGATCCCCCTTGAGATCTGCACCACAGCAAGAGGGTGAGATTTGAGAGGAGAGAGAAAAACAAGGGATTTGTTTTTGTATAGTTAATGTTGTTTGTGGTGTGGTGTGTTGGGGTTTAGTTTTGTTTTGTCTGGGGCTGTGTTGTTGATGATATCATATCGCTGGATGATGGAGGAAGAAGCATGCTGCACCTTTTCCCCTTTTCTGGAGCCTTTCCCCACTTCACTATCTCACTCTTTTGGCTTAATTATATTTTTTTTTTCTGCATTAATTCCCAATATGAGATATTTTGGTGTTTCAGGTTTTAGTGCCTTAAATTAGGCTTTTTACCTTTTAAAATTAATGAAATTTGGTCACCTATTAAAGTTTTGTCTCATTCTTTCATCTAGAAGAATAATATACATGACATTTTCATATATGACAATGATATTACATCGCTTTTAAGCATAAAATTAAGTAAAATTATTTATGATTTTTATTGGGCATTTAGTAACTTGATTTTCCTAAATTTTATGATAACATCTATCAATGTAGAATGATAATTATTTTTTTATATTTATACGTAGGAAGAAAAGAAAAAGAAAATAATTGAGAAGAATGGAAAAACAGATATTAATCAACCAAACCAAGCCAAAATTTTAGTAGACTTTTGACATTAATTTCACTTAAGAGAAAGTAATTTTGCTTGAGAAAAAAAATTAGTTTAAAGTATGTGATTTGTTTGAGTTAAAAAGGTTATGAATTTTTCATTAAGAAAGATTTAGAGATATTTTGAAGAAAAAAGAACTACAAGAAGGTAGAAAAGTTTTGGATCAACTCGAAAGAAGATTCAAAATTAACTCATTTGTTCCAAAATTCATTCTTGTGTAACATAGATGACCTTCATCATTATGAATGATTAAATCTTTTGTATTAGGATCGAATGTAATGTTTCCAACTTTTCTATATTGCTTCTAATATATATATATATAAAAAGAGAGAGAGATTCTATACTTTTATTTCATATTAATGATTTGATTATGATCTTAAATGTTTAGATGAATTGATAGTTGATTTAGATCTAGATAAGAAAACAAATCTTAAATCTAAATTAAATTACATCATCTAATATTTGTGAATGCTAGAAATATATTTAAATTTATTAGTTGAAACAAGTTATGATCTTAAGGCAACAGTTTTACTATGATTTAAGAAATTACATGTTATAATTAAATCTTTAAAAAATTACATGTTATAATTAAATCTTTAATTGATGTAGGTGAAGTTCAATCTCAATATATTTATTATTTATTACCTCAGTTTTATTAGTATTTATTTTTAAAGCTAGTTTCATTACCCAACTCTTAAATAAATCCTATTGAAATGTCATTCTTTTTGTAAATTTTTAGTGCAAGTCAAAAATAGATTATGATTATTGTTGAAACTTGCACAAGTCTTTTAGGATACGATATTTATTTAGAATACTATATTGATCTAGGACACTCATTGAAAGGAAAATCTTAATAAGTTTTGGTGTTATTGTCAGTGGCTTGTGTTAAGATATTCAGTAAATCAATTATTTAGTTTGAGACATACTTGTAAACTTGTGTAGATATCCAGTAGTTTTTAATTCTTGGTAAATATGTGTTTATTCTTGAGTTTACCTTTCTATTAGTTTCATTTTTGTATGAGGTAAAGGTCCAGCTAAGAATTTACTTTTCCATTTTTAAATAGAGAGAACAATAAGGAGAAATAATAGTAGAGCAAGGAAACAAAAGTAGCTAGATAAGGAAAGACACAAAACAAAGAGTCGTCAATAACAAATAATTGCCATATCCTAGAAATGCAAATGCAACAAAAAATCTAAGTGGTGAAGGATCACATAACTACAATTATCAAAGAAGACTTGTAGGGAAATATCTTCATCGGTTGGGGCCAACACATTTTTCTAACATAGCTAGACTAACAAAAAGAGTGGAAATGAATTTCGTTTTACTTTCACTCATAGCTTCTAAACAGTTTGCAAGAATGGATCATAAAGACCCATATAATCATCTATCTAACTTTTTTGAGTTGTGTATGGGAGTACCTATAACATCCCAAGTTTTTAAGTATATTATTATCAAAAATATGAAATTATTTGGCAACTTGAAATTATAAAATATTGGCAAAGTATATCGTCTAAAAAGATTATTAAGAAAAGCTCTTGATATAGAATTTTTCGAGAAGATGTGAAGATTTATGAATCAAATTAAGAAATATATATCATGGGATCAAGCAAAAGATTATAAGACTACAATGAGGTATACATTGTTAAACGAAGTCAAAAGCAAAGAAGAATCCAATTTCTACTTGGTACACGATTTTAAGTCACCATACGATACTAAAGTGAAAAGTTAAAATGAAATGTTCAAAGTCATTAGAAGCATAAGGCAAAGAGTTTGAAGTTTATCCATAGACGAATTACTTCAAATTGTACAAATTGAGGCAGAATATTGGATGAATAAGATAACCACTACCTATAGACTATTAGACGAATACATATGAGTATGTTTTCTTTATTATGAAAGATATTATTTTTACCTTGATGTGACATATTTAACTATTGATATAAGGATTATATCTTAGAGAGTAGAGACATTCTTCTGCATTTACTAATATAGATAAAGTTGACTAAGTGGACCTAATTTTCTACTATTTACCATGGACACATAATATTTTAGTACTTATCTCTTTATGACTAAACTGAAACTAAGTTGAAGAATTAGTTGAATTATAACTATATAATTACAAATGTGTAATGCCTACCATGACTTCTTTATAAATAGGAGCAATAGTAAAGTCAAAAATCACACCAAAATATAACAAAAGAAAATATGATAAAAACTTGTGAGAAAACACATATAAGGGAAACTCTGCTTCACACTTCCAAGGTAGGGAAAGGAGATATATATATATATTGTATTTTGTTTTGTATTTAGGTGAGGCACCCCTAAATCCTCACAACTATAAAACTTAATGTTTTCCTGGATTCATTGAAATCTATTTTCTAATTTCACTCAAGTTTCTTCATAAAAGATTTCATTATTGGTTTTATAACTCATATATAAAAACTTGATTTCATATGAAATATATTTTGAGACTCTGAAACTTAACTGCAAAATATCATTGGTAATCTTTTACTGATAGTTATTATTTTCCTTATGGGGGGAAAGGTCTCATGATCATGTTAAACCATTTTGGCATATCCGTTAATGAAGGATTTGATTCTTTGGGGATTGAGATGAGTTGAAGTGTTGATGTTGAGTTTGATATGTGCACATGCTCATTTATCCTAACTAGTCATTGCCAATTGTCATTTTTATTATTATTAGTATCATTCTCAAGGTTGATATATAATATAACTGAAAGAAGTATAACTGAGACAATATAATATTATAAATAAGGATGATAGTAATAGTGAGCAAGACTTTTATCCAAATATTTGGTGAATATTAATTCTCAAGTATTATTCCTGAAGTTGTTCGGATATAACAGGAAATGAATATCACAAATGATTTGGGATGATTGTATTATGATTTGATAGTTAATCATTTAATGGATGGTGACTCAGCCCTAATCTTTTGAAGACTCTAATAAGATACATGTGAATGGATGGTGTCTCAACCTAGCCTCTAGAAAGATCTAATAAACCAAAGGGCCAAATGTATCGAAATGGACAATAGACAGTAAAAGATGCTGAGATATAAGTATATAGTATAACTTGAGAAAGATCTGCATAAGAAGAATATTTCGTCCAATTTCATGTCCTAGCCTATTTGTCTAATCTACATCTAATACTTGAATTCTATTAACGATTTCTCTTCATTATGAAAAGAATGATAGGTAAAGTTCAAGGAGGGTCAATTGAACTTTGAAAGATTTTTGTCTAATACTGGAAAGAATTGAAAGATAAAAAAAATTATTTAGTTGAAATAGTTTACTATGGGATTATAAGCAACATAGTGAAAAAATAATCAATTGAATTTAAAAAATAATCAATTAAAATAGCTTCCAGACCAACAACACAATAGAAAAATAATCAATTCAATTCAAAGAACAATCAATTGAATTTTTCTTGTTAGAATCTATCAAGATACAGTAATCAAATAAACACCAACAAAAATTCTTGTTTGAAAAATTTAATGAATTAAAATTAAAGATCAATCAATTAATTTTCTTAAGTTAAACAATCACTCAAAGAATGCAATCAATTAAACTCGCGAACAACAAATTGAAATTTTCACAAATCCTTTCAAGCATATCACAATCAATTAGAACAGTGAAACACAATCAATTACTGATTTCCAACAAATCAGTAGTACACAAGAAACAGTTGATTGAATACAAAAATAATCAATTGTAAATTATATAAATACAAAAAAATAGAATTGATTTGCGATTTCAAGATTAGAGAAAAGAAAGGAAAGATCAAGAGCACCAACAAGCAAATAAATTTTACTAAAGATCAAAAGTATTCACACAATACAACAAAGACACAATCTTGCACAATACAAGACCAGATAGCTACAATGTTGAACCCTATTACACCACGTCAAAAACATCCTAAACTAGTGCATAACCCTACTACACCCCTATAAGAGTAAATCACATACACTTGTAGACCCAATACAACTTTAATCAATTGAAAAATTGAATACAAAATATAGTGTTGCAATTACAACTCAAAACCAACAAAGATGAATGAATTGCAATAACTTTCCTGAATGCTTGAAATGTATAAACAATTGAAAAATAATCACAATCAAGGATGAGCTCCAAGAATCTCTTTATTAGTTCTTCTTGAATAAAAAACTCTTTGGTAATCAAAAACACTTCTGTTTCTACTTGTTATTCTCAAGGTTCACAAATTAGTCTCATTGTTTTTCTATGTTAGAAAAATTTGGAAACAAAATCTAAGAATTTTGGGAAGTTGAAAATTGAGAATATGTGAACAATATCTAAAATAGAATATAATTCTAAGATCCTGGAAGTAAAGAAACCTATAAAAGGATACAAGATTTAAAGGAGAAGAGGCAAGCTTTGCACTAGAACACACTTAAAAAAACATAACATCACAATTTCTCTTATTTATTCGTTGTAATTCTTTTATTTTGTCTTCGTATGGAAGGCTAAACTCTTTTGAGTTTAATCTCTTTTAATTTTACAATAAAATTTGAGTTTTTTTTCAATATAATTTTTGTTTTAAATTCTCTATAACAATTTATACTTTACTACACTGCAAGAAAAAAAGCTATTTAGAAACCAATTTTTAACTACCAAATAAAATAATTGCTAATTATGACCAAAGTAGTTACCAAATTAGATTTTAGTTGCTAAATAACTATAAAATAGAAGTAATGATTGAATTTAGTGACCAATTAAGTCAAGATAATTGGTATCTACCATTAACTACCAAAATTTTAGTGACCAATACGATTAGATTCTAAATTAGTCTCTAACTTAATTAGATACCAATTTAGAATCTAATAGCATAGGTCATTAAAACCTTGGTAGCTAATGTTAGATACTAATTATCATAACCTAATTGGTCACTAAAATTCAATCATTACTTCTATTTTGTAGTTATTTAGCAACCAAAATTTAATTTGGTGACTATTTTGGTCACAATTAGCAACCATTTCATTTGGTAACTAAAAATTGATCTCTAAATAGCTTTTTTCTTGTAGTGCTATTTATCTTTTTGAATTTTATTTTGTTAAGGAATTGCTTTTGAACTCTTGTTGATAATTCATTAGCTTTACTTAGAGTTCTTATTTAGTTTTCTAATTCAAATCAATATTTTGTTTTCTTAAGTATAGAGGTAGAATGTAAACATATCACGAGTAGATGCTTTGAAACAATAGATATTGATTTTTTTTTAAGATGATCAATGAAAAATTCATTGTTAAATGAACTTTAGAGTCAACAATTTTCTTTATTATTTTTTATCGTCTATTGCTAAACAATTTCAAGATGTATAGATTTAAAAATGGTTTTTGGATAAACTCTTGGTGTTGAGCTTGTCATATAAAGTTGTAATTAATTTAGAAATTGTGTGGAATAGTTTAAATTACATGTGTTAGATGTTTTCATAAATTGCTTGGTATAATCATTTTTAACTCAATGAAATATCACATAAGCATTAATTTTTTTTTTATAAAATCAACATAATTAAATTCTTTTTTCTTGGCGAATTTCATGAATAAAGATTTGAAAAAATTGTACTAAGCAGGATAATTTTTTAACAGCAATCATGTTATAAAAAAATTTAATGATATTTGTTTAACAAAATAAATTTTGCTCAACAAAATGAGTGAAAAACTTATTTTAATTATTTAAGTCTTATAATTTTAAATTTTTTGTTTATAAAAGTTTTAATTTATTTTAATATTTATATGATTTTTTATAAATATTATATTCTATAATTTTAATTACCTTGTGTCAGAAAAAATAATTTTATGATCAGAATGAACTAATATTTAATAAAATAATGTTTCTTGAATAATATTTATTGAACATGTAATGCTTTCGTGTATGTATATAATGTAGGTTTTTTTTTTCAGTTTGGTGTATTTTTTCACACTAATATCTAAACTGGGCAAAAAATTATTTTTTTTTATCAAAATACACAAATCGTGTCAGCGTGTCGGCTAGACATGATTTCAAATTAAGAAATCCTTCCACCTAGCCATGATTTCAGGCTAGTCAAATAGAAGTGGCAGGTTGACGATTTCAATTAAAGACACTAATTAAATGGTTTCTCACTAAGCCGATTTCTGTGCAACCATTTTCTAATTATTTGGTCATATGTTAAGTTTAACAATTAACAAAAAAAAATAAAAATAAAAATTAACAAAACCGTAACAAAAAAAATTATGGCATACAAATTTACTTTAAATTAAAATAAAATAATATAATGATAATAAGAATAAGAATAATTTTAATTAAATTCATATGAATTTAATTTAAATAATAAAAATAATTTTAATTAAATTCATACAAATTTAATTTAAATGATAATAATAATTATGAAAATAATAATTATAATTAAATTCATAAAAATTGAATTAAAATAATAATAATAATAATATAATGATTATTTTAAAAAAAATATTAATAATAATAATAATAATAAATAGTAATAATATTCTAACAAATTTAATTAAAATAATAACAATAATAATGATTATTATAATAATAATATAATTACTTTTATAAATAAAGAAAATAACATTTATATAATATTAACTATTGAGTGGAAATAAATGGATCAAGTTGCAGTTGCACACCACTACCATTAATGTTTTCACGTTTTCACTAATCAGGAAGAGGGAAATAAACAAACACTCTAACCATTACAATATCAATTATGGAAACATTAATGATGCTTAGCTAGAAGGATTTTTTAATTTGAAATCCTATTTACCTGACACACCATTTTCCCATTTTAGTAAAAAAATAATATTTTACCCATTTTAGACATTAATGTGAAAAAATACACCAAACTGAAAAAAAAAAAAAAAAAAAAAAACCTATAATGTACATATTGAATTATAAAAAATATTAATAAAATACTAAATCACATTTAGCGATAACTCAAATCAAGTATCATTTTGCTGAAAAGTCATGAAAATTGTTATGGAGTTAAGTGTCACAAAGAACTAAATAGGTATAAAAAAACTATCTTAAACTTTAATAGAACTTTTGACTAATATCACGTAACAATTTTATATGCAAGAATATATGTCTTTTGTTAGTTATTTCTTTGTAAAAAAACTAAACGAGTTTATATGCAAGAATATATGTCTTTTGTTAGTTATTTCTTTGTGAAAAAACTAATCTATGTGTAAGCATTTGAACAATGACATCGTTAAAATGGTATATTAATCTTTTGATCATTGTATCATAACTTTTTAAGAAGTGAATGATCCCAATCATTTCATAAGCAAATTAAAAGAATTTAAGTGTTGATAGCTTAAGGTAATGCTAACCAAATAGATGATTGTATAAATAAGGAAAAGTTAACCTCAAGTTGTCTCCAACAAATCCAATAGTAAATTAAAACAATCAATATTCAAAACTGATCTACAGTAAACAAAGTTAATAATAATAGTGAATTAAAGAGGGGATTTGAGGATTGTTGTGTAGGAAATTAAAATAGACAATTTAAAATAAGAAAGAAAATAAGTTGACTCTCAAGTTCTTTCACAATAAACAATAAAGTTTTCCTTGGTTTTACTTAAGATTATTATCCTTCAATTCTCCTCGAGTTGAACTCAATCCAACAAGCATCAATCAAATTCAACAAAATCTTATTACCAAAACAAACATCTACCAATATATTCAATATCTCACCTCATCTCACCTCATCTCCAAGCGTATACTCAATGAGATGTACATTTTTTATCTCATGACTAAGCGTAAAAGAAATTGATTAAGACTGAGTGAATTAAACAAGAACTTTAATTAAAGAAAAAATAATTGAATTCTCAACAAGCATTTAAAAAAAATATTTTTCCAAAAACAAATTTAAAAAAATACCAATAATATAGTACAATTATTATAGAGAATGTAAAGAACAAAAATTTATCAACAGGAACCTTAGAATTCATTGTCAAATAATAAGATAATAAACCCAAATGAGTTTAGCCTTTTATGATGAAGGCACAAGAATTTCAAAAGAAAAATAAAACTATAGTTTTTGCTAAGGAACAATGTGTGTCTTTGATGCCTTCTCCAACATTTATTTATAATCTCCTTTTCTTCTTAACTATCTTATTTAAAACAATTGATTTATTCTTAATTATAGTATAAGAAAATCAAAGTTAAACACTCTAAGTGTGGATAAAAATATAGTGATTACATAACTTTTATTCTAACTATCTTTGTATTACACTCCAAAGGAAATCACTAATATCTTTATTATACTAATAGAGTATGTTTTAACATACACATATAAAATTGGTTTTTTTTTTTTTTTTTTTTTTTTTTTTTAAAAATATATTTTTTTTTTTTTTTTTTTTTTTTTTTTTTTTACAAAAGTGATGCATATTTACCTGGAAAATACAACTTTAGGTAGATTTTTAAAAAATTACAGAATTGGGTAAGTCGTGCTCGCGTAGACGACTTTAGGATGAAGAAGTCGTACTTGCTAGCACGACTTCAGTTTGCAACTATTTTTTTTTGTCGCATATGAAGTCGTGCGAGCAGAGACAACATGGTTCAATTTTATTTTATTTTTTAAGTATTTAGAAGTTGTGTTAGGAAATATGACTTTTTTTATTAATTTTTTTATTTTACATAGTCATAAGTGGTCATAGCAAGCACGACTTCTTCATTAATTTTTTTTTTTTAGTTTAAAGTCATGTTAAAGAGCATTACTTCTTCACTACGTAGTATAAGTCGTGCTAGGAAGAACGACTTCTTCCTTAATTTTATTTTGGCACCTAAAGTCATGTAATGGGTGACGAAATGAGTTATAAATAAATGTAGGGTGTTATGAGATAAGATCTAACATTTTGAAGTCCAAACAAACAATGTTTAAATAAACTTGTTATGCTAGAAATAACTAACAAAATTCAAAAGCAAATATTGATGAAATCCCAAGGTGCCCAGTAGCCCCCAAAGTGGATATAATATTGATGACACCAATAAACCTTCCACGAGGGATGTGTACCCACCTACGTAACTTCCCACTGTTATATCCAACATTGTTGCTCACCCTTTCGAATTCAATGAAGAGAAACCTTACTAAATCAGGAAGGAATAATGGTTTAACAAGCCTACTAGCACAAATGGGAACATTAATGAATGTTCATTATTATTATTTTTTAAATTACGCTTTGTTTGTTGAACATATACACTTTAAAATTTAACTAAACATACTTTGAATTTCAGTTTTTTTGTTGAAGGAAACGTTGAAATATGATTATTCGTGAAATTCTGAATATGGTGAAAGAACTGTTTTCGTAAAAAGCAACCTTTTACTACAACCTAAATAACTCAAAAGGCAATATGTATACATTGAAAGCAAATAAAAGTCATTAAAAGGTATTAGATAGGAAATGGGAATCGAAAAGGAAGGAAGCGTTGAAAATGTGGTGGAATTGAAGAAGAAATCAACTTAGGTGGCGTGTATGTGGGCCCCACCATTCCCAGGTGCAGTGCAATGATGCAACGCAACGAAACGCGGGAAATGAAGGGAAAGGAATCGATCACTCCTTTGACTCAACCTTTATCATTCCTTTTCCTCACAATCAATCGCAAGCTTTCTTATTCTTTCTCTTTGGACTTTGTCTTCTCCGATCTTCCCTACTTTACTTTTCACCTAATCAAACAAGTTCGAAATTTCAATCCTATTTTTTTTTCTTTCCTTTTTCTAATTCTTGTTTTTACCATCTATTTACGCTGCTTATGTTTATGTGTGTTTGCAACTTTCAGTGTATCCCAAAGTGAAGGTAAGACCCGATGACGACGCTGAACTTGGTCTCAAAGCTTTCCTCTCTCTCTATTTGCATCCATCTTCTCCAGGTATTTCTTACTTCTTTTTAATCTTTTTCTATTCAGTTTGCAATTTGTGTGCCCTTGTTTAAATTCTATTATTAGAAATCTCCGGTGTTAATTTTGTCTGCATAATATATACAAAATTAAATATTAAAGCACAATTGTTTTCTAAAACAGGAGACCAAATATCTGTATTTTAAAAGGAGAAACCAAAACAATAAAACAGTAAAATTGGATTAAAATTGTATTTAAACTCTTTATTATGTGTTTTATTTTGTTTTCTTTTGCTGTTTTAATTTGCAACTAAACTGTTACGAATCAAACGTTTATAACACCCGAAAAGCTTAAGTTTTTTATAGAGTTGGCCTTTATGTGGTTGTATGTTTTAAGTTCCTTAATGCACGAATTCTCCTGATTTTATCTATATCAATCCTCATGCTTAAAGTTTTTTGAAGCAATAGTTGGGTTGGTAATCACATGGATGAGTGAGTGATGTTGTCTTCCTTTCCTTTTCCATTTTGTTAGTTTTAATTTATAATTGATTTTTCACTGTAGTTTTGGCCTAAGTTTGGAGATTGAGAGTGTGGTTTATATTTCGCTAAACCTTTTCATTCGTCTAGTTAGTCAAAATTGTAGTGGGTCATTTTTATCTATCATATTCATTTTACTAAATATAGAAAGGAATCACTATTGATTTTACAGTGACAGACAAGAAAGTTGTCTCCATGCCCTCTGTTGTCAAAGTACCAAAGTGTTATGTTTCGCCTGTAGTGATTCCAAGAGTACATGTAACTGAAGATTCTGAAGACTTCAGTTTGGCATCCGATTCTTCAGTAACTACAGGATCTGAGAAGGATGGCAGTACTGATGAAAATAAAGTAAATATTAGAGCCAGTCCAATTCCTCCCCCTCGTGCTGTAATTTCTAGTCCTGGTAAGATCTCATACTTTTCATCGGATTTTGTTAGCTATGCCTTTTGCAATTTGAATATCTGATTTTTTTCTGAATCTAAAGATTGACAATGAAATCATGAGAACTATTATGAGATGCATAGCAATGTCTCGGATTTCTTTTGATTGGCAATTAAAGCTGAGTGAAGTACTTGCTTGTAGAGATGCTATTAGAAGATATGGGAGTAATTTTTCGTTTTTATTATCCGTTAAAATTTCTTACAAAAGGATGCAATATGCATGTTGACAAAATGAGATTTTCAGATAAAAGCCCAAACCTACTTTTATGTACTTCAAAGGGAACTGAAACTCATAACTCAAGCACCTTGCATGCAAAGAAACCTTGGACTACTTTAATGAATTTTTTAGAGAAACTGAATTTGTGAGTGTGATAGTGACATTTAGACCTGTCAAGGAATATAGAACAGTTTTACGTTATTAGGAAGTTGTTTTTAACAGGGTAACCTATGTAAAAGGTGTCGATGTCATTTTGTAAGTTCTATATAAATGGATGCAATCATCAACTACCTTAATGAAATGAATATTATGAATGAACTCAACTAAGATTAATGACTCCTAAAGTTAATATACACAAACTGAAAGATGAACTAACACTATAGAAAAAAAAGATAATAAAACTCCCTCTATAGACTAACAGTCTAAATTGATTCTATAGAAAAAAGATTATAAGACTCCCTTTACATAAAACTAGTTCAGTTACATCAATGGAAAAATTAATTCAGCTACACTAACAATTAGTTGCACCAACAGACTTGTAAAACAACACTAACTCTTATGTTAATAGTAACTTAGCTTGCCTACTTTGTGTTCCTCTCACTACTTTAATCTTCCGTATAATCAATAATTCTGACAATTGTAATGATGCACCTTATACAATCGATATAGTTACGAGAAAGTTAATAGACGTGTTTTGAAGTAAAAAATAGATGCAAATAAAACTCCCTTTTGAATCTCACTCGTAATGTCTTAGTGGGAATTGCATGCTGTGCTGTAGTTATTAGGATTGCAGAAAATTTCTCAAGTTTAAAAATGAAATCTTCAGATAACAAGGGTTAAAACAATGTTTTACTAGATTTTTCAATTTAGCACACCGTGATTTTAGTTTTACATTGTCAGATTGTGCAATGGTCCGTGTTTTCTTCATATTTCGTAGTCTCCACTTTCCTGTTCTAAACCCTGAATAGTGCGTTAATTAGGCTGGTTTTCCACTCTTCTGTTAAATCAATTCAAATTAATAAAGGTCTGTTTCCAAACCAATGGTGCACATAAAGTGAGAGCTAAGTCTCTTAAGAGTCCATCACAGACATAGTTCTGAACGCTCATTCAGAACCTCAAATACTTCAAAGTAACTTTTAATCCTGTCTGTTAGAGAAGAAAAGAAAAATCAACTATTTATTACTTGATGCAAGAATAAAATATTTAGCAAAGAAAATTGGATAGTTATACTTGTGGAGAGCATCGTGAATTATGTATTTATGTGAATTTATGTGAATACTTGTGGAGATATCTGGGTGCTGGCTAGTTCTCTGTTTCATAAGTGATTTCTTACAGAGCTGACCTTGAAATTCTTTTTGTATTTAGATAATGACATAATGATTGGGAATCAAAACAAGACTAGAGATGGAAGACTTCCGGCTTCAAAGAATGGTGCTGTGTTGCAAAATCGACATGCACACTGCAAAGTTAAATCACATGATGTCACTGATATTCCCCCAGAGACAAGAAAACACAGGGAGCCTGGGTCTAAAGAAGAAATTGATTGTGTAGGAAAGAAAAAGAGCAATAAAAGAAGCATAAAATTGGAGAAGGTACCCTGGAAATTTTAGTTCTGGTGAAATCTAGGAGCATGACTGCTACCACTTTTTTGACGATCAAAACGTAGTGTGATCTTAATCTAGGATTAGATTTCGTGCCATAGAGAAAAAGATAAATACGATGGTGCATGCATGCTTGGGTGTTTCATGTAATATAACCACTTCTGCATGCTATACTTAATGTTTTGAGTGACAACTTGATGCACGCGTGTAAGATTCTGTAAGGAAGAAGCCATGCATATAATTTCAAGTTGAGTAAAATTTAATTATTACCTTCAGTTATTAAAATAAAAATTAAATCACTTTTAATAGAGAAAAATCTAGGTGGAGTTGAAGCGATAAGGAGTTATTTTCGCTTCATTCAAAACCACTTTTAAAGTTTTAGTTCTTGGATTTTCTCTCATTCACCCTCACTATACACTCAAGTTTGTATTCCATTTTACATTGTCTTTCTTACTAGTAGTAGTTTTTAATTTAGACACTTTTGCAACTGATGCTAATTTTACTATTTGTATAATCCAATCTTAATATTTTTATAAGGAGTTATGGGTTCTATTTTAAAAATAACAATATTTAACAATTATGTTTGGTTTAATAATTAACACGAAATGAAAAAATACATCTAATTTGCATTCAAAGTATTCAAACAGTGCTTTCTTCAAAATTAAAGCCAATTGCATCAACTTATACACACACAATGGCAGAGAGATAGCATAAATCATGCGGTCAAACTGTCCTTAAAATAACATACGAAAGCTACATTTGAATTTCTATTAATATTTTAGAATATTTTAGTCATCTGTAGCCATTAATAAAGAAAAATATCTCTATTATGTACATAACTTCTTACAATTTTATCTTTTAAGCAATTATTTTTAAATTTAAATAACTACCAGCAATAAAAGAATTAACTACAATAAAATAAAAAAGTTATTTATTTTTAAAATTACTTTTAATGAATTTTTTTCGTAATTTAATAATATATTTTTATTTCAATAATTATTATAATAATTTTTTTGTCAAGAAAAAGTAAAAAGATTATTTACCCTTTAATAAATAAAAAGTAATTTATTTATTTATTTAATAAAGTAAATTATTGAATATTTTTTCTTTATTTTAAAATAACTAAATAACTTATGTTTTAAAAAACAATGGCTAAATATATATAATAATTTACCCTTTAATAAATAAAAATTAATTTAATAAAATATATATTTAATATATATATATATATATATATATATATATATATATATATATATATATATATATATATATATATATAT
>Ga0209700_100639_pt1 | contig 68279 bp, 50 predicted proteins | sample SiratroredBW_FD_187528 | JGI IMG/M metagenome (GOLD analysis project Ga0209700, IMG submission 187528) | Root nodule microbial communities of legume samples collected from California, USA - Siratro red BW (SPAdes) (version 2) | ecosystem: Host-associated > Plants > Roots > Nodule | place: USA... | reverse complement strand
AAAAAAAAAAAAAAAAAAAACAAGGGAAAATTATTATATATGCATTTAAAAAATTTAGACCAACACATAATTAGTGTAGGGTAGCAAAAATATTAAAATTATTGAGTATGTTTAATAAATTTCCTTATAAACTTTTAAGAAAAATATAAAAAGTAAAATTATTAAAGAGATGCAAGATATGAGTGTAGGTTTTCAGGGAAATTGTAGAGCAATGATAGGATTTGATGTGGAGTAGACTGAGTATGACGAGATGGGGTTTAGCATAGTATCTTCAAAGGTACGGAAGGAAGTGTCTTTATGTTCCATTCACATATTTACTGCAACTGGGACATCTTTTGATGTGTTTACTCCTTGGCTCTCTCATACCATGTGCCACAAATTTGGTTTCCATGTGCATCATCTAATTCGATACCATTTACACACCTTCACCCACCACATATTACAACTAAAATAATATACTTTATGTTCATCACAAAACAACAAAATCACTCTATAAACCAGGCCAATTTTTTGTTAAAGAACTCTATGTAACTGCATTGCGTTATTCCAATTTGTACTCAGGTGAAACTCGCAATCTATATATAGCATAAATGTAAAATAATGACAATATTAATGTTTTAGCCATAGAGATGATGATATATACAATTGTCATAGGCAAAATGGAACTAAGATAATCATATATATTTATGGAAAGAAAGATTGGAGTGAAAATGTAACCACAAAGGAAAACGTTAGATGCCAGCCATGCATGGTTGGATTGGAAGACAATAGTAAAAGTGTGAAATATAAGTTCCACATTTGTAGGAAGCCATCTAAAAGGGACATCTCAGAATGATGTCCACCAAAAATTCCCCCTTTTTCTCTCCGAGTCTTCTGAGAAAATGTCATCTTTTTGCTATTCCTCTCATACATGCATGTCTAACTCCTCCTCCTTTCACCTTCTGCTGTTCATTTCCCATTCATTTTAATTTATAGCCCCTGCTCCCTTTATGCGGGGTCCTTCAATCTCACTTGGGGGAACCTCCGTCCATTGCTCAATTTAACCAGAGTTCATGGAGGCTTTTATTTTTCACCTTTGCATCACTATTAGCTTTCTTTTTAATTGAATGAAAATATTGTTTAGAACCAAAACCTGCACATACACTATACATATATATACACCAACCAAGAATCCTACTTGGACCTTTTGTTTTTTGTTCTAGAAATTTAGAAGAATGAATTGTTTTCCGTGTTTTTCAAAGAGTAAGAAAAGCAATAGCAAGAGGGAGCAGCAAGGGCTTTCATCACAAGAAAACGTTATAACAACAAGAACACCTCAGGGTAAGATGAATCAATATAAACAATTAAAATTACTTGCTTCAATGTCATTCATTTAATCAAAATGTACAAGAGACGTGAGAGAATAGAAATGCCATTTAAACGTTGGGGGTGACATGCAGATGTAAAGAAACAAAAGGGAGATGATCCAAACAGTGTTGATACTTCAAATATTCAAGCACAAAATTTCACGTTCCGTGAGCTTGCAATTGCAACAAAGAATTTCCGGCAAGAATGCCTGATGGGTGAAGGAGGCTTTGGCAGAGTTTACAAGGGAACAATTCCTGCAACCGGGCAGGTCATATCACAAGCCCTTCAATTTTTAGTGCACAGAAAACAATTAAATTCAATTTATATATATCTTCACGTTTGCATGTGTCATGATGTCATGTGTGTTTGTTCCCCTATTTAGGTGGTAGCAGTGAAACAACTCGACCGAAATGGGGTGCAAGGAAGTAAGGAGTTTCTGGTTGAGGTTTTGATGTTAAGCCTCTTGAACCATGACAACCTCGTCAAACTCACTGGTTATTGTGCTGATGGAGATCAACGTCTTTTGGTGTATGAGTTCATGCCAGGTGGCTCTTTAGAAGGCCGTCTTCTTGGTACACTCACACCTCATTTGCATATTCCCTCTTAAATTTTTGACACATGCATGTATAAGATTATTGTGCTTATTGACTTACATTGTTAGTTTTGGTAAAAGGGTAGTTTGTAAAACCAAAATAAAACATGTGTTTGGTTTTATAACAGAGAGGAAACCAGATGAACCTGCTTTAGATTGGTACAGCAGAATGAAAATAGCATCAAATGCGGCGAAAGGACTATGGTACTTGCACGACAAGGCCAACCCTTCAGTTATATATCGGGACTTGAAATCTTCGAACATCTTGCTGGATGATGATTTCAATGCAAAACTATCAGATTATGGATTGGCCAAACTTGCTGGCAAAGATAAGATGAACATTGTTCCCACAAGAGTTATGGGCACTTATGGTTACAGTGCTCCCGAGTACGTAAGAACAGGTAACCTCACCTTGAAATCAGATGTCTACAGTTTCGGAGTTGTCCTGCTAGAGCTCATTACTGGACGGCGTGCGGTTGACACCACAAGATCGCACGATGAGCAAAATCTAGTTTCATGGGTATACCCTATAACAACCTCTTTAATTTGGACATTGTTTTCTGCTGTTCTTATGATGGGGACATTTTTATATTCTTGGACAGAATTCGTATATTTTAGTATTGTTCTTCAATCAAAATTCAATAATGGAAAATAAGGTTTGTTTTGTACATAAAATTATGGAAGTGAAACTTGATTTGATTCTGATTGATGAACAACACAAAAGGTATCCAAGGTAATGTATCCAAGTTTTTTCCTTTAACAAATGGGTTGTTGTATAAAAATGTTTAGGTTGCTTTGATGGCAATGTCAAACAGGTTAATTTGATCCCAAATATCTATTTTGTTCATTATATGCATTTTCCCTTTTGATGAATGAACAGGCACAACCCATATTTAGGGATCCAAAGAGATATCCAGATATGGCAGATCCAAATCTGCATAAAGATTTCCCAGAGAAGGATCTGAACCAAGCTGTTGCAATTGCAGCCATGTGCTTGCAGGAAGAACCAGCAGCCCGTCCTTTGATGAGTGATGTTGTGACTGCTCTCAGTTTTCTTTCCACCGCTACTCCAGAGGGTGGTGCCGGCGAAAACGACCGTCGTGGCTCCTCCGGTGAAGACAGCTCTTCTGACGAAGACAATGGAACCGCAAATAACCAGGTTAGTGCAAAATACCAAGAAAGTGAAGACGCCTCAGAAACTGAGTATGATTATTATGAGAATGAAAACCAACATAATTACAGTCCTCAAGACAGTAAAGAGGCCAGGGAGTTCTACTCCAAATCGAGCCGCAAGAGCAGCACCGAATCAAAGAATGGAATCGCTTCCTCTAGCCGAAGAAGCAGCTCCAATTCAGATTCAGAACAGGGACGCGTCTCAAACGGCCGCAAAAGTAGGAAAAGTAGGAAAAAGAAATCTTCGTTAAACCAGAGGAGCAGTAAAAAAGCTTCTTTGAAGCAAAAGAGCAGCAAGAAATCTTCTGTCAAAGTGTTAAGTAACAAGGAAAGTGGTTCATCCAATTCAAGTAGCAGTCATGATGGTGGTGATGTTATTGAGCGTAGCGGAAGCAGGCCATCAGAAGGGAACATTTCAATTGGCCTAATTAGTAGTGAGAGTGTTTACTCAGACTATGACAGCAGCATAAGGTCCAAGGAAAGGAGCAGCAAGCATCTAGATCATACCAAAAGCAGGGAATCATAACAATAGTCAAATGTTCATTCACGATATCAATGCGTGCATGGTTGCAACCACAACTTAATTGGGCATCATATCATGCTTTGTACACTTCTGTCAATGTTTGTTTATACATTAGTATGTATGGTCGAGTGAAACGAAAAAGATAACAGTATCTGGTATCCGCTATTTTCAGAAAAACTCCAACAACCATATAACACCTCAAATACACACACACATTATACTTATTTTTTTTAGTAGGTTTTGGATATGTTTATGTATCTATCTTTAGTTTATGAACAAAGAGAGACGATAACAGTGAATTTCCATAGAGGATTGTTGCCATTATTGGAAATAGTGATCCTCATCTGTATTATGTAATAATTTTGGCAATTCAGATGTTGTTCCTTTTGTCATCCTATATATATGCATGTGAGAATCAAATCTTCCGTCCTACCATGGATATCCATCCCTATTGATTCCTTGGATCCACAATAATTATTTTTAGTAACACCTATGAGAAGAATGTTGTTGGAATGCCATCTTTTCAAGGTTCACATATATGACTATGTCTATGAGTTCTCAACTTCATCAACCAGTGAATTCTCTAGCTATTTGTTTATGAAAACTTCAACTTATACAACCGATTTATAAGAAGAGAATTACATCCTTATATCAAGAAATGAATATTTTATGAAGATTAAATATTTATGAATCCTTTGATAAGTATAGTTATGTTTAATTTAATTTTTCAAAACTGATTTATAAAGGGATGATTCTACTCTGGATATTATAAATCGTTATATATTGATTAACAGGGAATAGGAGAAGAAAATTCAGGAATTACCACTGAGACAATTTACACTGCAATTCTTGTTAACTATCCACTTTACATATGCAGAGGAAAAGAAATTAAAAATCGCATAAAAGGAAGAGAAACAAATATTTTAAAAGTAGCTGTAACTTGTAACTAAGTATATAATATGTGCGATGATCTGATAAGGAATTTCGATAATCCTTAACCATGGATTAGGATTGACTATAGACTTCGTTGTGGTCGTTGAACACAAATGATACTTTAAGATTACGTCGCGATCTAGCATCGTGGCTCTTATCCTTCTTGAGGCACGGTTTTAGCTTAGGGGTCTGTTCAGAATGGCTGGTACGAGTCTGTGACTTCATTTCTCTGATACTCACGTCACGTGAAGTGTAATAGCTAGAATAAACAGGTTTTTCTCTGATAGAAGATTGATGCATTTTACCACCTTTGGTTTGTTTGTGAGCCTCTCTGAACAGCGAGAAGTTTTTTTGGAAGCATTGAATTTTGATGGGGTTTGAGATTCCACAGTGACCGTGGGGAAGAGAAGATTGATAGGAATAGTGATGAGAGAGAAGGGTGTTGTTGGTGTTGGTGGACTTCGCCAAACGACATACGGTGTGACAAGGTACGATGAAGAAAACGTGGCCAGGTGTGAGAATGGATTCTGGGCTGACCACGATACAAGGAAACTGGAAAAAGTCAGGTCGTGTGACATAGTGCCTAGGATTCTTGTTCATGACTTGAGAAGCCATGATTGGGTTGGTGTGTACCTCTACAAAGCCTCCAGGGTGCACCAGTTTGAGGATGTGGCTCGTTTTCCTATGCCTTGCAAACGATCCCATTACTTGTTGTGTTGTGTTCACTTTTATTACTTGCTCGGGAGGAAGAGAATGTGAGACACAAACCTCGTATTTAAGGAGTGGAAAATGAATATGAGACAACTAAGGTGTGATATTATATCATATGTGATATGATTTGGTGGAGATAACAATGTGAATGCTGGCTTTGTTAGCTTAGCTAGAGCATGGAAGTGTTCGTTCTAAGATTGTGACATGACGTTCTTCTTCATCTCCTACCGTTGATGCCAAACAAAAATGTAAGAGATCTCATCTTTGTGGTGTTTCTGCACCCAAATAATATCTCAACTAATGCTGAAATGAGAAAATGAGAAAATGTTGAAAGAAAAACGTTGAACCGATCACTTGCACATGAAGTACAATCAGATCGAAATATGTGAGTGTATAAACAATAACACCATAACAAGCATTAAGATAATGAGAAGAGTTAGTGAAAGGAATTAGTCACATGATGGATTAGGATTCTGATTTTTGTTACAAGAAATCTTCAAGATTAGTGTGTAACACTGTGGATTGAACAAAGTTGTTGATTTTAAGAATAATATAGTATATTATGTTAATATCTTTTGAAATTTATATCAAGTTTATTTTTACTTTTTCTTACATTGACTCTTCAATTGTTTGAAAATGTTGTACGTTTGTGGAAGAAATTTATATAAGCACAACATTTAAAATATGTGTAAGAAAATGAAATCAGGACTTCTTTTTAAAGATTGATGAGATGTAGTAATTTAGATTATTTAATATTTTATTCATTGATCACACCTTTAAATATAAAAATAGTCAAATTAGAATTTTCACTCGAAATCAAATTGAAAAGAAAATATGAAAAAAATTTAATTTTAATTTTTAAGATAAAATTTAAAAAAAAAATTAATTATTCTTATAAAATTCTAAAATTTTTAATCTCTTTTCAAATTTCTTATCTAAATAATATATTTTATCATAAAATATTTTAAATTTTCTATTAACAGCAAATTGTCCTCTTAAAAATCTTTTATAAACCTAAAAAATGAAGTTAAAGTAACCTAATTTTAATAAAATTATTTTTTATTTTTTTCATCAAATTATTTGTTATATATATATATATATAGATAGATAAATAAATATAGATATAGATAAATATGAATGAATGAATAAGTAAGTAAATAAATCCAAAGGAGATATCAAATCATTATTTTATGTACATATATTATTAAAAGAATGTTAGTCTCATAAACTTATTTGTGCTTATTTAATTTTTTTTTCTCAGAACAAAGGCTCTACTTCGTTTCTATCCAAAAAAATAACATGTGTCACTTAATAAATATCTATATGTTACCTCCAACAACACAACTAATGCCCAGATCAAATCCTGAAACTTCTAGGAATGTCACTCTAATTTTTGTAAATGTATAATAAATATCATTATATATTAATTAAATGAAAGAAAAAAAAATGATGTTTAGCACAAAGATCATTACCTACTTGCATAAAAGAGTGATTTGAGGACATATTTAATTTATAAATCTTTGTGTATCTTGTCCACAACACTTTAGATAAGCAATTGAAATAAAAGTTTTGGTGAAAACAATGAACAATAAGTATTTCTTACAACTTTTTTTTCATATGAAACGCTGTTACGTGTGATTCAAAACCATTTGAATCCTATCAACTTGTTATATTCCTTATTGCCTAGGACACCAAGTTTATGTATGTCTGGTGTGATTTTTTCTTAATTTTTTTTAAATTATTTAAAATATATTTTAAGTGTTAATTTTATTTTGTCACTTTACAACAAAATATTTGTTTCTCTTCTCTATTTCATATTAGTTACATTTTTTATTTATCCTTTATAGATGCATTTTGAAGTTCCATTTTTCTTTATTCATGTAGATGAAAAAGGAATAATTACATTGAAGTCTGATAGTTTTTAGAAGTTAAGAAAAATACTAATAAGTGATTTTGAGTTTGGATTCTTTATAAATTTTATTTTTTTATTTGCGTTTTGTATACATTAATTATAACTTTTGATCCCATGTGATGCATATCAGAGGAGCGCACCAACTCTTGAAAGATTATATTTTCATCTTTCAAATGAGAAATTTGTTAAGGTCACTCAATTGGGAGCTTAATTGCATTCCTAAAAAAGAAATGTTTATTTACAGATTATTCTTTCTTTCAGTACCTAAAGATCTATGTGCTCATGAAAGAACGAAAGTATTATTGGAATAAAATATCATGCTTTTAAAAGTGGTTGTTTTGTAATTTTTTATTTGTAGAAATTGAATACATGTTATGTGATGACATTTTTATAAATCATGAAAAAGGGTAGGTAGTTTGAATTATTTTTTCTTCTCCACAAATAGAGATATTGAACTTTAATGTTTCACCAACTATTTTTTATTTATTTAAGGAAGGGAGTTAAATTCCAATACTAAGTTTTCTGACAACTTACACACTGCTTATTTAACTAATTGATCACTATTTGGCATAGCTACTAATTTTTTAAATCCTGCAATGCATCTTTTTGTTATTATTTTATTATTGCACAATATCTCAATCATTTTATTTACCTTATAATCAGCAATATGATTTGGTCAAGAACGCTCAAATATTTTTTAGAAAAATTATATCTTTAACAATTGCGAACCACTTTATAATTTTTTAATGGTAAAAATACATGATAATATGGGAAAGAAAGTATCACGGTCATCTTTTTTTTAACTAAAAAGTTACAATTATAAAATAGTTTTGGATGTTAATGCTCTATTTTTTTTTTATTTCTAACACTTGTGTTTTCCTTAACCTTCTATCTGATTATAAGTTTTTATTTTCAATGTTTACAAATGAATTCTAAAATATAAACTAGATTTAAACAGTGTAAATAACTTTTATTAGTAAGATAATAAAGAAAGAATTTATAAATTTAATTTTAACTGACTTTTTAGCATACCAAAATACATATATATATATGTGAAAATACATCCATAATTGATATTAATACACACCAACAAAGTCAGACAGATTATACAATTCAATCTTATTTATGTTTATTCCATTCTGTTCCTTTCATTATTAAATATCCAAATATACATGGAGCCGAAAAAAAAAGAAAAGAGTTGTGGTGGATCTAAATTGCTATTACTGTAAGTCTATAATAACAAGTCTTATATATCTAAGATCTGGATATTGCACAATAAATTTGATCCTCTTCCCGCCACATGAATTACTTTGTTGGACCAGCAGTTCAACACAACACTGTGATTGGAAGAGTTCCACATCGGAAACTTATGTGTGTACTTCACACTCCCAATTCTGTACCATAGTAACAGTTATATGCTGAAAACAGTATCACATGTAATATATCTTCATTTTCTAATTTTCCATTTACACTACATTTCATGTTTCATCTCACAAACCAATATAACAACCAAAACTACACAATACCCTTCATGTCAAAGAGGAGCTGATCTGGAGGATTTGGAGCTGGGGGTGGATGTTGTTGATGAGCTCTCATCCTTCTTTGCCTTCTGCATGGAAAAAAACTACTGTTAATTTGATAAACACAAAGCTTAGCCCTAAAGGGCTAGTGCACATTAGTTTGTAAACAAACTCTGTAGTTAGAATGAAGCAAATATATATGTACCATCTTGGTTTCGGTGTCCATGCAGACCTTGTCCAATTCTTCAAAAACAACCTCAATGGTTGGGCGACCTTTGCTTGATTTGGCAACACACAACACTGCAATTTGAAGGATGGCTTCAAAGTCTGCCTTATCAACCTTTCCGTTTAGCCTTGGGTCTTCAAAATCAAACAATGGACGCTTTCCCATACTCACATCTCTTGCCTACAAAAGAAATTTCAAATTATCTCATTTTCAGTTGAATGGCATGTAAATATAATAATAACAATGAACATATTTTTGAGTACCTTCCTAGTGAGCTGATCTCTGGCATCAAGATCCAACTCTATGACTTTCTGTCCAGACAATATTTGCAAAGCAACAATACCAAAACTGTATACATCACTGGCACATGTTAGCTTGGCATTACTCATGTATTCTGGGTCCATGTAGCCTATGGTTCCTCTTACATCGGTAAAAACCTTGCTCTCTTGAATTCCCATCACCTTTGACAGTCCAAAATCTGACAGTTTGGCTTGGTATTTCTCAGTCAAAAGAATGTTCGTAAGCTATAAATTAAAAGCAGTGAGAGGCATTACAATAGTGCTAACCGAAAACATTGTACATATATTTGCTTCTTGTTTTCAAGTGCATAATATGCAACATATCCAATCTTTCATTGCATGTATTATGTACCTTTATATCTCTATGGACAACACAGCCTTCTATATGATGGTGGAGGTACTTGAGTGCAAATGAACAATCTCTCAAAATTCTGACTCTTGTTTCCCAAGTCAAGTAACTATCTCTTCCTGAACAATACACGTATATAAAACATTTCAAGTGAATCAAAGATTTAGATGCATTTATATGGATAAATTTGATCTTATTCCCGCATTAAAATTGAAATTTCATGTAACAATTTTAACCCATCCAAAATTGGGTTAGAGTGAAGGATTCTGCATAAGACTACAAATAATATTTAACCTACAAATAATACTACACAACAATAAAAAAATATAAACAAACAATGCAGTACAGGCAAGTTTGACACATAGCCAGATTGACATTAGCATCAAACTAATTTTAAAAGCAATCAACTTTCTCATTCTTAATTAACGCTAAACTTAAACTTACACTTTAATAGTTATCCCTAATAAAATATCGGAGTAGATCAATGACGTGAAACTTCAATTCTTGTATAGAATCAATAGTACGTCTAAAAGAATAGGGCAATTATACATCTAAATAAAGGTAAGTAGAAGTCATTGTGCGCATAGACTTGTCAAATGATTGATGAAGAGTGAAGTAGCAGGGGAGAGAGGACATTACTTAAGAGATGTTGAGCAAGATTCCCGTTTGCACAAAATTCATAGACTAAATATCTCTCATCCCCTTCAATGCAGCACCCAAAGAGGCAAACCAAGTTTCGATGGCGAAGCCTTGAAAGGCCTTCAACTTCTCGAGTGAAAGACTCAGAGGTGTTACTCTTTGTTAAATGCTTGATGGCCACGATTTGACCACTTGGTAGAACACCTCTATATACCTGCACCCAAAAACAAGCTTTTAGTATTCAGATTGACATTTGTATCCAATAGAAGATCCTTGAAATGAATACTAATAAAGGAGGCCAGGGAGGGACTAATCAAGGAAAGTAAGGGATAAGAATAAGTATAACAGGAGGGCTGGGTGAAAATATTAAATTGGTATAAACATGTTTTCTGGGGTCAGATACTATACACATTTACATGCTTACGGCTCTATCTAGAAGGATAAATATAGTAGAACAGAGGATTTGTGTGGCCGTATGCATAATCTGTAGACAGTTTTTAGCTCAAGTGCAGGGTTCAAACACAATGAATCTGGACTATAGAGGTGTGCAGCAAGGCTACCAAGAGATGATGAGATATGAGCTCGATCTGGAATGACACCATCTTCAACTTTCTTATTTCTACTGAATATGAATATGGAATTTATACTATGCTAGTACTGGAATAATAATAATATATGCTAGTACTGGAATAATAAGTAAACTCTCATTTTATCCTTGTATATAGTTTTGTGTAAATAATAAGGGTTGTAGCACTTAGCACCCCAAGTGCTCCTGTATATAAATTTTTTTCTGATAAAAACAAACTACCTGTCCTGCACTTCCACGTCCAAGGCTTATCTTTCGACCACCATAATTCATGGCATTATCAATTTCCCTTTTGCTGAACCAGTACAATCCAGACCATGCAGTGATCTCTTTCAACTCAACCTGTCTACTACTCTTCTTCTTGGACAAACATTTGACCATAATAACCACAAGCAATATGACAATCACAACTACTGGCACACTCACCAAGGCTTTCCACGGAGATTCTGGGGACCCAAAAACACATTTTGTCAGTACTCTCACTCGGTTCAATTCTAACTTACACCAAAAGTAACATGTTTAGAAGTTCAAAAAATAAAATGATAGAGATGACTACTCTTGTCTGATCCTGAAGCTGAAGGTGGCAAGCATCGTAAAAATTTGTCGAGGAGAGGATCGTTTGGTCTGCCAGCTGCAAGAGCAACAATAGCTGCTACCCCACATATGGCTTTGTCAGTGTCGTTGTTGTTGTTTTTGGCCACTTGAGAATATAAAGTATCTCTCACGCTCAATATTCCACGGGTACAATCTGCACAAGATTGCTCAAAACGTTGGTTGAAGTGGGAGCACTGGTTCAACGCGTCTTGGTACTGTTGCAGGTTCCTAACATCCTGCAAAATCAAGTCGGAGCATACGGAACTGCCTCTATACAAGCTGTCAAAGCCACATGAATCAAGTGACATCCCTTGTTGCGGCTGAAATGACTGCGAACAATTCTTCCATTGATCTTGGGAAAGGAACACTTCTCCTCCCGAGCTCAGTGCTTGTGAAGCTAACGCATTCGACAAAATCGTCAGAGCATTTCGACAGCACAACGTGGTCGGGAACCCATCCTCACCCCAATTGTAAATATTCTCTTCCACACCGATGCACTCACCAAATCCCACATATTGGCTTGTGTTGAACTTCAGCACACATGAACCTGTACCAAGGAAAGCTTTGAATATAGTACTTTGTGAAGCTACTCAAATTTTCTATTCATCACTTGATTGGAAAGTAATTACTATATGATCTGCCCTTACCAATTTCTACGAGACAGGTCATTGTATTATTCTATTTATGACACATAGAGATTAATAACATGCATGTTACTTAGATATTAGTAAACCCTCCATGCTTTCAATCTATATAATTTCTGCACTCACTTGTGTTGAAAAATTCAATGAGGAAATACTCTTAGATCTAAAAAACAAGGAGACATATGGGAGGCTCACATGAAAAAATGATGTCACCTTTAATCCAAAACTTTAAGATATTAGTTATGTGAATTATTTTTATACATTGCTTAATTTTCTCTGTCTCAAAAATATAACCTTTTCATGTTGGTAAAATTGTTACCAAATAAAAACATTTCTAAACACCAATACCTAAATACCTATTGATCTTAATTGTCTAATCTAATTTTGTGTAAGTTTATTATATTTGGCTTACATATTTAGAGAAAATAGTATAAATGTATGACATGTCTAACTTAACGCCAAAAAAAATATCTAATGGACTAGAAATCCAGATCAATAATAGTTTATAAAAACTGTTTTTTTTTTCTTAACTTACTTGAACGTTTTCTAAAGAGGAAAGTGATATATAAATATTGAATACCCTTAAACTTTAAAGAATTTGAATAGACAACAAAATTAAATTTATGAGTTCGGATATGTTGACAATTTTAGTATTCTATATAATCGGTCTACAACTGTTGTTCTTAATTGAAAGTGAGTTATTATTTAATTGTACACAAGGGGTTGAGAACACATGTTTGTAATAAATATATAACTCTGAATGCACAGAAGAGTAACTAGGCATGGGAAAAATGAAAAGAGAAGGGAAAAGGATTGACCTTGTAGATCATTAGGCGATAGGAGTGGCGAGGACAGTGGAAATGCTGCAAGAAATAGAAGTGCAAACAAAAGGTGGCGAGGTAAGTGGGCTTTTGTTTTCATGTCCAAACCAAACCTCTTTTACTCTTCACAGAAACTAATTTAGCCCATTGTGAAGCAGCGTAACGTTGATGGCAGAGCAACCAAAAAGTAGAATAGAGAAGATATAGTGTGAGCTTTCTTCGTTAACATCGTTATGGATGTGGATATTCTCGCTCGCCTACTGCCCTTAGATTACAGCTTGTGCCATATGCCTTGCTTTCATCACCACCTTTCACATTTTTAATCTTATTCTCATGCCCCTTAGCCGACTATCCCTCACTTTTCAATCAATCAATTCCTTTATAATCAATATTGCACTTCAATTTCCCTTTCACTTTTACATCTATTAGTAACTTGTATGTATAAGATAAAAGTTAAAAAAAATTATGATCTTTTGATAAATTTTAGTTAATTTAAAATAATTGAAGAGAATGTTTGTAAGCAACCATGTTTCGTATTTTACCATCTCAGTTCTTTCTTTTGATTCGATAGGAATCATATTTTTGGTTTGTCTCTTATCAGTTGTTAACATTTCTGCATACTCTAGATAAGGTTAATTTCCTAGTTTGACCGAAAATCCTTAATTCCGACAAAAATATTAGATTAGGAGGAATTTCTTGTTTTGTCAGTAATATTTTATTTGAAGATATACAATTATAAATAGAAAAAAAAAATAAGAAAGAAGATTTTAGTTTTAGTTTTGTGATAGGATTATGAAGTGGGCCTTGAAAGAAGGTACTGGACTTGGAACATTGAGTCCATTTGCAAGATAATTGGAAGCAAATTGAAGCGTGGACGTGTGCGTTGTGGTTGCAGAGTGACGGGTATGTTTGCAGTCCACACGAACACCATCATGTTCTTATCTATCTCATCTCATCTCCTCCCTTCCTTCCCGGAACTCACCACTTCTCTTTTCTCAATCATCTTATTCTTTTATTTCTTTCATTGTACCTGCACTTTGCCTCATATACAACTCAAGGCATGTTTCACACCCTGCTCGTTATAATCGTGTTTCTGCTCTCAATTACTACCAATTTTACTATATGTTAACTAAATTTTGGAACTTGACTAATGGCAACTATTGGGTATGCAATATGTTTTCCTTTTATGTTGGACTTTTTAGCATACCATTTTCGGCCACGGTTATTGTTCTGTATTCTAAATTATACGCTGTTGATCTTGCTGATTTATGCTCCTTTTTTATGGGCATATCAGATTGAAGCTGGAGGTGAGGACATACACATACATATACTATTGTTATATTGTGTGTATGAATAATGGCGACGTGGGGTGCACATTCAATGTTGTTATCCCATGGGGAAGGCACAGGCACTCCCAATGTATCTGAAAAAGCAGGCCTTAAGGTTAGAGGTGATTTAAGGTTTCACAGAACAAGAGGGTTTAAATATGCTCCTCGTGTGGTAGTCCTCAAAGTGTTTTCCACCGCCAGAAAGCCAACACGCTTGTGCTTGTTAAGACCTTATTGTAGTTTAGGGGGGAAACACAACCAAGGGATGGATTATTCTTCACCCACTACTACACAAATACCACGAGTAAGTAACTGCTGCTCTATTTGTCCTACTTCATTGTTATTGCAACCATGCTTCCCCCTTCCGTGAAAATGCAAATTTTGTTCCTAAAGATAACACCTTTATATCCAATGTCCGTGTTCTGAGTTTACTTACCCCTTGTTTGATAGCAACAGATATTCAAATTGGTTGCTGATCGAATGCTTGTTGTTCTCAAAGATTGGAATTGGAGTAATTTACGCATCATGGCAGTAGCTGGCATATTGGTATCAATTTTAATGACCACTCCATCAGCTGATGCTGTTGATGCTCTTAAAACTTGTGCTTGCTTATTGAAGGATTGCAGGTATGCCATCTCTTGTGCTATTCCTTCCATAATAACGTGTATACCTTACATGTCATCTTAGCAGTATGATGGAAAATTATACAATAGGCCTCCAATTTCATGTTCTTTTGTATATGCAGGTTGGAACTGGCTAAGTGTCTTTCAAACCCATCTTGTGCTGCCAATATTGCCTGTCTCCAAACTTGCAACAATCGACCTGATGAGACTGAATGCCAAGTTAGTATTGTGCTTTGCATGAAATTAATGCCTGCATCATTCTTCTTGTCTCCTAAACCTGCTTATGGAAGCTTCTTTTTTATTCCTAATTTTCTCAGATTAAATGTGGGGACCTGTTTGAAAACAGTGTGGTTGATGAATTCAATGAGTGTGCAGTCTCACGGAAGAAATGTGTGCCTAAGAAATCTGATGTAGGAGAATTTCCTGTTCCAAAGCCTGATGTCCTTGTTAATAGCTTCAACATTGCGGATTTCAGTGGCAAATGGTTCATCACTAGTGGCTTAAATCCTACCTTTGATACCTTTGACTGCCAATTACACGAGTTTCACACAGAATCCAATAAGCTTGTGGGTAATTTGACATGGAGAATACGGACTCCAGATGAAGGATTTATTACTAGGTCCGCTGTGCAGAAATTTGTTCAAGATCCTTCCTATCCTGGGATCCTCTACAATCATGACAACGAGTACCTTCACTATCAAGATGACTGGTAATTTCTTACTCATAAGCTCTCTTTTTAAATTGTACATAGACATGTTTAGTGAGTGGCAAGTACATCTACATGAAGCACATTGACGTGAGCGTGGTGCTGGAGCCAAAATAAAATCAGCTTCCTAGTTGTAGTGTAAGGCACGGCCTAAGTCATTCTTCCATTCACCAAGTTGAGTTTATTAATCAAGTTAGGGGAGTTAGAAAAGGGGATTGTGACCATCATAAGTAGATTAAAATTTAGCAAACAAAATTTGAATAGAAACTTAAGTGATATGAAGCTCAATTTAAGAAATTCAGTAATTCACACACGTGGTAGAATTCATCATATCACTATATTTATTCTGCATCCAATTGTCGTTAATGGTTGAATTATGTACTGGAAAATCTCCTCTGATTCAATCAACAAATGAAAACACCAATTTGTATTTGCAACACCATTGGTTTAAGAATGATCGAATTAACTTAGACCGCAAACTTGTTAATCTAGCCTGTAAAAACTAAATTTTGAAATGAATTGCGAGACCCAATCAGATTTAGTTTTGGCATAATTATGCTTGCAAACAAATTCAGAAAAGGGGATGTTTGAATCCAAAATACAAATACGAACAAGCATCAGAATCCAAATCTTTAGACCTCTCGTAGTGATCACCAATGAATGCAAAAGGATATCTCATTCTGAAACGAGATAGGCAAAGGTTATCTCATTTGGGCTTAAATGAAATGATATAAGCTTAAAATACAAAAGTGTGTAGTGCATGCACGCCCAATACCTCTGGTTCAACATCAAAGCTGAATTTTTACGCTTTGGTCCAATAATTCAAATCGGTGATAGGACTAATCAATCAAGACCAAGACCACACGAGTAAGGTAATTATAGGGGAAATTAAATATGTTAAAAGTAGTAGTTACGAGTTAAATGAAATTCAAGTATTTGAAGGAAGTAAATGTTACTTTCCAAGTTGAGAAAAAGAATACCACATGTTGTTGTTCCTTTTACGTGTACACACCTTAAAAAATCATTTTACAATTGCAATATATTTGGATTCAAGAGTCTTCTGTAAACTTCACTAAACTTACTAACAAGGACATGTATATGCAGGTATATTTTGTCATCAAAGATTGAGAATAAACCAGATGACTACGTATTTGTATACTACCGAGGCAGAAACGATGCATGGGATGGTTATGGAGGTGCTGTTGTGTATACTAGAAGTGCAGTGTTGCCAGAATCTATAGTTCCTGAACTTGAAAAAGCAGCCAAGAGTGTGGGAAGAGACTTTAGCAAGTTCATCAAGACAGATAACACATGTGGACCAGAGCCTTCCCTGGTGGAAAGGTTGGAGAAAAAGGTAGAGGAAGGAGAGGAGACCATTGTGAGGGAAGTTGAACAGTTAGAAGAAGAGGTGGAGAAGGTGGGGAAAGAGGAGGTCTCATTGTTTCAGAAGTTGGCAGAAGGGTTCAAAGTATTTCAAGAAGATGAGGAAAACTTCTTAAGAGGGCTTTCAAAAGAAGAAATGGAGATACTTAATGGCCTCAAAATGGAAGCCAGTGAAGTAGAAAAGCTCTTTGGAAATGCCTTGCCCATAAGGAAACTAAGATAAGTCTGAAAACCATGTCCAATATAAGTTGGCATCAAAATCCTTTTGATCCTCTTAATTTTATCTTTGCTTTTTATTCATTCACTATATTATATAATGCTTGGATTTAGTTGTCCTTCCTTTTTAGTCATTGCTTTTATGTAGACATATACTCATGAATATTCAAATATTTGTAAACGCATTTATCATTGTTGTATATATGCAGACTATTATATAGCTGTGCCTCTGGCATCTTTCATGTATTCAACGTCATTTTTTTCCTCCTCTACCCCTTATTCTTTCTCAAATCATTGAAATAAAAACAATTCACTAATTTTTATGTCCTTTAAGATATTAAACTTGTTAATTTTTATAATATTCTTCTCAGGGTCATATAAACCATAATTTTTAATTAGTCGACAATGTGTTTTATTAAGTATTCATTAACTTAGAAACATTTTCATTTTTGTCTTTATTATTTTCCATGTCAACTTTTTTACAGCTTGTGATTTCTTTTCTTATCTCTCACTTATAAAATTTGTTGTAAAAATCATAATGGAAGTATCCTTTTTGGTTGTAATGAAATTTTCGAGTGACTTGTGATGTGGTTGATGAGACATTTGTTGTCTTGCTTTTCTTTAGTACGTGTTTCAGTCTTCAAGGCATTTATACTATCAGTTAATTTTTCAGGAAAAAGTAAAGGGCAACCCAATAATAAGTGCAGGGTTAAGAGTACATATGAATTTATAGAAATGGTGGGTGGTTCAACCCCGTAACACATGGACCACAAAGGAATAGTCAACCCAAATTGTCTTGGGCCTAAACTCCAAATTATCCAACTTATACACAGTCACTGTCATAATCTGGACTTGTTGCTCTGCTTTTCTGTAGCTGGATAGGATAATGTGGTAGAGGCCCTCAAACTTCCCTTGGCCTCCACTTTTCCATAATAAGTTAAAAAAAATAAAATTAATAATTTATATTGGACTTTAATTTGTAGGCCATGAGAAGCTTTTGTATGTATTGGAAAAATGCATATAAAGAATAGGCGAAAGAAAGGAGAGAGGTGGACTTAAGTGGGTGTCGGTGTTTAGATATAATGCATTTCCCTTCTTTTGCGTGATTAGATGTATGAGATGCAGTTGAAAGGGTGGTACAAATGTTACCTTGAAATGAATGAATTTGCTGTAGGAGTGTGAAGTATAGGTGAGAATGCCATAATTTCACTGCCCAATGCATTACTGTGAAAACATCCAAATCCAAATCCAATTCCATGAATTACGCATGCATAGAGGGATGCTGAAAAAAATAACGAGATAAGAGAAGGGGACATAAGTGTCGTATTATGGAAGGAAACAAGCAAATTTTGGCATGTCATGTCATGTGGTCTTCCTCTTCTGTTTGCTAATCCATCATCTCATCTCACTATTTTCAAACTTCTGCTAAGAGAGGCCCCCACTTCCTAATCTTAACCTACTTCATCCTCATATACTTCAAATTCAATACCATTACCAAACTTTGAAAATACATTGATAAATTATTAATTAAGGATTATGAAAGGTCTAAAATATGACATATTTATCCATGGCTAATTGGCTATATCAGTTGCTGCCCCCACAACTTTTGTGTTGGCTATGGCGTATTGGTTAATATGAATGCATTGGTATTGTAAGTGCGTTGTAGGTTTAACTTTTTAGTAAAGTTTTATTTTAGTCGTGCGTTTTACACTTTTTTTCTATTCAAAGAGTTGTAAAATGATTTTCTAAGTTGAAAACAAATAGGGACTAAGTCAAACTTGGGATATTACATCGATTCACGAGCAGCACACCGTGTTTTGCACACTTCCATGTTCTTCTTCACACCTCAAAGTCTCTATCTATCTTTGACAAAGTGTTCTCTTTCCGTTACAGCTCAACATTTGACAATAGTATTCATAGGAATATTTATATTAAAATAAGTTAAAGTTTCATAAAGACTATAATTATGAACGCATTACAATTATCTGTATTTAATGATTCTATAGATAATTATAAAGTAATTTTTTAAATTAATATTTTTTGTTTTTATTTATTGTTTTGACTTGTTATGTGTTTATTATTTCTCTTTTTTTTATTAAATAATATTATAGTTTAGAAAATAACAATTAATAACATTTAAACCTTAAAAAATGTAATTAATAGAAATAGATTTTTTTTCTTCAAATTTGACAAATAACAAAGATAAGAAAGAACTCATGTTACTTCTCTGTGATATAATGTATCACATTAAAAATATTATCATTTATATTTTTAATTTTCTTTGTTCTATAAAATATACACAAATAAAATTTCTTGCATGAATCATTTGCTTCTAAGAAAGGTAATTTTAAATTGAAAATAAATAAATAAAACACATGCACCGACTCCAGGGTTTTTTTGTATTATCATTCAGTCCAAAGGGTTATACACAATAAACTCTATTATTTTTATAGTGTTTATTTTAAAAAAATTTAAACCTTTCCTTACAAAATATGTGTTTAGTATTTAATAATAGTCCGTTGCAAAGGTATGTCTACATATACTAGTGTCGTGTTTGACTCATTGCTGCCTGGTTTGACTATGTATGCTTTCTTTCTGCAAACCTTGTCTCGCCACATCCGTTTTCTTCGCTGACTTGTACACTCTGTGTTATTGACTATTGGCCAATTGAACTATAATCAAAATCAAATATTTATGTCAGAGTGTATTCTCCTAGACTCTGCTGCAATTATAAATTTAATCAAAACTCCAAAATAGCCAAAACCTTGTTTGAATGTTAAAAGGGATAAATTAATATTTATTAGTTCTCTTGCATTGTTTATTAAAGTTTTCAACTTTTCCTGCGCTTTCTAGTGGGAAAATAATAAGGAATGTAAAGAAGGAAATCTGATTTGAAGCTTTTAGTTCAGAATAAAAAAAGGGGTAGATTGGCATGGATAGAGGAAACAAATGCGTGAGATCCGGAAAGGAGGTGAAAAAAAATAAAAGATCCAATCCAATAGAAGAAGTAAGTAAATGAGGGGAATTGGGTTGGTTCTTTCTTTGTTGTGAGTTGCATAGAAAAAGTTAGGAGACTTTGTTAGCGAGTTTGGGGCAGAGACAGAAGGTGGGGGTCCTTAGGCATTGGTGTGGTTTATAAAGGCAAAAGTGATGCAGAAGAGAAGAGAAGAGAAGAGAGTCAACAGTGACAGTTTGGCAGCAGCCATTGGCATTTGAAATTCTAAGGCTTTTTCAGATTGGTCATACTTGCCAACAGTAACACCCACCTACTTGTCAGCAACACTCACTCGCTTACTAAATTCCCCAAATCTAGCTACATACCCTTCCATATCACAACCGACCAGTCCTTTTCCCTCTCCCTCCACCCCTCTTCTTCACATTCCTCATTCAATTTACCCTTTCCTTTTTCCGTCAACCACCACACCAACACCCACATAACTCTCTTCTTTCTTTTTCCCACCAATTCTCTCTGTGCCAAAGGGAACAAAGTGCCTACCTAGGCCCCCTTTTGTGTCTCTTCTCAACTCACTGCATTAATTTCTATATCCTTTTCCTATCATATAACAAGAAGAAAGGTGGTAAAAAAGTTTTATCTTAACTTAACCCCACCCTCTCTGCCCTCCCTTACTTTTCACTTTTCAGATTCTTTTTCTCTCCTTCAAATTCTGGGCAGAGAATTTATATCCCTGTCTGAGGTTTTCTCGGGAAGCCCCTCCCTACGGATCCTGTCTTTTACTTAACCCTTTTGCCCTCACCATTCCTTTATAGTTCAAACCACCACTCCTCCAACCCCACCCCAACCTCTTTTTTGTAGGACACCACACACACCAAACAACCAACGAGTCCCCTTTTTTCTTCCTTGCTTCTTTTTCTGCAGCCAAAAATGGATGTAAGCCTTCTTTTCATTTCCCTTTTCGTTTTTCAGATCACTCATCATTACTGGATGAATGTGCTTCAATTCGCAAATTAATTAATTGACTTAATTTCACAGGAATGCAAGAGGAGCGGCCAAATACCTGCGTTCGGAAACTGGGATTACGCAAACGAGTTGCCGATCACCCAGTATTTCGAAACTGCCAGACAAGCCGGTTTAGTTCGTTACAGCTCCTCCTCCGGCGAAAGTGACCCTTACGTGCGTCCTCATCGGGATCTCTACGCCGTGGATCTTAAGAAATCTCTTCGGAACATGCCACCATCCGCTGTTAAAAAGGTCCTTTTCCTTTTCCTACTCTTCCTACTTTTTACCACTCACCCACCCAACCCCCACAACAATCATTGCTCATTGTATTTTCACCTTACTTAAAAATATTTATTATTTCATTATTCTATAATGGAGAGTAAAACAAAAGTTTACTGTTTTTTCCGTGTTCTTTCTCTGCAATGTTTATGGTACTATGTACATAAATGCGCGTCTCAGTGACCCATGGTTAATAATGCGTGGTGCGGTGGTTGAGACAGGACGTTAAACCTGAAACCGCATGTCTGTTTATACCATGTTGTTTTATTTTATTTGTTATCTGTCGCGGGTAAAGAAAACAAATGAAAGGGTGAATTTTGGTGATCTGGGGTGGGATGACGGTGCAGGCGACGAGGAACAAGGAGAGGAGGTGTGCGCAGGTTATGGTGATGGTTAATGATAAGGAAAAAGAGGGTGTGAAGGTGAACATGAGAAAGCAAGGGAAAGTGTGCGACGTGACGGAACAGGCAAGGAAGCCGGTGAGGAAAGAAATGCATCCACACGACGACACCGTTCCGCTTTCGCCGCCACCTCGTGCCGTTAGACTTCCCAAACCTGTCGATGAAGATCTCTATAAGATCCCTCCGGAATTACTTCGCACCACTAAGCGCGTGAGTCACCTCACACTTTCTTTTTATTTGTTTATTTATAATATTTTATTGGTGTCTAATCCAAATACAATTAACATTTGTCTATGTTTTTTACTTTGTTGTTGCATGTGCAGAAGAAAATGCTGGGTTTCATTTCCAAGTGTCTGGTTCCTGCGGCTTGTGTTTCATGAGACTGCACGTTTGTTTTACTCTGAAACTATGTTGGGCTGGTTTTTGCTGCTCCCCAATGCTAAAATCACTGTGTAGGGATAAAAAAAGAAGAAACTCTTTTTTTTGTGATGTTAAGAATGAATGTAGTAAATAAAGTAATTGTGTTAGTTTAATGGGTTCATCTCCTCCTTCATATATTCCTTTAGTGGGTGCTAGCATTTATTATTGTCTTTGAATTAAATGATTATTTGTTGGTATTGCGAAGTGGACCCTTAATTCCATATGGCTGATGTCATACCGATTTTCAAAATGCTCCTCTTTGTTTCACTACAAAATGCGTGGTTGAATCTGCACCATTACATGTGAGTTAACTAAGCACAGAGTAATGGTGAATTGGAGTGTGGTTTAGTTTAGGTTAAGGTATACAAGAAGCACGGTTTTTGTTGGAGGTGACGATGAAGAATTGTTGGAACACAAATCTGACAGGTCCTAGATAGGTTTGCATGCATTTTCACATTAGCTTTTTGGGCCCAAACTCATTTATACGCCCTTACTTGTAGAAGGCATAGCTAGGAATTAACTAGGAAAGGGTGTGTTCGAATTCATATTTAACATGTCTTACCTTGAAACTAAAACAAGTCAAACAGATTATATCATAATGTTCTTCATTGTGTTTGGAAATAAAACTCTAATAAGTGTAATTGAAGTTATTGAAAATAATTTGTTTTAATGAATTTATTTTCTTGTATACACTTTTAGCAGATAAAAAATAAAAAGTATTTTTTGATATAAGATTAAAATTAACTTATACACATATTCACAAAATTTACATAATAAAGTTTAGATATATCAGCTTACGAAAAATCATTTGATTCCTTTTCTATCTTATAAATACTAACAAAATAAGTTATAACTTGTTTCAATCATGATTTTAGTCATAGTGTTTGTTTTATTCACATTCTTAGTGGTCGTATTATTTATTTAGTTATGTCCTTGGTTAAACTTAAGTCATTTTAATAATCATGTGGAAAGAATATATTTTGACATCCTTTATTTTAATAAACTTTCACTTAACAATTTATTTTAATAATATACATTAATAATTTAATTTTAAAAAATAAAAATATATAATTAAAATGTTAATATAATTTATTATCAAAATTATAGGTTGTAACGATTTTATTATTCTAATTAAATATGAAAAATCAATCCATTATAATTAAGTTTTCCAACCAGTGTCAGAAACCATTTTCTGATATTTGTTATCCAAACAAAAATTATGTTATCATAAACTAGTGGCTTATAATCAACTCTATAAAATTACATTATTTAAAATTAATTATAAGACCACATATTATTTAAAATATTTTAATTTTGATATAACTTAAATGGTTCAACCTAAAGCGTTGGTTGATCACTGTGATTAGTAGTTTCTACTTACAAGCAACTTCCATTAATGGTACATTTTTTCAATTATTATAATATATTCAAACAAAGTACAGATATAAAATTTATGGATCTTGGGGCATTTAATCCAAGGATTGCATGGGCCCAAACTTAATGTTTAAATCCAAAAAACTTTTTCAGGTAAAAATAAATCTCTATTTTGATTTTTTTTTTTAAATATATGATATGTTTCAATTAGAAATAATTTGACAAGGAGGGACAATAAATATTTTAAAAGGATTCAAGTCTTGCTTGCATTTAATCTTATTAAATGATTATTAATGGGTATTATATTTGACAGTTGACCCTGGTTCTCTGATGTCATCCTAATTCATAGTCATCATGGTCCTGAGTCTCACGTCTATTAGTTGGTGCTCTAAAGAAGGCTTATCGTATCAAGATTTTTTATTTTGGATTTTGCTTTTATATTCCTCAAGAACATCAAGAATGTTTTAAGGATATTAGTTAGGAAATCAGCATAAATTTTTTTTATTGATTATGTTTTAAATTTCTCTTATTCTTGAATGATATATTTAAAATGCTGATTAGTCTCTATCCCATAAAATAATATATCTTTAAATACTTATAAGTGTTAACCGTTTTTGGAACCACTTACAATTGGTTCACTCACTGTACCATGCATTGACATCTCAGTCTCCCAACTACCACCTCGACACCACTTGATTCTCATGGTAATTTAAAAAATGTCAAAATAAAAATATTAAATATATTTTTACTATTTTAAAAAGTTGCATAGTGCAAGTAACAAAATTGAAGTAAGCAACTGCTTTCGAATTTTATTATTGGGCCCAACTAATTGGACTGATTGATAAATTATAGTTGTGCAACGAGGCTTTTGCTATTTATAGTTCTTAATTTACTCATTACGGTTCATTTTCTTTGTTTTGCTTAGATCTATCTAATCATGATTTTATGTTTTTTTTTTTTCAAATAATCCTCATTTTGTCAAAATCAAATTGTTCTTACTGTAAATATTATATTCCTCTATTATTCTGCATTGTTTTTTTAAAAAATTGTTCTTTTTCATTTCAATGTCTTCTTTTGTGGATGTTTTTCCTCTTTCAGAAACATTAATTACTTTGTCTCATCTCTTTTTTAAAGGATGTGATCTGTTATTTTCTATTTTCTTTCTTCTTCCAAACTGCCTTTGTTGTTTCAATATATTAGTGATTCAATTTTTTATTGTTCAATATATTTCTCAATTCTAATTTAATATAAAAATCGAATAATTGTAGTTTACAGTATATCAAATTTTCAGTTTTTATTACAATAAAATTTATTAAACATTTTATAAGAAAAAATGTTAAATAAAAGCTTACCTCATAATTTCTTTTTTGTAATTGTTGTTGTATTATAATTCTTTTTTAATATTTATTATAGAAATGAGAAATTGTGATATAAATCTTATACGGTGATCAGAACCACATGCAGCTAATTATATATATGGTTCTGTATTTTTATGGATAAAATAACTTGAAATATGTTGAGAAAATGATACTGTACAGTCTTGAACAGTAGTATAAGAATTGGGTCCAAACTCATTTATAAGCTCACGTGTAGAAGGCATGGCTAGAAATTAACTAGAACCAATGGGGTGTGTTCGAATTCATATTTAACATGTCCTAACTTAAAACTAAAACAAGTTAAACAGATTATATCATAACCTTCTTCATTGTTTTGGGAGATAAAACTCTAAGTGTGATTGAAGATAAAAAATTGTTGTTTTAATGAGTTCGTATAAACACTTTTAAAAGATAAAAATAAAAAAATTATTTTTTTTATATAGATTAAAATTATCTTATACACAAATTCACAAAATTTACATAACAAAGTTTAGTTATATCGAAAAAATCATTTGATTCTTTTCTTATCTTATAAATACTAAAAAAATGAATTTGTAACTTTGTTTCAATCATAATTTTAGTCATGGTGTTTGTTTTATGCATATCCTTAGTGGTCAATGTTATTTATTTGGTTATGTCCTTAGTTAAACTTAAGTCATTTTAATAATCATGTGAAAAAAACAAATATGTTTTGACATCCTTTATTAAACTTTCACTTAAGAATTTATTTTAATAATATACATTTATTTTAAAAATTAAAATATATAATTAAAATGTTAATATGATTTGTTATCAAAATTATAGGTTGTAATGATATTATTATTATAATTAAATATGAAAAATCAATCTATTGTAATTGAGTTTTCAAACTAGTGTCCGAAACCATTCTGATATATTTTATCTAAACAAAAATGATGTCATCATAAACTAGTGGCTTATGATCAACTCTATAAAATTACATTATTTAAAATATTTTAATTTTGATATAATTTAAATGGTTCAACCTCTTGACCCATTTAAGCCGAAGATTGCATGGGTCCAAACTTAATGTTTAAATAAAAACAAAACTTTTTCAGGTAAAAATAAATCTGTATTTTGATTTTTTTTTTATTTTTGAAAAAAACATATATATGTTTGAATTAAAAGGATTTGACATGGAGGACAATAAATATTGTAAAAGGATTTAAGCTTTAATTTAATTGTATTAAATGATTATTAATAGGTATTATGTGTGAGGTTGACCCAGTTCCTCTGATGTCATCCTAATTCATAATCATCATGGTCCTGAGTCTCATGTAACGGGTGAAGTGAAGTTGGTGCTCTAAAGGTTATCAAGATTTTGATTTTGCTTTTCTATGTACATCAAGAACATCAAGAATGTTTTAAGGATATTAGTTAGAAAATCAGAATAAAATATTCTTATTGATTGTGTTTTAAATTTCTCTTATTCTTTAATGATATATTTAAAGTGCTGATTAGTCTTTATCCCATAAAATAATATATCTTTAAATACTTATCAGAGTTTTGGTTTTCTATAGAATTTGTACATATTTATAGGAGTTAAGAAAAGAAATAATTTTGTTTTAGTCACATGACTCCACTAAATATTACTTCTTTTTGACTAATTACTTTCTTGAATTTTGGTAAAACAAACTTAAATGGCAAACAATCAATGAGCAATAAAAAAAAAATTAACATTCATTATCATCCTCAGACAACCACAGTAATTATTGATGTTGCAAATGTTTGGTTCACTCACTGTAAAATAATAACTGGCAAAGATTTGGTTCTCAAAATTGCCCCCGGCATCCCACCACCTAATTTTTTCATCCCATGATCTCAAAAATTGACAAAATAAAATATTAATGATATTTTAAATATTTAAAAAAATTGTATAGTATAAGTAACAATTATGGATAATGAAGGAAGTAACTGCCTCTAACTGGACTTCTACTATTTATAGTTCTTAATTTACTAAGTATGGTCCATCTCCTATGGTTTGCTTAGATCTATCTAATTATTCTTTTATATGTTTTTTTCTTCAAATAATTTTCATTTTGTCAAACTCAAATTATTCTTACTATAAATATTATATTCCTCTGTTCTTTCTGGATTCTTTCTCAAAAATAAAAATGTTTCTCTTTGATTTCAATGTCTTCTGTCTTCTTATGTGTATATGTTTTCTAATTCCAGAAACATTAATTACTTTGTCTCATCTCTTTTAAAGATGTGATTCCTTATTTTTTATTTTATTTGTTTTGCCCAACTCTTTTGTTATTTCAATTTATTGGTGATCCAATTTTTTATTTTTCAATATATATGTTAATTTTAATTTAATATAAAAATTGAATAAATGTAGAGTATATCAAATTTTCAGTTTTAATTACAATACAAATGCTTAAACACTCCAATAAAAAATGTTAAATAAAAGCTTATGTCATAATTTCTTTTTGTAATTGTTGTATTATAATTTTTTTTAATATTTATAAACAAGTTATAGATAATTGATTGGTATAGAAATGTGATATAAACATTATACAGTTATCAGAATCATATGCAGGTAATTATATATATATGGGTCTGTATTTTGATGGATAAAATAACTTGTAATATATTGAGAAAATGATGCTGTACAGTCTTGAACAATTTAATATAAGAATTAGAATTTATTTATATTTTATCTAATATATATATATATATATAATTTTGCAGTTAAAAATTATAATATAAGTTATCTTCACAAATACAAATAACTACAAGTACACTTTAATTCAATGGTAAAATAACTTTCAAGAATATGTATTTCTTAATTGTTAATTGACTCAATATGATAAGTGATTTAATTAGACTATTACTTTCTAAAGTGAAAATATGAATCAATTTCTTCTATGAAGAAAAATAGTTTTAAAAAATTATTTTCTATAATATATGGTTCCGAACAGTAATTGATTAACTAGCTTAACACATTTATTTACAATTAGACAAAAGGATCAAAATGGGTCATTTTTTTTTTCAGAACTATAAAAGAATTAATGTCACTTTTTTTTTCAGAAGTATAAAAAAAATTAATGTAAATTAGAGAAAATTTCGTAGAAAATATGTTAATATAAAACTTGAATCAAACTAATATGTTGTTGTTGTTCAGTTTATAACAAATTTTATGTTTTATAATTTAAAATGTAATAGTAGTTCATTCAAAACAATTCAAATCGCACTAGCATAGAGAACGAAAGAAATAAGTCTCGTTCACTACCCAATAAAACTATCTACAAAATAAAACATACAAGAGGCAATTCATAACGTAATAGAATAGATTTGGATAGTTGGTGATTTGTATATTTTTTTTTTAAGAAGAAATTTCTAACAATTCAGCACCTGTCAAAAATTTTCAGTGATTTTATATTGTGAAAAAAATGTGTAGCAATGTTAACAATAATCTCATGTTATGTAAATCAAGTTAATCTTCTTATGTTAATTGAGGAACAAAGCTTAACTTATAATCAAAACCTACAATTTTTCCATAAACAGCTGTAACTTTCATTATTACTTTTAATTCATCCTGTTATGAAAATCACTTGACATTGTGTATTAACCTTTAGAAGAAAATGACATTAAAATATAAAAATCATGTTCCATAGAAGAAAAATATTTCTTATTCAAAATTCTTAAAACTGTTTATTTGTAAGAGAGAGAAAAAAAGTTTAAATTGTGATAATAAAATCATACTTCATCACATTGATTAATCATATACACATATTACTTTTAGAAAACACAGATATAAATGCATGTAATGTAACTTATTTAGTTACATCACCTTAACTTTCATTCCTGGACTCTGGAAGCTTAAAGGTGTACATTGTTCAAGTGTTCTGAATATAATATGCATAGAGATAACAGCAGTAAGATGTAAATATTGTTAAATGTTAATGTTAATACATAATAAACCACCCTTGTGATATTTCTCAGTCATGAAAAACATTTACTAGTTATTGGGTAACATCCCTTTTATAGATTTTTATTTTTTTTTTGTAATAAGATGTATGTTGCAAAAACTGTAGGTAGTAACACATGAAATATATAGAAGGAAGACAATCACCTGATAAAGTGGTAAAAACAATTGGTTTGGAGAGTTTCCATGTTGGAGAAGGAGAGCACCTGCAAAGAATTACTGTGACATTTTAGAGCCAAGAATCTTGCACGTGCCCTGCTTCTCCAACCAGGAGTTTCTCTGCCAGTAAGTAAGGAGCATTTCACCTTGAGGTTCATGAGAACGGTAATGAAAGTTGAAGTTGAACAGACACGGTAAAAAGCTCATATTTATAGATGCAATTTTAGAGAGAGAAAATAGATTCATCTAAGGACATTGGCAGAAACAATGAGAGAAATTCAGGTCTTCCTCTGCAGTAAAATTAAAAAATAAAACTCATCATCATGCCATGCCAGTACACATACGTAGCCATATTAGTTTGCATCCTTAAGAAGTATTATTGTTTAGCGAAGCCAACAAGTCCTTATTCATTTGATGTTCACTGCAGTAAGGAGACAAGCTTTTCCTTGTACTGAATCAAATGGGAGCCTATGGATCAAGAATTTTGGGTCCCACATGCACCCTTTGTTGCCCTTTTCAATTCAAGAAGAAATTGGATGGTGCAAGGAGGGGGAGAAGAATAATATATGAGTGCACGTAGGCTTTGCGTGTTGGGTTTCAAGTTTTTGAGTATGGCATGTGTATGTGTGTGCTTGTGGGAGTTTTAGAGAAAGTTGGGAACGCTCCCTAGGTAGATATCATTCCCTATACGTAATAGGTCTTTATGTTTTGTCCCAAAGTTTTTGGTGATTCAACAGAGAGTAGACTACAACAATTTCAAAGGCAGTATTAATACACAGTAGCAGACAAGGTAAACAATGAATGAACACTGCCTTTAAAGGACACAACTTCCACAGCAGAGCAAACTTAGTCCTCAGCAAGCACCACCACGGTTTGGAAAAGAAATGTTATATTTTTATATATGTATATACATCTTCATTTCTCTTGTTTAGGGTTAATAGTAGTCTCATTTTTCTTTGTAATGCACTTATGATACATATTTAGTGGTGACCATAGTCTGTTCATAGCAGATTGCTAAGTCTAGTCCACAGCATGCGGGAATCTGTGACGTGGGACATTGGGTTATATATTAGTGAGGAATTTCTACATAGGTCACGTTCTACGCGGCCATCATTTTGATTTGGTGAATCCTTCACTTGCCTGTGAATTTTTTACAAGGACTTGTGTCTGATGCATTAAAGAGCTGATGAGGTCAATGTAAGAAAGAACATTTTTTTGGTGTCATATAAGAAAATGGCTTGGAACTGTTATCACTTGAAAATTGCCATGCTCTCTATCTTGTGGAAGAAGAACATAGATTCTTTATGAGATCATTGTCAAATCTAAGGACTTCAATATTGGCGTGTGCATCTTATGCTTGGTATGCAGTAAAAGCTTTATTTGGTCATACACTCTTGTTATTCAAAGACATGTGAGACTCAACCATGCTCCCAAACGGTTAAAATTCTACAGCATTTGATGTGTGTATTCTACTATTCTTCAGAACAAGGAACAGCAACCCAACAAAAAAGTGCTTGCTTCCTTGTTCATTAAACTTGAGAACCGAAAAAATCTTTCAACTTATTTTCTCCCAGTCCGAACCTATCACATGTGAACAAAAACTTCTTACATTGGCAGTATGGATCAGTATCATTACCTCATCCTGATGAACACCTAACTAAGATTATGATGAATGCATTTTTTCCCATAAATTCATCCAAAAGTATAAAATAATAATTTTTTTTAAACAAGATAGAAAATGAACAAGATTTCATAATCTAAGATTAATCCATAAGTATAGAAAAATTTATTACCGTAAATTAATGTATTCAAAGATAAGGATAATAATTTTGTTTATGTATTCTTCACGAAATTATTGTTAAGAAAAAAAAAATCAAAATATGAACCAAAATTTAAAACTAGAACCAACATCAATAGTACTAAAACCAACACTAGGATGGGCACGAGGATTGTGATAAGTACTCGAAAGACCAACATCACCAAAAATTAATCGTTCAGAAGATTAACTAGTAAGAATTTCAAAGCATGCTAGTTACTAGCAATAACTTGTTAATCACCAAAATAAACACTCATATAGCACCCAACAAAAACACTAAAAGACCAAAATCTTAAGCACATTGGTAAGAACTTTGATCTAACCAAAATTTTGAATTAAGATCAACATTGGAACTATGGTAAGTATAATCACCACACTTAGGCAAGTTTCATAAGTTTTTAAAAACATGCATAATTTAGTGACCAATTTAGCAACACATTTAGCATAAAACTAAAGATAAAATTTGTATTAGATTTACCAAGTTAAGTGGTTCACTTACTAATTGAAACTAAGTTAATCCATATAAATCATGAATTGAGCAATTCTCTTTATACCAAATGATAATTCCTAACTACAAATTTGGATAAACAAATATGTTCTGACAAATTCAACTAAAAATATGAAAAATTAAAAGAACGAAAAGAAATAAAAAAAATTAGAAAACTGTGACTATCAATATTGATTGATAAGTCTGAAAAAATCAATTCAAAAATAAGAATAAAAAGATTTTCATAAAGGTCTAGAGATTTTTTTTACATAAGAGTATCATGTCAAATTAGTGAAAACTGATTACAAAAGTCAATCAATACCTAATCATATTATGGACATAAAACTACTTCACTCGATAAATTAATTAGACTTATCTTACAAGTTATTTAATAAGTGTAATCACAATTAATTACAAAATCATACAAACAAATGCAGGTGTGATAAATATAAATAGTGACCAACCTTCATATTGACACCCAAATGAAATCAATTAATATCAGAGCAATAAAATTGACCCTATGCATATATCAAAGTACCCTGTGCACAGTCGCTTGCATAGGGTATACCAGTAAAAAAAAGTTTATAGAATAAGATATCCAATTACACTTCAATTGAAAAAATTAAGCTACCATAATCACGCCCTACTTACCAGACAATAAAGCACGAAAAAGCTTCCCTGGATTTTGTGCAGCTTTGTACAGCCACAAGGTAGAGGTAAGCCTTGTAACCGCAACATGATCTTTTACTGCATAAATGCAAACTGGCTGCTTTTAGAATTTAGGCTAGACATTGGAAAAGGTTCAAGGCCAATGTAGGGACAAAGAAAACACCCAATTTTCAAAAATTAAGCAGTGATAGCACGTCACAAGAGGATAACCAAAATTATTTGTGTACTTGCGCAAGGAAGACATCATGTATTCACTTACTGAACTTCATCCAGCAAATGTTGGCAGGTAATTTTCTTCAAATAAGGGCGAAAGCAAATAAATTGACAAACCTAGAAAAAGTAAAATAATAAATTTGAACTAGTAATTTCCTAAATACATTTGTATAAAAATGACAGTTATTATCCGTAACTACAATCATACTCGAATCAAGGCTGTGCCAAAGATAGATGCCAATTAACATTACACCACTGCATTGAATGGATTAACAACTCTATGCTGAAGATGGGATTCCTGTCTTTCTCATACAAGTTCAAGAAACTGCTAACTATTTTTTGGCGTAAGTTATCAACATGGGGTTTTGTGGGGTTATCTTGAAACCTTGAAGCGACTGCATAGCCACTGTGGATTGCATCTCATCTCCATATTCCACAAAGGCAATTCCTGGCTTTGTCTCAACCATTCTAACTTCCTTGAATCCAGGATATTGGAGAAAGAGCATTTGCAGCATCATGGGAGTTGACTCATTGGGAAGATTCTGAATAAAGAGAATATTATTTGGTGGTGCAGGAGCCTCAGGTACCATGGATTTTGCACCACCTGGATAAGGTACCTAGGATAGTTTCAATGTTAGTAAGGCATGTGTAACAAATATAGAACTAAGTAAACATGGAGATCATAAAGAACAGAACAAAGTTGTTCAAGCTTCTGTTTATTTGAATTACTTGCTTTAAAACAGATAATGTATCATCTCATAATCTCTATAGTTTATTACAATCTTTCACCCAATCTCACTCTCCCTACTTCATTTTCTCCTTTCTTTCAAGGCAATTTCAAAATCAGAAAAAAATATATATATTTCTCAAAGGTAAACCAGAGAATTTTAGAAAAGACTTTCCTGTCTGTTAGACAAATTACTAAAAAACAGGTAAAGAAAAACTAAAAAGGTGCTAAATTTATATGGGATATATTTCTAGCATTTTAGTAGGTCTTTAACATGACCATGACCGTTGATGATTGACTATCTCCCCCCCAAAAAATCTACAACAGCAGAAAAAACTTACAGTAGGTGTTGCACCATAAGCACCAGAGTAGGCTGGATTTAGTCCCATTCCAGCTAAATTAGCATCATGTTGGTCCTTCCGTTTTTTGCCTGCAACAGAACATAACAAGGTTACTTCCATGTAAAGTTGTTTATTGATTATGTAATGTGTGACATAAAACATGTACACTTGTATGGTCCAAACTACACAGATTTTCAGCACAAGCGTTGCACCTACCTAGATGTTAAACAGTATGGAATAACCCTGTCCCTTTGTGGACAGAAACACAAAAGTGAACTTAAAATAAATGTCACACTTCTGATTAATACAATTTCTTATTACGTAACGTATTTAATAAAACACATAATTTATATGATCCATAAAATAACTACACATGCCTTAGGAGTACTAAGGCAGGCACTACAGTTAGATATAGCATTTCTTAGAACTTTCCTTATTCAGTATTATCAGTTACAAAAGAAATCCATTCGAACGATACAAGGCATGTGACAGTTGCATGAAAAAGAAGAGCCTCAAGGGGATAATACCCCAAGAAGGGAAGACAATTGCAAGAAATCAATAGGATAATAGTCATTGTCGGGCGTTAAGTGCTTTGGGCCCTTAGTTTATGGAGGGGATGGACTTTTATAAAAGATAATATTGTCACAGTGAAGCATCCTTATATAAAAAGAATAGAGTGCTTGAAGAGTGTTGTACCTTTGTCATCATGCCTCTTACGTTTTTCCCTAGGAACAAAAGTACCATCCGCTTTTGCTATGACATCAGATTTGGTCTTTGCATACTGTATTCTCTGGATAAATGGAAAAATAAAATTCAATTTCCAGAAAAGGATAATTTATCACTGACACAAATTGAGAGAAAACTGTAGTATATATGAATCAGCAGCAGGAAATAAGGAGATTAAGTAAAATAAATAAGCAAATTGTTTGACCAGCCAGTTCTTTTTGTCAAAAAAGAGATATATAAAAAATATAGAAGTGTTCACATTAAAAGAATACAAATGAGATGCATGATTATGATAAAATTCATTCCTAAAATGAACACTACTAACTTTTTTATTTGACTAGGTGATTTACAGTCACAATTCAATTTAAGCATAGTTCTACTAGAGGTTTGCTAAATATCAATCAGGTCAAGTCAAGCCAACGGCAATATGGAATCATATACATGACATAGATTAGCATGTGAAGCCCCTAGTAAAGAGTGGGCAACCATTATTGCACAGAAAATTACATAAGCAATTTGCATAGGCAATTCAGATGGAAATGATTGTCAACTTTTTAATGCCACATCATGATGTCAACCAAATCACAAAATCATCTATCTCCTCTCTCTTTTTCAGTGCTACACTGCCACATAAATCTAAAATCTGATTTGGATCAGGAACTTATGATCAAAGCTTATTCAATAGAATTGCAATTACAATTTTCGCTTGGGACATAATCAGGATGAGATGTATCCTTGACGCCCAATATACTATGGCGTAGTTAATTTGGCGCAAAATGGTAAACCACTGAGGAGTGTACGTTAAATTAATAATAACTGTATTTGTAGTTAATGAATCCTTAGCATTGAGGATAAATATATGACAAGTTCTACTCTGCCAGTCCTTAGCGTCAGTTTTTCCTAGAGTTGTAGGCTATTTCTATCTAAAATAATTTGATCCTACTCCAAAAAAATCTTCCTCTTTTTTTGGTGAGGTAATGAGATTGGAACCTGATTAAGAAAGAGAAATTGTTCCACGGACAACACGGCAAACATGTTAGCCACTGCTGCCACTAGTCAATAATTTGACACAACATTAGTCCTTCGTTGAGCATCTCCATTTCCCATTATTATCTACTGAAAAGAAAAGAGCTGCTAATGATGACAGATAAGCATTGTTCTGCAACATTCCTCACTTTTACTATTATAATAACAAGAAGAGTTCTTTAACCTTGTGGCACGTAAATTATGCTAAATTTCCAAACAATTTTCTGTTTGCACGAGCTTCTGCAAATTGGAGATTATCATAGTTCTTAGCCAGTAGTAGCATTAGAAATTAGAACCACAAAATAACACATAATTCCAACCAGAAAAATCATTCATAATTAACTAAAACTATACCCCCAAAACCAAACACCTTTCAAATAATAATAATAGTTGCAAACAAATTTAAATTGACTTGGGAAAAGCGAAATAGAATATATGATACCATGGGCTTATCATAGAAGGGAAATCCTTGCATTTGCCTCAGGGCATTGGAAGCAGAAGAGACATCCTCAAAGACCACCCAAGCTTGACCTTTGTGTTTTAGGGTTTTAAAAGCTAACACCTCAAGTATCTTCCCGAACTGAGTGAAAACGGCGTTCAGAGACTTCTTTAACTCTGCATCCAACATACGACAATTCAAAGAACTTGTAATCCATCGAAATTGAAGTTGCGGAAACAAGAAAAAAACGCGTACCATCAATCTTGATCTTCTCGTTGAGATTGTTGATGTAGATGGTGTTGTTTTGAGGAACTTCAGGGGTAGCACTCACTTCAGACATTTTGCGATCTGCAAGTGAAAGAGAAGAGGCAGCTTTTCCACGACGGGGTAAGGTAAAACCCTAAGCCACGGCGGGGGAAGCTACTGCTGATTTTCAAAATAATTGGGCTTTGCTCTATCTTTTGCTAGTGGGCCTAATAATGTCGAATTTTGATATGCTTGGTCTAATAAGCAAATTACTGAATACACTCTCTTCTGATGTTTTTCTTTTCTTTATTAGTAAGAATTAAATACATGTTAAAAATTTAAACAATTTAAAGCTAATATTGTTTTATATTTACATTAATGTATGAATAATTAAATTATTTCTTATATAGTACTGCACGACACAATTTTGGTATTTAATTTTAGAATTTTTAAAAATACTTTATAAATATATATATTTTTTTAAAAAGTCAAGTATTTATTCACCTATCTATGTAGCATTACCTATCTATGTAGCATTGTATAAATTAGACTTCAAAAGATATACCATTTAATCATTTAATACTATTAATTTAAGACGGTTAATACATGGGCAAGCTTAAATTTTGAAGTTTAATGTAACATTTTATTTATTTATTTTATTTACAATTTTTTTAGTCCATTAATGTTTTTTTAAATTAGTCTGTAAAATATATTTAAAGAGGGAATATGTATATATATATATATATATATATATATATATATATATATATATATATATATATATATATATATATATTATCTTTTTTTTTCATGTGGTGTTAATTTTTAACTACTGTAATTTTCTTTTATAAAAGGAAAAGAACTAGTTTATTACATATAAATTATCCTAGTCATTAATATACGGAATAGTGATAACTGAAAATAATATACGAATAAAATTTGATTGGAGCAATTGGGTTACACACCCTATGTGTATGTCCCAACTGAAGACACAGATCTCAAAGTTTTATGTTAGCATTTGCTACTGGATCTATATTTTCATAGATATTTCAAATGTTCGTTCTCAATCCATACTTTTGTGTCTCAATTCTACTATCGTTGACTACATTCCTTTGGTTTTCTCTTATCACATCTCAATGTAAGTATAGCTATTTTGATTTTTTTTTTGTATGAAGTAGGGTTTTACTAGGAAGATAGTTCTTTATCTATGTTATAGGTTATCACTATGGATGAGAAAGTGAATTTCCATAATAGTAAAGTAGGTGCATTAAGGGGTCGAACATGGATTTGAATATTTTTTCAAATTGTTTGAACTGTGATAGAATGGTACTCCCATTTAAGTATCTAGAGATTACAATTGGGGGAAATCATAGAAGGGTAGAATTTTGGAAACCAATCATTCACAAGATACAGTCCAGGCTCTCTACGTTGAAAAGTAAATTGTTGTCTATTACAGGGAGGTTATGTTTAGTCATGTCAGTTATTTTTTTCCTTTTTCAAGGCTCCTAAGCAGGTTTGTAAGACAATTAGATCGATTCAGATAAATTTTTTATAGGGTTGGGGCTTCGACGGGAAGAAAATTACATGGGTTGCATGGGAAAATATATGCTTACCTGTGGAGGAGGGTGGACTAGGAGTTAGGGATATCTAGATTTTTAATGCTGCCCTTATTGCAAAGTGGAAATGGAGGTTGGGTTCTGAAGATGGTGGTGTTTGGAGAGAAGTTATTGAATTAATATACGGGAATTGGAGGGATATGAAGAATTCAATAGCAGATAAAAAAAATTCGTTTTGGTGGAATGATTTAGGATCTATTTGTGAGGTACATACAAAATCTAATTGGTTTGATATGAAGCTTAGGTGGAAGTATGGTAACGGGACTAAGATTAGATTTTGGGAATATTGGTGGGTAGGAGAGGGGACCTTAATGGGGAAGTTTCCTAGACTTTATGCGGTTTCAGCTAAAAAAGGATTGGTGATCAATGATTTTGGTAAGTAGTTTAAGAATGGGTCTTCCAAGGACTTCACATGGCAGATACTGTGGAGGAGATAATTGTTTCAATGGGAGAAAGAGCTAAAAAGGCAGCTTCTTGAGATTGTTTCTACTATAAGTGGAATAGAGAGAAATCTGATGCATTGTGCTGGGTAGGGGAGCATGGAAACGACTACACAGTTCGGTCAGGGTATAGGGCCCTGAAGGGGGCTCTAGAAATTGCAGATGCAGATTGTTTTAGGGTGGTATGAGACCTCAAGATATCTGGGAAAGCTAAGATTTTTGGTTGGAGGGCAATGTTAGATAGACTCCCATCTAGGGTCAATCTTGAGACAAGAGGGGTGATAATGTCATGTAATCTATGTCCTTTGTGCAGAAAGGAGATGGAAACTTTACAACACCTATTAATTACTTGTGAAGTTGCACAACGGTTATGGATTAAGTGTGACAGTTGGGCAGGAATCACTTCGGCGAGAAACAATGTCATTCACTTCTGCAATTTTACTATAATAGGGATGAGCAACAAAGCTAATGGTGTATGGAAAGGAATGTGGTTGTCATTAGCAAAGGAAATCTGGAATTACAGAATTAAGATTATCTTTAATAGTGGTCAAGTCGATGAGATTGAGATATTTGCAACGACACAATTGCATGCCTGAACCTGGGCTAAATTCAATGGGTCAAGATTTCAAAGTTCCTTCGAATAATGGTGTATGAACCCAGTTGATTCTTTAAGAGAGGTTAATTAGAATGTTGCGGTTCAACACATTGGTTTGTATTTATTTCTTTGCGCATGACAATATGCTTGTAGACGTCACAATTTGGAGATGGGTGAATCGGCTAAGAGCATTTTACCTCATCTATATGCTCCAGACATAACTACAAGGATTGGTATTGAGGAGCAGGTACCCCGTGAAGGACTATCTATAGCTTTGTTTTGTAATTCTTATATGTTTGTTTGAAAATGTCTTCTCGGTTGAGTATGTTGTGAGACTGTCATATTTGAAATCTGTAACCAATTAGGCCTACAATTTATATTTAGGTAAAGTGGATTAGGTCTATGAAGGGTTTTGCTTGGGTATTGTTGTATAAGGGTTGGGACACCCCTGAAGTGTCCTCTTTAATTCAATTTATTTCTTATTTAAAAAATAATTATGGATGAGAAAGGAATGTCTAATTCTCAGATAGTGATTTATGAGGTAAATTTTTATAATCTGCATCCAATTTTCAATTGAATGTTTGACGTTATCCTAAAAGTAATCATTGTTATAAAATTTTTGAAATCAAGAGGAGTAAGGATTTGAATTTAACAAAATTCCTAAAGTAAATTGATTTAGTTGTTTAAGAGAAAGAATTTGCATATATATAAAAAACACTTGTTATGCTTGAAAATATTTTTGGCTGAGTTCAAGAGGGGGGTTAATTGAACTTTAAAAGATTTTTCCAATTTAAAACACTGAAAACAATTTAGTGAATAGAAATCCTTTTCTGAATCTCAATGATAAAATATTTAAGGTGTAGTGGTGAAATAAATCGATTTTAGGCACGAATAAATCGATTTATTTTGCTGACAGAGAGCAAATTTCAAACAATACACACAACAGTTGAATTTTATGCAGCAGAAATGATTCTAAACAATATTATCCAGCAAAGACAATATAAGGCAAATTAAATCACACAATTTCAAAGTAATATATCACACAGATTCAATAACACCAAATTGCACACAAGATAGAATACAAAGAGAAATACTAATACTCAATTTGCAAGTTTACGTAATTGAGATATATCAAAAACAATATCAACTAAGAATGTCAAGTCCAATGTAACTATATCAAACACAACAGTTCAGCAGACTCAATATAAAGATGATCAATGCCAAAGATTCACAATCATTTCAATAGTATCACACCAGCACACCAAAGACAGTTTTACAAATCAGTACTGAAATACTTATTTTGGATTTCAAAAATTAAGAAGGATTAACATTGCTACTATCAAGATTAGATTGGACAGCCACTAAGATTGAAAATAGATATTGAAATTCAATTACTACAATAATAGCAGTTCTGCAAATTATTCAGAATTCAATTGGAACAAATCAGTTGTGATTTAAAATCAAAAACAAAGACATGATCTCTGCAGAAGAATCACAAAACAGATTACAATTTGAAGTTGTAGTATAATATCAAAAACATATTACAATTTGAAGTTTTAGTATAATATCAAAAACAGATTGCTTTTCAGTTTCAGAGATGTTACAGACCCTTGTGAAGGCAAAGTTATACCCAATTCAAATCACAAAACCCAAACCCAATGAGCAGTATAGCAATTTAAACCAATTACTCTTCAGATTATCAAGAATCAATTCTATTACCAATTTATTTCAATGACCAACGCAAGAACAGTTTATAATTGAAAGAGTAAGGTCAAGAATAGCAGAACACAGTCAATTATACTGGTTCACCCTTCCTCAAGGGCTACGTCCAGTCTCTTTTGCCCCTTAAGCAAAGAAAGTTCCACTATATCAATTAATTGTTCAATTTACAATCAATCACACAATTCCTACTCCTTGTAAGAATCAAGAACCCACTGAAATGATCAACTACTCCCTGCAGTCCCCCAATCAATTAAGCAAACATGAAAGGCTAAATCCTATAGCCTAAAATAGTACGAACATTCAAGTGTTTTACAGAATTACAAACAATCAACGCATATCTTGATACAAAAGTGATCAAGAATGGTTAAGAAAGACTCCCTAATTGGCGCGCAGAAGAGGCCTATGCACAGTCTTGAAGAATTCCAATGGCACAGTGAATTGGTCAAGAGTGATTCTTCAAGAAAAAGCCCCAATTGATTTTGATCAAGAAATTCTCAATTACCCAGAGTGTTTTTTCACAGTAATATCAAGAATTGACTCTCAATTTCTGTAATTCAGACTATGATGCACGTTAGAAACCTCGCAGTTTTTATAAAGGAAAAACCCCCAATTCTGTTTTTCACAAATCAGTTATTTAAGTTCTGCCAGACACGAATAAATCGATTTCATGAAAACTGGAATCGATTTATTTTTGTCCAATGCAGTGTATTTCAAACCAGTTTGCACCAAAATTTAGCTAGCTCACTTTGATTAGTTTTTAATCACTCTTAGACCATTGTGTTGATGGACTTCTCCTCAATTATGCATAGGTTCTTTGCCAATCATGCTCTCACTCACTCACACATGACTAAATCCCAAATCTCTTCCAATTGCTTGCTTGCTTTGTCTTGCTCGTTTTGTTTTGTTTGCCTTCATCAAATCTTTATTCTTGTGAGAGTACTAACAATGCTTATGTTGATACACAGTCCATGGTTTTTATTCTCTTAGGCAATCTATTATTGTTTTCAAGTATTTTTTTCCATTTTTTTATCTTTGAGGTAGATGCTGCTTGAAAGAGGCTATTTTGATTAGATCAAAGCTTCTTACTTTATCTTCAATGAACAACTTCTGCATGCAATCACAATTGCTTTGTGATGAGTTGATTTGTGAATTGTTTCAACAACCATGCTAATGATTTATTTATGTTCTCAGAATGATACATTGCAATCTTCTGAACAGTTTGCAGATGGTAAAGGTATTCTATTTGATTCTAGTTCCACAGAGGTATGGATCGACAATACCATTTCTTTGGTTCCATATACTCTAACCTACTGCCAGATAAGATTTCCTGAATCTTTTTAGACTAGACATAGTAAAAAGACTTAGGTGAATTCTAAATTGATTATAAGAGGCTAATGACACTTATATCCATTATTACAGAGATTCAGTATATAGCTACCTCATAGTTGAAAAAAAGACATTTAATAGATTGATCCTCTATTCCACACATACTAGTTGCCACCCAGATATGCCTATGGATGAAATTATCTTTGGTTGTCACTTTAGTATTGAATAAGGCAAAGTGCAAGGCTGAGGAAAATGCTTTGATCATCAACAATTTCCTAAATAAGTCATTATCTTCATAGTTTTTTTTTTAACAGCATTATCTTTGTTAACACCCGATTTTGTTTGGATGAAAATGAACAATTTAATTTATTTCTTCTTATTTTCTTTTAAAGAGAAAGAATTAAAAACTAATTAAAATTAAAATTAAAAAATATGATTAAAATATAAAAAAATAATTTAATTAATTGATAATAAGAATATTAAAAAAAGAAAAAAATAAAAATAAAAAGGTGGCAGGCGTGGAATAAGGATGGTTAATTTTCATGCTGCCATGGGCAACGTTTTTTAGGCATAGAAAGGATTTAAAAAAAGGTGATGATTACGTAGTAACAAATTGTAAGCATGAGAGGTGTGAGCATGGAGAATGGAATCGTCAAAATTTTTTATAAAAGGAAAATCACAGTTCATTTTATTATGGGGGGGATTTTTTCATTTCGGTGGTGGCACCAAAATATTCTTGGAGCATTAGAGAGTGAAAGAGAGCATTCAGAGAGAGAACAGAGGAGTTAAAAACACAATAAACCTTCCTCGCCGGAAAACGCGTGCTTCGCCGGAGTTCAAGTTGGACCTTCACTAAAGCTCATCTTCTTCGCTTCAAGAGGTGCGTATCTTCATCCTCGTTTCATTTCCATAACATTTGTGGTCTATCTTTGCCTATAACACCTCCATTTTGCGTCACTGGAGGCTCCTCGGTCATCTCCTACCTTGGAGTTGCACCGGCGAGCTCTTGCATTGCTTCGTTCTCTATATATGCTGCATATCTTTGCCTTTGAATCATTGCATGAGTATGAGAATGAGGTGAGGAACCTTTTTCGACCTCTGGACTGGCGGTTCAAGCTCACTGGAAGCTCGTCAGAAAATCGCTCCGGCAAAATCTTAGTTGCATGTTTTAACTTCATTTTTACGTGTATAATGCTTGGATTCACTTGCTACACCTGTAGGAGCTTAATTAAGTCATTATATTAAGCTTTGATATGCAAAATAAAGAAAATCATGGTGCGCATGGAACTTTGAACATGATACGTGAGAGAGAGGTTGAATTGTGGTACTGTGTTTGCATGAGTTTTTTTTAAAGGTAGAGTAGGACTTGTAGATCTGGTTTTGAAGCATAATAAATGAATGCAATGAGCTAAAACGTATGATTTCATTTGTGAAAACTCAGAAATTGTTTAAGGCATTTTTTCGAGCACGTGGTCTGCTCAACTTTGTCCTATGGCCTCACTTTAAAGCAGTTTTACGCGTAATCAGTGAACCTTTGAGTGTGGTTGAGGAGTGTTTTAGAAAGAGCTCTCAGAGCTTTTTTCAATGGTATATTACATACTTGTGTATGATAACCCTAGGTGTTCTGAATCTGGACCCAAATTTTGGGTTCAATCACAGATTTACTGTATTCTCTGCCGCTTGGCACATAAAATGACAAAGATGGTCACTGGACCAACTTTGAGGATCTCGTTCTCGAGATCCTTGATGGTTTAATGGTTGTGTGGGTAAGCTTTGGAAAGAGCTTATGGATTTCTTTATAGTGGTATATAACTTCATCATTTATGATAGCTTTAGATCCCTCAAAACTGGCCTCGAAAATCGGTTTCCGCCACTTGTTCTGGTTGTCTGGTGCAGGAAGTGTGCAAGTTGGTCACTGGACCAACTTTTGAGCGTGCGTTCTTGCAATTATTGAACTTGTAGGAGCTGTGTGATAAGGCGTTGGAAAGAGCTCCTAGAGCTCTTTACAATGATATATGGCAAGTACATTTATGAATCCATTTAAACCTTCAAAATTGACCCTGAAAATCGGGTCTCAAAACTGGTTTCTAGAAATTCCAGAAACTAAGTGTTGGCTCGGTTCAAAGTTGGTCACTGGACCAACTTTCGAAAGCTTGTTCTCTTAATCTTTGAAACTTCATGAGTTGTATAGGTATTGTTGGAAAGAACTATTCAAGCTCTTTACAACAGTATATGGAAAGGTCATTTATGAAGCCATTAACACCTTCAAAATTGAGCCCAAAAATTGGGGTCCCAACAATAAATTCTAGAGACTAAGTGTTGGATGCGAAAGTTGGTCACTGCACCAACTTCATGGGTTCGTTCTCCTAATCCTTTAACTTGTAGGGGTTGTGTAAGTAACCATTGGAAAGATCTCATTATGCTCTTCAAATCAACATACAACTTGCTCATTCACATAGCCATTTAATCACTTAAAAATTGATCCAAAGTTGCTTGTTCACCATTTTTTACAGCCCAACCATGAAAATCCTTGGTTTTGCTTCTTGATGCTATTTTGAGTCAGATGAACCTCCTAGTGGCACGAACGCTACCCAAAGGATGCGTTTAATGTTGCTCAGAGCTTGCATTTAGAGTAAACCAACATCTACAGACCCACTTTGCCTGAGCCAGATATAGTTAATCCACTAAAATGATAATCCTTGGCACACACGCTGCCTCTTTAGGGTTCATCTGCAGTGGTTAAGACTAAACCTCTCTCTCTCATAAAGCTTTGGCTTGTTTAAGCTCTCATTGTAGGGAAAAGCACGTATGCTGCTACCTTTTCATACACTGGGAACTTTAGCGAGTCAGAGTAACATTACCTGAGTGTCAACCCCAGCAAGCCTCGATCTTAAAAAATAGAAAAAATAAAAAAATGTTAAAAAATCATAAAATCAATTTCAAAATTACCCAATCACATAGTATTCTGTGATTCTTCCCCCATTATGGATGTTGATACGTAGGAGCAAGGTCAATCCTTATCGGGTCCTTTAATTTAAAAATTATTATTTTTGTTCTTATTTGTATTTTATTTTTATTTTTGGAAAAAATAAACATTTAATAAACCACATATGATTTTGCTCATTTGATTAAAGGTACTGTCTTAGGACAGGCGTTGTTGGGTACTAATACCTTCTCCACGCGTAATTGACTCCCGAACTCATCTCTGGTTCGTAGTTCATTTCCTTTTCTCTTTTCTTGGTTTTTCCATAGTTTTACAGTATAAACTATGGTGGCGACTCCATATCTTTCTTTTCGCTATCTTTTCATTTTCTTCTTTTTTGGATCTCCATTCGTCGTCGACGTGGTCACGACAGATGGCGACTCCACTGGGGAATAACTGGAGAGTCAGGCCATTTAATTGAATTAGTGAAAAATTAGACTCCATTGTGGTTTTATGAATGTTTGTATTTCCCTTTATTTTTGTATATTACTTTATTTTCTTTGTTATGATTTGTTCTATTTGTTTTATTGTTTGTTGCTAGAATATTGAACCCTAGGGTAGAAGACATGTTTTATCTGCTATATCTATCATATCTGCCTGAGACTTTTCTAGTTTATTTGTAGGTGGGAGTTGGGAACATGTTTTCTCCCTTCACACACACACTTTTCATGCATGTATCATGAGTGGGACCCTAAAACCCCGGGTCTGAAAAAGTTTAGAAATAGCGGGATTTAGTGATACCGGACGGGATGTACTTCCTACTTCGGTTTTCATGAGAATCCCAATCAGAGTCTGTTCTCTTTATTACCTGCTCATGAGCTAGTTGTTTACCGACAACTTCGAATAAGGTGATAAATGAGGGTCATAACTCTGGTGACCTTTATACCTCTAGGAATTAAGGAACTTACCTTTATGAGGATGCATGTAAAGATCGTAAAACCCCTAGGTGTTATGTTGTCGATTTGTTTAGGGCAATAAGGGAGACAATCAGGTTCTTTAGCCGCTCACCAACATGTTGGTTATTTATTGTGACAATGTGGATTGATGGTTGATGTTATGTTATAAGTGAAGGATATGGAACGTGTGGAATTAATTTGTGCATAGCATATATGTTGTAACATATGATCTCATGCATCATTATTTCATTCTAAATAGTAAATTTGAAAATTGTACACCAGATCATGGAGATTAAACCTGAATTTGGAGTTGAGAGGGAATCAGAATCAACGGATCTAAAGAGGAAGATGAGGTTCGAACCAATAGATAACAATTTGTGGAGTCTTCGAGAGCTAAGGAGGAAGCTTAAAGTTATACATAGAGGAGCTTTTAGAAGAAAATATGGAAATCTGATGGGGTTGTAAGAACTGGAGGTTCAAATACCTGCTATCATGACACTTACTCATTGTTATGACACATCTTTGAGATGCTTCACTTTCCAACATTTTCAGTTAGTACCTACGGTTGAGGAGTATGAGCAGATCCTGGATATGTCTCTGAATGGTGGAGTCCCTTATAGGCACTGCGAGCAACATGTTTCTATTCTGACACTATCAGTTATCACTAAAATTCCTCAGAATGAGTTGAGTAGGCATCTAGTTTCTATAAAAGATACCAAAGGGTTTTCCAGAGGTTCATGGAGGCGCACCTTAGGCAGCTGAGTGTAAAGGAGGATTGGGAAACTTTTATTAATGTTCTTGCTCTTACACTATATGGAGTAATGTTGTTTCCCTATGCTGGTGATTATGTAGATATTGCTGTTGTGGATATCTTTGTTGCTGTTAGAACGAGATTTGAGAATCCAGTTACGACAATTTTGGCTCATACCTACTTAGCTTTGGATTTATGCTATGAGAGAAAGGTACGGAAGTTGTATTGTTGTCTGCCTATATTGTATATCGGTCAATGGCTCACATTGGAGATAATGTGATAGGGGTTAGATTCCCGATAGAGTTGGTGACTCGAAAGAAACTAGAGATAAGAGGCTCTAAAGAATGAGCTCAATCTTTTGCTGGTTTGAATCAAAAGAAGATCTTATGGCAACCATCATGGCTACAAAGAAGGAGTCTCATTTATAGCTATGCTGATTTTCCTAATGTGCCTCTCATAGGTACGAAGGATTGCATTAAACTATAATCCAGTTTTGGCTCAGAGACAGTTTGGCTATCCGATCCGAGGAACACCCACACCTGCTGCTTTGACTACATTTGTGTGTTACTATAAGGATGGATTTGTCACTGAAACATTATGCCACATCCATAGTGCTTGGAAGAACAATAATGACAAATTGCAAATATGCCTCGTAGTGACAAAACCAATAGTTGCTTTGTGTGAGAGGATGTCGTGACGGCATATCACAAATGACACTTGACTTTATGAGAGAGGTGAAGTTTCGATGGAAGACGAGAAATGACAATTGCTCAGTGAGAGAGAGGGAGTTCCATCGGCAACAATGAATGAACCTCAAATTTAAACTATAAATTGAATTTCAAATGCTCCCTGTCATGCTGAACTACACTTATTGTCACATGTTTTTTTGTTCACCTCACCACCACGTGTGGTTGTCATCCAGGTGTCATGACACATGGTGGTGTCAACATATCAGTACTCTTATTAATTATCGAGTTCTGATATGTTGACATTACCACCTATCATTACACATAGATGACAACCATACGTGACAGTGAGGTGGAAAAGAAAAACACATGGCAATAAGTGTAGTCCAGCGTGGGAGGGACCATTTGAAATTCAATTTAGGGTTGAAACATCGAGGTTCGTTCACTGTCACCAGAACTTCCTCTCTCTCATAGAGAAAGTGTCCTTTCTCGTGTTCCACCGTGATTTCGTCTCTCTCACAAAGAAAGTGCCATTTCTGGTATGCCGTCACGACACCCTCTCTCATAGAGCAACTATTGTTTTTGTCATTATAACTTTGTCTCCCTCTAGAAGTGGGGTTTTAGTATAGGACTCCATCTCCGTCTGTAGGTGCATTTTTTCTGTACAAGTCTGTCTCTAGTTGTGAGTTGTGTCTATGTTTATGTGGTGTGGGTTGTCATTTGTGGTACAAATTTGGTTTGTGGGTTAATTTGTGGATTTGTGACATGTCTTTGTGTAGTGTTTTGGGAATTGTGTTGGAGCATATACAATTGTGTATGTCTTTAACTATGTTTGTGTTTTTCAACTGTGTTAGATTTTCAACTGTATTAAGTGTCTCTGTTGTAGTATGTGTTTACCCATGTTGCATTTTGTGATGACCTGTGTGATTTCATAGCAAGATATATATTGACCTTTTTTTACGCCCTTTCCCTTACTTGTTCATTGAAGTCTTGTCAGCATTGGACAACATGGGCTTTGTGGCAAACATGGTGAGCATAGTCTTATACTTTTATGGAGTGATGCACTTTGATCTGGCCAGCTCAACCAACACCCTCACAAACTTGTCACTGTCAGAGTTACATGGGGAACTATATGAAATCAGTGATAAAGATGCTACAGTAGAGAAGATTGCCCACACCAACCAAATGAGGTGACTCTCCCTACTCAATTTCATACTTAACAATAGGCATATATAGAATAAAGGTTAATTTCTTGCAAATGACAAGACTATTAAACTAAACAGGGTCTAGCAAATTGGCATGCTAGGATTCTTTTTCATACACCTCATAATTGGAATGGAAAATCGATCTTTTACTGTAATTGCGTTGAGAGCCCTGTAATCAACGCAAAACCTCCAAGATCGATCTTTGTTTCTTACTAGCAGGATTGGGGATGAGAAGGCATTATTACTCTTTTGTATAATTCCCTCAACCATCATCTCTTTTATCTGACGTTCAATCTCATGTTTATGAAAATATGGATATTTGTAGGGTTAAACATATTTGAACCTTCCAAGAGCGGAATATGATGATCAGTTTCTTGGATAGGAGGAAGCCCTCTCGGTTCCTCAATTTCTAGCACCTATGACGAAGGTGTAAGAGACTTTTCTGTTGAGGAAAGTCTGCAATTGAAAATATTCTGTTACACCATCAGTGAAAAATCATCCTCTTAATTTCATATATTGTGGCTTCTTGAGGGATTCTTCGATGTTTGCCCTTGAGTTCAACCAATTTCCCTTCTCTAATGAATTTTATGGTCAATTGTTCATAGTCAGTTAACACTAGCCCCAACGTCGTCAACCATTGCACTCCTAATATGACCTCGACTCCATTTAATGGTAATAGAAACATATCAACAAAGAATGTGTGAGAACCCAATTGTAATGGTACCTATTTGCAAACAGACGAACACGCGAGTTCCTCTCCGCCGACCAAGACACAAAAGTCGGAGCAACTTGAAGGCCCAAGAATTTGGCTATGCAAGCTTGGATGAAGTTGTGGTGATGTCGTTGTCCACTAGAATCGCTGCTGCGAAGTTATTGGTATGGCCCAAAGCCTTGAGAGTTGGAGGAATTATGTGGCCCATCAATGCGTGTAAGCTGATTTGGGCTGCAATTGTATCTGGGGGTTCTGGCGGGTCATTAGGAGGCGGGTCGTCTATACGAAGGAGGTTGTTCAAATCAATCTCATTCATTTCAGGGTCGCTTGATTCCATTATTAACAACATGAACTCACGTTTGCATTTGTGCCCTGATTGATACCACTCATCACAGTAATAACACAAATTCTTTTGACAGCGGCTTTGGATCTCGACTGGCGACAATCCTTTGACGGCAAGCGAATTAGGGTTCGATTTGGATTTCGGGAAATATGAGTTTAGAGTTTGAGTGTTGGGAGGAAGAGTAAATGTTCTGCGTTTAGCAGTGGAGGGAGAAGGACGAGTATACCGATTTGATATGGAAGCTGACATAGACTCCCAAGTAGACTAAGATATTAGGTGGTGAGAAGATGACGAGGCAGTTCTTACATACCGGGACTGCTGGTAGACATTTGTTATTGGATGTTTGAACTTACCCTAATCCTTTCTCTTAGATTCATTGACAAACTAAGGCTTGGGTATAGATTAGTCCTTTCTCTTAGATTCGCTGATAATCTAAGTCATGGGTATTAGATTAGTCCTTTCTCTTAGATTTGTTGAATCTAAGTCTTGGGTATTCAATTAGATTTTAGTCTCTGGTAGGGGCATACTTAATAGGTCTTTCGGAAGACAATAGGTCCATGTGTGGCCGATATGTATGATGTGATCCATGTGTGGCCGATGTGTGACGTGGTCTATGTGTGGCCGATGTGTGATGTGGTCTATGTGTGGCCATTGGATGTGATGTAGTCCATTTATGTATGATGTTTGATATGAATACTTGAAATGAAAATGTATTTAGTATTGAAACTTTATATGTTAGTCTTTTAAGAAATTCTTAGGAATAACTAATATGGTTTGCTCTTTTTGCCTGTATTGAGTATGTTATAAAATTTTATTTTCACTAGTTTACCCTTGCTTTTCATGTTGTTTTGTAAAATGCAATGATTGTACTATGTACATGAGCAGATACAAATGCAAGTATGTGAAATATTATAAACTTTATTTTAAAATTTGTTTCTTTTTCTTGAATTCACTATATATATATTTTTGGGATGTTATATGTATAATCTCTAATATAAAAAATCTACATAAAATAAAAATTATTGAAGTTCAAGGAATCCCCTAAAACCTACTAGGACTATTATGACTAGATAAAGAGACAATAGTATAGTTGTTTTTATCTTATAATATATATTTTTTACTGTGTTCTCCTTAATCCTTATAACTGAGAATATGCCTGTATATTTGCCAATTTTGATAGGTGAGATCAGAATAAGACACAAAACAGTGTTAAGTACAGTGCGTGTTGAAATGTAATCTACTTGGGTTCCCTATATTACATTAAGGACTACTAGTTTAATAAAAAAAAAGTAACCATTTTAATTAATATATAAGATAAAGTATTTGCGTTAATTATTTAATTTACAATGTGTTGACTGTTCTATAACTTAAATCATATATATAAAAAAATATACAAAAAGTACATGTTATATGGTAAAACATACTTTTCTTCATTAAAAAAAACATAGATGAATACATTCAAACATTATTTACAAAATGCATTCTAGATATTTGAGTTTTCTTAATAAAAATCTAAACCACATAACTACGCAAGTTCAGACTGGATACACCTGCAAGCTCACCAACTCTGCCCAGCATGCAAAATGATGTGCTCTTAAATCAAAGATATTTAAGTAAAATTAATGTCAAAATTTGTATTCTAACATGAACATATATAATAGGGATTCACTTCATTAAGTATTAATTGTATTGTGTTATTAGTCAATTAAAATATATTCATGGGGCAATTTAAAAGAATATTATATTATTGTTTCAAGTTGTATTATCTTGGAACCTATTCTAATTATGACTATGGTAGAAATGAATATATTGTTATATATATATATATATATATATATATATATATATATATATATATCAAATAAATGTCATCATTAACTAAATTTATGTAATAATATTTTATAATCAATTAGATAAAAAAAACACGGGAGTAATATTACAATTTTCTAAACAATATTGTTAAAGGATTAACTTTTAATTTTTATAGTAATTATAATAGATTTCATCCTTTTACAATATATCTTTTTTCAAAACTTACTAAAATTTACATGATAATGTTTAATTAAACAATCATTAATTATAACAATACATATAATCAACTATAATATGTCTAACAACATAACATATGAATCAAAATTTTAAAAAATAAATAAATATGAATCAAAATATAAAAAAAAAAAAAACTTAAATTGATTGAAATGGATATCAAATGCCATCGGAATAGGTCATAACAAGAATAAGAGACGAGATAAGGATAAAATATACTTTCAAATCAACTACAGATACAATGTAACTTACACTTTGTTTGTTTTTGTGAATGTAATGTTATTGATGAGAAGTAGGTGGATATTGTGTTTGGATTCACCCATTTCAGCTCATTTGCGGGTTGGGGAATGGAGGAGGAAGATCTTGGACAATCCTGGTTGTAGTGTGAAGAAGAGTAAAGAAAGTAAGTTGACACCAAATGCAATTATTCAATAACCTTCATTGTAATTTCAGTTTTGCAGGTTCAATCTAAAAAGAAGGGATAAACGATCATGGAATTCATGTGACCAAAAAGATATTAATAATCGATTATAGAGACCATGTAATTTATTATGTGAGCAACAAGACATAGACAATCGATTATCCACTTAATCTAATCAATTATAGGTTGAAAACAAGAAGAATAATCGATTTATGCATGTATATGATCGATTATGACTTGAAAAATATTTGAATAATCAATTATCTCCTTCACCTAATTGATTATGTATGGCAGGGAGAATGTGTTTGATTAAGTCAGTTATTAATGAATTGTCGTTATTTTATATGTCTTTCTTCAAAGCTTCGAAGCAAGTGTGCAAAATTATTAAATTAATTCAGATCAATTTTCTATGGGGTTGGGGTTCAGAAGGTAAGAAAATTTCTTGGGTTGCTTGGAACAATATTTGTTTGCCAGTAGAAGCAGGGAGATTGGGCATTAGGGATATGCATAGTTTCAATGTTGCTCTACTAGCTAAGTGGAAATGGAGATTGGGTTTAAAGGAAGTTGGTGAGTGGAAAGATGTCATCAAGTCTAGATATGGTGATTGGAGAGATATGGCTACTTCTATAGTAGATAGGAAAAGTTCGTATTGGTGGAAAGACTTAGGATAAATTTTTGAGGTTCATTCGACAACTATTTGGTTTGATAAGAGGATAAGTTGGAAACATGGAAATGGGGATAAGATTAGATTTTGGAAGGACCGGTGGGTAGGAGATGAGAAGCTTATAGACAAATTCCCTAGACTTTATGTAATTTCTTTGGGTCAAGGAAAGACAATTACCAATATGGTCACATGGACTAATAATGGAAATTTAGAGGATTTTATATGACAGATGCCGTGGAGAAGAGACTTGTTTGTGTGGAAGAAAGAATTGGAAAATCAGCTCATGGCATTGATTGATTAAGTACAATGGAATAAATCTAAGGTAGATGCATGGAGTTGGGTAGGGGAGGACACTACTCCATACACAGTTTAGTCTAGATACAAGATTTAGCGGGAGGCACTTGTTAGTCATCTTGAGTGGTGTAGGGATATTTGGAATCTCAAAGTGCCTGAGTCAGCAAAAGTTTTTTTTGTAGGAGAGCATTGTTAAATAGACTTCCATCCAGGGTTAATCTTGAGAGAAGATGGGTTATGGTCTCGTGTAATTTATGCCCTTTATGTAGTGTGGAGGTTGAAACTTTGCAACACATACTACTTACATGTGAAGTCGCGCAACGTTTATGGTTAAAGTGTGATAATTGGGTAGGACTCATTTCGGTTAGAAGCAATGACATTGTCAACCACTTCTGCAATTTTTATATTATGGGTATGAGTAAAAAAGTGAACCGTGTTTGGAAAGGAATGTGGTTCACATTGACATTGGAAATTTGAAAATATAAGAATAGGATTGTTTTTTATAATGGTTAATTAGATCAAATTGAGATTTTTGCAACGGCTCAATGACAAGCATGGTCTTGGGCTAAGTATGGTAAACAGAGAATGTGTGACTCTTTCCCGGAGTGGTGTATGAACCTAAGTGCTTGCTTAGTGGAGATTAGGTAATCTTAAGGTTTATGGGTAAATGTTAATGTTTATGGTGGGGTTGTTTGGATGTGGTAGGAGTATTTTGGCCTCGTTTGTTCAATGTGCAGGTTATATCTATTGCTAACACAATTACATATGGCAAATTCATGGGCTTTTGAAGATTTCCTGATATGATATTTAGGGGATGAATATAATTTTGAATTTTCTTTTCTAATCAATGAGGGAATGATATGATCTTCAGGGAAATAAATATTGTAATTTTTATTATGTATTTTAATTGTGTAATTGAATGGGAAGATAAATCATTCATATTCTCAATAATGATACATTCAATGGGAATTAAAGACAATATTAATGGAGATTAATTACTAGTTGGTAATTAATCTTGAGAAATATGTCTAGATCTCTAGAAGGTCTAGAAGTTTTAAGTAATTTGGCCTATAAAATGGTGTACTCAGAAATGAATAGATTTTGGCTTATCAGGATATCCTGTGGCGATCAATCCCATGACTTATCACTCACCTTCTCATCTTTCTCATCTTTCTTGACTGTGGCGTCAATATCTTTTCCCAAACTGTTTTTTCTTTCCCAAACTGAATATAAAAAATGGTCCTTCCCCCATATTTCTGTATCATTTCCACAGAATGACATCTATATGCTTATTTGTTATTGGTTGGAAATTACATCTAAATAGCACTCGGAACATGATTCATCTTGAAATTGGTTACTAAGTGTGCAGGGAAGTACTCAATCACGTGTTCCTGTTGATACATGTTTGAATAAATGTTTAGTATTTGTTCAAATTCTTAGCTTAATCATGTTGGTATTGAACCGTTATATGTTATATTGTTGTATTTGAGTAGTTTATAAGGTTATCATAGATACTGTTTCTGAAAAATTTGTAAAAGGGTTGGGACACCCCCAAAGTGTCCTTTTAATTTGATTATTTTTTGTCGTTAAAAAAAATCTAATCGATTATGTCCTCCTTTTAAAACCTGGTCTATGATTTTTGGACATGAAAACACAACTGAAAATAAAAACTCAGAAAAAAGATAGAGATAATTGAGAAGAGAGAATGAACAATCATGATGGTTGCAATAGACACAACAGTGGCAGAGAACAGAGGTACAACCAAAAGGGGACTTCATAAATCCTACTACTAGACTTTCTCTCATTCTTTTCCAAGCCCAAACTATATGTTTCATGCGTTGGCCTATTTCACTTATATCCCAAGCCCATGTAAATTGAAATTAATTTTCAAATATTTCTGTTAAAAGCTCTAGTTACATTTTGGGATTTTACAATTTGAATTATGCTTAATTTTCAACTTTTAATACTTTTATCCAATTAAATGTTTTAAATTTTAGTAAACTTAATTTTTATTCCTTTTTTACTTAAATATTTCTGACTCATTTATTTGTTTAATATATTTATATATTTAATGTAGTAAGTTGATTTAAATGCTTTTTCACTATAAACTTAACAATGGAAACATTATAATTCAGCAAAAAATATCAGGTAAGTGTCATATCTGAGTAATTAATCACATTTCACTTGAAATTAATTTCAAGCACAAGATCAAAAAATTTAATCTTACAATCTCATTAGTAAAAGAAATTAAAAAATCACACCCAACAAATTAATGATATATTTTATTGTAAATTAATTTTAACTCTCAGGACAAATTTGTAATTGCATATTTTCATTGATTTAAAAAAAAAATCATCAATCATACCCAACTAATTAATCATATTTCATTTTAAACTATTTTTTGATGACAAGAGTAAACTTTTAATCTTATAATTTTATCATTGAACAAATATTAAAATATCAATCACACCACTCACAAACTTTCATAAATTTTTCTCTCATTTATCATTATCTTTCTCTTAATCCAAACAACTTCACTTTCTCTTCACTTTGAAGTTGGGAGTGAAAGGCATTGAATTAGCCATAGGTTCGAACTTAATAAACTTATTGTGTTCGAGAAACCTCTAAAACATTAGAGAGGTGTCATTATTCTCTCTTCTTGTTAAGATTGGAGACCATCACTAAGTCTAGCCATGTCAAGTGGCATCTCAATGTAGTTGGAGTGGTGTTGACATCTTTCAAATCTCAATTCTAAGGCAATACTTATTGTGGATGAAGCCAAAGTCACTACATCATACCTTGACTACTGATTAGACCTTCACTTTTGTGTAATGTGTATTTTCTTGTTATCCAGAGTTTGTAAGTCCTATTTGTAAGAAGATATTTGTGTTATGTGAAAGATGTTTGTAAACACTTGTTTAGAGCACTGACGTGGAATTGAAACATGTTCATCACATAACTGATAACGGAATTTCAGCAAGTGTACTGAGTCCTCAAGTAATATAGTAAGTAAGAAGAGTACCGTATCCACAGAGAACGGAATTTGATTGAAAACTGAATATGTATCAATGTATGGTGAACAAGAACAAGTAATAATAATGATTTTGTTTGGGAAATTTAAAGAACGTAACAATAAAACAATTAATAATAAAAGTGATAAAAGCAATAGTAATAAAGGCCTTGGGATTGAATTATAACACTCTCCTTCTCATACACTCTTAACCTAATTCAATATCATTACTTCCAATTACCAATCTGTGCAAATAAAAGCCTTTTCAACCTGATTCCTATATCATTGAATTTCATAAACCAAATTACCTAGCTTTTATTCCTAGTTACTAGAATAATTTAATCAGCATTAAGATTAGTTGCTATAAACAGCCACTGCACTATAATCCATCCCTGAACTTATACATGCAATGCATTTACGTTTAGTTCTGATTTCGAAAAGTGCTTTCCAGTCACAATAAGAAATCTAAAATAAATCAAGGTAGGAATGAAACGTAAAATAGAGGTATTGAATTAAATGAAATCAGACTAAGATTAAGAGTGCATTTGAAGAAGAGAGATTACATCCAATCCCAAGAGTAAGAGAATTAGCTACGTATTGTAGCCATGAATTTACAAAAGAAAAAGAAAAGACTAGAGCTTGATGACGGCGACAGCCACCAAAGAGTCTCCACGAATGAGAGGTGGTGAATGATGATAAGTCCCCCTTCACGTTTGACCCTAACCTCTTTTTATAGCTTTCGCCTCTTCAATTAGGTCACTGTGCTGCAAATATTTCGTAAGACACATCCTTAGTAACGTTGACATATTCAATTTAGGTTTTCGTGCATGCTGGTCTTTAAGTGAGTTTTAGCCCAAGTTGTTCGTTTAGCTTAAGCGAAAAGTCACTTATGCTCTTTTTCTGCTTCTTTCCTCAATTCCAGCGCCTCTAATCTCTCTCCCTTTAGATTTAACCTAATTCTCAATAAAATTTTCTCTTTCCACAATAAAATGCATTAAATAAAAAAATCAATAATAAATAAAATAAAATCTCTAATTGAAATAGAATCAATAACAAAATCTCGAATTAAAACAGATTTAACTAATAAAATAAACAATAAACGGAAACAAAATCTTTAATTAAACATAATTGAATAACAAAATCATACCAAATTTTCATAAAATCAAACTAATAATTAATACGAAATAAAATCAAGACTTAATTAAATTAATAATAGAATCAACTAAATTAATAACAAAATCAACTGAATTAATAATAAAATCAACACAAAATATTGCATAAAATCACTAATAATTAAACGCTTATCAAAATCTCCCCACTTAGGTTCTTGCTTGTCCCCAAGCAAGACAATCACAAAACTAAGTTCTTAGCAACTCATGTTCGGTCCTCTTGTCTCCAATGCAATCCTAAACTCAAGCGAGCACCTGCAGCTCCGTAAATTAGAAATTCAGCAATCAAATAATCAGATAACACTATACAATTCATGACACGATAATTTGAATTCACACAATCCTCTCCATCTCTCAAAAATGTCATACTACTCTCAATCAAAAGTTGCTATTCATTTATCAAGTAAATTAACGCTGTAATTAATAAGTCAGAAGGTCTTTCATAAGGTGATAATGAGGCTTGGCTATGAAAAAGTTTTGGTTTTTCTTGGAACGCAAAATGCACAAGTAGTTTCGCAAATCATAGATACAACCCGAATCAGTTTTCAAAACTTTTCTTTTGACTGTGAATTCTTACTCTCAATCAGCTCTTGGCTTGTTGTATTATCCAATTTTCCTTGCTCAAGCTATAAACGTAGCTCTCGTAACTCATTTTTTTTTTGTGCACCCTTTCTCCTCTTGCTTTTTTTTTTCTCAAAACATAAATGGGCACACAGACACAACAGCCTTCTCTTACTCTCACACTTCTCCTTTATGATAGTTGAACTCTGATTTCCAACTCCTCATCAAGTTGTATCATGATTTCCTAGCTACTCATACCTAAGGTGGTTTTCATAGATATATGGCTCAAGGTTCCAATAACAACATAGGCTAAAAATGGCTTACAAAATGGATTCATCTCATCTCACTGGTCAGTTATTTGGGTCTAGCTAATAATTACACTCAATCCAACAAAATGCCTTCATCATCCTCATCAATACAAAGTTAATTCTAACTAACAAATTAAAGCAACAATCAATATCAAGCAAATATACACTCAAAATTCACACTCCGTGTATCACTCTCTCACATAACTGTTTCGCTCATATCCTGCCAATCCTTGCTAATGTTTCTTGTCCTAATGTCATGCTGTCTTTCTAATTTTCTATACCTGCTTGCTCAAGCTCGAATTTAAGACTATGCTACTGTCATGCACACCGAATTCTCAATTAACAGACCCTACACTAAAAATTCAAATTCTAACCTAACATAGACTAAAATAAAAAAAAAAAATTACCTCAACGTAAATCTAAACACTGGATTGCCTTCCAGCAAGCGCTCATTTAACGTCATATAGCTTGACGCTTGAATTTCAATCTTTAGACATGATCACTGAGATGAGTTTCTCAACCTCACCCCCTTTATAATGTTTCAAATCTGACAATTGCCATCCAATCGCTCCTTGATTGAGTTTCAGCACCTCAATCAGCCTTCCCTCCTCTTTAGCAGTTAAAGAACTGCTAAGAATTATTGATTTCTTAACATCTCCCTCAAGAAAATTGTATTTGAGATGAGGTGGTAGCATTTTCAGTTCTAATTTCTACTCTGTCACAGATTTTTCAGCCCCCAGTTCTTCTCTGCTTCCTACCTTTTGCATAACTTCCTTAGCCTGGTCTAACACATTAGCCAGAGCTAAACCCTCTATATCACCCAATTCAACCAACTCCTCAGCTGGTTTGGTAATAACCTACAGTAATATGTCAGGACTGTTCAAATTCGTCATCCTCTTGCCACATTCCTTCTCTATCACATCAATTCTAAAACAACTCTTTGTTTCTTTAGAATGCTTCATAGCCTCAAACACATTGAAGCTCACTTCCTCATTCTCAACACACACCTTCAACTTTCCCTTATCAACATCTATGATCACCTTCGCTGTCTTCATGAAAGGTCTCCCCAAAATTAGAGGAACATCTACATCCTCCTCAATATCCATCACGACGAAATCCACTGGGAAAAGGAATTTGTCCACTTTAACCAGTAAATCTTCAACAATACCATATGGGCGCTTGATAGATCGGTTTGCCAATTGCAAAGTCATGCATGTAGGCCTGACCTCTACCTCTCCAATCCTTCTTAGCATAGATAGGGGAATCAAGTTGATGCTAGCACCTAAATCGAGCATTGCCTTCCCAATATAGAGATTTTCCACAGAGATTGGTAATGTAAAACTCCCAGGGTCACAACATTTTTGTGGAATGGCCTTCTGAATAATTGCACTACAACCTGCCTCCAACTCCACTGTTTCCTCCTCTGGAAATTTCCTCTTCTTGGTGAGCAGTTCCTTCATGAACCGAGCATAGGTAGGCATCTGCTGTAATGCCTTAGTAAAAGGAATATTAATCTGCAAATTCTTTAAGATTTGAGTGAATCTGATGAATTGCCTCTCAACTTCTCTTCTAGAGGGTGCATGAGGATAAGGCACATTCTTAATAAGAATACCCTCTTTAATCATCCTCCAATTTTTCCCTTCTGTAGGTTGTTTCTTCCCACTGTCAACCCCTGGTGTTTCTCTTGCTTTGCTGGATTCAGTGTCTGAACTTGTCTCTACTGTCGCATTTGCTGGTGTAGCTACTGGTCTGTCTTCACTAGCTTCAGCTACATTCTCCCCTTCAGCTGTTTTTCTTCTTTGCTCGTCTCTATTCTCATCATCTTCCTCATTCACATTAGAACCAACCTTCTTTCCACACCGAATGGTGATGGCTTTGCACTGTTCTTTTGGATTGGTCTGAGTATTGGCAAAGAATTGTCCTCCCTGTTGATCTGCCATCTGCTTAGCCAATTGCCCCACTTGAGTCTCCAAGTTCCTCATAGATGCTTCTTGATTCTTCTAATGTGTCAAAGTGGCCTGCATAAACTTCTCAAGAGTATCTTCCAGCTTGCTCGTGCAGTCTTGCAGTGAAGGATACTGATGTTGTGGCTGTTGTTGGTACATAGGTTGTCTTCCTACATTTTCAGCATCTTGCTTCCAGTCCCAATTTTGATTCATATTGTTCTTCCAACCTGTAGGTGGATTATTCAGGTAATTCATTTGCTGACCAGCTTGCCTTCCTGGAACTCCCATGTACTGCATTTCTTCTCCTCCTATATTTTGTTGAAGACAATTACCATTTAAGTGATTGCCTCCACAAAATTCACAACATAGAGGTGGATTCTAGTATGTCACTGGTTGTCCAACTTGAACAGCCTGCAACTGTTATGGCAGTTTGGCCATCTGCTGTGTTAAGGCTTCCATCTGCTGTGTTAGAATTTTATTTTGTGCCAAAGTTGCATCAGTGGTGTTTAATTCAAATACACCCTTCTTCTGCACACTTTGCCTATCATACTGTGCCTGGTAATCTGTAGAGGTCAATGCATCAATGATCCGTTTCACCTGCTCCACGTTTACTGCCATCATCGTTCCTTCTGCTACAGCATCTAGAATCATTTTGGTCTCTGGTTTCAACCCATTATGGAAGATATTCAACTGTGCAATCTCCTCAAAACCATGATTGGGGCATCTTCTCAGCATAGTCTTGAATCTGTCCCATGCAGTACAAAAAGCTTCATCTGCCCCCTCGCGAAAATTTGAGATGCCTGACTTGGCTTTGATAAGCCGAGATAAAGGGAAAATTTTCTACAAAAACTTCTCCTCGACCTCGCTCCATCCTCTCAGACTTTCATTGGGATGAGAATTCAACCAATCCTTCGCTTTCCCTGCCAGTGAGAATGGGAACAACTTCACATACGCAGCCTCCTTGTCCCGCTCTTCGAATCCCATAGTAGCCGTCAATTCATAAAATGTGGATAGATGAGTGTAGGGGTCCTTATGATCCAATCCCATGAATTGTGTATTGCTTATGAGAGTCAAATATGTTGGCTGCATTACTATCGCTCGAGCTGTGTGAGGAACAACAATACTTGAGAAGTATCTGGGTCCTTGCTACAAAGCGTAATCACCCAATACCCTTCTTGGTGGTTGATTTTCGTGGCCATTAGGTTCCTCCGCCATGATTGCACCACGACTCTGCTCAACTGCTCGATTCTTTAGCTCGCAGTTATTCTTTAGCTTAAGCTATTTCAGCGTCTTGTTGATTTCTGGATTGAAAAGAAATTCTTCTTCCTTTACCTGATTTCTCAAACGCATAAACCACTGTCTAGCAAAAGTTCAACGCTCACAAAAGATTAGAAATTCACAACACAATCAATACAAGATTCAATTTTTCAATTCTTAACCTTTCCACGGCAACGGCGTCAAAAACTTGATAACGGAATTTCAGCAAGTGTACTGAGTCCTCAAGTAATATAGTAAGTAAGAAGAGTATCGTATCCACAAGGAACAAAATTTGATTGAAAATTGAATATGTATCAATGTATGGTGAACAAGAACAAGTAATAATAATGATTTTGTTTGGGAAATTTATAGAACGTAACAATAAAACAATTAATAATAAAAGTGATAAAAGCAATAGTAATAAAGGCCTTGGGATTGAATTATAACACTCTCATTCTCATACACTCTTAACCTAATTCAATATCATTACTTCCAATTACGAATCTGTGCAAAAAAAAGCTTTTTCAACCTGATTCCTCTAGCATTGAATTTCATAAACCAAATTACCAAGCTTCTATTCCTAGTTACTAGAATAATTTAATCAGCATTAAGATTAGTTGCTATAAACAGCCACTGCACTATAATCCATCCCTGAACTTATACATGCAATGCATTTACGTTTAGTTCTGATTTCAAAAAGTGTTTTCCAGTCACAATAAGAAATCTAAAATAAATCAAGGTAGGAATGAAACGTAAACTAGAGATATTGAATTAAATGAAATCAAACTAAGATTAAGAGTGCATTTGAAGAAGAGAGATTACATCCAATCCGAAGAGTAAGAGAATTAGCTACGCATGGTAGCCATGAATTTACAAAATAAAAAGAAAAGAGTAGAGCTTGATGACGGTGGCGGCCTCCAAAGAGTCTCCACGAATGAGAGGTGGTGAATGATGATAAGTCCCCCTTCACGTTTGACATTAACCTCTTTTTATAGCTTTCGCCTCTTCAATTAGGTCACTGCGCTGCAATTATTTCGTAAGTCAGGTCCTTAGTAACGTTGACATCTTCAATTTAGGTTTTCACGCATGCTAGTCTTTAAGTGAGTTTTAGCCCAAGTTGTTCGTTTAGCTTAAGCGAAAAGTCACTTATGCTCTTTTTCTACTCCTTTCCTCGATTCCAGCGCCTCTAATCTCTCTCTCTTTGGATTTAACCTAATTCTCAACAAAATTTTCTCTTTCCACAATAAAACGCATTAAATAGAAAAAATCAATAATAAATAAAATAAAATCTCTAATTGAAACAGAATCAATAACAAAATCTCGAATTAAAACAGATTTAAATAATAAAATAAACAATAAACGGAAACAAAATCTTTAATTAAACATAATTGAATAACAAAATTATACCAAATTTTCATAAAATCAAACTAATAATTAATACGAAATAAAATCAAGACTTAATTTTAATAACAGAATCAACTAAATTAATAACAAAATCAATTGAATTAATAATAAAATCAACACAAAATATTGCATAAAATTACTAATAATTAACGCTTAATAATAACACTTTTTGTACCAAGTTTGGAGTATTTTTTTTTTTGAATGGCGAAGAATAAAATTAATGAGAGCACTTAAGGGGTGCCCCAACCCTATTACAAAAGACAAAAAAAATTCCTTGTATTTTTTTTTGAACGGGGAAGAATAATATTAATGGGACCACTTTAGGGGTACTCCAACCCTATTACAAAACATACTTATACAACTACAACAAACTCCAATTACAAAATGGATAACAACAATAATATAGTAGCTGAATCAATATTGTGTCAAAGCTCAAGATTAAAACCACAAATAGCAAGCCATGTTAACAGGATATAGAGCACACAATCTTAACTGGAGGCAGGATATTCGCATAGTTATATTCCATCATGATATGGTATATTGTAGTTCCTGCCACACTTGTCTCCAATCTTGGCAAAAGTCAATCACTAGAGAAACATAAATATCTATACCCAGAAAAATAAAAAGTTGATTAATTGGAAACAACAACACATAAGGAAAAACAAGTGCTTTTCAACAGCTCTAATCCACCTACGTAGCAAAAATCAGTTCCAAGCTTGGGTACCATCCTTTATACACTCAGGATCACCATTATTATAATTGGTTGCCAAGTAGAAATCCTCCACACTTCCCTGCCACTTCCCATGGTGCACACCTCCCAACTGACCTCTCCCGATACATATGAACCTGCACACAAAAAACTACACCCACTAGGATCCATGTGAAACACAAGCCCTATTTAGAGACCTAAACACCTACTACAACACTAAAAACCTATACCCAAGATTTGTTTCGCTGAAACATCTCAAGAAGCACTATCCTCGTAGGTCCCAACTAAAACCTTTATCCATACAGAAGCCTAGATTATGCTATCGCCATCAGACAATGGATAGGACTAACTAACCAATCTGAGATTGACACAGTGATCTTATTCATATGATTTTTCACCCATAACCAACCCTTCATCTGAGGCAAAAAAAAATTTCTACATCATCCACTTGTCCATTTTTAAACACAACCTTATTCCTATGATTCCAAATTTCACACACTATAGCCAACAATGCTCCACTTAACACTCATTTATTATTAACCGATAAAAAGAAGCTTTTCGGTCACTTTCACTTTATATACATCATTTTTCACTCTTTTAAATTCATCTTCAAATTCAAACAAAACATTAATATACTAATTATACAGAACATTTTGTTCAATTCATAATAATGAAAAAATTGAATTTATCATATAAGAGTCAATGTTAGAAAATAATTGAGGAATAATATGTTGATAATCTGCCACTAATGTGGCTATCTCTCCACAATAGTGCTTCTTTTTACATGTATGCAAATATGACACTATTAGTTAATAAATAAAGTATTATATTAATGTAGATAAGTATATATCTTGAAAACAATGGTTAAAAATAAACATAATACTTAACATAATAATAATAATAATAATAATAATAATAATAATAATAATAATAATAATAATAATAATAATAATAATAATAATAATAATAATAATTAATGTAAGTATTGTTGATTTAGTTATTATAGACGGTGTAAATTTACCATTTAGAGTTGTATGATATATATAAATTTCTAAGTCTGATTTAATGTATGATATTTTAGAATTAAAATCAAGTGTGAGTGTGCTAGTAAAGTCTTAAATAATGATTATGAATGTTATGTCTTGTTGAGATAGAATTATGTGAATTTTATCCATATTTCATTTGGATACCTTACCTTTTTATGTTATGTGTTATTTGTTTTGATTTAAAATTTTGTAATTTCGTATAATTACACCTGAGGAGATGATTTAAGATATCAAAATGTTGCTTAGTAAATAAAATGATTGAGAAGCTGTATAAATAATCTTAATATTTTTGAAATACAAATATATATATAAATATACTAAATATTACAAGACATATTCCTTTTAATATATATATATATATACATTAAAAGGAATATGTCTTGTAATATTTAGTATATTTATTTTATGCATGTTATCTTCATTAGCTAGCTTATGCCTAACATTGAGTCATTAAAACATTATGGAATCAAATAATATTTTCCTACGTATAAGACAGTAAGAAAAATCAAATTACATTTACTTGATAATTAATTTTTAGGAATTTACTATTTTAATTAGTAATTTTAAATTTTATTGACCTCGTTACTATATAAATTCATGAATAAAAATGTCTTCTAACACGATATATTATTTACTTTTTGTTTCAACCTTTCTTATAGCTTTTATAGAACAAACATTACATTTGTTTTGTGAATCATAAGAATTAAATTTTGAACATTAAAATATGGAATTTTTTTTTATTTTCTATAGTAGAGATATTATTGTTGATTTGAAAAGTTTATTTAGTAAGCATATCTAAATTCTTACAAGATTCATAAAGTTTGTAAAGATGTATAGAAAATATATATCATAAAAATAAAATGAATTGAAATAAATAAACTGTCATTAATTATTTTTCATATCAAGTGATATTTAATTTAACTAAAAGAGCGTCTTTTTAGTTAAAGGGTAAAATATTTACATGAAATAATAATATCTATATGTCATTGTGATAAAGGTTATAAAAATAGTTTCAATTCAATAAATTAGGTTAATAAATTTGGTTAATATTTTTTTTCAAATTATTCGTTTGTTTTAAAAAAGGAGAAATAATAATATAATGAAATTGAAGAGAGAATAAATAAAAGAAATATTATGTAACAATTAACAATCGACTATAAAATTTATAATTTAAAATATAATTTTTTCTTTAATTAATTACTTCTTTTAATTTCAACCACAGTATTTTATATAAAACTCATTTTTTTAACAGCGAAAAATGGAATTAATAAGAGCACTTAAGGGATAAATAAGCGAGGTGACAGTTTCCCCACTCCAATCTCCTAACATTCAATTTCAAACAAACATAAATAGAAAAACATACTAGCAATTATAACAATAATTCAAAACTTACACTCGTAAACAAGTAGAAACAAAGATAAAAGTCAACAACTTGTATTACACCCTGTCTGAAGTGTAACAATATGTTGCCACTGTTGCTACAATCCAAGCCTTCATACTCTAGTACCAGCTCTTCCAATTAGAACATTTCTGGAGTAATGACCTGAAAAAAAAAAAAAAAAACTGCATTCCAGCTAGAATGAAACAGATAAAGTTTATGTTTATTAATAAAAGAAGTCTTGGCAAAGTGAAATAGTTTAAGCAGTAACTTATGTATGAAAATCAAAGTTATATTTAGTTATTCTAAAAATTCCAACTAATGGCTTAACAGTTTGAATAAAAATAATGTTTTGTAATTTAAGATATATAATGAATAATGTATGTGTTTTTGATTGGTACAACGTTGAATCAGTTTACATATGGCAAACATGCAGAGTGAAGATTCAAATTCATCATCCACTTTCAACATTTTATACATAAATACCAAATTGATTGTCAGATTCAGCAGAGCATGCATGGAAGCAATTGTTGCACTCTTTTTAAGGTCATGCTCCTCTTGGTCGGGTCTTCATATCATGGAGAGGGTTGGTGGCAGCAAAAGCGTTAATTGGTGGTATCGTCAGTGGATTTCTTATACTATGACAGATCAAAGGCATGCATTGGTTTACATTAAACGACATAAAACACTTTAACCTAAATATCAAAAACATTATCAGGTGGATTTCTTATACAGTGACAGATCAAAGACATGCATTGGTTTACATTAAACGACAGAAAACTTTAACCTAAACATCAAAAACATTATCTGTGGATTTCTTATACAATGACAGATCAAAGACATGCATTGGCTTACATTAAACGATAGAAAACTTTAACCTAACATCAGAAACATTATCTGTGGATTTCTTATACAATGACAGATCGAAGTCATATATTGGTTTACATTAAACGACATAAAACTTTAACCTAAACATCAAAAACATTATCTGTGGATTTCTTATACAATGAGAGATCAAAGACATGCATTGGTTTACATTAAATCACAGAAAACTTTAACCTAAACATCAGAAACATTATCGGTAGATTTCAATGACAGATCAAAGACATCCATTGGCATGCATTAAACGACAAATTTTTAATACTGGTCAATTTCCCTGTACTATGTAATAATTGCTCATTTCATTAAGCACCATTTTCTATGTATTGAGATAAGTTTCACGCATGCATCACAATCCTTTGGCATTTATTAAAAGTCTTGAAAGTATATTTATTACTAATAAGCTAAGATAATCTGGCAAACACTGAAATTACTACTTTTCTTCTAAAGCATTTTTTTGTAAACAAATTTAATCTGATTATATCTTGGTGAGTCTACGTATGTATGAAGAAAAGGAGAAGTTGAACGTTGTGGTCTCCAGAATACAGATAAAGCAAATCTTTTACAGTTGTTTCTGGTGTTTGTAACCTAATTCAGCATCTTAAACCATTGGATGAATGACACATTTTAATGTTTTGTTATAAGTCAAACTATCGGTGAATTTTTAAACTTACACGCATGCATTATTCAATCTGACAGTCAAATTTGGCATTTATGCATAAACCTTAGAAGTTCCAGTGCGCATGTCTGTCATTTGTATACACATTTATTGTCATCTGCATCCACTAAGCATTATTATTTTTGAGAAACTTTACCTTTTATTTTTCCACCCTCTGTCTTAAATAATTGTGTTTAAGGTGAAAATCTACCTTTGTTTAGTTGAATTAATATTGTTACGGTGGAATCAAAAGCAGATAAAAGGACTGTTGTAGATTTGCATTTTTAATCTGTTTTGATAGTACATTATAGTCGATTATGGGTATTGGGCTCTAAAGGAGATTCCAGATGTTCTGAGTAATGAATGCTTTAGTGAGATTTGGAGTCTTAAAGTGTCAGGGACAACTAAGATATTTGGATAGAGAGTATTGCTTGATCGACTACCTTTTAAAGTCAATCTTGAGAGGAGAAGGGTTATGGTCTCAAGTAAATGTCCGTTCTTTGTATAATAAGGACTTGGAAACTTTGCAGCATTTAGTGAATTGTTAATCACTTTTGCTTATTCCATTTTAGTGAATTGAGTAGAAAAGCAAACGTTGCTTGAAGAGGATTGAAACACTATGATTATTAAATTTTTTAAATTATTAATTAATTTTTTAATATTGATTATAACAAAAGATTGAAATTTATTAGTCTCTTTTAATTAAATTAAAATTTCTCATCATTATTTCTATATTTCATCTTCCATTCATTAATACTAAATTTAATATATCTTAATCGTTAGGTCCTTTCAATTAAATGGTTCACAATATACCTAATAGGAGGTATAGAAAATCCCACTAATCTATCTTAGTTAAGGTTGTATTTTGATCTTATTATATAGATAAACAATATATATGGCTAGCAAATTTATGTTATTAGTAATGTGACCGTTGTTGGCACTATATTCATAGTAGTTTTGATTTTAGGGTTGATTCCTCTAGATGAGGCCTGACCTTTATAGTACTCTTAATTTAGTGTTGAAAATTTCCTTTTCTAATGAAAATGCCTTGTGATCTTACTTGACTCAAATGAAATTCATTTCAAGTGTTTAAAAACTGTGTAAAATATAAACTAAAAAAACACCATAAACATCTTCATTCATTTTTGACCTCTAAATAATAAATCCAACACTCGAAAGAAATAGCGACGTGGACCTCTAAATAATAAATCCAACACGCGAAAGAAATAGCGACGTGCAACTTTTCTTCTGTGTTTTTTACACACGATACTGCTCCAACTCTTCAATTTTTACTTAAATTTTCATGCAAATAATATATGATATGATTTATTAATCAATGTTTATTTTTAAACCATTAACATTGAAGCATTAATATTAATGTAGCATTTAGGTGCTCAACTAGGTTATTAGCTCAAGACTGCTACAAAACAATAAGTGTTGTATTATTGATTTTCCTATCAACGCTCATCAAGAAATAATTACATTAAAATTATTATAAAAAATGTTTCTAAAAAAAAAAAAAA